>Ga0209597_1000012_pt1 | contig 105309 bp, 100 predicted proteins | sample M_140625_MF_Meta_FD_187316 | JGI IMG/M metagenome (GOLD analysis project Ga0209597, IMG submission 187316) | Freshwater microbial communities from Lake Montjoie, Canada to study carbon cycling - M_140625_MF_MetaG (SPAdes) (version 2) | ecosystem: Environmental > Aquatic > Freshwater > Lake... | reverse complement strand
CCCCGTAATACTCGGTGTCATTGCAATTGTCCCTGTGATGGAAGGGGTTCTCGTCCTTGACCCTGTGGAAGAGGGGGTTCGAGTCCCTGACCCTGTCCTTGACCCCGTAATACTCGGTGTCATTGCAATTGTCCCTGTGATGGAAGGGGTTCTCGTCCTTGACCCTGTGGAAGAGGGGGTTCGAGTCCCTGACCCTGTCCTTGACCCCGTAATACTCGGTGTCATTGCAATTGTCCCTGTGATGGAAGGGGTTCTCGTCCTTGACCCTGTGGAAGAGGGGGTTCGAGTCCCTGACCCTGTCCTTGACCCCGTAATACTCGGTGTCATTGCACTTGTCCCTGTGATGGAAGGGGTTCTCGTCCTTGACCCTGTGGAAGAGGGGGTTCGAGTCCCTGACCCTGTCCTTGACCCCGTGATACTCGGTGTCCTTGCCCTTGACCCTGTCCTTGTTGCAGTCAGTGTTTTCGTAGGAGTAACCGTTGGACTTACAGAAACCGCCAATTGGCGTCCAGCCTGGGGTGCAGGATATACAAATCCTACTAAAAAGAGTAGACCCATAAAGAGTCGGCGAACGCTCACCATACTACTAGTTATAATTAGTATAAGAATCCAATTAAGCCCCTATCAAAGGGGCTTAATTAGATTTTAAGATCGCTGGACAATGCTCCTGAAATTGTCCAGCAGTTCTCAATCTAGCAACCCAAAGAATAGACAGGCCCTTCGGATGCCCCCTTCCATAGAAACTGCTCAAAGACCGGCTTTCGTACCTGTTCTCGCGGCACCGCATCGTGCACGGACTTTGCAATAACAATATACAGATCAAATCCCGGATACTTCTCCTCTCCCTCTTCGTCCTCATAGACCGTGTGCCCATCATCATCCAGTGTCCATTTCCACAAAAGATTGAACAGAGGCGACACCGTCTCATACACTTTCCAGTCCCCTTCCTGGCTCAGCAGCGCAGTTCCCTTCTTCTTCTCGGGATGCTCCTCATAGAGCCCTTCTAGCATGGAGATGGCTAAGCGGCAGAGATCAAAGGAGGTGTTCGGCGTGATCTTGGGACTTGTAATCGAATAGAAGGGGCCAAAGTTATACTGCCCCCCTGCATCGTGATCCGGCCAATGATCATCCGAGATCCAGAGTTGATCCTTCAGTTTAAAAATGGCGCGGCCAAAGTCGATCAAACTGAAAATGCGGCCATACGTGGGGACTCGCCAGACCGTGCCATCCTGCGCCCTGTACTGGAGATATTTCTCCTCCGTGCGCCGCCAGACAATATTATTCGTATGCAGATCATTGTGCGTAAAGGCAAGATGCTTTTGCAAAAAGGAGAGAATCGCCATAAACTGAAAGATCCAAGCCAGCCACATCTGATCCCAGGCCTTCGTATCCCGCTCAATTCCGTCAATCTCATCCAAGTCCATGAGAGAATCCACGGTCCCTTCCTGTGCCTCCTGGCAGATGAGAATAACGGGCATCGACGGAACCACCAGATTCACGTCAACCTCGGACGCCTCGGACTCATCATCCGAGGAGTCCACCGTCGAATCGTCGTCTGCCGTTCCCAGAACAAGCCTCGGCTCATCGGCCTCTTCAAAGGCATCAAATGAATGCAGACTATTTGTCTCTTCGGCTGAAATGGCCTCTACAGAGAGAACCTCCTCTTCCACCAATCCCTGCTCAAGATCCTGAAACGGACAGGTGTTGATGTGGGTTGTCAAGTCAGCCGATGCCGTGGTCAGGTTCGCATTGTGGGTCTTGAGCCCTTTCCAGAACCATCTGCACTGGCGATAGCTCTCATATTCGTCCGTGATCCGAAACTGGTAGGTTTTCGCAATTCCGGTCATGGATCCGTGGCTCAGAACCGCATGAGGTGTGAGTCCCTTGTAACGGAGCTGCCCTAGCACATAGCTTGCGACGGCATCGACATAGGCCTGGTTGCTGCCGCCGTGCAGCTTCAGAAGGGTCGTCTTCCAGGCCTTGTCTCCGACCGGCAACAACGGATGGTTCGGCATCATATATTCGTTCTGCAGCATGGCGATGGGGTCAAGCAGATGGACGGTCTTTACAAAGACCTTGGTGGTAAGGCGAGTCCCCGATCCATCTTCCACCGTCGCATGGAAGATGCGACTGTCCTCAGTAGGCCCCTTCCATTCCACAACACGAAAAGGGTGTGGGAGGGAGGCCTCGGCCCGTGTCGATGGCAAGGGAAACCGGTCGAGGCCTGGATGATACCGCTGCAGATGGTCGCATTTAGGGAAGGCGAGGCGCTCCTGGTCTGTAATGGGCTCTATACGGCACGGCTCTTCGAGTATCGAACTGACCGCCTTCTTCATAATGCGTCGGGATAGAATGGTGCGGGGATGTCTGACGCAGCCTTTTTCGTTTCTTAACGGAGTAGAGATATGGCCGCTGCCTCTGCAATGAATGTGAACCTCCGGAAGTTTCAGATGAAGGATATTCCTCAAGATGCGGTTGCGATTTTTATCGGCCGCCGCCGCACGGGCAAGTCGACCTTGGTGAAAGACCTGCTGTTTCATCACCAGAACATGCCGCTGGGCACGGTGATTTCCGGAACAGAGGAGTCCAACGGCTTTTTCAAGAAGATGATTCCGCCGATCTTCATTCACGGTGAATACAATGCGGTGATCCTGGCGAACTTCGTGAAGCGGCAGAAGCTTGTCATGCAGAAGATTATGCAGGACCAGGATCGGGGCGTTCAGTCCAAACTCGACCCCCGCTCCTTCTTAATTCTCGACGACTGCATGTACGACGACTCGTGGACCCACGACAAGAACATTCGCTACCTGTTCATGAACGGCCGTTGGCTCAAGGTGTTCTTCCTGATCACCATGCAGTTCCCGCTCGGCATCCAGCCCTCGCTGCGTACGAACGTGGACTATGTCTTCATTCTGCGAGAACCCTATATGTCGAACCGAAAGCGCATCTACGAGAACTATGGCTCGGCCTTCCCCTCCTTTGAGTTCTTCTGTCAGATTATGGATCAGTGCACCCAGAACTACGAGTGCCTGGTCATCAACAACAATACCCAGTCGAACAAACTCGAAGATGCGATCTTCTGGTACAAGGCCGAGATGCACACGGATTTTAAAATCGGTGCGCCCGAGTTCTGGGCCCATTCGGCCGCGATGTACAAGGAGCGTGACGAGGACTCTATGAACACCTATGATCCTGCGTCTATGCAGAAGTTGCGCGGGCCCAAGATCCAGGTGAAGAAAACTGTATAAAATATAGGCTAACTGATAGAGTATGAAGTGTACACCCCTGTACCTGCGTCTAACGGCGTCAGGGCTCTTTGTGTTACTGATCCTTCTCGTGATTGCGGTCACCTACAATCCGGTGGTGGATGCGTTCGTGGATCTCAATGGCTGTGGGCCGGCGCAGCGAAATCTGAATGACAATGGCGCGTATGCCGTGTGCCATGATGGACGGAGATGTATCAATGGGTATTGCAAGTCCGATGATCCTCCGATCCTACCGGCAATTACACCTTTACCTATCCGGCCGAAGCGGTTCACTTCGGATCCCGACTTCTAATATTCTGTCCTCTTAGAAGAAGAATGTCCAAAGGAAAGTCGAATGCAATGGGTATTACGGCAATGATCGTTGTGCTGGTTGTTGTGGTCGCTCTGAGCACCGTCGCGATGCGTTACGTTTTTAGAAATATGAGCGGGTTTGAGGACGCCATTTCGGGTGCTCCGATTCAGGTGCCGCTTCAGGGCCCCCAGCAGTCGGACACACAGATGAGCTACCCTGACAAGAATACGGGGTATTTCTGCCGCAGTCCTAACGGCTCGGGTCAGCCATGCCCCGAGGGACAGTTCTGCGATGGCCCCACCCAGAGCTGCTTGCCCGTCGGTGTCTTCGGCTCGATGCCCAATCTTCTCCCTGGATACTTTTCGTAAATAGCGGTATCCTCATTGTCTAGGTAATATAAATTCCCAAAGTGAATTTATATTAACTTCATGCCGTTAAAACTCTACTGAATAACGGAGTTGACATTGGCTGCCTCTGCTTTCTTCTGCAGAAAGAGGTCCGGTGTGTCACCGAACAAGGTATTTGTGGGCGCTTCGGCGTCTGCCGTTACCGTCATGGTGGGCGCAGGCTTCGTGGTCTCTGCCGGCCCGAACAGTTTCTTGTCACCGGTGCCCTTGCCGGCCTTCTTCTGTTCGTCAAAGAAGGCGCTCTTGCTATCCTCATTCTCCTTGTACTTCTTCATGAGCTGGTTGAGCTCCTCCTGGGCATACTCCTGGTCGGCCACCAGATGGGGCTTGGGGTCCCATGGCGTCCACTTGCCGATCTCCGAGCAGTAGATGTTGTGGTACTTGTCCCCCTTCTGCAGCTTCTTGGCGCGCATCTCAGCCTCCTTTTCGTCCCTCGCAACGCCGCGCACCTTGAAGCCCCGAATGCTTGTCCGGAAGCTGTTCTTTGCATGGAACTCCTCCTCGAGCTTGGCTTGCTCCTTGAACAGGAAGTCCTCCCAGGCGGCCCCGATCTTCGTCTTATTGATATCCTTCTGCTGCTTGCGGACATACGTCTGGTACTCCTCCATGACGGTCTCCACTCGGACCCGGCTGCTACGGCAGAGATCGGCCAGATCCGTGGCACCACTTGCATCGAGGGCATTGGCCTTTGCGTCGAGTCCCCGGTTGATTGCAGTGGCCTGGTCTGCCAAAAAGGTCTCCATGCCCTTGACCTTCCATTCGACCTCATAGGTCTGCAGGAAGCGCTCAAAGAAGAAGAGATCCTTCTTCTCCAGTACATTGTCGGGGCTCAGGAAACTGACAAGGGCATACTTCTGTCCGTTGATGGGCTCGTCCTCATCCAAATAATCTTCGATCGGTTCCTTGGACATGTCTCTTCTTCCGGAAGAATCCAAAGAATGCTTTAGATCCGCACTCTACGCATTTTTTTCCTTTCCAAGAAGTATAGAAATGGACTACGGAGTTGCTGAAATCGTTAACCGTGTGATCAAGTATCTCATTGAGGGTCTCGTCGTCGCCGCGGCGGCCCTTCTCATCCCCCGTAAGGCACTGCCGATGGACGAGATCGCCACGCTCGCCGTCCTCGCCGCCGTTGTCTTCGCTATCCTCGATGCCGTGAGCCCGTCCATGGGTGTTACGGCACGCCAGGGCGCCTCGTTCGGTATTGGCGCCAACCTCGTCGGGTTCCCTCGTGGTCTCTAAAGAGATACCCAGCCCATTCATAACTCCCTTCCAACTCCAAAGGATACGTGCACGAGTTCTTTGGAGGAGAGCCAAATTCCATAGGGTTTTTGTAGCCCTTTTTCAATCCATTATAGCACTCGCATGAGAAATTAAGGCAACATTACTAATCATACGACGGTTTCTGTCGTATGATTAGTAGAATGCTTGTGCGTCTATTTAGCCTTTTGGCGACTGTTGCATCTGTTGTCGCCGGCAATGGCCCTTCCTCCCTTTACAGCCTTCTGAACGGCATGACCTTTTCGCCCCCCGGATACACGATCGTCGCATACCAGAGCTGCATGCAGAATCAGAATCAGGGAAATCCCTGCGGTACGTTCACGAATTACCAGTCCTCCAATGGTCAATATACCTATCAGCAGTACGGCCCCGCCGCCTGCTCGGGCTCCTGCTGTCGTGAATTCCATCTCACCCTTGCGTGCGGTCCCACCCTCCAGATGAGCGGCGTGAACGAGAATCCTGTTTGCACCTATTCGGCCACTCTGTCGCTGCCCCAGGTCTGCGGTGTCGACATGACGGTCGGCAATGAGATTGCCTCTGTGAGTCCTACGACACCCCCTCCCACCTCGACCTCCACCCCCACCGGCTCCAATACCTCTTCGGTCACCATTACAGCCTCGGGTACGATTACTGGCTCCAACACCTCGACGGCCTCCGCCACAAGCACACCTCTCTACCAAATTTTCTACACACCTTTTCCGTCCACCACAAGCACTCAGACACTGACCGCGACCTCCACGCCTCTCTTCATGATCACAGCCTATCCTACTCCAAGCCCCATCAATGTCTCGGCCACGTCAACCCCTCTCTATTACATGACTGCCTATCCGTCCAATCCAGGCAATGAAACGAGGGAGGATGCCCTGGCCTCTATCCTTGCAAAGCTCCCCGCTAGCTCGAATACAGCAACCATTCTAGGCGGGGTTGCAGTCGGCTTGGCCGGCCTAGGAGGCATCGCCTTTGCTGTCCACTATCTGCGGAATGGAGGAACACTAAAAGGGTTGGTGCAGAAGGCGAAGGACAATCAGGGCAAGTTGCTGGAGCAGCTGCCGTTGACGGCGGCGCAGAAGGCGGCGCTCCAGAATCCGACGAGCCTCTTGCCAAGTGAAGTGGCGAATGCGATTCAGAACCCCCAGAGTTTGGTGGACAAGTTGCCTGTACCGGACTCTTTGAAGGACCAGCTCAAAGAGGTGGTAAGCCCTGAAGCGTTGTTGGCGGCCGTTCAGGATCCGGCCACCTTGAAGGCGCAGGTACAGTCTCTTGTACAGACACAGGTTGATGCGCAAATCGCGAATGCACATGCGCTTATGGATACGCTGTCCGTCCCTGACGCCATCAAGGGACAGATTAAGGAGCTAGTGCCGACAAACTCCGAAGCATTGTTGGCAATTGCCCAGGATCCTGCCGCTGTTCAGACTCTCGTACAGGCTCAGATGGCGAATGTGCAAGCACAAGTGATTGCACAAGTACAGGCACAAGTACAAGCACTTGCGCCTGCCAATATTGTTGTTACCGTTGCGGACGAGAAGAAGCCTGAATAGCAATTAGATTCGCAAGGATCCTGAATGGGTCTGCAAATTTGTCTCTAGTGCGCCGTCGATCCTGCCCAAAACCGTTTGTGTATTTTTAATAAAATTTGTTTGAACAACAAAGAACAGTGTGACGAAAAAGATCCCTGTCAGTGTACCCTGAAATTCACTGGCATACAAGGGCAGCATATGAAATAATCCATAAAATAAAAACATCCATGCGAATACCTGAAGTATCATATACACTGTTGCAGAACGACCTAGGTATTTCTCCCTCTGAATATAATAGATTCCCTGATCTAAGTAATGGCCTGCGAATATAGCAGGCAATGAATGACTCATGAACTTTATGGTAAATGATAAAAATGTGTCATATTTTTCATGGCCAAATGAGAATCCGTCCGTTACAGACTGACGTAGATATTTTGTGACTCCCATACTAGTAGATTCCTATAAAATTAAATGAGGTCAAAGACCTAAACAAATAAACGTACGCTGTGATAAGAATGATCTACCTTCTTATCACAACCTCCCTCATAGAACGGAACTTCGAAGAACGCAAGCGCCGCTATATAAACGGTATTACAACCGCTATTCGTCGTTTCGAGGATCTGCCTAACTGTAAAATTATCATTATTGAGAACAATGGCACTCGATCCACCTTTTTGGATGAATTTGGCGTGGATGTCTTTTATACGACAACTAATCAGATACCAACCAATATCGGAAATAAAGAACTACTCGATCTGCGCAAATGCATTCAACAGTACCATATCCAGGACGAGGACTTCATAGTCAAACTCTCGGGGCGCTATATCATTCAAGAAGAGAGTGAATTCATGGATGCATTAGTATTGCACGGTGATACCAAGGCTGCAATTGTACAGTACGGCTCCTTCAATGCACTTCAATATGAACGGATACGGGACTGCGTAACGGGACTGATAGGATTGCGGTCTCATGTGATTCGTAACATTACATTAACCACACCCAATGGATGCATCGAATGGAGCTGGGCGGATGCGGTGCTTGCTCTTCCAGAGGACTCTGTGCATCGGCTTCGAAGTGTCGGTCTGGCGATTTGCCCGGGCCCCGATAACTATCGGCTTATCTAAGGTTGGCCTAACAAATCAGTTCATTTTTCTAGACGAGTTCATAAGAATCTAATTACGCCTCCTCCTTTGGAGGGGCGTAATTAGATTCTTAACACTAGTGCTTAGTATAAAATTACGCCCCCTGCAATTTGCAGGGGGCGTAATTTTATACTAAGCGGTACGAAACTATTCTCTCGTCGACTTTCTAAGAAGATTCCAACGCACTCCTAGATGCTCGCCCACATCCTCTTCGTAGTCCTTGGACTCTTCGCGGGCGCACAACCCATTGCTACGGACTGCAATCCGCAGTCAGTGTTTCACGTGGAGTCCGTGCGTGTCGATTATGAAGCCCCGCCCCTTAATTCAACCCTGCATGTAGCCTATTCTGTACCTGCCGTTGTTACCGACGGTCTGGCACAGTATTCTTGCCTCTTGAACGGGTTCCCTGTGATTAACGAAGAGGTGCCGTTGTGCCAGGAGACGGCATGTCCAATTGCGGAAGGGTCCCATGAGGATGCGAGCTCTTTTCAGACAGGGCTCGCAGCAGGAACTCTGAGCTGCACGCTCAAGTGGCTCGGCATAGATGGTGCTGTGCTACGATGCATTAAGATTGTTGAGAAATCTGTATAAAATACGAGACCTCTACTAGGATGAGTGTTGTAACACCGGCCATGAAAACGACGTTCATGGCCTCGTATTTAGTATTAATGGGGTATACGGGCCTGACGCTGATCGAAGCTCTCAGAACATCGAATATAAATGCGCGGCACGTGATGAACATTGAGACCACCGTGTCTCTCGTGGCCGCCCTTGTATATGGTATCTTCAATGAGATGATCAAGCAGCCCACTGTGGATCTGCGCGAGATCACAAAGATCCGCTACATTGACTGGTCCATCACAACCCCGCTCATCCTATTAGTCATTATGCTGTTCTATAATCCTGGCCATGCGTCCTTCGAGACCTATGGTCAGATTGTTCTTATGAACTGGGGAATGTTATTGATGGGGTATTTGGGCGAAGAAGGAATTGTGAGCAAATGGCTGGGATTCTTTGGAGGCTTTCTGTTCTTTGCACTTGTTCTGATACTACTGTATACCTGCTGCATCCCTGGAAAAGCCAATCACGCCGTCTTCTACATCTTTGCAGCCATCTGGTCGGGCTACGGATTTGTGTATTTGCTGGATGAAGAGCAGAAGAACATTGGTTACAATGTGTTGGATGTCGTTTCGAAGGCGCTCTTTGGCGTGATTCTCTACTTCTATTACGGCAAGGTGCTGGAGTTCTAGGATCTATCTTTCGATAAAAGAACCGCATTTGCCACAATAATTGCGACAGCGCCGGCCATCTGAAGTATTGAAGGTATTTCATTGCTATTCAGCCATCCCATTCCATATGCTGCCACCACGCCAAAGAAACTGAGCGAGCTAAAGAGAGCAGTTGGTACCTTCGGAATAAGATAGAATCGTAGGGCATAGCCTAGAAATCCAATAAATGCATTAAATCCCAGAATGCCTGCAAGGCCCTGATTGCTTATTTTGAATATATCTTTTGTTAGAATTCCTGTGATAATAGCGATTCCGATGCCTACCCCCCACAGTATACTACTTGATCCAAACATCTGCACCATTTTCGTCCACGGTGAATCATCCTGTGCGGTTCTTGTCCTAAACCATAAATAGATACCCGTTTCGGTAAGGGCAGCCACGAGTGCCATAATAATACCAAGCACTGACCAGTTATTTGCAGAGGGCTGTGCCAATAATAGTACGCCGAGTAATGCAAGGCCAATCCATGGGAATGTCTCAAGTGAGATCACTTCCCCAAATAGCGCAGAGGCCCCCAGTAGATTCCAAACAGGGTAGGTATAAAATAGGGCGATTGCATTTCCGCCGGCCAATTGTGTAAATGCAGTATAACTGGCGCAAACATGCAATAAATTCAGAAGACCCATATAGATTGTTTCAAACGAAAAGAACCGAATCGGGCTTCCTGTTGCCGTAGCGGCGGCAGTTGCGAGTGCTGTAAACGTGAGCATACGCACGCCGGTTTGTAACAAAATACTTGCATCTACAAGTTTGATCAATGATGGATATGCGGAAAGGACAATTTCAGATAAAAGCAATAGAGCTTCAGATATCATCTTATTAGTTAGCTATAAAAGTGTTCAACATTTACTCCCTACCGATCGGCAGTAAATTTATACTAACCGGTGTACCTAATATAAATTTAAGCCCCCGTCCTACGGAAGGACGTAATTAGATTCTTAACGGTATAATAGAAATGTCAGGGATCATTCCAGAAATGAAAGGGGGCATTGCAGTTCTCCTATCCTTTCTAGCGGCCTATGGTGTTGAAAAAACAATGAATGTGAAGCCTACCACAAATTATTCAAATGTATTTGAATATGTGCCGATTCTTACTGCGAATATCTACGCTGATTTAGTTATTATTTTTCTTACATTTACTCAGGTATTCTATTACGCCCCGTCTATCATAGAATGGTATAAAAAATATAGATTGTCGGCTATGATTGCCGATATATTGATCGGCGTTTTGTACATAGTACTCGGTAGATACATTGTGAGTGTAACAGGAATACAGGTGGGCTTGACTGCCTTTGCTGCAATATGTGTTGGAGTTCAATTAGTGTTTGATTACTTGTTCTATATACTGTTTAGTATAGTTCCCAAAGGATCGAATCATATGTTCGATCATTTTAAAGGATACGCCAAAGAGGTTGGACTGAACGCGTTAGCATCCGATAGCGCTTTGGTTATTTTTGGTGTAATTGTAAGTGCCCTCTTGAATACACAGAGCTTTAATACAAATATAGTGTTCTTAATTATGAGTGTCTATTTAGCACCCTATTTTATCTATATGAAGGATTAATAGGGTTTAAAAATGCTTTGCGTTTGCGTATTAAATCGGACGGTCTAGGGCAGCCCTAGACCGTCCTTATATACTGCCACTGCATATCCGAGCAGATCCCCTTCCACGCCTGGTCCTGAATATACAACTTGTCCCTGTTCTTCAGAAGGGGAAAGCAGGCCAGATGCTCATCCATCTCCAGCAGCTCGCAGAATTTGTACAAAATATAGCCATAACTCAAGAAGTTGCGGCGACCCTTCGGAATATGCTTCTTGAACGCCGGCTGGATTTCACGAAACATATGGCGCAGCTTCTCTTCGTCCTCGCGGCTCATGAACGGCGCGTTCTGGCCTGATAGGCGATTGATAATATGCGGAATATGCTCATAGTACTTGGTCTCTCCCATATGGCGCAGAATTTCCCTGAGCTTTGTGCGTTTGAGAGATCCAAAATTGCTGATCCGCTCTTTCTTCAACTGCAGCAAGATCTGATCATAAATGGTCGCAGGGATCTCCGTGGACTCCTTGGCCTGAAACTGGGCGAGCCACTCATTAAAGTGATTGATCTTCTTGTACGCGTAATACGACAGTTCTCGGGGCGGGTCCTTGTAAGACGGCTTATCACTATCAATAAGAATAAAATCTTTGTTGCCGCACTTAGAACAGGTCATCGTGGCCTCGTTCATGCACATGATCATTTCAGATCCGCACAAGTCGCATTCTGTCCAGTCGTCTTCAGTGGACTCCGCCTTGGCCGACGTAGGATCCTCGATCTGCAAATACTGGTTTAGAAGATCATTGCGCTGCGGCTTGTGGTCCACGTTCTGTGCCTTGGATCCCCCGCCCTTCAAGAATCCGTTGTCCGAGGAGGCCTCATCTTGTTGAATTGTACTGAGAATTGCGAGAATGGACCCTGGTTTTGACCGTTGACTTGTAGTGGACACCGTTCCGCCACTATGGATCTTTTCCTGAATGTCATAATACGAAAAGAGAATATTGCCGGTTCGCAAATAATACTCGTTCATTGCATCACCGCTCTCGATCGATTTCACTTTCTTCTGGAGACGCTCGAGTTGCTGCTCCAGAGACCAGATCTCGGTCACCTGTGTACAGGACTTTATTCGAGTTTCTAATGCTTTTATCTGGTCTTTGTATTGATTAATTCCGTTTTTCTCTTCGAGCATCTGATTTATTTTTTGGCCGTGAAGGGCATCCAGAGTGGTACGAGTCTCCGGTCCGCCGACTTTTAATTTCGGTTTTGTTTGAGAAGTCTCGCTCATTTCTTCGTCTTTCCCATCCAATAGCGGGATTGTTTAGGTGGGGTGTCTCTTTTACAGGGGTGCGTTTTGGAAAAGTGAGAGTTTTCCAAAATTATTTTGTTACCAGAGGGTATAACAAATGACAGGAGGCGGTTTAATGCAGCTCGTTGCCTATGGCGCTCAGGATGTTTACCTTACGGGGAACCCGCAGATCACCTTAACATATTGAAGGGGGTGGAAAAGCAGTCGGGGAGTACAAACTTGGAATAAGTACTCCGGCCAGTCCGTTCGTGGCTCCATTGTGCACTATATGCACGCCACAGCTGCTAGTCATGGGCTATTGTTCGCAATAGTCAAGTGGCAACATTATCAAATTGCGGGAACCCCCTAAAGGGTCACCTACGAACTTTTGGCCGAAAGGTCAGGAGGGCCGAGAACTTAACTCGGGGATCGTAAAAAAGGTGACTATGAGATCGAAAGATTGAAATGGGCAATCCGCAGCCAAGTTCTAACCTGCTTAAAAATTATCTGAATAATTAGTGAAATGGGTGTGATTTACAGAGTGACTTCACCTTCTGGTAAATCCTATATTGGACAAACAAAGCGAACATTTGAGAAACGTATTAAAGAACACTTAAAATGCCCTGGTTACTGTATAGCACTTGAAAATGCTATTAAAAAATACGGTGACAAAATGGAATATGAAGTGCTTCTTGAAGTGAATGATAATCAACTGAACTTTTATGAAATGCGAATGATTCAAATCTATAATTCACTCGAGCCACGCGGATATAATATCCGAACAGGTGGCTCTGTGAGTGCACATAGTGAACTATCGTGTGAGCGAATGAGACAAGCAAAACTTGGCGATAAAAATCATAACTTTGGGAAACCAAGAACAGATGAAGCCAAGCACGCAATCTCAGCAGCAAAGTCAGGTGACAAACATCACTTTTATGGCAAGACGCTCAGCGATGAGCATAAAATAAAACTTGCCCTTTCTCATAGAAAATCGCACAGTGAGTTACCAATGTACATGGTGTATGTAAAAGAGCGGCCTAAATTCTGGCAAGGTTCTGGATATGCTATAGTTAATCACCCAACACTAAAAAATAAGTACTTCACATCGAAGAAACTTTCAGATGATGAAAAATACGATTTGGCGGTATCGTATTTAGAAGCAGTATGAATGCAGTTCAGAGACTAAATGGTAGTGGGTTGTGCAACTATTTATAGTTGCGCGGCTTAAGTTATAGTCCAATCCCGTTCTCCCTAAGAACAAGAAATATCCCGAAAGGGAGGGTACAAACCTGTCTTCAAGGTTATTTACCGTCGCTACACGAACTTCGCGATGGAGTCGATTGAGAACCCTTTCAACGGTGCGCCCAACTTCGGCAAGAAGGTCACGTGCACGATCCAGCGCAACGGCGATCTCATCCACCGCATCTACCTCCAGGCGACCCTCCCCCAGGTCGTCATCAACACGGCCACGGATGGCAGCGGCGGTCAGTTCCGTTGGCTCAACTGGGTTGGCGAGAACCTTATCTCCTACGTCGAGCTCGAGATTGGCGGCCAGCGCATCGACAAGCACTATGGCGACTGGCTCCACATCTGGAACGAGCTCACGCAGGAGGCGGGCAAGCAGGCCGGCTACGCCAAGATGGTTGGCAACGTCCCTGAGCTCACGAACCTGATCTACGCCGGCGGTGCGGGCTGCGACAACTACTGCTATGGCGGTGAGCCCAACACCTCCGAGGTCGTTGGCAGCTGCACGCCCATGTACACCCTGTACGTGCCCCTCCAGTTCTGGTTCTGCCGCAACCCTGGTCTCTCTCTCCCTCTCATTGCGCTCCAGTACCACGAGGTCCGCATCAACCTCGAGTTCAATGCGCTCAACAACCTCTGCTGGGACCAGGCCACGGGCTCGGACCCCCACTCCGTCCGCAACCGTGTCGCCAACACCGGTTTGGCGGCGGCGTCTCTGTACATCGACTACATCTACCTCGACACGGACGAGCGCCGCAAGTTCGCCCAGGTCAGCCACGAGTACCTCATCGATGTCCTCCAGTTCACGGGCGGCGAGTCCATCACCTCCAGCTCCAACAAGCTCAAGCTCAACTTCAACCACCCCTGCAAGGAGCTCATCTGGGTTGTCCAGCGTGATTCCTTCACGAGCTGCGACGACACCGTCGTTGGCCCCTACAAGGGCCAGCAGCCCTTCAACTACTCCGACTGGTGGGACCGCTCCGTGCTGGAGTCTGGCTACTCCGTCACGCGTGTTGAGGGCATGGCGGGCAAGAACCCCGTCATCACGGCGCTCCTCCAGCTCAACGGCCACGACCGCTTCTCGGTTCGTGAGGGTGCCTACTTCAACTTGGTCCAGCCCTACCAGCACCACACCAACTGCCCCGCGGTCGGCATCAACGTCTACTCGTTTGCCCTCCAGCCCGAGCAGCACCAGCCCTCAGGCACGTGCAACTTGTCCCGTATTGATAACACCACGCTCCTGCTCACGGTGTCCAACAACGCGGTCGGCCTGAACCTGTCATCCACGGTTCGCGTGTATGCGACCAACTACAACGTACTTCGTATTATGTCTGGCATTAACTGCTTGATGAACATCTATCTCACGATGATGAACATCTGCTCGGTTGCAATTGCAAACCGCCTGTGCCAAACAGCTAGCTGCCTTGTGCCCCTTAAACAGGCACTTGGACAAACAGTGTGACTAGCTAGTGATGGTTGCGAAAGCAACTGTCGCAAGATGACCTGGTTGCGGGAAACCCCTTACAGCCTTCACTACTACCTGACCGTGGAAACACGAACAGGAATCCAGGGTAATGACCTCGGACATAGTAAAAACGTGAAGGATTGGGCAATCCGCAGGCGAGTTCCTAAAGCCGATATGATAGGCAATGGAACCGTTTCAGAGACTGCAAAGGCATCGGTGTTCAATGAGGGTCTAATCAACCTGAGAATGCTTAAGGTACAGTCCAGCCTTCTTGGAAACAAGGAAGGAGCCGCTTGGGGCGGCCTTGCATATAGCAATTAAGCAGATTTGCTTGGTTGTTTATTATATTTTACAAATTGCATTAAATTTAAAAAAAAGCTATTTCGAGTATATGTATATATTCAAAATAGCAATGAAACCATAGACGATACCGTTAAGAATCTAATTACGAAGCGGTACATATTCCAAACGCGATTGTCTAAAATTGACCGACCACGCATTTTATCTTCTCCGGCATATACAGGAATGCCCCTCTGTCAAGCCGCCATTCAGCAAGGTGTTCGAAAGGGTGCCCTCTGCGGCAATGAAACAACGGAGACCTACTGTTCCAAACATGCTCGCCAGGCCATTCTAGACAAGGCTCAAAAAGACGGCACACGACTCTGTGACATTGCACGAGGGTGCTTTACCGTTCTGGAAGATCATCAATCCAAGTGCACACACTGTCTTCACAAAGCACGCATCCATGATCGCAAGCGGAACGATCAGAAGCGACAAGATCCGACCCTGTGCCTCGATTGCGGGACAAAGCTCACAGAGGAATCAAGGGCAAAAGGAAAACATGACAAATCTTTGAGGCGATGTATTCCGTGTTACAAAAAGTTGCAGATCTATGAGAGTCAGCGCCCCCCTCGTGAACGAAATTATAAAGCAGAGGCCTTTACTAATAAGCATGTGCTATGGAATCACTATGTCAAGAGTGCTCAAAAACGTGGCCTCGACTTTGCACTATCGAAAGCACGATTCCTTGCACTAATTCTGGAACCCTGTTTCTTCTGCGCCTATCAAAAAGATGGAGAAGTAAATGGCCTTGATCGTATAGATAATAATAGGGGCTATGTCGATGAGAATGTAACAAGCTGCTGTACAACCTGCAACTTCTTGAAAGGGAGTCAGCATCCTCAGGAGTTCCTAGACAAACTAGGCGCAATTCATCAATTTCGAACAGCAAAGGAGCCAATTGCACCCGACCTCGTCAAAAAGTGGAACACCACCTATTCGTCTCTGTCAGTACCCCACTACAAGACCTACGCCAAGTCCGCCAATAGTCGCAATATCGAATTTGCAATCTCGGAAGAAGAGTTTGCTGCAATTGTGAAGCAGTCCTGCTACTTGTGCGGAATTGCGACGGATGATACAAATAAGAACGGGATTGATCGGTTTGAGAATAGAAAGGGATATCGACTTGATAACTGTCGCCCCTGCTGCGGTCACTGCAATCTTATGAAACGGGATATTCCATATGAAATAATTATCGAGAAGGCATCCATAATTGCAGATCGCTCTACAGAACTCGTTGCAGCAATCGCCACAAAGAACATCCCTATTCGTAGTTCAAAAACGGCTGCACGGGTCAAAGTAGACGAGCCCCTTGTACAAGAACCGATCTCATTTGACTATAAACCGACCAATGAAGTTATTGTTCCAAAAGAAGGGATGACAGAGGAGATTAGAGCAATCCTTGAGGCTCCGAAGGAACTTATTCCAGTCAAACAATGGAAATCCAAACAGATCTATAAAACAATTCAAGCAAATGAAGAAAACCAGTACAAAGCATTCTGCGAAGAACACAACACAGTTCCAAATGACTGGATGGAGCAATGGACAGCCTTTGTACTTGCCGTCAAAGGAAAGACCTTCGAACAATCCGAACCGGTTCTTAAAGCCTTTGTTGAAAATCTTCGGCGACTACGACACAACAAACTATGTGCAAAAGATCCACTTGAACGAGAAGAACGACAGCAGTGGCCGGCCATCATGGTCGTACGTTTATTCTTAGAAGGAAAGCTCGATGCCTTCAAGGCGTTCACAGAAGCTGCTTCGCAAGAGTCTCCTGAAGATCCGAAATGGAATAAGCGATGGACTGAGTTTGTGAAAACGCTCGAATCGAGTCGCACAAATGAAGAAACACTCAAAGGGTTGTGCAGCAAGTTCATGGCCGCTCAGCGAATTAAAAAATATCGGAGAGCAAAGTAGATGAGACTACTCGGCATCACCCTTCTGGTCGCCGCCACACTCCTATTCGTCATTGTAGGGGGTCGCTTTACCGAGGGATTTTTTGGTACGAGCCCTGGAACTCTTGTTCAGCTCTCTTCATCGCATGTTCCTACGGAAGAAGACGCGGCGGAGGAAATGGCCGCGCGGCGACAAATTGCACAGGATCTGATTGCTATGACGGGGTCTGCGTAAACTTTCTATCCTAAAAATGCGCAATACTCTATAGAACAAATGTCCTTTATCACCTGCAACTACTCAGGAGGTCTAGGCAATCAACTCTTTCAAGCAGGGCATGCCTATGCGGTTGCAAAACGGTGCAACAAACCCTTCTACGCGCTTGAAACATTTATCTGGGATTGTGGTGCAAATCACCCGTCCACCTATTATAGTACGCTGTTAAAGAAGATTCCACGAACACTTAAAGCAGAACAACCGATCGCAGTCCTTGCAGAACGAGGGTGGACGGCCTACAACATTCTTCCTGAAATGCAGCAGAGTCTTGAAAGTCGCCCAGACCATACACTCTGTTTGTACGGAAATTTTCAATCCGATCAGTGTTTTTACGGACTCGATGCAGAGATCAAAGAGCTCTTTACACCTGACGAGGGTGTAAAGGCATGGCTGCAAACAAATACAGATCTGGCCGCCACCTATCCAGAACTCTTTTTGGAGGAAGGATCCGAGACTCGCTGCTTCCTGGGAGTTCGCAGAACGGACTATGTGACCAAGGCGAGTTTCCATAATCCCTGTGGCACAACCTATTTTACGAAGGCGATGGAGAAGATGGGATCTATGAAGTACTATATCGCAAGCGATGACATTGCCTGGTGCAAACAGAAGTTTGTGGGGGATCAATATGTCTTCATGGAGATTAAGGATGACATTACGCAGTTCTATGCCGGCTGCCTGTTCAAGAACTACATCATTGCCAATTCCACCTATCACTGGTGGATGTCCTTCCTATCCGTGTTCCAAGGAGTCCGTATAATTGCCCCTGATAAGTGGATCTTCGGCTCCAATGTCCGATGGAATCAGTATTCTACGATTTATAGGAAGGGGATGGAGATTGTGGAGCGGCCTGTGGAGACTTAAACATACAGACATATTTCTATTAGATTGCATGGAATCCCTGCTAAATCAATGCCCTAAGTCTGCTGACATTTCAGGGGAAACGATTCTCATTTTTGGAGGGAGTGGTTCTCTTGGAAAAGAGGTCATTCAGCGATGGATTCCATACAATCGCATTATAAATGTATCACGAGATGAAGAGAAACAGTGGGCTCTTAAGATGAGTGTGCAGCATCCAAATTTAAAGCAGATGATTGGGGATATTTCGATTGAAGATGATGTTATGCGTGCTGTACTTGTGCATAAACCCACAACTATCTGTATTTTTGCATGCCTGAAGCATATCGATATCTGCGAACTCTATCCTGCCAAATCGATCACAAATAATTCAAACGGAATTATTAATGTACATACGGTGCTGCAAAAATATGCGCAGCACACAGTTGAGCGCGTCCTCTTTGTCAGTACGGACAAGGCCTGTCTGCCGATTACGACCTATGGATGTTGTAAGGCTATTTCCGAGTTTTTTCTTCAGGGAGTATTGCCAGGAAAAACGAAGTGGGTGGGGATTCGATATGGAAATGTGCTGAATTCAAGTGGCTCTATTATTCCGTATTTAAAAACGAATCGATCGCCTGAAAAGCCCTATACACTGACTCATCCTGATATGACCCGGTTTATTATGACTCTTGCACAGAGCGTGAACCTTATTGAATATGCGCTTGTGCATGGACAACACAATGAAATTATTATACCCTTTATTCATTCGATGAAAATTGCAGATCTCTTCTCCATCTTTGAAGCCAAATATAACAAGAGTCGTATTGTCACAGGCCTTCGTTGTAAAGAGAAGATTCATGAAGACCTTATTTCAATTTCGGAGGCTAAAAATACCTATAGCAAGGGAGCCTATTATCATGTAACTGCGCATCCTGTGACAGAAGGAAATGCAGATCCATTTGATAGTTCTCAGAATATCATTCATCCTGAAGCTCTTGCAGCCTATTTGACAGTACAATCGCTTCTCGACTAGGGCGTCGAATAGAATGTGCCATCTACCGCAACATAGCCCGCTACTCCTACGCCATCTATAAGTGTCTTTGGGTTGCAGAGGGGGGGAAGAATGGTCTCCAAGCCGATCGGTTGGCGCTGATAAATAGAGTTACACTGTTCAATAACTGTCTTAAATTCCTCCATGCGGCTCTGGGGCACGGAATAGACAACCGTTGGGTGCACCTCTGAATTAACCAGCATCTTGTTAAATGAATAGTCTGTCATAGAAAATCGGGATTTACGAAATGCATCCGTGAGCCAATAGCGACCCGAGATCTTAAACATGCGACGAAAAGGGGTTGCAGCCAAATGCCGAATGGCATGGCGCGTCTGAAGTAGTTCTCCATAGCCTTTCTTATTGCTCTGAATACAGGCCGCCTGTATCTCCTTGTCTTCATAGCAATTTAGATAGATATCGACCTTCTTTTTTAAAACAGCAGTCATTGCTTCGTCAAGGTTGGAGCATTCTGAAAGAACAATAAGGGTTCCATCTTGCAAGGCGCGAATCGATGCAATTGTCTTCAGAGTCTGCTCAAATCGATCCTGGGCTGAAAATACACTTCGAACACGAGTATACGACCAAGCTGCACGCCCCGTATTAATTACACTTGTAATTAAGAATACATCCTTTGCTACGAATGATCGATAGGCATCCATGTGCAGTGCTAGTTCGGCCATTTGATCTTGAATAGTCGGGACTCCATTCGGCGTAAGAGAACTGAGCGTATAGTACTTAGTACCGTTTGCTAAGGGCACAATCGTGGTTCTAGAATCACAATAGAGCCGATTCGCTTCCACGAGGATCTCATATTTAGAAAGAGTATTTGCCGAATAGAGGTGTTGGATGCGATTTGTAAAGTCTTGGCGCTCAATGATGCTATAGATCGTCTTTGCGAGCTGACACGTAGTAAGACCATTCCAGTAATGATCCGTATAGCCATTGACTGTTCCTTGACTATGAAGGAACCATTCTAGAAGCCCCGATGCACCCGAGACTTCGGGGCCAATGATACTGCAGCGCAAAACAATGCAGGTGGATGGCTCCCCCTTCGCCTTGCTCTGGCCATAGAGATCTGCTGCATCAGGTACATCCGATTCCTTACAATCTGCCACAGCGCCTGAAAAGACACAATTGGTACTCACATGAATGAGAGGAATGCTCATTTCATGACAGAGCGCCGCTAATTCGAGTGGAAATGTAGTATTTAGCTGTGTCATTTCATCAATACTATACTTTTTCTGAGGAATGGCGCCAATACAGTTCACAATGCAGCAATCATCTGACAGGACCCCTTTCAGTACTGAAAGGGGCTGTGTCAGAGCATTGAATTCTTGCCGGCGAATGGGGACAATTTGCGCCGATTGTTGAGAACCGATGAACTCCATCATAGATCCGAGCATTCCATTTGCTCCTAGGATAATCACGCGCATTTAAACAATACATAATGTAGTTGTGTATTGTTTAAATTCACAATGCGACTCTGTATCATTGATCCAGCGCACAACATTCCCGGATTAACTCGACTATTTCCCGAGGCAGACTATTATGCACATGAGCCCGATAGTTTCTTTAACTATAGTTGGACAAATCATATGTCAAATAACGAGTTTGAAAGACAGTATGGATTTCGATACAAGACTGATTGGAGTTCTATTACATCAGAGAATTACGATCATGTGTTTATTGTATTTACATTATATGATGCTCTTGATAAACCAGAATATCAAAGCCATATAGCACATAGCATGCTACAGAAAATATATTCACTTATCCGATCTCAATCATTTAAGCATATTGCACTGTTTGATACATATGATTATCCATATGATCCAAATATATATCCTGGACAGCCTGTAAATACATATTTCAAACGCAACTATTCAAATAGAATTACATATCAGTCGAATGTAGTCCCTTTTCCACTGTCAATGTTTTGCAAACCATGTGTTATGTGGAAAACACTTGATTATATTGATAACGCGAAGAGTTCTTCTGACAATAGAATAATGAATGCGGTTTGGATAGGGGGACTCTATAAACATATAGATTCAACAAATACATATATTCGTGATCGTACTATAATTCATAGTCAAATTAAAAATCATATTGTATCCTATAACTATCTTCCTTATGATGAATATATTAAGACATTCAAACAATATGCAATTTGTATTGATTTATGCGGAGTTGGTGATCCAAACAAACGAACCTTTGAGATCTTTGCATCGGGTGCTCTCTGGATGTCAAATATCCAAGATTTAAATTGGGGGTTTGAAAAAGAGGATCGATTTTCGGATCTCTGTATTTTTACAGATGGTGACGATTTTATTAAAAAGAAGATGATCCTTTTAGGAGATCGAGAAATCTATTTTGCGGCATTAGAGCAGCAAAATAGACTCGTATATAAATATTTTAATAAAGATGCATTGCGAAAGTATATCGTTAAGAATCTAATCGTATGATTATATATTTATTGTATTTACTCTATATATCTCCTTATATCGCTCTGAATCTGCTCGAAGAAGTCGCAATTGGTCTTTTTCTAAATCCTCTGCGTCTCCAGGCCGTGCTATAAAGAGTGCCTTTGGTCGTTTATTTAAATCTTCCGTATTCTCGCTCATATAGGACATCGTTACAAAAATCCGCTTGGCCGAAGAAGGACATACAACTGGCTCAGGATTCCCGTGCCACGAATAATCATTGCATGTAAAGAGAATAAGACGATTGCAAATAGGTGCAATATCATGTACTTTTTTATCTAATTTTGCTGACGGATTTGCCGCGTTGTCCCCTTTCCACAATTCCAGTTTACAGCCATAAGATTCTTCCCAGTTCGCACTTAGATAGAGTCCCAATGTCAACTGCTTTTTACAATTCATTGTCGGATGAATTCCAGCATCTACATGAATATCAAGCCGATCGCCGCTTTCATAGGTGTGAACTCCCCAAAAATTGCGACTAGAATCACGAATCAATTTGTAGCCACAAATAGCAGATAACTGATCTATAAACGCATCCGATTCAAATTCTGCAAATAATGTTGCAAGATGCTGTGGAAAATTTAATTTATCTCGTAGCGTATACTTTTGCTCAAATGGATTATTGTATCGATCCCATGCATCGGCAGATATATCCAGAATCTCTTGTTGAAGTGCATGCACACGATCCGCACTTAGAAAATTATCAATATATACATGCGGAAACGGTATCGCATCTATATATTGGCGTGTATCGACAGTAGAGAGCATCTTATTCTATAAGCAATCACGATTTTTTAGGCTCATTGTTCCACTATTGACGGTCAAAGCTGACTTTATGAATTGCAGTGCCCTTCATATTATTGCCACGAGTTCCATCAAAATACAGTCCGTCAAATGAATCAGTGATATACCGGTTGTTGGTGAATGAGCATGCAAGCGCAAAAATCGATTCGATCACCCGCCGCAACCTATTCGTTGTCATAGTCGATTCGAGCTCAATAATATGTGTTTTGATATCTAACTCTAATAGAAAGTCGTAGGTTATAATACAGCAACCTCCAAAGCATCCTGACCATAGATTCTTTTTAGGGTAGATCTCTTTGCAGTACTCTGCAAAGTCAGAGGGAGGAAGTCTTGCAATCACATGATGCACAAGATCATCATGTGTAACAATCTTGTGTTCTGTGTTGTAGTCGGTGACAGGCTCTTTAATACTGTTCCATTCTGTACGATGATTATTGAAGTGCCATATATATTGGATATTGCGCACATCTTCTACAATAAATTCTTTCTTAACACGCATACTATCTTGGAGCAAAATGGCCGTATCAAAATAGTGCTTTTCTTTAAAGTATTTTAATAACTGCATATCTGCGGGATACTGTGCAGTCTCTCGTTCAAATATGACAGCTGGATACTGTTGCACAAGAGACTCTACTAAGCTTTTGTTGGATGTAAAGTCTATAACCACTACACATGTATTGGTTGGATGAAATAGTCGAATACTATCTAGACATTCGCACATAGAGAGCCTATGTGCTTCTTCACGAATACATCCAGCCACTATGAATCCAAACATACTGTATATATATAGACTCTATTTCTTTAGATTAATTAGCTCAGCCATTTAAGATGCTTTGCACCAATTTTACGGGCAATGGAGATACCAGGATTCACAGGAATGGTTACAATTTCAAACTCATGATTATGTTCCAATCGAATTTTCTCAATTGTCTTATAGGCATCACCACATAGCGAAGGATTTGACCAATATTCTGAAACTGGATAACTATCATGAAAGAAAATAATACCATCATCCACCATATGTTCTTTTAGATTTAGGAAATCCTTGTAACTTGCTTCATGACTGTGACAGGCATCAATAAATCCCATTTCAAGTTGGAGATTTGCACGCAGACTTGAGAAAAAATCATCGGTGGACATTTCATAAAATGTGAATTGACTATAATTCTGTTCAATATATGCAATATTTGTTTGGCGCGTAATATCTACGCCGATATATTTTTCTGGAATATATGGAATGAGCGCTTTCGTTGCTTCTGCATACTGAACCCCTAGTTCAATAAAGTTTTTGGGTTTTATGAGACGTACATAATATTCAATCAATTCAATATGATTCAGAGAGAGTTTCCCTCTCACTTCGGGATTTCGTCTATGCAATGGTGTCGTATAGTCTACAGCGACTACGGGTGGATGATATTCTTTTACAATCTGTAGTTGATAGTAATCGGACGGCATGTGATTTTGAAATGATGACATATAGAAAATAGATATAGGTATTATTTAAGCCCCCGTCCATTATGAACGGGGGCTTAAATTTATATTAAGCGGTACTAGTATATGGATCCTACTCGAATTAAAGAAGAAATACGAACACATGGTAATACAAATTTTATTACAGAGTCTGGCCTTCCAAGTGGCCATCAGATATTTGCAATTGGCGACAGTCATACAATATTTTTTTATAATTCAATGAAAATAAAAGAACATTGGGGATTTAACTGGAAAATTCCATTGACTATCTATACACTGTTACGCGATAATCTCAATATATACGAAGTGGGGTCTCGATTGGGAAATGGACATGAAAAATATAATATAGAGGCAGGCGATCATGTGCTATTTTTTTATGGATACAACGATATACAAAAAAATATTTATCTACATGCAAAAGACAGATGGAATGACGAAATAACAACCATCATTGCACAGTATATACAACGCTTGCAAGAATTTAAAGACCTCTATAAAATCAATGTGATTGTTCCATGCATCTATCCAAATCCGCGACCAAGAGCTGTAGGAGTAAATTGCATGGGCTCTGACAAAGAGCGGCAAGCCTATACTGAACGAGCCAATCAGTTACTACGTGAACAATGTGCGATACACAACATTGCATTCTTAGATATCTATTCTATTATAACGGACAGTGAGGGGTATATTCGCGCAGATTTTACCACAGATCTTATTCATTTAGACTATAATAATGAGTCTGTGCGGCAATTGGTTGAAACAGAAATATTTAAATTATGCATCTAATTGAATATTTAGCACATCCAAGAATCGCTGAAAACAGACCCTATCCGTCAACTCTTCTTGTACATAGGCCGCTGGATCATATGTAGGAATGGCCGCCAGAAACTCATCCAGGCGGCCCGTAAACTCCTCATTCGAGTAGACTTTGAGACCACAACGATCATCCCAGTACTGGGCCGAAGTGGCCAGCAATGCCTCTTTGTGATGTGCATAGGTATAGCGCCCATAAAACTCCTCCTTCATGGTTTTTGCATCATAGAGATAGATCGGTGTCCCTGTGGCCAAACATTCTTCCAGTGCAAACCCTTGGGATTCGTGACTTCCAATCCAGATCATGAACTTCGTCCGTTTGAGAGTCTCGATATACTCTTGACGCTGATAGGATCCGTATTTATAGACCTTGTATCGTAGACCTTTCGCCTTCACAATCGATTCACAGTGTGCCAACAGGCTGGGATGGCGAGCCTTTGAATAGAGAATACAATCAAAGTCATACTCTGTAGAGGCTGCCTTTGGCTGAATATCTTCTAGTCCATTTGGAAGCGCTACAAACGGAATGTGAGTCGCAGACCCTACAAACTCTTTGTGCACAGTCACATTCCAGTCACTCAGACAGTTATAGATGCACCGAGTTCCGTGCTCAGGCTTCGATTGTGTAAAGAGCGCATGGCTGGCGTTCGGAAACACGAAAAACTGGGGGCCAAAGATAAACTTCGATTTAGGATGGCGATCGGGATTGACCCATGTTCCAGGGCACCAGATAATATCGTACCCGTTGTCTGGGAACTGGGTCGAATTTGTGCGATGATACTCTATTCCAAAGAGGGCACAGGCTCTCACAATAAATTCTGCATTGCGAGGATGGGAATCCCCAACTTGCAGCAGTTTCATATGATATATAACCCAATTCTGCCTTTAGACTAAGCTCTCAAAAAATTGTAATAACATAGCACCTTTGGCACATAGACATGCTTCGACCCGTGCAGACGATTCAGGTCTTCTGTGAAGCGCCCATCCGAACCGAGGCCGGCATCGTGCATGTCCCAGACCAGATCCCCTATCAGTTGCCGAGGGACAATGTATTGTGCGGTATCAATGAACTTCTCCTGTAGACGGCCCCCCTTTACAATTAGCTGCTTATTGCTGTGATACTGATCGAACGTATAGAGGTGATCGAGGTCAAAGGAATCGAGTTCCGTCCAGAACGCGTCGTGGACAATGTTGTCGTCGTCCAGATAATAGACGAGGCCATCGGTAATGAGGCTAAGCGCCAAGTTCCGCTGGGGATTGCCCCAGCATCTGATTCCGCATTCGAGTTCCGAAATCTTGGGATTGTCCAGGAACTGTTTCTCATAGGTACGGGGCGCGGTAGTTCCTTTTGCCGGCGACGTATCATACACAATATACCAGCGATCAATCTTGTCGAATTGAATAGACTCGGCAATCCTCTTCAGATTTGCAGGGCGGCTACAGGGCGTAATAATCGAAAGGCTGGGCATTCTTGACATCCTATTCGTCGTAAGTTTAGGTTCTAGCAAGGCTTCCTAAAACAAAAGAGTTTTCGAAAGCAAGGCTTCCTAAAACAAAAGAGTTTTCGAAAGCAAGGCTTCCTAAAACAATCCCAAGAACTTCGTTCTCAAAAGATCCGGCGGTGGATCTCCTGCATCTTCAGGAAGGGTATAGGTCAGAGTTTCACCACCGACCAACGGTGTAAAGATCTGAACAGTCAAATGGAACTCTTGTAGCACAAAGGTCAGTGTATTGTACCGGTTGAGCTTGTCCTTGCCCATTTTTAACAAATGGTCTGTGAACGGTTTGATCAGAGGGGCTTTCGGAGCGATCTCCTTGATCTTGGCGATAATGGCATCACGAACATTGTACCGTTAAGAATCTAATTACGCCTCCTCCTTTGGAGGGGCGTAATTAGATTCTTAACGGTATAAATCATCAAATTTAGAATTGACGATTTATGCATACATGATTTCTAGCGGTTCCAGATACGACGAATAGGGTTGTGCGGTCGACGTCGGGCGATCCAGGCTCAACAGTTCTTGCAAGGCTTCCAGGCGCCTCTCAAGAGGCTCCATTCCAGAATACTCTTTTTTGCGGCTCAGACTCTTCCAGCGCCATTCGAACGAGAGGGCGGCATGGTTGTCGGGGAAGCCCTGGACATAGCAGTGGCGGATCCAGGCGCCTGGCTTTCTTGAAGTGGCTTTCGCACCTCCTTTTAGTAGTCCATTGTGCTGCCTGAGACGGCGGTCACGATCAACGGTGGCACCGACATAGGTGGCGCCGTCGGTGGATACGAGGAGGTAGACGACCCAGCTCATTCTTTACTTACGACGACCTTTTTGTTTACGCCGGCGCGTCCCACCCATGGATCTTACTACAGGAAGAGGGCGGTCGGCCACTGCATTTGCATTTGCTCTTGCTCTTGGAGCAGCGACTGCTGCTGCTGCTTCAGCATTCCATAGCATAAACAGGTTATTCAAGCAGCTCTGTAATTTGGAAGGCACACCCCCCAGCAAGGGGGGAGTTTGTATGGTATCTTGTAATCCTGCTAGAAGGTCTCCTAGATTTTGAATAGATACATACTCTGATTTATTCCATACACAGCCATGCTTTACTACACGATACATGGTTTTAATAACGATATCGTTAAAAACAACATCATTATTTGCAATATTTACACTATTTATAATCACATTTAGTAACTCATCAAATAGCTGTAATTGTACAGAACGCATATCTTGTACTGATATTGCAGCAGGCTTCTCTTCATTATTATTGGCGATGTCTTCATTTCTAACAGCTTCATTATCATTATCATTATCATTATCATTATCATTATCATTATCATTATTAATCTTGCCCACCCTAGCCCTAAGCGGTTCTAATTTCGAAATTTTTAAAATACTTGCCTCTAACTGTTTAAATGTAGTGTTGTATGTCTGTGTTGCTGCACTAGTTTGCAATTCATTTTCTATCCACCCCATAATATTACTGTAAGGCCATGTATCAATCGTTGCACCTTCTAACTTCTCTCTTAAATGTGCTATATCTATTTTGGAAGGAGGAGCGGTAGTTAGATTTTTGCGCAGTTTCATAAATGCGGCAGAGGCAGCCACAAATGCAAGTGGTTCTAAATCATTATAGGAAGAATTATCAAAACGTCCCACTCTTTCCAGCAGCGTATATACATCATCATACTGTTTGAGTACCTTCTCTAGTATATAGTTGCCGTTTGCGCTTTTAAGATAATACAACCCTTTCCATTTTTCCGCTTGCATCGCAGCATCCGATGGCAATGGATGCAATGAAATAAGTTTATACTGTCCTTTTACCAGAATTAGTGAAATTCCGTAAAATAGTAGGAAAAAGTATGCGGCCAATACATCCAGTGTAATGCCGAGGCCAAACATCGTTGTCATGCGGCCATCTCCACTGCATTTTCGATCAATCAATGCATTTATTTTTAATACACTGGCCAAAGTTTTCCTGCTTACTTCATTCTGTACGCCAGGAAAATCGGCATCAGGCACTGCCAGTCCTGCTTCAAGAGCAAGAATATAAGGTGACCATGTAATAGGGGAATCGCCTCGGGCAGTTGTTAATAAGCCGCCTCTTCCTCCTGAAAAATTGGCTATTTTACAGATTGTATTCACGGAATAGGGCGTCGCTCCATGTGTACAGATTAATTTATATACATTATTTACTTGACAATATACATCTACCTGCAATTGTCCACCCTGCTTCGTAAATACTTCGCATACATTCGGCAGACCCGCATTTAATACAACGCCATCTCTACCGTTAAGTGTATTCATAAGATTCTCTCGTTCGACTGCAGATGAATATAATAGGCCCGCCTCTCGATCTAGTTCTGCCCTGTTTGTATCTGTCCCCTCAAAAATAACATTCCATCCTCTGTTTTTAATAGGGGGCACTACCGAAAGGCCTTCACATGCATTCGTATATTTTTTAATAGGAACGGCCTCAGAGGCCGCATCCAGTTTGTCAAAATTAATTGAAGCTTTTTCAATTTGAATTCCTTTTTCCACCATTGCGCGAACAAATCCATCCTTCCCCCATACGTGCAAATGATCGGTTGCTTCAAATGCTACAACTGGATCAATTCTACTTATATACCCTGCCAATTCATCGACTGCTCGAACGCCATTCGTCACATCTAATAAATTTCCTTGCGCAATTATTCGTTGGTTCGATGGTAAAAATGGACTAAAGCCGCCGAAGAGACGCAATCCATTTGTTAACTCATCAATCTTTATAAGTGCAAAATGTTCTAATTTCTCTTGGCTTGCAACGGCCCCGATCGCCGTTACTAGTAATTGCAGCTGCTCTCGAATCCACGTATTTTCAACAGATGGATTTATTACGCACAGCTGCATTGCATTGGCAATTACTGCATGCGCATCTTGGGGAAAATCATGACATGCATCCACGACCTTTAATACTTTTGTATATGTGTAAAATAATCGAAGGGGCTGCCACTCACCGCCCCTTGCCAATCTTCGTGCAGTATCAATGGGTCTCTCAAATTTCACAACAGGGGGAGCATCCTCTCTTACAGGAGGCGTAAATGCAGCCCAGGTTGGATTCGCTTTTATTTGAGTCATCGATATAGGAACTGTCATATCAAACCCCTCCCATAATAGGTTGGCCAATGCATTTGGCTCTTTTGCATCAGGGCCTCGTAAATCGTCCTCGGTTGGATCGAGAAGAGCATCCATCAGACGTTTATATTCGGCATCCATTTCAGATCCATCCCTATTGAGGACAGAATCTTTTCGGGGAGAACTGAATTCTTGCAGAAATGCGGGATCTATTTCAATAATGTTTTCATTATTCATTAATAGGCTGTTTACTGATACGGTCACGGAAGGATTACCGTTCGGACGTACCCTATTTGTAAATACATGACCGTTGTGAAAAAGAAGTTTGGCGATCGGAGCTCCTCCACGAACAGGGGCTCGAACCACCGGCAAACGGGGGCGGGCTTTCAAGGGCCCATAGGCGGTAGGATATTTTTTTGCTCGAATGTCTGGCGCCGGCAATTGATCAACAGGATCATCATATGTAAAATAGGTTGTATGCGGATCGATTGTTGTTGCGATTGTACGATTCCTTTTAATCTCAATATACATGTCTTCCTCATCAAGTCGACGATTACCATCTGCACCTTGTAACAGCGCGATATCCTCTTCCGAATAGGGTATTGCAAATGAATCCTGAGTCAAAGGATCTGTGCCTATTTTATAAAATACGAGCGCTTGCCCTCCCTCTATAATTCTCTCTCGTATCTTGCTCGGCTGATTGAGGTCTTTTAGTTCTTTCGTAAGATTTTCCCTCTCCCCTTTTACTGCCTTTTGCTGATCTACCATCTCTTTCGATTTCAGTAACTCGGCCAATGTCCCTCGAACTTCAGGGATATTGAATATCCTTTCTTCCACTGTTGCAAAGGGTAGGCGCGATTTTCCTATGATAGCATTTAGACTTGCGGCTTGCAAATACTTCTTATTAAAATCTTCAAAACGTTTTTGCGTTTGGTCATAGAGATTGACTTGAAGTGAATATTGAAGTAATCTTGCTGCATCTCGTCCAATTGGTTTGCGACCTGGATGATGAAATACTTTCCTGTTTGGAAAGAGATTCTTTAACTCGTTTATAAGTTTGCTTGTTTGCCTAAAATGGGTTTTATAGATAAGCATGCTGCCCCTTGCTTCTTTGTCATTGTCCCATGCAGTTGTCTTATAGTCCTCGTAGTTGAGGTGAGGGAGTGCACTATTTACCTCGTACACTGGTGTTTCTATATACGTCTTTACCTCAGTCTCCTTTTGATTGCGAAACAGATTCTGAATCGCAGTCGCCATTGCTTGAAGCTGTGCATTGGTTATCTCACGATTCATGTAGGCTTCTTGAAAGGCGACACATCTGCTCTGTATCTCGGCAGACACTTCCAACCCTTTCAGTGCCTGTTCAGATGCATATTTGGTATATTCCTCCTGTAGGATGCTACGTAGATTATCGCGTGCAATAATTGCGGCCCGAATACGAAGGGCTTGCTCTTGAAGCTGAAAAGAAGTAACACTATTGCTCAGGTAATTTGCCTTAAATTCGTCATACATTACCTGTATTTCTGCGGATAGCCTTTTTCCCGCAATAAAAGTCGATACAATAGTATAGATTGGTTTTTTAAATAGATCTACCTTCTTTATTTTACGCGTAAAAGTACGTTTGAATTTTGCTTTCAGGCCTTTCATTGCTTCGTATAAGTTCGAGCTACGTTTTGCTTTCAGGCCTTTCATTTCTGCATTTAAGTTCAATCTACGTTTCGTTTTAACGACAGCCTTTGGCGGCATCCTCTACCTACAATCTCTGATTAAAATTTGATCAGACGGCCGCTATCCACAAGACCCAACTATGTCCTATCTCATTCAACCTGACCTTTCCCAGCCCGTCGGCGATCTCCCCGCCAATCCTCTCAAGCATCCTCTCGATCCCTTCCAGCAGTATGCCCAGAAGGCCATTCATCTGAATCACAACATCCTTGCCTGTGCCCCTACCGGTACTGGCAAGAGCGCTGTCGGAGAGCTCGGCATCTTCAAAGCCCTTGCAGAAGGCAAACGGGCCTTCGTCACGACTCCCATCAAATCCCTGTCTAATCAGAAGTTCGGCGACCTCAAACGCCAGTTCCCTGATGCAACGGTCGGCATCATGACGGGCGATGTGAAGGACCGACCCGATGCGCAGATCCTCGTCATGACCACGGAGATTCTTCGCAATCTGCTCTATAAGACCGGCTCCAAGACACAATCACTCGGTCTCACGGCCTCCTTGTCACTTGAGAACCTTGGACTGGTGGTCTTCGACGAATGCCATTATATCAACGATCCCGATCGCGGCAAGGTCTGGGAAGAGTGTTTCATTCTCCTTTCGCCGACCGTACAGATCATCGGGCTCTCGGCCACCCTCGGAAACCCGACGCCCTTTGCAAACTGGCTCGGAATCCTTAAGCAAATCCCTCTTCATCTTATTCAAACGAATCACCGTATTGTACCGTTAACACACACGGTTCTCGACCCCGTCACGGATGAATTCCAGGTGATTCTGAGCCCCGACGAGGTCTTTCATGACAAAACCTACAAGGCCTATCTGGAGTCGATCGAAGCCATTCGGCACGGTCACGAGAAGTTCAAGGAGAAGGTACACAACAAGGTCATCGCAGGTGAAAAGGGGGCCGTCGAGGGCAAAGTGAGGCCCAAGTCCTTCCAGCACCAGCTCAATCACTGCCTCGATCTCTTCCGCCACCAACGCCTCTTGCCGGCCCTCGTCTTCACTTTCAGTCGCAAAGGCTGCGAAGAGAACGCCGGCAAGATCAGCCACTCTTTCTTGGACGGGGCTCAGGCCGCCGAAGTCCATCATATCATGGCGAGCCACTTGCATCCCTTTAAGTCATCCCTAGATACCCTGCCCCAGTACCACGAGCTCAAGTCTCTTCTTGTCAAGGGCATCGCCTACCATCATTCGGGCCTGATTCCTCTGCTCAAAGAGATCGTGGAGATCCTGTTTGGCAAGGGGCTCATCAAAGTGCTCTTCGCCACGGAGACCTTCGCGGTCGGCATTAATATGCCGACCAAGACGGTCGTCTTCACGGGACTCAAGAAGTTCGACTCGGACGTGAATCGTCTCCGCTCTCTTCGAACGGACGAATACATTCAGATGGCCGGCCGCGCCGGCCGGCGTGGCAAGGACGACAAGGGGCTCGTGGTCTATCTGCCCGACCGTGAGCCCGTCGGCCCCTTTGAACTGAAAGAGATGATGAAGGGCCGCCGGCAACAGGTCAGCAGCAAGATGGACTTCTCGTACGATTTCCTGCTCAAGACGCTGAATGCAAATAATGTCGGGTGGCTCCGAATCATGGAGCAGAGCTACTGGTACCAGCAACGTTTGGGCGAGATTGCGCTAAATGAGCAGGAGGTCTTGGCTCTGCAGAAGACGCGCATCGCCATTCGCGACAAGCTCAGTGAGGAGCTCATCGCCAAGTGCGAACTGAAGATCGCATTGGAACAGGCCGTCAAGAATGCCCAGGGCAATCGATGGAAGCGGGCGCAGCAGGAGCTCAGCAAGTGGATGGTCACCCATGATTCGCAAAGCTTTCAATCGGCCCTTCACAACTACGAGGCTCTCCAACGTAACGAAAAGGAGTTGGAGAGGGCCCATGCGTGCGGCGTCTCCTTGACGAAACACGCGAGCCAGCTCCAAAATCCCGTGGCCTTTCTGCGACTTGCAGGGTACTTAAAGGACGACCCAAAGGACGTAAAGGAATTAAGCGGCGACGACCTGACCCTTCGAGGAATTCTGGCCACGGAGATCAATGAGGCCCAGCCCATTCTCCTGACGGAGCTGTTCCTCAGCCGGTCAGCCCATGCCCTGAACGCCGAATCTCTCGCCACACTCCTTTCCGTGTTCTTGGAGGATTTCAACAAGGAGTTGTATCTGAAGCCGTCCAGTCTCGACATTCCAGGGGACATTGTGCCTGTCCTGGAGTTCTTGAACGGAGAGGCGAACCGGTTCGGGGAGCTCGAATACAAGTGTGCCGCTATGAAGTCCGAGGACGCCTGGAATATTACGCTGCAGTGGACGGAGCCGATCTATCGCTGGCTCACGGAACCCGATGTGCACATTGCAAGCCTGTGTGCAGAATACGGCGTCTTTGAAGGAAACTTTGTACGCGGCTTACTAAAGCTGGCCAATGTGTTGGATGAGTGGCTGAGCCTGGCGACCTTCTGTGAGCACGCCGATCAGGTGGAAAAAATAACGGGTCTGCGGTCTCAGCTTGTACGAGGTCTTGTGCAGCCTGACTCTTTGTATCTACGATAACTGAATCACCAAACGTTCCTTCCATCGCCTCTGGCCCAAATTGATACCGCAACGGATACGAAGGATTCGTCCTTCTTCAATGTCTTTCATCTCCGTCTGGTCGACGGACCAGACCCTGTAGCCCCTTTCCGTCGTCTCGAATTTCTTCACTCTGTACTTGATCCTCTGCTTCCACTCATGTATCCATAACACTATTTTTAATGAGTCGGCTTCTTCAACCAGATCCAGGATGCGTGCACTAAATTCCCGTTTAGAATCTTCTCCCAAGAGCACTTGTAACAAGATCCGATCCCGTTCGTAGCCCTTGGAGATCTTGGATCTCTGGTTGAGATCGGAAACGGGCACCGAGATAAACAGACCTTGGTGATTGGATCGAATGATCTGCTTCAGAATGCGTTGATTGGCCAGATCGGCATAGCGACGGATAGGTGAACTAGCATGACAATAGGCATCGGTGCCAATACCCCAGTGGTTATAGGTTGGCTTACTTCCGATCAGAGTGTAACTGGCCGCTGATGCGGCTAGACACGTGAGCGATTCATCCATGGCGATGTATTTTTCGAGCCGTTTGAGATCAGGGGCTTCATGCGTTCTCAGAATGCCCACGCCAGCTTTGAGAAGGAGTTTGGCGGCCTCTTTGTTGTAGCGGAGCATGAGGGCTTGGATCCAAATATGGGGATCCTCGATAAGCTCCCCTTCTAGGGCAGACACGAGTTTGCCGAGCAGATCTGCATGCTCGGATTTTGTAAAGTTCTCATAACTATAACTGGTCTGATTCGTGATCAACGATTCGAACCAGACAACCGGTCCTTGAAGAACAAGATCCTGGTTGAAGCGGAGTAGGAGGGACACTCCTCGCCTTGTCTGACCCGCAACAAGAGAACACTGGTCCTCCGAATACAAGGGGGGCAACATGGGTCGAATGGCCATGCCGTCGCAGTATAACGTCTGTCCCTGCTGGGCCGCCATGAGATCGACGGCTCCCATCTCTTCTATGCAGCTGGCCACGTCTGCAATCGTGATAGTCAAGGATATGCCATCAGAATCACGATGAATCGTAATGCAGTCGTCAATATCTCTGCAGCCCTCGGGATCGATGTTGAAGGTGACACCGTTGAGCCGTGTTCTCGAAGGACAGTCGTCCTCTAAAACCGTTAGTCCGTCCTTGAGATTCTTATAGGGGCAGGCGTTCCACAAGAGGGCCTCTTCTTCGGCCTCCAGGGACATCGCAGGACCGAGAAGGTGTTTCAGGGATCCCCGAGGCAGATTCTCGGTCCACTCCAGAAAGTCTACGATGGCTAAGCGTTTCTGGCTCCGATCCTTCTCTTTGGATGCGACGATAAAGGACGGATAGGCAGTGTTCAGAGGGACAAAGAGATAGAGCGGGAGACCGGATTTGGTGTGACCGAATGTCGTCTTGCTATTCAGTTCCAGATATCCGGCCAGAGGAGGGTGAGGGGCACGGGCCTTTAGAATAAGATGGTTGGAGGCGTCGAGTTCCACTTCGTCGCCAGGCAGCGCCTTTGCGGCATTGACGGCTCCTTCGAAGGTGTGCACCGTTTCATAGGTGGATTCGTCGACTAGTTCAAAGGTCTGATAATTCTTGGTTCGTAGGAATGGCATGGTACTGGTGCTATAGCGTTGGTATGTGCTCAAATTTTAGATATAAGATATACAGACACTGCAAGGGTATCGAGTATGCATATCGGATTTATTATGGATGGAAATGGGCGATGGGCTACGGCCAAAGGACTCTCTCGATTAGAAGGCCATAGTCAAGGTGCAGACGTCGGTGAACAGATGATGGCGATCTGTATTCGTGAAAAGATCGAATATGCTACATTTTATGCGCTCTCCTTGCAAAACTGGTCGAGGCCTGCGCAGGAACTTCGGCACATTATTCAGTTAATAAAACAATTTATTACAAAAATACGCCCGACCCTTTTAGCCAACAATGCAAAATTTTTATGCATTGGAAATCAGCAGCATTTGCCGGCGGATCTCCAAGACTTACTAAATAGATTGACACAGGATACAAAAGAAGCGACAGGGACTGTTATTAGTCTATGTGTCAGTTATGGCGGACGGGAAGAGATTCTGGATCTTATGAAATCAATACCATCTCTCTCTACCATGACAACAAAATCTATTTCCGCATTATTGCCCTTGCCCGATATTGATTTAGTAATTCGCACTTCAGGAGAATATCGTATCTCTAATTTTATGCTATGGCAGTCCGCGTATGCTGAATACTATTTTACGAATACACTATGGCCCGATTTTACAGAGGCAGAACTATTAAAAGCGATTGCCGAGTTCAAGGGACGAGATCGGCGCTTCGGCACGGTGAAAGTTGAAGAAGAGGAACCGATCGAATCAATTGAAGATACATATGAACTGTTAACAGAACTATTTGCAGAATATAATGATATAGTGGATGTTCGACCACTCTATAATGAATTAGTTCAGAATGGAGTTCCGATCCCCGAGGAAGGTCATAACAAAACATCGGACTCAGCCTATTCTTCTGCAGCAATTGCGATCGGTTTTTTAGTAGATGAGGCAATTGATAATCTTCCTGAACAGTGTACAGCACTAAAACAATTATCTACAGACTTCTCGATTGAGACACTCGAACATATATGTGGTAAACAGGCATCTATTGTTCAACATTTTATGACAATGTCATTCCGTGAAAAAGAATTATATAAGCAGATATATGCATGTAAACACTTGCAACGAATAACAACGGATCTATATAAGAAAAGCATATATAGATTTATATCAAACTATAATTATTTTACTATGATCATTGGATCTTTTGTAACAGTAAACAAAATACTACTGATCTCTATTATTGCATCCTTTGTAGACAATTCACTTGATACCGAAGACACGTATCGAATTATATCAAATGTTATAAAGGACTTGTGGGATGAACCAAATCGGTCACTCTTCATAAATCGAACGATTATGATTGGCGTCTGCGCCCTTCTTCATAAATTGGATCCTTCAAATACATATCCTGTTCTTAATTCATTAGAACAATGTTTAAAATATATTATAGACGGATAGGATGAGCACCTTCAAATGCGGTCTCCGACGTTTCGATGGCCACGGAACTCGCTATACAGAACGACCGGTCAATACAGAGGCTACGAGAGCGATGGAATCGGCTCTGGAACGTCTTCGGCGTTCTCGAGCGGAGCAGGACTCGGGCTGCTTTGTGGCCATCGAGACGTCCATTCCAGAGCCGATTCTTAAGAAGAATGAAATAACAGAGCCCCTTTCAGAGCCGATTCTTAAGAAGAATAAAATAACGGGGCCCTGTTATTCTCTATCAGATGCCTAACTACCAGTTCTCCAAAGTGATCACTAGATCCGCAATCCGATCAATCGGATATTCGATACGCTCTCCAAATTTGTGTGTTCTGCAGACAGATTCGAGATCCCACAGAATATCCTGAAGCTGTGAATGCTCCTCGCTCATCCCCAAGCCGTACTGATACTGGAGCAACTGAACCAAGTCCAGCTCCGAGAGACCCAGACGCTCAGAGGTTAACTGAAGTGTGATGAGCAGATCCTCCATTCCTATTCGTTGTTCTCTAAATTGGCAGGGATCAAATTTAGAGCCTCTGTGCAATCAAGAACGTCGCATAGCCATGGAACGAGGGGATATAGACAGGCAGGGGCTTCACGGTAAAATGGAGTGTTCTCAGAACATGACTCAAACGTTCAAGAAGAGGGGCCGTAAGATCAGGAAGGGGGGCCTGGGTTGTCACATAGAGGCCGAGGGTTGACTTGCACCAGGCCGCCGCGTTCTCCAAGAATTGAATCCAGACCTGGATCCCGTCCTCGTCGATATCGAAGAGATCGATAAGAACGGCATCGTATGCGAGGGGCTTGTCGGAGCCGCGGATCTGGAAGGCATCCTCGTGGAGAACGCGGAGCTTCGAATTCGACCAGGGGCCTTGTGGCCCATAGTCTTGGAAGATACGAACAACATCGGCATCCCATTCATACATATCGACCTGTCGCACAGAAGCACATTTGAGAACATCTCGGGCCAAAGCCCCCTCGCCCCCGCCAAAGATACAGACGCGCTCTGCCCCCTTTGGCAGAACTGCCTCGACGAAGGTCTGATGGTACAGACCTTCATCCAGTTCGCAGCTCTGGATCACACCGTCCATGTAGCAACTGAGACCCCAGACTGGCCGTTCCACGAGCTCTATTAGTGTACCGCGACAGGTGATTTCGCAGTGCACAAGTTGACAGTTGTGCCATGTGTACGTCACATGGAGGCCTGGATCCTCTTCCACGTAGTCCATATACCCTTTTGGTAACTCGGGGTTTAGATTCGACATAAAGCATTCGCAACTCTTATAAATTTGATTGCGGCTCTTCAAAAAAGGGAGTTTAGAGACTTTAATCTATTTAGTAATCAGATGCCGTCAGGATTTCATCAGCATCGGTCCGATATAGAAACGGTGGTCGGCGTCCAATTCTCCATCATGTCGCCTGATGAGATTGAGAAGCGTTCCGTCGTGGAGGTGGTCACCAGCGCCACTTTCGAAGGAAATGAGCCCAAGACGGGAGGGCTGTTCGATCCCCGCATGGGCGTTCTAGACAACGGCAAGATCTGTCGTTCCTGTGGACAGACGAATCACGGATGTCCGGGCCATTTCGGCCATTTTCGCCTGACACGTCCCGTCTACTTTATTCAGTTCCTGCCCACCATCATAAATGTGCTCAAGTGTGTCTGCATTCGGTGCGCCAAGCTCAAGATTGACAAGGGGCTCCGTGCGACGTTGGCCCTCCGCAAGGAGGAGGCCCGCTGGAACGAAGTCTTGAAGGCCTGTGCAACCATTGGGCGCTGTGGCCAGGAGACGGAGGATGGCTGCGGCGCCCTGCAACCCTATAAGTACGAAAAGAAGCAGATTGCGAGCATTAGTGCCTTCTTCGAGGGGGACACGCCAGGTTCCGTGAAGGAGCAGATCATGGAGGTGGAATCTGTCCATCGGCTCTTTCGCCGCATCTCGGACGAGGACGTGGACTTCATGGGACTCAGTCGGTTCTGGTGCCGGCCTGACTGGATGATCTGCACGGTGTTGCCGATTCCCCCGCCCCAGATGCGCCCCTCGGTGGTGCAGGACAACAATACGCGCTCTGAGGACGATCTGACGCACAAGCTCTTCGAGATTATCAAGAGCGACAGGACGCTCCAGGACAAGATCGAGCGCAACTCGCCCAAGGGGATCATTGACGAGTACACGAACGTCGTCCAGTACCATGTGGCGACCTTGGTGGACAATTCGATCCCTGGCGTCGCGCCGTCGGCCCAGAGGTCGGGGCGGCCTCTCAAGTCCATTCAGCAGCGCATCGGCTCCAAGGAGGGCCGTATCCGCTACAATATCCAGGGCAAGCGCGTCGAGTTTTCAGCGAGATCCGTGATTACGCCCGATCCCAATTTGTCCATCGACGAGCTGGGGGTGCCCTTGGAGATTGCTACTAATTTGACCTTTCCTGAGCGCGTGACTCAGTACAACCGTAACAAGCTCTACAAGCTGGTGCAGAACGGCGCAGAGATCTGGCCAGGAGCCAAGACGGTGGTGCGATCGGATGGTCGCATGATCTCTTTGAAGCACGTGAACACGAAGGAGATTGTGTTGTACAACGGGGATGTTGTAAATCGCCATTTGCTGGACGGCGATATCGTGCTCTTCAATCGTCAGCCGACTTTGCACAAGATGTCGATGATGGCGCACAGGGTGAAGGTGCTGCCTGGAAAGACGTTCAGGTTGAACGTGTTGGTGACAAGACCATACAATGCTGATAAAAAATGTGTAAGGGCTTAAAGATAATCTATGCTAAAAGTATAGAATGTCCGGTAGCATCTATAAGATTACGTGTAAGCCGACAGGGCTATCATACGTAGGTCAGACAAGTGATATTAAATACCGCAAAGAAACACCGTATAATTATGGTCCTAGAGGAAGGTGGAGCGATCATGTGTCCAGTGCTAAGAAGAGTGGAACCCCACTTGCAAAGGCAATTCAGGAATATGGTCGTGATGAGTTTACAGTAGAAGTGCTGGAGTCAGATGTGCTTGAACGATTAGATGAGTTGGAGGCGAAGTGGATTATGCAACTGAATACAGTTGTGCCCAATGGATTGAATGTACTCAGTCATTCCAGGGAAAAACACAGATCGCAGTCAACGATTCAACATCATTACAAGGCCATTGTTGCCTCTGTATCGTTACGCCCTATTCGGAGGAATGGGGTCTATGCATTGGTCTACGTCAATCTTCATATGAAAGATGGCACCGATCAAAGGCTGTGTTTCGGTCAGGAAGGTAGCAAGAGCTTTGAAGAGGCCATGAAAGACGCGCAGCACTTTGCTGAACAATTGGAATGTCCGATTCGTGAGGAGAATGAACGGATAGCACAATTCAAAGACAAAACCATCACCAAACTTAGGATCACATCTGCTTCCAAGCTTATCGCTGTGTACATTACAACAAGCGAAATGACAAGCTATAAGGAGCAAATACGAATCTGTTTCGGCGGGAAAACAATATCGCCTGGAGAGGCCTACGAGAAAGCACGTGAATTTATAGATGAGTTGTTAATCAACAATTCGGACTGTCTTGTGGAAGATCTTATACAAAAATGTTGGCAACAGGCGACTACTGCGAAGGGTGAAGCACCTCCTTCGTAGGAAAATAGTGTAAGTGCTTTCCGTGGTTCATCTCGCCAATGAATCATCGGATATAATCGTCTAGTACTGAAGCAAGGTGTTGCTTGGTGCGAGATCCTCAAATTCAGGGAAACCCCTAAAGCTCTTTGATACGAACCTCTGTTGGAAACGACGGAGGGGCTGCGGCTAATGGCCGAATCAGATACTATCTATTGCTCCAGCAACAGATAAACCGTGACAACGCAAAGAGATGTGAAATGCTGACGAGAGCATTAAACAATGGGCAATCCTGAGCCAAGTCCTAAAGCACTCAGAGTGGAGTGTTATGGATGCTGTGCAACGACTAAATGGGGGTCGGTTGTGATATGGTTTACCATGTCGCGGTTTAAGATATAGTCTAGTCCCTTGTGAAAGCAAGGGTAGAAACGTTTGATGGCGACGAAATGAATATGCACGTGCCCCAGAGTTACGAGGCGGCCACGGAACTCGAGGAGATTGCCGCGATCCCTCACAATGTGGTAACCCCCAGGCACGCACGGCCCCTGATCGGTGTCTTCCAGGATTCGGTGGTAGGCTCCTATCGCCTCACCCGTCCTGGGAATGAATTTACGAGAAGAGAATTTATGAATTTAATGATGAAAAATAAGCGATTTGAGGGCTTGCTGCCTGTGCCGCGTGCTGGCGACCGCTTCACGGGGCAGCAGGTGCTCAGTCAGCTTCTGCCGCCTCTCAATATCAGTATGCCGAACAAGGGCTATGACAAGGACAAGAAGGCAGATGATCCCGATAACTTTGTGAAGATTGTCCAGGGCGACATCAAGCAGGGCACGGTGGACGGCACGGTCTACATGACCCCAGGCAAGGGCATTGTCCATGTTCTGTACAACGACTATGGCCCGAAGGAGACAAGCATGTTCCTTGATTCGCTCCAGCGTGTCGTAGAAGACTACCTCGTACTGGACGGGTTCAGCGTAGGCATTTCGGACTTGGTGGCCGATGACAAGACAGGTGTTGAAATTGCCAAGGTCATTGCGGACTGCAAGAAGCAGATCGAGGAAATCCAGTTCCAAGTGCACTCGGACATCTTCGAGAACAACACGGGCAAGTCGAACCAGCAGGAGTTCGAGGATCAGGCCTTCGGCTTCTTGAAGCAGGCCACCAGCAAGGCCTCGTCCGCCGCCAAGAATTCTCTGAGTTCAGAGAATCGTCTCGTCGCCATGATCAACTCGGGCTCCAAGGGTGACTGGATCAACATCACCCAAATGATCGCTTGTTTGGGGCAGCAGTCTATTGAGAACAAGCGCATTGCCTATGGGTTCACGGATCGCACTCTTCCCCATTATAAGAAGTACGACGACGGCGCCGAGGCGCGCGGCTTCATTGAGTCCTCGTTTATTCAGGGGCTCACGCCCCAGGAGTTCTTCTTCCACGCCATGTCAGGCCGTGAGGGTCTTATTGATACAGCGGTAAAGACGGCTGAAACTGGATATATTCAGCGCCAGCTCATCAAGGCCTTGGAAGATCTCGTGGTCCAGCACGACGGCACTGTGCGCGATGCAAATATGAACGTAGTGCAGTTCTATTACGGCGAGGACGGCATTATGGCCACGAAGCTCGAGAGCCAGGCACTGCCCCTGGATTCCAAGATCACCAAGCAGCAGATTCGGGAGCAGTTTGGCATGACAACGGTGGATTGGTCCGATGTGCTGAATGATGGTATCAGTCGCCCCGACGAGACGGAGCTGCTTGACACATTTATAGGGGACGTGCTAGAGGATCAGCGCATACTGATCGAGGATATGTTCCAGGGCTCTGTCTATGGCGGCGCCATCAATGCCCCCGTGAATCTTGCGCGTCTCATTCTCAACGTGAAGACCCGCTTCGGTCTCAAGCCTGACGGACGGACGGATCTAACGCCGGCCGAAGTGTTGGCGCGGATCCCGAAGCTCATTGAGCGTACCAAGGCCTCCCATGTTCGTGTCTGGTGCGCGCTTCTTCGCTACTATCTGGCACCCCACCATATCATCGTGAAGGAGCGCTTCACGAAGGACGCCTTTGATGCACTTTCGGAACTCATCGTGATAGGGCATATGAAGTCGTGGGTGCAGCCCGGTGAGCAGGTGGGCATCGTGGCAGCGCAGAGTATTGGAGAGCCGTCTACGCAGCTGACCCTGAACACCTTCCACTTGGCCGGCGTTGCAAGCAAGAACAATGTGACCCAGGGTATTCCTCGTTTGCGAGAACTGCTCAAGGTCACCAAGAATCCCAAGGCCTCGTCCCTGACCATCTACATGAAGCCCGAGTTCCGCCAGTCCAAGGAGAAGGCCAGGGAACTGAAACAGGATCTGGAGCTCACGCTGCTCCGCAACATCACAAACAAGGTGGCGATCTACTGGGATCCTGATGACGAAGAGACGGTGTTGGTGGAAGACAGGGATCTGGTCGCCTTCTACAAGGAGATTGAGCTGGACAATCCCAAAAGCAATCGGAAGCTGAGCAAGTGGCTGCTCCGACTGGAGCTCAATCGCGAAGAGATGTACAACAAGAACATCTCCATGGCGGATGTGGTGTTTGTCATTGAACAGGTCTACAGTGATGTCAAGACCACGTACACGGATTACAATGCCGACAAGCTCATTATGCGCATTCGCATCGAGGAGAGTCCTTCGGACAACGACGACTTCAGCAACCTGAAGAAGTTCCAGAATCGCATTCTCAACAGTTGCGTGATTCGCGGTGTCCCTGGGATTAAGGCGGTCACCTTTCGCCAGGATAAGCAGAAGGTCACGTTGGAGGGCGAGGAGGGCCGCTATGCAGAGCTGACCCAGTATATCTTGGACACGGACGGCTCCAACTACATCAAGGTCATGAATCATCCGGCCGTGGACGCCAGCCGCCTCTACACGACCAATGTACACGATGTCATGGATATCCTTGGACTAGAGGCCGTCCGTGCCATCCTGATCAATGAGCTGTTGCCGATCTTCGAACAGGCGCCCGTAAACTACAGGCATCTGGGGATCCTGTGCGATTATATTACGCGCTCGGGTCGACTGGTCTCGATTGATCGCTATGGCATCAACAAGAATGACATTGGTCCTCTGGGCAAGATGTCGTTTGAGGAGACGTCCAAGATTGTGCTCAATGCGGCGCGGTTCGGTGAAGTCGATCCCGTCACGGGTGTATCTGCCAACATTATGATGGGACAGGCGTTTCGCGGCGGCACGGCCTTCTCGCAGATTATGATGGACGATACGATGCTGGAGCAGCTTACGAAGGGCCTGGACGTGGTCCCTGACGACGAAGAGGAGGTAGCAGGGGATGTGGCCGATCTCTTGGCCGAGCCCGAAACGGATCTCTGCAATGTGCAGCAATTTCAGATTAATATGCATCTGCCCCATGCAACAATGGGGATGGAGGAGGAGCCGATCGAGCTTATTGAAAAAGACTAGGTCTAAAGCAATAATCACTACTACCTGTATGGAGCCGTGGCTTACGATCGCATGGTATCGTTGTACATCACAAGATCAAGAGTATGCAGAGACTTTTTCGGACACATCCGAGAATGAAGTTATTTTGCCAGGTGTATGGTGTCATGCATTTACAGAACAGCAGTCAATTCTTCATACGCACAGGAAACATATCAACGAGTACGAGCACTCGTCGGGCACAAGCGAATGGGAGTACTATAAAAAGATCGTAAATCCCTATGAGCTGGTCTATACACAGAAGAAATATGCGAACTTTCCTGAGTCGATCTGCCTTCTAAACCCCCTGAGCCGTTCCTATTTTAAAATGATCGAACTCCTTTCCGTGGTTGATTTTATGGGGGCTCTTCCGAAGCAGACAACGAAGCTCGTGTCGGCCCATGTCTGCGAAGGGCCTGGGGGATTTATTCAAGGATTTATCGATGCCTGTGAGCGGAAACGCATTGCCGCCACCTGCTATGCAATCACGTTGAAGCCGAAGCAGCCCAATGTTCCTGGCTGGAAGCGGGCCACGCACTTCTTGCAGCGTCATCGCAACATCCATATTCAGTATGGATCGGACGGCACGGGGGATCTGCTCAACTATCAGAATCAGAACGATTTTATTGCGTCTTGTGAAGTGAAACCGCATCTCTTTACGGGGGACGGCGGCTTCGACTTCTCCATGGACTACGATTCGCAGGAACAGACGATTTTTCCCCTGTTGCTGGCGTCGGTGCGCACGGGATTCGAGGTTCTTCGACAGGGCGGCCTCTTTATCCTGAAGTTTTTTGATCTCTATTATCCTGGGACACGAGATCTCGTGTATTTCCTGTCCCAGCATTTTGTGAAATGGACGCTCTACAAGCCGGCTATTTCCAGACCCTGCAATCCTGAACTCTATTTTGTGGGGAACTGGTTCTGTCCTCCGAAGCCGGCGGCTCTCGCGGCCCTCCGTGCCTGGTCGGCCGCCGCCTGCCGCCAGGATCCGCCCCTTCGGCTCTATGCAAAGAATTTGCCCGAACCCTTTTCGTCCTGTTTGGAGCAGATGATTGAGCAGTCGGTAAAGAAACAGATTGTCTATCTGGAAAAGGTGTTTTCCTTGGTAAAAACCCAGGGAACCGCCGAAATTAAGCGAATGCTTCTAGAACACGAACAGGTGAGTTACAATTGGTGCAAGGTGTTCAGCGCCCCTGTTTACCCTGCGAGGATTCGTTTAATTGAGGCTTCACGAACTTGTCTACAAGCCGCTGGCCCACCATGACGGAGGCCTGGTGCTGGGACAGATTGCCGGCCTCCATCTTTTCGAGGGCATTCAGCATGATTCCGAGATGGGAGAGATCGGCCTTTGTGAGCAGTTTTTTCATGAGTTCCGGATAGTCCTTGGCGAAGGCCGCAAATTCGGTCTTGATTGCCTCGTCGGAACGGCCACTTACCATGCGGGCCTGGATATCGCGCACATGGTCTTTGATGTAGTTGGCGCGGGCACCAGGGGCGAATGCAATGGGCTTGGCCTCCGCCTCTCTCGTGGCTTCCTCGATGGACTGCTTGTCGACTCCTTGAATATTCATTCTATGCATACCGTCTAGTATAATATTTAAGTCCCTGCTACCGTTAAGAATCTAATTACGCACCCTCCAAAGGAGGGTGCGTAATTAGATTCTTAACACTAGTGCTAGTATAAATTTAAGCCTCCATCCAAATGGGTGGAGGCTTAAATTTATACTAGGCGCTGTAAAGATTATAAACGGGTGAAGGCGTCCATTTATAATCTTCAAAGGTCTAACAGTAGAATGGCGAACGTTGGAGATTCATACAAGCAATCTACTGCGAGCATCTGTACCGATACAACACAGGCCTCCTGTCGTCAAACGCAGGCCTTGCATAATCAAATGACACTTCTGTCGGTTGATGCGAATAGAGATGCCCATTATGAGAAACCGGCGAATCCCGCGGGCGCCACCAAAACCATTCCAGGCGGCGGGACCCGTGAAGGATTTCAAATGGAGTATGCCCTTCGTGTTTCGTGGATCTCTCTCGGAGTCGCCGGCACCCTTTTCGTCTTGTATGGAATCGTTCGATAGACCCGCGATTTCATTAAAAAATCTAATTGCGGTTGGTACGGTAGAGATGTCCGAATCAGAGGACGAGTTTCCGTTTGATGCCGTGGATTCGAGTATACCCGCCTGTAAGAATATCAATCCGGACTTCTGCAAAGCACTGTTTGCACTTAAGCAGTTGGTCTATACGGATATTGTCTATTCAAAGGATCCTTCCACATCTGCGGCACAGGATATCCGGTTACTCAATCTCTATGAGACAACCGTTCGTCAACTTCATACGTTCTTTCGTGATGTATTGAGAGGGCGAGCCACGACGCCGCCCCTTCTCGCGAATATTTCGACAAAAACCCAGCAGGCCTTCGAAGAGCTTCATCGCAAGTGCAATGAAGAACGACAGAACAATGATCGATATACACTGGATCTCTATAAGATACTCGTGGACAATATGTTCCATACATATTTGTACGACATGGGAGGGCAATAAAATTATACTAAGCGGTACCAAGTAGAGATGGTGAAGCCGGCGTCTGGCAGCACACCCTGTCCCGAGGGGTATGTATTACGAAAGGGATATACACGGAAAGTGCGGAATGAAGTGCTTACAAAGGGCTACACCGTGCGTCGGAAACGACAGTTCTATACGGCAAAGCCGACCCAATCAGAGGTCACTGTCGGCGCGTCCTGTGCGAAAAAGAAGACTGAATCAGGAAAAGGGACCCTCCGGAAAGGGTTGCTCATTAAGTACGGGTATTCTTACCGTTTGGCGGATAGCCAGCGGAAAAAGGCGCTTCAGAGTGCAATAAAAGCCTATGGAAAAACATCGGTCTACAATCGACTTCGCACAGTTGCGAAACTTGCAGGGGCAAAGGAGCCCACGGTAGCGACCGTCTTCAAATTGGATGCAGACTGGGTGAAGACACAGCCGAATGCAGCATGAGAAACCAGTTCTAATATAAATTTACTCCGCCATAGTGGGAGAGTAAATTTATACTATTCAAAATCTAATTACGCCCCAGGGGATTATAACACTAGTGCTAAAAGCGGAAGCTTGCATTTATATTTGGCGGTACTAGTGATAGGGGCTATGGGCACAGTTGCCAGCACACTCTTTCCGACGCAGGAAACTCTCGGGATGAATCCAGAGCGTGTTCCGACACCCGAAGAGCAGAAGGCTTTTGAATTGGCAATTGCACAAGAACGGCCAGGTCCCGTTCTCTGGAACATGTTCAATGCAATTGCCTTTCTAATTTTAGTTACGCTTGTCCTGGCCGGCACAGGCACAGGCTATCAACTATTTAATAACATCGAGGAAGTGAAAGCAAATTGGGATGTCAATCGCTGTCTGCCCTCTATCATGCCCTTTGCCAGCGTCTATGGAGCGAACACGGTGGACAATTTCCAATACTGTATGAAGAATATCTTTACAAAACACGCACAGGAGGTCACAGGCCCCTTTACCTCTGTGCTAACCATTTTCTCCGAGATGATCGGCAAGATCTTTGCAGTCGCAAACAGCATTCGCGAAACCATTGCAACGATGGGCGGCGGTCTGATGGTGATTTTCCAGGACTTTACGGATCGCATCATGAATTTCTTTTTTCAGATCCGGTTGAGCGCAATCCGCATTAAGAATATGATCACTCGCATGCAAGCCCTGCTCTTTTCCGTGATGTTCATGGGTATGTCGGGCATTAAAGGTGCCGTCAATTTCAGTAATACGTCGATCTTCAAGTTCCTTGCGATGTTCTGCTTCGTCCCCGAGACCCTTGTTCGGGTCGAGCAAAAAGGCACAATTCCTATCGCAGATGTGCGGATCGGCGATGTTCTCTTGCCCATTCGGACCCGTGTCACGGCCACGTTCCAGTTCGGAACCCCCGGCCAGCCCATGGTGAATCTGCGCGGCGTCCAGGTCAGTGCCCATCACTATGTCTTTTACGACGGCGCCTGGATTCAGTCGATGAATCATCCGGACGCTATTCCGATCGGCGGGGCCCATACATCGCTCATCTGCCTCAATACGGAGGATCATCAGATACCGATCAGGTTTCTCGTCTTTCGCGACTATGATGAAACGGCCGAGGCGGGGCATCGGATGATGCAGGCCGTGGAGCAGCGGATCAATGCAACTAGAACGACAGGCCCTCTCCCGAATTTCGAATATTCGCCCACTATGAATCCAACGATGCAAATTCGCATGGCGGATAAGACATTGAAAGAGGTGCAGGAGATCTTGGTCGGTGATGTGTTGACCACGGGTAAAGTCGCCGGAATTCTTCAGAAGGAGGTCTATGAGATCTGCCCGTACGCCGGCGGATTTCTCGGATCGGCAACACTGATATGGAACGGGTCAAAGGGACAGTGGATTCGCATCGGAACCATTGTGCCCCCTCTTCGTCTTGAAACACCTCAGATCTACAGGGGACTTGTGGTTCTACCGTTTTCACAGATCGAGCTCCATACAGGGGAACGGATTCGGGATTATGTCGAGATTGCCTCTCCGGACATAGAAGAGTTTTATCAAGAAGAATTAAGTCCACTTGGGCAGGGGGATGGAGGCCATACGAAATCCACAACTAAACTTACCTGCCCCTAAATCGTCGATTTTGTGGCCGATTATTCTGATTACTATTGGATTTCTGTCATATACGATCTATGGCTATGTCAATTTGGAACGCGAGACCATTATGGCCGACTGGGCCAACAACCGGTGCAATCCGCTCGTGATAATTGCGGCCGCCTATTTGAAACCGGATGCGGATCCACAGTCTCCTGGCGACTTCGCGTCCGAAAACTTCCAGTTCTGCATGAAAGGGATTGTGAATAGCATCATGGCCATTGTTATGGCCCCTGTCTCCTTCGTAATGAATGAACAGGCAAATGGCGTTAAGATCGTGATGGACTCCTTTAATGCGATCCGGGAGGTCATTGCGAATATGATGAAGCAGTTTATGGCCTTTTTTGCACCGGTTTTTAAGAAATTCAACGATATCACCTATCAGATCGGCATCGTCTTTCAGAAGCTCAAGAGCGCCTTTCAAAAGGCTAATTCGATGCTTCTGAGTACTGTATTTATTGGGCTCTCCTTCATTCAAACGATGAACAATATGATTAATTTGACCATTAAGGTGGTCTTTATTATCCTAGACATCATGATTGCGCTGCTAGTGATTCTCTTCTTCGTTCTGTGGCCCTTAATTCCGCTGTTGATTATACCGGTGATCATAGCGATTTCGAGTCTAGGAGGCGCGCGAGGGCAAGCCGCAGCGTCTCGCAAAGGCGCCTTCTGTTTTGTGCCTGAAACCCCCCTTTGTTTAGAGGGCGGCGGCGTCTGTCGCATTGATGAAGTGAAGATCGGCACTCGACTTCAGAACGGGTCCACGGTAGAAGGGATTCTTGTTCTAGAGGGGATGGACACGACCCTCTTTGATCTGGAGGGGATTCATGTATCCGGCTCTCATCTTGTGAAAGGGGCCGATGGATGGCATTCGGTGGCTGAGGATGAACGAGCCCGCGCGGTGCCCTTCCGAGTGCCACGCCTCTACTGTCTCAATACGAGCGATCGAATCATTCCGATCCAGAATGCAGCCGGTACGGCTATCCAGTTCCGAGACTGGGAGGAGATCGATGCGGAGGACAAAGAGGGGCAGGAGGGCTGGGACAAGCTCGTGTCGCGCATTCTGGGAAAAGTCACCGATCTGTCATCATCTGATACATTCTGCCTCATGGATCCGCAGATGACGGTGCCGACGCCGATGGGGATTCGACGACTTCAAGACCTACGGATAGGGGACTTGATCGAACTCTCGTACAATAATTCAACGCGTGTGATCGGCCTCGTGAAGGGCCGTGTGCAGGGCCGAGGTGACCCAGGTTGGATGGCCAGTTGCATTCAAAAAATATCTACGGCGACCTATGTACGACAGACAACTCTGCAAGCGGGGGGCGACGAATTGATCGGTTCTCATGTGATCACTGAATCGGGGCGGCTCATGGTCCATCGCGGTGGACAGCTGATCGAGCTGCGCGATTTTACAGAGGTGGGCGTCCATCAGATCGCACACACCTATTCGTTTGTTGCTCGCCGCTTGAACCGCTCGCCGCCTGAAAATATATCTACCAGAATAGAATGAAGACCGGATTCTTAATTACGGGTCTGTTATTGATTCTTGTAGCAAATCTGGTCATGGTCTACTCCTCGTTGAGCCCCAGTTCTATGGAAGGATTCGCCTCCTATTTCCTGGAGAATGCGGGCGGCGCAGGGAAGGAGTACAAGCCGATCGGCTCCTTTGACGATGTGCGCGTCAGTACGGAGAACACCGTGAGCACATGGCGCTATACGGATCCCAATGAGCCGCTGCTGGGCCCCGAGTTCAAGCCCGGCCCCGACAGCCTCTTTATCTTCCGCGATAACCAGGCCAAGCCCGGCTGCTGCTCCGCATCCTATTCGTCCGATATGGGCTGCATCTGCACTACGCCCCAGCAGCGTAACTTTATTAATATGCGCGGTGGCAATCGTACCATGGAAGATGGGGTCTAAGCCATTCTTGTAAGGAGGTATCCCACGGCCCCACTGCCCACCAGAAAGATGCCTAGGATCGTAACGGGCACGATTCCAAGTCCGCATCCGACCCCTAGCAGAACAGCCCCTGTTGTCAGAACGGACACATAGAGAAGGGATGCGATGGTGCGATAATTCATTTGTAAGACTTTGCAAAGACTTCCAAATCAATTTTTAATTTTACTGATTAACACTAGAGGATATGTCCACCGCCAATAATATGTTAGCCAAATCCCCCAATATTAAGCTGGGGAATTCGATGGTACAGAATACGGCAGCAAATATTACTAAGAATGCGAATGCTGCCATTGCGAATGCTGGTAATGCCCTTGCGAACGCTGGCAATTCTGCCGTGAATACGATGGCCAACTCATTTAAGTCAGTTCAAGCGAATGCATCCAACACGCTCAATACCATGGCGAACTCCATCCAAGAATCGGTGGACGCCGTGCCGTCTACGGCTCCTGATTTGTCGATTAGTCTTCCCTTAATTATCGGGATTGGTGTCCTAATGATTGCACTTGCACTGCTCTTCTATTACAGGACAACGATTCAGAATGGTCTTACGGCAGCCTATGATTCTGTAAAAAAGATGGTAAAGCCGACTGCTGCAGAACCAGTGGCAGAAAAAACAAAGGACGATATGAATATCATAAATAAGATCGTGCCCAATCGGAAAACGGTGTTTAACGTCAATTCGAATAAATATATCTATTCTGATGCGGAGCCCCTGTGCAAGGCATTGGGCGCCGAACTCGCCACCTATGACCAGGTGAAGCAGGCCTGGGATCAGGGCGCCGACTGGTGCAATTACGGCTGGATTAAGGGACAGGCGGCCGTCTATCCGACCCAGAAGAGCACGTACGATGCACTGCAGCTGAGTTCCGTGGACGATGAGCGCATGGCCTGCGGCGATGTTGGTGTTAACGGCGGCTACATGGACAATCCAGAGCTGCGCTATGGCGTGAACTGCTATGGCGACAAGCCCTCGCAGACGGCACATGATTTGAAGATCACAAATGAGCGTATTCAGCCATCGCTCACTCCGAGCGCTCTAAAACAGAAGATGGTGGAACAGGAGTTCAAGGCGAATGCGAATCTCATTGGGCTTCTTCCGTTTAATGGGTCTAGCTGGTAATGATGGATGACCGGCATCGCTCACGCATTTACTCTTTAGGACAAATACCGATAATGCAATAAACATTTAAAATAGGTATTATAAATACCTATTTTAACGGTAGCTAGACAGCTGGGTAATTTAGACCAATGATCTAAGAATCGAAGCCTATTATTCCGTTGTGCTATCCTCGTCCTCATCCGGATTTAGGTCGTTCCATAGCTCAATGTTTGCAGGGGACGTGTCCAGGCATACATGGGCAAAGATAATATCAGGGATTGCTCTCCAGATCCGATCGGCAAAATCGCTCTCATCGGCAAATCCGTCCACCTGAAATGATTCGCGAAAGGCGGCCCAGGTCGATTCAGGCATTCGTTCACTGAACTTCTCATATTCTTCTGGATAATGACCGGACTCATGAGGACACTTATAGAGTGTGAACTTGCAATGCGTGGCATCCTGTTCGTGACGATAGATATAGTTCAAGAAACAGGTGGCCAGGGCCTGTTGATCTACGACGAGGCTGTATCCTTTGCGGTTCAGTTCGGGCAGAATGCCGAAATGGAGGAGCGTTTCGACCCAGTCACAGGTACGAATCGGCTTGGATCGAAGGACGTCGTTTGACCGGACAAGAAATGCTTTCCAGGGGTTCTGCATCAATTCTATGCAAGTAGGGTGGACTCTTTACTAGTCTACTATTGTGACCACTATTTAAGCCGATTAATTGCCTACTCGAATGACCCGCCCCTATAACTCAAGTGGACAGGGGGTAAGGGGGAGGCCACCTACTGCGCCGCAGGCGCAGTAGGTGGATGTCCCCCTCCTCCCGTGAGAGTCTTCTTCAGCCGCCGCTTCTTATCCGATCCCCGATTGGCGCGCAAATACTTCATAATATCCTCCGTCTCATCCCGATTGTTCTGCCCCTTCTTTTCGTAATAGCCATGCAGGAGTTGCTCAATACTCCGTAACGTTAAACAACGGGGAATCTTTTCCTCGATCATATTCAAGTGCCCGCCGCCGATCTGAATGACCGCATTGCTCATGCGGCTCTGGTCGAGCTGTTCCATGACCTTTCCCTCAAATTCCCCCGCCACTTGCCTGGCCTTTGTGGACTGCTTATAAAATGTGGTCGCTAGCTGATCGTAATGAAGCCATGAGCGAACATTATGACCCAAGACTCCGGGATCCGTACCTCCAATCATTTCTGAAGGGAGGAGATAAAAACTCCTTCCCTAGATGGACACCTTTGGCGTACAGAACGGACAGGGCGCAGGGCTTCGGAACAGCAATAGCACAAAGATAAGAATCACAAAGATAAACACCGCGCCGAACAGGCAGAACGCAATCAGCATGTAGGGAAAGATCTGCCCGATAATATGTTTCAAGAACGGGTCTAATACGAGGACCTGGATAAATTCCCGTGTGTCCGTGCTCTGAAGAACATGGGCAAACTTATCGATCCAAGAGCGAATCATTGTATTGAATTTCTCTTTGGAGTCCGTCATCTACGAGGACTCCACAGGAAGATACAGTGTAGTGCGCCGCAGACGGTATGTGGACGTGGGCTTAAATTTATACTGGCCGGTACGGAGAGAATAAATGGCATTTGTCTTTCAAAAGCCCACGAGCGCCAAGATTGCGACGGCGTCCGGTACGGAAACCGTCCATTCATTCCACGTATCCACAGAATCGGGAATTCAATCGGTGCAGGATGCGGCTCCGGCAGATGCATTGAAAGCCGCTGTCTCGAGCAATGCCCCCTATCTCAACGGATTTCTGACCGAGTTCCTACGGTCCTCCTCGTCCTATTTTGCGAAGCCCTATTCTATTCCGACGCTTCTGAAGCATCTGGTCCATGAACTGAAAACGCAGTCAACCGTCGTCGCACCCTATTCGTTTCTACCGGCAGAGCTTGTCATTACGGCAAAGGGCTTCCGACTTCTCTGGTCGGCGATCGAGCAATCGGTACTCATTGCACTTCCGGATATGGAAGAGGAGGATACAATGAATGAACTGGAGACTACGGAGCTCCCCCTGACCGGTACGGAGAATGTACTCGAACTCCAGCCGACAACAATCCGCCACGTCTACGATAAACAGCGTGTGAAGGAGGCGAACCTACGGGCGAAACTTGCACAGTACAAGGCCAATCGGACCCACATGGAGTATTTGCAGAAGTATGGGGAGGATCCCTCCGATTCTGAGGACAGTGATTCGGAAGAAGAAGATTCTGAATAATATTTCTGTCGGCATCATTTATAGAAGCAAATGGTCCGATCCGCTTTTACGAATGGCATTGTCATCAGCGCCGTTGTGTTGGCAATCCTCTATGTAGCCTATAATTACGATCCTTCTCTGGGGGGGCTCCTGAGTCGCCGTGATGGGTTTGAGGATGCAAAGCCTGCTGTCCCTGCTCCTGCTCCTGCTTCTGCTCCTGACGCAGCAGCTGCTGCAAAGGCGACAGCTGCTGCTGCAGCTGCTGCAAAGCCGGCGGCTGCAAAGCCGGCCCCTGTTAACCCAATGGCAGCTAAGCCTGCCGTCGGCGCTGTAATGCCAAGTGCCCCTGTGTCTGCTGTGCCAGGCGTCATGAACGGTAGCAACAAGGGCAAGGAGGGCTTCGCCGACCTCGCCTCCATGGAGGGCCCCGCCGCCTTCGCCTCGGCAGAGGCACCGGCGGGCTGCTACCCCCGTGACCAGCTCACGCCCATCGAGCTCCTCCCTGCTGACCAGAACACGATCTATGCTCAGCAGAACCCCATGGGCGTCGGCTCTCTCAAGGGCAAGAACTTCTTGTCGGCCGGCGCCCTGATTGGCGTGAATACGGTTGGCCAGTCGCTGCGTAACGCGAATCTCCAGCTTAGATCCGAGCCCCCGAATCCCCAGACCCCCGTCAGCATCTTCTTTCAGTCAACGATCGGCCCCGACATCAGCCACCGCCCTCTCGAGGTGGGCGCTTAGGCGATACCGCTACGAATCTTTATTAGAGTTTTAGACCGCTGGGCATACCGCCTAGTATAAATTTAAGCCTCCACCCATTTGGGTGGAGGCTTAAATTTATACTAGCACTAGTGTTAAGAATCTAATTACACCTCCTCCAAAGGAGGAGGCGTAATTAGATTCTTAACGGTACCCGCGGGTCTAATACATCACAGATTTAAATCAAGCCACTGTAGAACCATGGACTCTATTACAAAGCTGAAAGCGCTTACGCCTCTCCAGATCGGCATTGCCGTTGCCGTCACAGCCATTGTGCTCTACGGCCTCTATACCTTGATCAGCCGTTCTACGGACGGCTTCAGTAATTTTACGGGCTTAAAGGAAAAGGTCGACCATCGCATGACCGATAATAATACGGAGGCCAAGGGTTCACAGCAGAATAGCCCTGGTGATAATGCAACGGGCAAGGGTGAATCTGCAGAAAACCCTCTTCGGGACGAGGCCCCCAGAACAATGGCGACCCCTTATACAACACAGCCGTAAATGAATCTAAATCTATACTAAGGAGCAGTCAGAATGACCGATATGCTCAAACAGACGACGAGCTGGATCGGGTCTCTTTTTACATCCAATTATCCCCTTGTTCCCGTGCAGTCCACAGTGGACGGGCGGACCTATCGGGTTCGTGACATGCCCGACAAGCAGGCCGCAGCCAATCTGATGGCCTCCGTGCGCCTGAAGATCTCGAAGCTGTGCGGCATGCTGCAGAAGAAATACCCTGACAAGCTCCAGGTAAGGCAGATTGTACAGAACTTTCGGGACGATCCGAACCGGTTCTTAGAGGCGACTCCCGATGCGGCCCATACCTCCTATTCGGTGAACAAGGGCGAGGAGATTCATTTGTGTTTGCGAGAACGTGCAGGTGCCAATGAGTCGCTTGTGCACGAGAACGTGATGACCTTTGTGGCGCTCCATGAGCTCAGCCATGTCTGCACTGAATCGGTGGGTCACGGTCCAGATTTCTGGAATAACTTTGGCTGGATCTTGAAGGAGGCGGAGGCGAACGGGATCTATCAGTATACGGACTTTCAGGCACAGCCGGTGTCGTATTGCGGTGTCAGTATTACAGATTCGCCCCGGTACGACCCAAAGAAGGACGGGTCAAATCTGCAAATAGGGACAATTTCATAATCTGCGTCTAGGAGACGGATTTGGATCAAGAGAATCTTACAGAAGAACAAAAAGAGGAAGAGAGGACGGCCTAGACATTTTCAAGAAAAGATAAAGGCAAATGCTGCTGCTTGCTGCTTGCTGCTAGTCCAAAATAAAACACTTATAGAGTAGGATGCCCGTGTTCAATTTAACAGATCAGTCCATGCGCTATGAGCCCTCCGTGGCGAGCGCCAAGCAGATGGAAACGGGTCGCTTAGATACCACCTGGTCAGGGGGCGTCGGCTCTCAGGACTACGGGCGGTTTTTGGCAGACAAGCCGTTGCGCGGTGGACGGAGGCGCTCTACAAAAAGGAAAGCGCGAAAGTCTTTGAAGTCTCGGAAGAATCAGAAGACAAGGCAGCAGAAGCGTCGCTAAGTAAGGACCAGCCAAGGCTTCAACGTAGCCTCCACGCACGCCGCCAACACATCCGGCCGATATCCCCCCTCCAGCAAGAACAGGAGTGGGCACCCGATCTCCTTGAGAGCGGCTGCCATCTCACTATACGTCGACTCCTTGAGTCGCAGCAACTGCATCGGATCCTTTTCGTGTCCATCATAGCCCGCACTTATAACAACGGCCTCCGACCCCTCCACAAACGGCATCACCTTCCCATAGAACTCCCGCAGATAGGCCTCCGAATCCGTGCTCACCAGGAACGGCACATTCAGGATCTGCGCCGACTCCAGCCGTTTGCCCGTGCCTGGATAGATGCCTCGGCCAAAGGCGTGCAGACTGCAGAACTTAATCGCCGATCCCTTCACACACTGTTCTGTACCATCCCCGTGATGCGCATCCCAGTCGAGAATCGTAATGCGCTCTATACCCCGCACCTGCAGCTGTTTCACAGCCAGCCAGGCATTGTTCTGATGACAGAATCCACTCACCTGTTTTGCAGAGGCATGGTGTCCTGGAGGCCGAATAAGGACAAAGGCGCAGCCCGTGTCCCCTGACGTCAGCGCATCGGCGGCCTCCTCGATCATTCCACACCCTCTTCGTAGCAGTTCAGGAGTCGCCTCGGTACTATAGGTATCTCCTTCCACCATGGTCCAGGCCTTATTCGTCTCAGGAAGAAACGTTTTCTGAATCGGACTATGGAGCACATAGGTCCTCGGATCCCATGTCTGGATGCGTTCTTGAATCGCCAGAATGCGATTCGGATGTTCAGGATGCAGATAAGATCCCTTATGGCGAATCTGATCACAGTCGATCCAGATATGAGGAATCATTCGTTGAGCTGCAGTCCCTAGACGCCGCAGCATCAAGTTTATTGACTAAAACGGTGTCATGGGTTTTTAGGCAGACTTTTTACAAGTCTTAGACTAGAGGCAGTATGGCCGACATCGACCAACTTCTGCATCCAACCGTACTGGACAGTCTACGAGATGGGATGGCTCCGGTCCCTTGTAGGGTCTGGTTAGAAGGGGACGAGTTCGAGGAGATCGAGTTGACCACACTCTTTCCCTTCGACACACTCGATACCGTGAAGCGCACAATTTCTCTCGAATACAAGGACGATCCCCAGTTTCTTCCACCCTTCCTATTCGTCGGTCTCGAATACGAAGGCAATGAATCGAGCAGCACCGTCTTTCTGCCCCTCGAATATATCTGGTATCCGCAAGGGGTGCAGAGGGCCAGTCGGATGATCTATCTGCCCGATCCTCGCAAACAGGAGCCCGTCAAAGAGTTCTTTGTGAGCGGCGGCGGCATTCCCACGCCCGCTGCGAATCCCAGGGGCCGCACGACCATCGAAGATGTCTTTGGCTCCGAGGGTATCCCCATGCTCCACGTCTTCCCTCTTCATCGACTTTTGAGAGCGTTTAAGGGCACAATGGGGGACACGGAATGGTATCGGCGGTTCTATCCCTATTTCCCTGCGGTCCCAGCCAAGGGCCCCTATACCTTCACAAAAGAGGATGAGCGCTTCGGCCGAACGATGATTGCCTATCTTACGAAGCGAAATGCCTATATGAACAAGATTAATACACTGATAGAGGGCAATGTGCCATTGCCCGAACTTGCCGTGACAGGTGTGAAGCAGTTGCGCCTCGTGCTCCAAGAGGAGTCCTTCGACGACTGCGAGACGCTCTTCTATAAGACAAAGGTCACGGACAGTCGCCCTTATATGCGAATTCTGCCTGCGGAGGGCATGCCTATCTCCAAGGTTCTCGTCAAAGGGATTCTGCCCATTCCTGCCCTCGACAACCCCGAAGTGATTCAGCAATGGGCCAAGGAGATCAGTCCTACTCTGGGCAAGGACTACCTCATGATAAAGTACGTGCATCGCCCGAGCGTCGGCACAACCTGCCCCCTCTATGGCTCGATTCGCGTCTTTTCGGACGGCACCGCCGATCTCCTTTTGCAGCCGCCCAAGAACATCAAGTCACTGAAAGCGAGCTCCGATTTTCGCCACTTTTCGGCCACATTAGACGCCGCCTTCGAATCCCTTCCGTTTGACAAGAGTTCTTTCGAGATCGGCGAGGCCGCCCTGATCTTCCAGCTCGAGACGGATGCCAAGGCGCCCAAGTTCACGAAGGCCAGTGTGAAGAAGCGCCTTCCGTTCTTCACAACCTTTTTCCAGGAGATCGCGCCCCTCAAAGATCAGCCGACTCTAATCTCCCTTCGCTACAAGGCCGTCAGCCAGTTCGCATCCGAAGACAACCTCTTTTCGTTCTTAACGCAGTACGCCACAAGCAAGAGACTCGAGGGCGACGTCATTAGCCCCGAGCTCGTCACCGTTCTGCAGGAGGAGTTCCAGCTCTCGGCGCTCGACGCCCGCCGCGTCATCGAGAACTGGCTCGCCCAGGGCAGCACGCTCACGGTCGTTGTCCCTGAAGAGAACGAGTTCATGGAATCCTTCAATCCAGGCATCGACATCCATATCTATCCCCAGCATCCCCTCTATACATTCCACGTCCATCGCATCGACTCCTATAAGACCTTTCAGCGTATCTATACACTCCTCGCCCTCCTCTTCTCCGAAGAAGAGGACCGGTTCACGACGACCGATGCCGCCGCCCTCACGGCCCTCAGCACCAAGGTCGAGGCCGCCACCTTGGCCGAAGAAAAAGGACTTAAAGAAAGGGCGGAGGCTGAGGACGAGCCCGTCGAGGAGAAGAAGACGGGCACGAGGATGCGCAGCTTTCTGCGGGAGGAAGAGGAGGAAGCGCCAAAAGTAAAAGTAAAAGCGAAAGCCAAAGAGGCCCCTGAAAGCGAATCCAAGATCAATCCGACGGGCTGGATCATCAAGAAACTGAAGAGCATTGACAACGCGCTCTTCGATTATAAGCCGACTGTCAAGGACACGCAGTACAGCCGCGTCTGTCAGGCCTACGACGACAAGATGCCGGCCGCCCTGGATCCCGTTCAATACAAGAAGATGGTGGCCGAATACAAGCCCGAGATCGACAAGGGCACGCTCTTCTTCAACCTCTATCCGTTGGAACGGGGGAAAAAGGAGCCCATGGCGGGCATCGGCAGCATTCTGGCCGATGCACAGGAAGTGGTCATAAGCCGCTATGGCTCGGATCCTGCCAATGAAAACTACTATTTCTGCCCCGAGCTGTTCTGTCTAAAAGATGAGATCATGGTCTTGGAATCTGATTTTGACAGCGACGTGGATCGGGACGGCAAGACAAAAGACAAGCACACCTGTCCGTTCTGCGGCGGCACGGAGATCACCAGTTCGAAGGCGGTGACGAATGCAACCGTGGTTCGCCGAGAATCCAAAAAAGAGGGCGAGTCCGCCCCCCTGTTCATCGGATTCACGAAGACCACCTTCCATCCAGACCGATTTGCCCTCCCCTGCTGTCATATTAAAAAGAAGACCTTGCGCATCATGCAACCCGATTTCGATCGGGTCCGCACAATTGTAAAGGGGCGCGAAGAGGTTGTCACGCTCCCCGTGGCCGAAGTCTCGGCCTCCAGGGCCGCGGCCTCCGAAGAACTGGCCGAACGAAGCCGTGCGGACGTGATCCGCGCCGATGTCGTGGAAGCCACCGCCTACAAGACCACGGTCAACTACGCCCTCAAATTAGAGAACCTCGCCAAGGAGTACATCGTGGATGCCGTCAAACACCCGTTGGAGCCGGGCAAATTCGCTACGCTGCCCCCGGCCTTTGATGCCTATTTTGCCCAGAAATCCGACAGTTTCATTACGCGCACACGTATTCGCCAGGAACTGAAAGCGATGAGCGCAGGGTTTTTGCGCATGGGCACGCAGGCGGGGCTTCTCTCAGGGAGCTGCGGGAAGAACCCAGCACCCACGGAGAGTCTGCTGGGCGTCTTGGCGCCCCTCCTGTTCAAGAACTCCATCGAGGACGTGCGAGAACTCATTCTCAAATCGGTGACGGGGCCGAACGGCGTCGAGATCTTTGTGAACGCGAACTTCGGCAATCTCGTCAACGAGTTCTATGTGCCGTCGGACCCCGATCTAGGCGTTCTCCGCGACGACCGCAATCTCTCCGATCTACCGCCCGATACCAAGAGCATCCAGGTCCATACCAAATGGGCACGGGCTAATTTGCACGTCACCGTGACCGACGACAACCAGTATGCCGTCAATCGCATCTATAAGTCGTACAATCGATTCCTGGCCTTCATGAAGGACACGAGCAAGCGCAAGGATCTGCGCCATTTCACCTCGTTCTTAACGGAGCCCGGCCTTTTGACGTCTAATATTAAGCGTGGCCTCCAAGTGGTCGTCCTCGAATGGACACCTGGGTCGGATGACGCCGTGCAGATTAAATGCAGCCCCTATGGGTTTTCTACGGAGCATCATCGTCACAACGATTTCGCCTTTGTCTGGCGAGACGATCAGGGATACTACGAGCTGATCGTGTACACTGCCAATGAGCCGGCGAATAGCGGGGACCTGGCCAAGCACGACTATCGCCTGCGCTGGAAGGCGGCGGAGCGGAAGACGTGGCCGCGCATTGTCCAGGACCGCGTCCAGGAATATATGACACAGTGCAAGAGCAATTATCGCTCCCTCTATACGCCGCAAACAGGGATCGATTCAATGGCGCTCATTCCCCTGTCCGTCGCCCTTCAGACGCCCCTTCTGATCAACAAGACAAGCGTTCTCCCCGGCAGCATTGTGCGCGATTCCTATAATCATGCCGTCATGGTCCTCTATCCGCTGGACGACGGTTTTGTGCCGATGCCGATCGTGGACGACGGCAAGCTGCCCCTGGGAGAACAGCTGGTGCTCGATCTCAACGATTTCAAGAAGGCGCCCGTGGAGCGCTTGCTCGACTTCTATGCAAAGTACATTGTCCCGACCTTCCCCCTCTATCCGGGCTACGCCGTCAAGCATATCTCCACGAGAGCCAGCGCCTCGGGCAAAGAGATTGTGGCGGGTGTGCAGCTGCAGAACGATATCCTCGTGCCGTCGGACAAGGAGACAAAGGGCACGGACCTCAGTACCTACAAACGAAAACCGGCCAAGGTTCTGGAATGGGATATTAATCGGGAACTCTCCAAGCCGTGCGGCGTCGCCGAGATCAAGGATTCCACGACGAAAAAGCTCGACGAACTCTATCAGTATTTTCGATTCATGGTCTCCAACTGGCTGGCCAAGGACGCCGGCCCCGTTGTGCGCAAGGATATTGAACGGATTGTGTTTAGTCGGCTCCCTGAGTTCGAGAAGCGGAAGCGCCTCGAGATTCTGTGCGGGAACTTTGTGCGCGGCAAGGACGCGGTGGACGGCTGGCTCACATGGATGGCGCCTGATTCGGAGGTCTGGGATATGCCCGGCGGCTTCTTACGCAAAGACTGTCGTGTCCTGGACAAGGAGAGCTGCTCCGCTCCCTGTGTCTGGCAGGAATCAGAGGGCAGGTGCCGTCTGCACGTGGACGAGACCGTCGAGATCGGCACGGATCGCACTGTGAATACCCGCATCCTGTTCAGCCGGCGCATAATTGACGAGCTCATTCGGTTCCCGAATCGTCGCCGAGACCTCATGGAGCAGAGAGTGAGCCATATGTCGACCCTGGCCGATCCGGTGCGCGACGGGGATCAGTATATTATTCCCGAACGGGGGACAAGTTGGCTCAATCTGCTGCGGCTCGACTGGATGGCAAGCGACAAGGAGACGCCCCTCTTTTACGAAGAGATGTTTGCAACAGAACCTGTCGAGGAATCAACGGAAGAGGGGGCGTTGTCGCCGTCGCTGGTTGCCCTGGTCGGTTCCACACCCTATCAGTTGTGGAAGGGGGATCTGCGAAAGACACTGGGATCTGAGTTTGCCGCGGACGATCCAATTCCGTCTCTCCAGGACTTTGTGAAAACGATGGGGAAGCCCATTGGTCTCATCAATGTTCTGGAGTCGAGTATCCAGTTCTATCGACCCAGGGGGATCCAGGAGAAAGTAACCGTGATAGTGCTCGATTCGAATAGTGCATCGCTCTTAGTGGAAGATCTGAGCCAGCCCTACATTTCGGTTGACACGATGGGCCGGCAGATGAAAGAGGCCTGGGCAAAGGCCTTTGTGAAACCGACGAAGACGTTGCGACGTGCGATCAGTTTTGCGGCGAATACAAAGCCGGCCGAACCAAAAGCACCCGCTGTCATAATGCAGGCCCCGCCCTTGTCAAAGAAGAGTCGCGTACTTCGGCGGATCAGTGAATCGAGTCCTCTAAAGACCCGTTCTGCAAACTCCCCTCTTCCGATGGTGAAAGCAATAAAGCCCGAGTCTGTAGCGTCCATACTTGTGGAAGAACCTGTTGCAGAAGAGAGTGTTGCTCCGTCTGTAGATGTAGTCCCTATTGAAGAATCCGTGATTGCACCTGTTGCTGTAGTTCCTATTGAAGAATCTGCGATTGCACCTGTTGCTGCAGTTCCTATTGAAGAATCTGCGATTGCACCTGTTGCTGCAGTTCCTGTTGAAGAATCCGCGATTGCACCTGTTGCTGCAGTTCCTATTGAAGAATCCGCGATTGCAGAGGATTCCCCTGAAGAACAAGTAGTTCCTTTCTCTTCCAGTTCTTCTGCACCAGTTATGTCTGTGAAACCGGCAAATGTTCCTGCTGTTTCTGTGAAACCTGTCGCTGCTACTTCTGTAAAACCTGTAGCTGCAGCTGTTACTTCTGTAAAACCTGTCGCTGCTTCTGTAAAACCTGTCGCTGCATCTGTAAAACCTGTAGCTGCATCTGTGAAACCTGTAGCTGCATCTGTAAAACCTGTAGCTGCATCTGTGAAACCTGTAGTTGCATCTGTTGCCCCTGTTGCATCTGTTGCCCCTGCTGCATCTGTGAAACCTGTAACTGTTGCATCTGTGAAACCTGTAGCTGCATCTATTACTTCTATAAAACCAACAACTATCCCTGCTGCCCCTGTGAAACCAACAACTATCCCTGCTGCATCTGTGAAATCTGCAACTGCCTCAGCAACTGTCCCTGTTGTTCCTGTTGCCTCTGTAAAACCTGCAACTGTCCCTGTTGCTTCTGTTGCTCCTGTTGTCCCTGTTGCCTCTGTGAAACCTGCAACTGCCTCTGTGAAACCTGTCATTGCGCCAGTTGCCTCTGTAAAACCTCTCAATGCAGCTCGCCGGTCCAAGGCCTCCAAATTCATTTCACTAAACGACTGAGCATCGCCTCCACCTCTTCGTCCATTCGGTTCAGCCGTTTCTTCAAGTACGTCTCATTGTTCGGATGCAACACAATCAAGAACATATCCTTGATCGGCATATCATAGTAATGTTCTAGAATCCAACGATACACATTCAGCTGGAGCGTATAGTGCCAGTAATTCGTGTTCGGTAAATGACTAATAGGGTCGAGGCAGGTCTCGAACCGGTTCTCGGTCTCGAGCTTCTTGCACCGTTTCCAGTCATAAATGAAAAAAGCTCCATCTGATTTGCGGCGGAACACGGCGTCGATGCCCCCGGCGAGCCGATGGGCCTCACTGTAGACCGGCCATTCTAGGCGGTATGGCTCGAGATCCGGCTCGTGCTTGGCCCAAAAGTTCTGGAAGAATGACCATTCTTTGGTGTCCTCGACACTCCTATCAGTTATTTCCTGCTTGTCCAAGAACTGTTCAATCGCCAAATGGAGATTTGTTCCGGCCCCTGACGCCTGGCTGCCGTTGTCGGTCCACTGCTTCTTGATGGCTGCATCGGTCATTCCAAAATAAGGACTATCGGGCCACTTTGGGCTTGCCTTTATGTTCCGGATCACCTTGTCGGCATCGAACTTGGCGTGAAAGAGTCCCAGGAACTTGGTGACGGAGATGATGCCCTTGGAGGAGCCGTTAATTGTGTAGACGTGCGTTGGTTCATCGAAGGAAATATGGGCGTCCCTTGGATGAGCGTTCTTGAGTGCGAGGTTCGACATTAGATAGATAGGTGGGTTTCTTATTTAGACTGGAGTTCCTGTTTGAGCTTCTCGAGATAGAGAATCCCGTCCATCAGTTCTTCTTGTGCGTGTTGGATCCAATCGCTCGTAGTGAGGTCTTTGCGATCAAGCGTTACGCCATATTTCGCAATTCCGAGTGCGGAACGCTGCTGAAACTTGGCGATGACAGCGGCAACGATGGAGTCTTTCTGTTCCATTCTAGAGATGAATAGAAGAGGCTTTTAGATTCTTAACAACACATAGAGTGGTGTAATGTCACTGCCTGTGGCAGAAGCCTATCAACAAAAATTCTATAATTGGGCAAACAAGCAGTATGGATATTCTAAAAATAATATGAATGCAGATCCCATACTGTATAGTAATACATATGAAAAGTTTAAACAAGCTACGCCATTAACACTTGAAGAGCGACAGAAAATGCATAATGAATTATATTACAGAACGAAAGCCGGCCAGAGTAAAAAGGTTTTAAATAATGCAGCAAATGCAACACGTGCTGCAATTGCCGCAAATACAGCAAGAAAAATAGCTGAATTTGAAAAAAAGGCGGCAAATCTGAAACGGGCGGCAAATGAAAGGGCGGTAGCAAAAGCGGTAGCGAAAGCGGCAGCGAAAGCGGTAGCGAAAGCAGAGGCGAAAGCAGAGGCGAATGCGGCAGTAGTCGTAAATCAAAATGCACATGTTAAAGCGAACAAAGCATTACGCGCTGCATATAATACAATTAAAAATCGAAAGGTATCTAATTTATCATTGAGAGATCCAGAAACACTCCAGCCACGAAAGAACTCTAGGTCGACTGCATCATTTGCAAGTGCTAGTGAATTACCACCGAATGACATGGCTGGCGGCAAACGCACAAGGCACAGCAATCGCACGAAGCGCCTCAGAAGGCGAAGTTAGCGAGTTCCATGATCATCTTCCCCACCTTGTTCTCTCCCTCAATTCTCTTTGACTTCTCATTCAGTCGCCCCGCAAATTCCCCCGTCGGATCCCCTATTTTACGACTGATATAGTACAGCAGGTACTTCTTCTGCTCTCGCGCCTTCTCCACGATTTGGCGGAACATCTTATCCTTTGTCCAGCGCATCTGCAAGGCGCGGCGCAAATGGTAATCCTTGACCTTGTCCCAGGTGGACGCATCCACGACTGTCTTATAATCTGCGGCCAGAGTGGCGGGGTTCATCTGGTTCTTCAGATCAATGAGCTCGTTCAAGAGAATGGGCAGCTGCTTGAGCTTCTTGTCCTTCGTTGTAGCCCCGACCAGCTTCTGCTTCTCCATCTCTCGCAACGCTTGACGATGGATCGAGCCCTTCTCCGAAGACAGCAGCGTGATCGCCAGATCCGGGTTCTTGGCCCCGTGCTTGAGCATCATCGCATTGTAGTAATGCTCCACGGACGGATACTCGATGCCATCCTCTTCGTCTACAATGGGGAATGGCCAGTACGGCGCCAGTATCTTTGGGCTGCGGTCCTCACCGACTCGGAGCGTGTCCTTCACACCGACCTCTGCTCCGAACTGGAAGAGTTCTGCCGGCTCAAAGACATGGTCCGCGGTCGGTAGCGCAGTTGCAACTGCGGCCTTTGGTTCTGCCTCTGCCTCTGTCTCTGTCTCCTCCTCTTCTTCTTCCTTGCCCTCCAGTACCACATTGATGCCCGGCAGCACAACTTCCAGCTCTCCGCGGCGCTTGAACACGAACCAGCGGCTCAGAAAGGAGAAACGCTGCACCACCTCGGACATCGGATACTCGACTTTCGCATTCGGCACCGCCTTGTAGGTTGCCTCAAAGAGATTCGTGCTGTGCTGCAAGCCCCCTGGAAGCTCCGCCTTCGGCACCAATTCAAATCCGATCTCGGCCAAGCGCTTCTTCAAGTATTCGAAGTGCACCAGGTATTCGCGGTGTTCCTCTCCAATGCTGATAAACTCCACGTCAATCGGCAAGCCTACCGATGTCTCGTCGGCCACAAGCTCCTCCTGGTCATAGCCCTTGCGAATCGACCAGATGGTCAGATCCTCTTCCTTGCCGACGGCCGCAGATCCCTCCTCGTACTCCCGCAGCAACTGGAACGCCTTCTCGCCGTCCGTGCAGCAGCCGATGAAATACCCGCCGACCTTGACCGTCTCTTGCAGATTCGTCAGGAATCCGTTCAGCGTCTCCATGTCCTTGAAGAAGTAGTGGAGGGCAAACATGCAGCTGGCGACGTCGGCCCCATCCTTGAGTTTGGCGGCCGCATATGTCTTTACATACGGCGGCAACTCCTCCGTGGTCGCCTCCTTGGCGAAGACAGAGCGAAGGATGTTCGCATCGTCCTGCTCGGTCGAGGCCGCCCCGGTGATAAGGCGCTTTGACGAATCGCCCTGGGCAAAGATCATGGTCGGCATCTTCTCGCGCCCGAACTTGACCAGGTAGTTCAGGTAGCGCCCATAGATGCCGTTCTTGGGATCCCGAATATTGGCCTCGTCAATGTCAACGCCGAGCACAAAGTCGACATGGTTCTTCGTCCACATGTCGAGGTCGCCGCCAGGCCCGCAACTGAAATCCAGAAGTCGCTTGTTGCCAGGCGCCAGCGTGGGCGCATAGAGCAGGAACTTCTTGATCCACTTGTTGTGGAAGTTCCGAAGCCCCGTTACCACCTTTAAGTCCTCCTCGGAAGCCTGGCGATTGTAGTATTTCTTTGTGCGACTATAGGCCGCCAGTTCCGCCTCCGTGGGTTTATCAGATCCGGTTGTAATCATGCTGACCGTGACGGGGTTGTGAATGGAGTTCCAGATGCTCGCCGCCGTGCCTTCTGCATTCAGAGTGCGACTGATGTTCTTTTCCACCGTGGTCATGGCCCTGGCGAACCGCTCCGTCTTGTCATGGCGGATGCGCATGGGAATCCAGCGCCAGCCCGGGGCCGCGCGGACATCGTAGCGCATCTCCACGATATTGTCCTCCAGAATCGGCTCCTGTGAATCGACCGTGCGCACGAGCTCGTCGCCCGTCTCTTCGTCCTCCTCGATCTTCAAGTAGCAGATATGCGCCATGGGATCAGGGAAGTCCATGGGGCTGAAGTAGGACGGCTGCCACTTGGTCACGGGCCTGGATTTGCGCCCGGCATTCCTGTTCTTCTGCTTCTGTTCCTGCTCTAATCGGCGCTTTTTCCACTCGGCCAGGGGGAGCTCGAGTTCCTGCAGCACGGTCTCCCTGGGATTGTCGTAGGCCGGATCCTTCTTGGAATTTACGAACAGGCGGAGCGTCTTGAAGCGGGTTGTCTCGCCGTCGTCAGGATTGATCGCCAGATCGACCTTGTCGCCGAGCAGAGATGCGCTCTTTTCGAATCGCACGAGGAAGTCGATCGTGTTGTCCTTTGCCGGCTTCCACTTGAACTGCTGAAGAAACGTTTCCCCTGATTTGCTGGGCAGAGGCAACGCATTGGGCGTCAGAATCAGGCCATCCGTGTGATACGGATAGTCGGCAATGTAGACCTGTTGACAGGCCGCGAAGATCGTATTCGGATTCGATGTCTTTGCAAAGACGAACTTCTTGAGCTGGATCTTAAATTCGGTGGCGGGCGTCAGCCCCCTGGGCATTCGGACGAGGCCGCTGCCCCAGGAGGTCATCCATTCGCGCATCTTCACGTGCCGCGTCTCCTTCTGTTCTACATCTTCGACCGCAAACGGGAGTTGGCTCACGTCCTCGTTGTCCAGGTAATAGATGTCGAAGATCAGCACGTGCTGCAGGGGATTCCCCTCCTTGTCGCGGGTCACCCACTCGCCGTCCAACAGAGAGTCGGCACAGGCCTTGTTCGTAAAGCCGGTCTTGTACACGGTCATACTCATGTCGATCAGGAAGAGTTCGCCCTGGGGATTGCAGTAGAGATGGACACGGAGCCCGTCCGCCTTTTCCGTCACATTGTAGTTGTCCCGAATGTTGGGCGTGTTCTCGGCCGTCTCCAGGCCCCCTTCTTCGCGCTTGTGCATGTTCTTGACCTCCAGGGTCACGGGGGGTACGCCACGAAAGGAGGAGGAGTGATTGAGGGCACGATAGTCCAGGAGGACACGCTCGGCAACGGGCTTCTCGATGAGAAAGGTGTTCTTCTGAATGCCCCGTAGGATCTCGCCGATGCCGCGCACCAGGCACTGCAGGGCGCCGGCCTGCGTCTCTGTCTCGGGGCAGCGCATGAGCTCCACCTCGATCTCGTAGCGCACGGGCTGCTTGAAGATATTGTTCTCCTGAAACCGCTTCTGCCAGAGGAACTTCCCCTTCAAGGAAGGCGTGGAGCGCACCACGGACATGTCAATCCGCATGCCGTTGCCCTTGAACATCCAGCGCTTAATGAGACGGAAGGCCTTGGGCTTGTTGATCCAGTTCTCCAGAGTCTCGGCCGTTCTCGGATCCGTCGGACCAATGATTTCTTCGATGCGATTCTTGAGATAGAAGTCATAGGACTCGATCGTCAACACGCTACTCTCTGTCCGGCGGCTCTTGCTCATAATCGTGAAGGGCTTGCCCTCCAGTGTGTCGTCCTTGCAATAGTCCTGGAGGGTGGAGATGACCCCGACGCCCTCGATGGACACGCGGAGGTCGTTCTGCAGCAGAATGGAGAGACGATCGTCCTGGGGCTGCGGCTCGTAGCCCTTGGTCTGGAGGCGCTGGGCGACGGCCAAGAAGGTCGTGGCGTCGACCAGGCCCTGTTCACCGAAGACAGCCTCCAGTTCCATTTCCATGCCTGGTGTGGAATGGGTGCGCCAGTCTTCGACCATCTTGTTTAGTTGAGCAATTTCCGGTTTCGCAAGTTCCATGGCGAAGTCTCTAGTTATAGAGCGAGAGAAACCTTAAGTCTGGATCACGAGGGTGTTACTGTCTCGTAAAGCGGGTAGAGTGATCAAATTTTCTTACATAAAGGTGGCTTTAATCCAGTTCCGATCGACCAAGAAGGTGGCGGAAGAGGCGGGAGACGAGATCTTGTTATAGACGTAGATCGCGTTCAGTTTCCGGAACACACTCAGGGCCCCAAATTTGGCAACGGCTGTTCTCAGAACGGCGTGACGTTTGGCCAAGGGCAGAGCTGCATGGTAGCCGAGAAGGTCTCCCTTGCGAAGCTTGCCTATGCCTTTCACGCACTTCCTGGTCCCTTTCAGTCGTATCAGGCCTTTCTTGCAAGTAAGAGCCATTCTGTTCAATCCCTACAAATTAAATGCTAGAATCCATTGACACTAAAAAGGATCCGGCGATAATGATTCCAATCCCGAGCAGCTGATTCATATCTACCTTTTCACCAAAGAAGAACAGACCCGAAAGAACAAAGAGAACGGAGGAGATGGCGCGCCACAGAAAGTTGGTCTTTAAGATATTGGCGGATTCATAGGATAAATAGACAAGGGTCGAGAGAACTGTGGCCGCCCCTATTCCCAGAATAGATGCATAGTGTGTCCAGGAGAGGTGGAAGAGTTTCGACAGATCTTCCTGTTTATAGGCGTATGCGTACAAGAAGCTCAGAGTTCCGATCACAACGCTGTTCAAGAACACAAATTCCCACGAGGCCACTGCTGTCATCACATGGCTCCGTAGATAGGGTCGAAAGGTGTTGACCAGTGATGTCAACATGAACGGTATTAACATTCCCTTAGTATCCATTGGAAACTTTTATATAACGTTGTAACTATAAAGTATAGCATACTCTATATTTAAGCTGTAACGGTAGCAAACGTCTGCAAGACTCGAATGCGCCCCAGACGAACGGCGAGCTCCCCTTTTAGGAGCTTGGAGTCCGAGGCCTTCCAGGTCGGATGCCGCTTCAGTTCCTCCACAATGTAGTCCTTCGTTGCATCGACCTGTGGCCATTCGATGATCCAGCTGTTGGAGCCCATCTCATCGAGCCAGTGCAGAAACTGGCCACTGAACGGCGTATCATCACTGGGCGATGCGAGCCAGCGGCCATGTGAATCGACGAGCCAGATGGGCGTCTCCTTGGACCAGCTGCTCGGATCGGACGAAAAGGAGACGGAGCCTTTCGCAAAGCCGAACTCCTCGACCTTGGTCTCCGCGTTCTCTTCGAGCTGTGTTGCATCTCGGAGAAAGACCAGGTTGATCTCGGACAGATGGGCACAGGCACACAGTACATCGCGAAACTCCTCGTCCTTCAAGGGCGGAGATCCATGGAAGACCGCCCCGATTCCGTCAATGATCCGACGGCGTTTGCGGGCGAACCGGCTGCCGGCCAACGTCTCACAGTCCGTTTGAAGCTTGGTGACAAGATCGCGAATAATCGTGTTCTTCACAGACGCCGAGGCATTGGCAAACATGGGATCGCGGATCCAGGCAAAAATGCCGATGGGATTGGGCACAGGAATGGCCGAATAGGTGGGTAGATGCATCCCTTTGAGTGATGATCCGTGGTCTTCGGTTGCCGTGGCTTGAATCTGAATCGGGGGCAGTTCATGGCCTCGATTGGGATTCTTTTGGCTCCACTCCAGGAGCTGCGCAATGCTGACGTTCTGGTAGGTTTTGGGTTGACCTGACATCCTTAAAGGTATATAGCACAGATTCTATAGGTTCTTTTGGGGGAGGAAACCCGCCTTTTGTGGGTTTCCTCCCCCAAGTCCCTGTTTTCTTAATCTACTTTGCAACTTTAATGAACTAAGTAAACAGGGACTTGGGGGAGGCAGTTCCAGGCGGCTCTGCCGCCTGGAACTGATGTCCCCCACTCACTCGGAGACATATCCCGTCGCCAAATACTGGTTCGTCTCGGCGCTCAGATTCGCCAACTGCTTCGAGCGCCCCTCCTCCAGCCTCCTGTTCTCCAGACAGAACTGCATATACTCTTTCAGTTGCCCAAAGGTCTCGTCCTTTAACAAGTTCACATCAAAAAAGATACCGTTGCTGTTCTCGGTATACGACTCATTGTATTTCTTTAAGATGCGAAAGACCTCTTCGTGTTCAGACTTTACGAGAATCTTCAGATGCTCGAAAAAAGCTTTGCGTTCTTCGTAGGCCATTCACTCTACTTCCCGTACAAACTGAAAGGATATGGATTTGGACGCATGATCATTTATGCAGTTGCTTCCTCTTCTTCCTCCTCCTCTTCCTCTTCCTCTTCTTCCTCCTCTTCTTCCTTCTCCTCTTTCTTCTCCTCCTCTTTCTTCTCCTCCTCTTTCTTCTCAGTCTCTTTCTCAACCTCTTCCTTTCCCGTCTCAATTGCAAGAACCGGTACATCTGCATCCGCCAATTCCCGCTTTCCAACAAAGAGACCATTCGTCAGAATAAACTCGTCATTGATCTGAAAGCGCGACATCTTGAGTTCTACTTCCACTGCCTCGCCAATCTCTACTGCCTCGAACTCCTCGTTGCCCAGATGCAGATCACGCGGCACCTGAATCCGCAGCGCATTCCTATATACGACATAGAGGCCCATGCGATTCTTGCGAAGAACCGTGCCAACCACACGAACGCCGTCGGCCGGCAGAATCACATGCCCCTCGGCCTTCACATGGTACACAGCATCCCCCGTGAATCGGCCGTTCTCGAAGTACCCCATGGAGCGGGACACCATCGTGAGGCTCCCAGGAAGGACAAAGCCATGTTCAGAACACTTGTTCTCAAGCGTTTCCCGAAGCTTTTCCATCAAGATATCCTCGAGTCGGGCGCTCTTTCCTACCTTATTAATATTCTTAGCGGTCAAGCTCAGCTTTTTTTCAAAGAACACGGTGGATTCCATTCTTCTGTTTAGTGTGTGGTTTGTTTAGGCGGCGTCTATCAAATTTTAGGGGCTCGTCGTAAGAGCCGCTTCACCTTCGCTTCGCCCTCGGGCCCTTTCCGTACAAGACGACGAACAGGTTCTGTCGACTCCTCTTCCTCTTCCTCTGTCTTCTTCTGTGCCGGTTTTACCTCCACAACAGCCTCTGCCTCTTCCTCTTTCTCTTCCTCTTTCTCTTTCTCTTCCTCTTTCTCTTCCTCTTCCAATCCAATTTCCGTAAGAGGTTCTGCGCGACTCCCCTTCTTAAAATAGGTTCCATGGCCGAGCAGCAGCGCCGTAACCGGTCGATAAAACCACCGTATACCCTGGATTGCATCAATGTCCATAGAGCGCAGAACAAGTTCCAGAAGGGTGCAGGCCCGCACGGCCTCCCCGATGGCGCGCGCGCCCGTCTTGACAATTTCGCTCGTCAACTCGATATCCGGCTTTTTAAGGCGGCGGAGCAGTGTTCCTAGACGCAAGAGCTTTGTATGCTTGTCGATCATGCCGCTCTTGACTGCGCACATCTCCCCCTTCAACCTCTTTGTCGAACCGGGGATGGGGGCCTCATTGAGCTTAAATACAAGATCTCCCGAATGCGTTGTCAAAAAACCATAGAGTTCTCCTGTCTTCCAGGCGCCTTCCTGGGCATCGAAGAGTTCCTCGAGCCCCTTCTCATAACGCTTCTTCACATCCTTCACAAGGGAGGACGCGCACAAGGCTTTGTTGCAGATATAGACGAGTCGCCCGTCCTTCGGATTGAAGAATCGCACAATCTCCGTTTTCCCCAAGGACACCTGATCCTCCTTGACAGGGGCTGTCGCATCAAGAAGTGCAATCTGCTCCTTCACGGAAAACCAGTTGTCCCAGATATATTCGAGAATGGTGCGCCGCAGTGTAGTACCCGAGCCCCCCGATCGCAAGAACGACTCGTGAAACCACTTGAATGTCTCCATAATATTCCTGTATTTCTTGATAGCCTCGGGCTCGGTTCCTGACATGACTTCGATGCGATAACGAACTTCGGGAGTATCCTCGGGAAAGGGCAATTTGGAAGAGATCTTCGTGTTCCATTCCACAATGGAATCCCATACCTGTTGCAGTGTAAATCGCTGTCGCATAGGCGCTTTCGATACGAACTTGAAGGGCTGGATCTCCACGGGCTTGGGCTCAAATACATCGCGACGGACAGGAAAGGACGCTGCGCGAATGGACATGGGAATATGGAGATCGGCATAGACATTCGGCTGAAACACATAGTAGCCGTTGCAGTACCTCACATAGCCCTGGATTCCGTTATACGTGACCTGAAACGCCTTGTTGTCCACGACAGACGCAAAGAGTTCCGTGCGGGCGGCCACGGGGACACTCGCAAAGTTCTCACGCCAGAGCGTCGTAAATTCATAGAACGGCTGGTCGGCGAAGAGCAGTCGAAACTGATTCTTAAGGGCCGCAAGGCGCCAGTTCGCTGCGAACTCGCTATACGTGGTGTCGTCGGATGTTTTAAGATCGATGGTGACCTTGGTCCCGCATTCGTAGTTGCAACTATCATTCCAGTCGCAGATGGCCGTGAACGGCTTGTCGTTAATATCCACCTCGGGCCGATTTGCCCTCTGGCTATCCACCTGTTCGACCGAGTCCTGGTCCTGAATGAGAATTGCGTCATGATTCAGATTGCAGTCGATTGCATGGATCTTGAGGGCCCTCGTGACGTTGCCGACGAGAACGGCCTTGTGAAAGGACTGGCGGTAACTGTAGAGTTCACCCGTCTCTCGGTCCCCGTCGGGAAAGACGGCGCAGTACAGATAGATGGTCGTGTTCCGCTTCTCCTGAGGGAGCGCAGAATGACTGCAGAAGCGAATGGCGCGGCCAATGACCTGCTCGGTCTTGTTTAAGTGGTACCAACTATCCATCACATGGACTTCGCGGACATAGCGCAAGTCCACGCCCTCGCCGGCGATCTGCGAACCAATAATAACCTTCATATGCACACCCGACTCATTGCCGGTCTGGCGTTCACCGGCAATGGTGTCCCGATTCTTCACAGCCGGCGTGAGCTGCTCATCTCCTGTCAGTAATCCGTAGAAGGCCGGCGTAAATTCGTGCTTGCGGCCGGCGTGATTGGCCTCCCGATGTTTACAGAGTGCGCACTGTCGCCCGAGGCCGTCCTGAATGCCGTCCCCCAGAAGACCCTGGCTGCGCCCGTACAGCGTATAGCCGTTGGCTTCCAGGCAGAGAGCCAACGGCAATGCCCCCAGTGTAACCACGCGCATATAGACAAAGGCCACGCCTTCGCAGGTGGCCAGGCGATCGAGCAAAAAGGCGAACTTGGGCGCATAGGAGCCGATGTTCTCGCGCTTCAAGAAGGCTGCTCCGTCCTTCTCAACTGCGGTATACGTGACCTCCTTGCCGCCTTTGCGTTCCAGAATGCGCTCTAGTCCATCAGGCTCCATGCGATCCTTGTAGTCCGTTTCGTCGGTGTCAGGCGCCGCAGGTGGAATGAAGTTGCCGGCCTGAATAATCTTGTCCAACTCAATATTGCTGATACCGCCATCGCCCTCCTTCAACTCATCCAGCAAGGCCTGGCTCGCTTCCAGTGCATCGCCCTCCAGCTCGATCGGCACCAAGGGTAAATGATCCTTAAAGACGAGGGACTCCTCGGGAATAATACCTCCTCGAGGGTTGCTCTCGGGATAGGTGTCGAGAACGGGAACGCCCTGGGGAAATAGGCGAATTGGGAAACTCTTCGGATTCTCACCGCGCATAAAACTCACATAGCGGCTCGCGATGAGTCCGAGGCGCTCCATGCCCTTTGCATGAATAGCGCCCGTCACACGGTCAAAGATATCTGTCGCCGCAATCTCGGCCTTCTTGTCATTGCGTAACAGGAGATTCAGCATAAATATAATTTCCAAGTAACTGTTGTACATGGGCGTGGCCGTTAACAAAACGAGTTTCAGGCCATAGCTATACTTGAGCACTTTGCGCAGAAACGGTGTCATCTGTTTGCCGCCGGCCATGTCGCCCTTGGCCTTTGCCCCTCCTGGTGTATCCACGTCATCATCTTTGCCCGTTACATCACGAAGATTGTGGGCTTCGTCGATAATGAGTAGCTTGCCGCTGAATCGCCGGCTAATGAGCCGGCGCTCCTCCTCGGCCCTCTCCTCTTCGGTCAAGTCCTCGTCTATCACGGATAGCATGTCCTTCACGTAGTTGGCGAACTGCTGATAGCCCGTCACCGTGTAGCGCCGTTTTATGGCGGCCCGGACGCGCCGATCGATCCGTGTCTTATCCCGTTCAAACTGCATCCCTGTGAGTTCCAAATAGGTGCTGCCCGTGCATCCAATGGCCGAATTAGGTTCCGTCTCGGTGGATCCGAGGGTCAGGCGCGTTGAATCAAAGATCGTGCGATAAAAGCCCTCCTGGATGGTCGGTGGCGCAATCAAGAACACCTTCTCTTTCGGATAGGCGTGGAGCCACGCCTCGGCGATCTGCACGGCGGCACAGGTCTTGCCGACACCGACGCCGTGGTACAACAGTGCAGACATATAGGGGCTCCTTGGACTCATCAGGTTGGCAGCGAAGCGCTGCACGGCCGTGACCTCGAACTTGTTCACATCCCCGCACGGATCGTTCTCGGGCTCCCAGGTGGTCTGCAACGACTCCGCAAACTCCCGCTTTGCCATGAGCTTTTGCAAGAACAGGGGGTCCTGGAAATCGGGATCCTGCGACGGATAGGCTCCCGTGTCGTCCTCCCATTGCTTCATAAAATTGGCCGGAAACAGGCCTTCTTCTTGCATCCTGGCCAGCAGAATATCCCGTTTGGCCAGATCCGTCTCTGTGTCCCAGAGATCGAGAAGATCTGACTCAGGCGCCTCTCGCACGGAGGCCACATACTCCTTCGACATACTCTACTGTCGAATAGAAATTTAAGCCCTCACTTGATACGAGCGAGGACTTAATTAGATTCTTAACGGTAAGCACTAGTGTTAAGATTCCAATTTGCCAGAGGCAAATTAGATTCTTAACGGTACCACCTACTATACATTCACGCCCCCTGCAAATTGCAGGGGGCGTGAATGTATAGTAGCACTAGTGTTAAGATTCCAATTTGCCAGAGGCAAATTAGATTCTTAACGGTACAAAATTCTTTAATGCAAGAGATGCCTTCGTCAGAATCTCCTGCTTTTCAGGAGGGCGCAGCTTCGCCATGGCGGCCTCCAAAGAGAACCAGCCGATGTTCCCGATCTCCCGACTCATGTGCGGGTTCTCATGATGCACAGCAACATCCGTATCGGGGCCGCAGATCGCCAGATAGTACTTGTGGCAGTACTGGATCTGGTTGCTTCCCCGAAAGGACTCCACCAACGGGACTACGTTCTGCAGAATCTGGAACTGGCTATCCTGCAGATTGGTCTCCTCCTTGAACTCCCGAAGCGCGCCGGCCAGATCGGATTCGTTCACGTTCCGACGGCCCTTAGGAAACCCCCATTCGGGCTCCAGCCATTTTGCAGGATAGGCCTTTAGAAGAGATCCGATCTCCAAGGACTTGTATTTCCGTAAGGAGTTCTCATAGTCCGTTTTGTGGGTATCGGCCGCGGAGCCCCAGACGGACCGCCATAGGTTCTCAAAGGGCAGGGAGGCGATCTTGTCATGTTCTGCCTGTGTCATGTTGACAAGGAGCATATGCAGATAGTCGCGGTCACTCGTAGAATATTTTCCACGGACAAATTCTATGAAGGAGAGGGAATCGCGTCGACAGATCAATAAGTACTCGATAACGGGTGTTTGCCGCATCGCAATGATTCCATAGCTGGTGATCGGCAAGTCACAGTCCCTGAAAAAATGGCCTTCAATTCCACAGTTGGAACAGTAGATCTTTTTATAGCGATTACCGAATGACATTGGTAATAGATATACTTGACTTCTTAGGTTAGTGAGAGCTGTGCATTGTATCCTCAGTCATATGCGTTTTATAGCGAAAGGAAAATCAGAAGACCCAATAGGGATCATGCAATTCAGTCCAAATGTCTGGGGACCCTTCTTCTGGCACACGATACATATTGCAGCACTCGGGTATCCGAAGGAACCAAGCTATACGGAAAAGAAGGCGGCCAAAGACTTCTTCGAATCGCTCCAGTTCATGCTGCCGTGCAGCGTGTGCAGAGAACACTATGCCAAACATATTCAATCACACCCTATCAGTACCTTTCTGGATCGACGCGCCGACCTCTTTCGTTGGACGATTACTGTGCATAACGAGGTCAATAAGTCGCTGAACAAGCCTACATGGACCGAACAGGAGGTCATGGGCTACTATATGCGGTTGGGCAAGAGAGATAGGAGTCCCGTCTGGACAAAGGAGGATATGAAGGAGATCGATATGCAGAGCTTCTTTCGAGGGCTATTAGTGGGATTCGCAGGGGTCGCTGTGATCGGAGGATCCGTATGGGCTTTGAATAAAATGAATGTTGTATAGTAGGGATTTATGAAAACAAGGAAAAACAGAATTAAAACGTATATCCTGGATCCCATTCTCACCAATGACCAGATCAAGGCCCGTGAAGGCACCTATTTTGATGCGAAGGGATATACCCTGATTGATCACGATGCTGATGTCTGGGGCAAGGATTCAGAGGCTCCAGGCGGCAAACGGCTTCTAGCAAAGTTCCGCAAGAATGTCTTTCCCACGGATCTGACCCAAGAAGCCTGGGACGCGTTCTATAGGCTGGCGGCGGCTTCCAGATCTAGAGGTGCTGCGGCCGGCCCCATCGATCCCCAATCGACCTACTGGAAGAAACGGAAACTCGTCAATACAAACGGTTGGTGGGCCCAGTACAAGACGAGCAAGAACAAGACGAGCAAGATGCGCGTGAACAACACCGTGTTCTCGTCCGTGGTCGGCTACTTCGAAGAGACCCCTTTCATGAAGCTGCCATGCCGCTTAACCAATTATACGCAGACGTTCTTCGAAGAATACAAGCAGGGGCTCCCCTTCATTGAGGCCATTGACAAGGAGTTCAAGAGGCTGGTGCCTGAGGCCCACAAGAAACAGTATAACCGCATCCATTCGACGCCGGCCTACCAGATCAAGGACACTGCCTTTTCGTCCATTACAGTGAACCGGAACTTCCGCACCGCTCTGCACCAGGATGCCGGCGATTTCAAGGATGGGTATGGGAACTTGACCGTTCTGGAACGCGGAAAATACCACGGCGGAGAGACTCTGTTCCCCCAGTTCGGCGTGGGCTTCGACCTCCGATCCGGCGACTTCATTGCGATGGATGTTCATCAGTGGCACTGCAATACGGCGATGTATGAAACACCTGAAGACAAGCAGTTCAATAAGACCTTGGAGCCGATCAAGTATTATAAGACGAAAACGGGTGCGATGGGATCGAATCAGCCCTTTAGCCGCATCTCCTTCGTCTGCTATGTCCGCGAGGACTTAAAGGATTGCCGGAAAGCGGAGACGGACGCTTATTACAAGCGGATTGGGTTCAAGGACGACAGCTAGAGGGCTGGATGCCGAACTCCAACCTAAGCTATTTAGACATACATCCTGTAGTTGTATGTCTAAATCGATTCTTGAAGGAAAGGACGGATTTGCCGCCGTCTGCACCGAGATGCTTGCCACTTCGCCGGCCGGCGTCGGGAAACTCGGCACAGTTGAACTCGAACTTGTCTATACCTATTTTAAACTGGGCACTTTACCTCCTCAGCCCCAACGCCTGTTGACCACGCTGTGCCGAAATGCCGGCCTGTTCCCTCCCTCTTCTACTGCAGCGATTCAGATGGCCAAAGAACTCATCGACTCTCTGCAGTACATGACCACTCTGAGTCCCTGGTGGCAGATCCCTCAGACTCTGGAACTCTTTCAGCGACTGGCCCCAGGTGCGGTCCAGGTCTCTCTGCAGAGCCTCGAATGCTTTTTGAGCCCCGATCCCATGCATTGGTGGACCGCCCAACTAAAACCGAAGACCCGTGTCCTTGTGATCAGCCCGTTTGCTGCCACGGTGAAGCGCCAGATTCCGAATCTTGACAAAGCCCTTCCAAATCTCTGGGCCCCCGATCTGATCTTCGACACGATCACCATGCCCCTCTCATGGGGCATTCAGAGTTCCGAGGTGCAGCACGATATGCTCGCCAAGTACACTAACTCGATTGGCCTCCTGAACTACTTAAAGAAACAGATGGATGACGCATCCTACGATCTTGTACTCGTCGGTGCTGGCCTCTATTCATTGCCGCTCGTGGCGCATGCGGTTCGTAAGGGCAAGAAAGGGATTCATCTGGGCGGGGCGACCCAACTGCTGTTTGGGATCCGCGGCTCCAGATGGGACACCATGCCAGAGTTCCAGCGATTCTTTAATGAGTTCTGGACAAGGCCGTCCGCCGAGGAGACGCCGGCCCAGTTCCAGCAGGTGGAGCGCGGTTGTTATTGGTAACGCGAATAATCTCCAGGGAGGATAGAGTTCATCATGGAGATGTTTGGCGCAAATAACAGCCGCCGTGTCAACGACTATACGGCATCCAGTTCCGTATTTGACACGAACAACCTTACATGGAAGTCGGGGCTCGCCTGGATATTTGCAATTCTCTTTGTTTTACTCGGAATCCTCCTCTTTATTCATTATACGCTCTATCCCATCTTTCAGTTCCAGCCGGGCGGCAAAGGTCTGCTGCCCGTTCCAGGATTCAAAGACAATCGGACGTTCTGGCAGCCGACCACACCGCTCACGAATCCGTTGCGCGATATCTCGGATCAGCAGGTCTTCACGAACGGCGATCCCCTGTCATCGAACTGGGCATTTACACTGGACATCTCTATCATTTGCCCGTTGAAGCAGGTAATTGGGAATCAGAATAAGCCGGCGTATCGTATTATTTTTAGTCGCGGCGGCTCCGTGCCCGCGACGATTACGAGCGATACTATCCGAGGTATTTTAGACTCCTATAATGTGGCGATTGCATTGGCCCCCGCGACGAATGACCTCATTGTCAGTGTCCTGGATGCTAAAAGTAATTCGGCAGAAATTACGATTCCAAATATTATTGTGAATCAGCCGTTCCGAATTGGCGTCTGTCTGATGGATATGGCGTTTGAGGTCTATCTGAACGGAAAACTGGTAAAGACCTCTACGATCAAGAACTCTATTAATTCATTTAAGGGCCTATTCCATGGCCCACAGAAGGGCAGCGGGTCTGCAACGGATATGACCGATATTGTCCGTGTTGGGAATCTCAACGTCTGGTCGCGTCTCGTATCCCCTGCCGAAATTCGTTATGCACAGCCGTTGCTGATGCCGGCCATAAAGGAGGATGCCGCCTGCACCCTTATAGGAGCGGGCGCCGCCTGCCCCGCCCTTCTAGGGGATTTAAGCGGCGGAGAAGAGATTGCTGCCGCCTCTACGAAACAGATTGCGGAACAGAGCGCCAAGCTATCCGCTAGTTATTCGAAGTATTCCGCATCAGCCTCCGATGCAGCGTCCGCAAAAGCAGCAACCGTGCGATAAATTTATAGTGGACAGTAACTGTAGGGAATGGAAACCAATGTTAGTCAACTCTTTTGGTCAAATAATCAGCCGACTATGTTGTTCTGGCTTCTTATTATATTATTGCTATCCTTAACAGTCTACATTCTTGTGGCCTTTCTCTATGGAAAGCGAAGCCCCAGTGATTTGGCTCCGACGCCGATTCAATTAAATAAACAGACGCAGCTCCTGTCGAGTAACGATGCCGCGACCCTGTTTGCAGGGTCTGGATTCACTGTCTGCGGATTTTTCAATGTGACTATGGGGGATCGAACCACACATTACCAAAATACAAATGTAGACAACTATACAACACTGATAGGGGTGCAGAACTCCTTTGAGTTTCAATTGGCGCCCGCGGCCGTATCCATGAACGATTACATCGCCCGTCTTCGCATTGCTACGGGGCCGAATAAGTTCGAATATCTGGAGCTCCCTCCGATGCCCCAGCAGAAGTGGATCTTTCTCGCTATTTTAAGGGAGGGTCGGCGCTTCGATGTAATGTACAATGATCAGATCGTGGGATCCCATCGCCTAGATGCGTATCCGACACTTGTGGGGAATCCCCTGCTTGTTGCAACAGCGAAGCCCCGATTCTTGGGAACGGCCGAGCATATCTTTGCCATGAACCATCGCCTTGTTCCTTCCGATCTGATGATACTACGAGCGCAGAATTCCGACACAACGGGGGCGCCCCCGCATGCCCTTCCATTCCCTATGCCATCCTTTGTCACCTTCTTTCTCCCTGATCTGCGCGCGTGGTGTATTCCCGGACTGCCGTGCGCACCTGTTACGGAACCCCCGCCTAATCGTATGAAAATGTGGACATCTATTTACAGTTAGACCAATTAAAATCCTACGATACTAAGAGAGCTATGTCGAGTGCCGTCGTAATTCAAGTGATTCTATTGCTCCTGGGGCTCTGGGGACTCTATGCTCTGTATCAGTATCTGAATGTATCGGCGGCGCCCACAGTGACACTCTTGACAGGATCGCAGCCAGGAAATCCGCAGACTCTGCCGGCCGTTGTTCGCGGCGACAGTCTCCCGCCACTCTACCAGGGCGGCGAATTCAGTGTGAGTACGTGGATCTATGTGAATAACTGGTCCGTGAATCAGAACAAGAACAAGTCGATTCTCCGCATCGGCGGAAATACATTCGACACCCTTCGCATCTACTTGGGCTCCTCCAGCCCTACGCTGATGGTACGGGTGAATAATAACAGCGATAGCAATGATTTGCGCACGAACGATAAGACCTTTACCGATCTGCAGACCGGCGCCGCCGCCTTTGAATCCACGCGGATCTGCGATATTCCTAGCATTGATCTGCAGCGCTGGGTCAATATCTGCGTTGTGATAAACGGCATGACCTGCGATGTCTATATGGACGGCAAGCTGACCCGTTCTTGTATTCTTCCGAGTTATTACAATGTGGACAAGAACTACTCCACCTATCTCTTGGACGACGGCACAGGCGGCGTTGGAGGATTCGGCGGCTCTATTTCAACCACCACGATGTACGGCTATGCGCTGTCGCCCGATGTGATTTATACCAACTATTTGGGCGGGCCCAATCAGATCACGGGTTTTGGACAGTATCTGGCATCCTTTTTTGCACCCTCCAAGTAGAGTAGATGAGTACAAATGCAATGAACAGTGGGCTACTAACAAGCCCCGTAAAACAGATAGTGATTGGCCTAACGGCGGTGGTGGTGATCTATTTCTTTTTGGGCAGCGTCGAGCTCGTCACGGCCTATCTGAATCGCCTGCAAGGAAATCGAACGGAACTTCTGCCGATCACCTATTCTACGGCAAATAGAACGTTTCAGATTCCCCAGAATCCGAACCTGCGCAATGCACTTCTGGTGCAGCCCTCGAACAATGAGCTCACGGGCATTGAATTTAGCTACAGCTTTTTAATCAATGTGCCCCAGTCTTCGTATACGGGTACCACAGGGCTTCAGCATATTTTCCACAAGGGAAGTCCCAGTCAGTTCCCTCTCTTGGGTCCCGGTGTCTATATGCACGGCGAATCCAATATACTCCGTGTCTATATGAACACCTATGACACATGGAATAACTATGTGGACGTTGATAACATTCCTATCGGCAAGTGGGCCCATATTGTGATTGTATGCAAGGCCAGCCACTTGGAGGTCTTCGTAAACGGGAACATCAAGAGCCGCCTGGGCTTCGATCTCACCCCGCCCTATCAGAATTACGGAGATGTCTATGCCTTTTCCCAGCGCCGATTCACCTTGCGGAAGTCGAAGATCCCGAGTCTTACAGATGATTTCCATGTAGCAGGGGCAGTGAATGGCCAGATGAGCCGTCTCTTCTATTTCAGCTATGCTCTCAGTTATTCGGAGATCAACTCCCTCTTCAATCAGGGACCTTCGTCAACTGTGGACTCTGTAAGCGGCAGCTCGAATACGCAGACCTATTTGTCCGACACGTGGTGGACGGCGGATTTTAATAGTGCATAAACCGTTATTCTACAAATTGAATGAGGCCCTTTCAGGCTTTATTCGATTTATAATAAGATTCTAAGAGTTAAAGGATCCATTATTAACCCCTTAGACAGTAGCTATGCCGGGCGGAGGTCTGTATGTACTCGTGGCCTACGGAGCCCAGAACGTGATTCTGAGCGGCAATCCAGACTTCACATTCTGGTATAAAACCTATAAGAAATATACACACTTTGCCGAGGAGTCCGTGACCCAGACCATGGACGGCCCCACGGAACTCTCGATCGACCAGCCGATCCAAGTCCGTTTCAAGATTCAGCGAATCTCCGACCTTGTTCGCGACATGTACCTCGTGGTAACCCTCCCCGATATCTATTGCAAGTGGCTCGATGTGAACAATCCCGTTACTCAACGGGCAAGTCAATTGAATTTTAACTGGTGCCGCTACATCGGCTGTCAGCTCATTCAGCAGGTGGGATTCTATATTGGCGGCCAAAAGATCCAGGAGTTCGACGGGACGTACCTGATTGCAAAGGCCCAGTGCGACTACAATGTCGACCAGTTCCAGAAGTGGCGCACCCTCGTGGGCGACGTTCCTGAACTCGTCAATCCGGCCGCCGGCGTCTACGGAGGTGGCTCATCAAACGGCGGCTATCCGCTCGTCTACCCTGATCGACTCGGCGGCAATATTAACCGCCCCTCGATCTTTGGGCGCGACCTCTACATTCCTCTGCCCTTCTGGTTCACAGAATCGACCTACAGTGCACTGCCGCTCCTCTCGCTCCAGTACCAGGAATGCGAAGTCCAGATCCTCTTTCGACCAATCAACCAGCTGTATCAGGTGCTCGATGCAAATGGTTCCACGGTGGCCCCTGGATTCGTCGAAATGCCACCGCCCCTTACGGAACCGACCAATCCCTCGTATGTCCAGTCCAATTCCACCTACGACAGCATCGGCAACTTCCTGACGGACTGGACGGTCCCGAATCCCCTCATTCCGACGTGGGCCCTCAATCCCCGCATCCAGGCCACCTATGTCTACCTGACGGACGAGGAGCGCACGAAGTTCGCCTCCACGCCCCTCCAGTACCTCATGCGCCAAGTCACTGCCTATCAGTTTCCTGGAATCGTGAGCCGGCAGTACTGTGAACTGCGCACACACAATCCGATCAATCGCCTTCTGATTGTCCCGCGCAGATCCGATGCACTGCTGTTCCGTAACGACAATGCCAATTGGTCGAACTGGCCGTTTCCGAACAAGACCCCTTGGATCGCGCCGACGACCCCCTATCCGGCCTATATACTGACAGGGGAGGCTACGGGGAAACTGATCCAGGTGGGTGGCGCGCAGCCCATTCTTCAGACGCTACGGCTCTTGGGCGACGGCAATGAGCTCCAGGAGGAGAAGAGCATTGCCTATTATTCCACGGTGGTTCCGTGGAAGTATCTCACGGGGCAGCCCGACCCCAATCTGGCGATTTACCCGTTTGGTCTCCAGTCACCTTCGACCCAGCCCGATGGGTCGCTGAATACGAGCCGAGTCCGTCTTCTGCAGATTGACCTGAACCCCTATCCGTTGCTCGCGACGACAAATTATGCCTATGATTTCACAATCTACGTTGAAAACATAAACTGGGTATCTGTGTCCTCGGGTTTGGGAGGGCTCAAGTATGCTCTCTAATAATTAGGGACATGAACAACAAGCCTCTTACAAAACTATATGATACTGTTGTTTCGAGTGTGCAGACAAAAATAGAGTCTCTGTTAAACTCTGCGAATCTTGATACGGTACGTGGATGGTTTCAACAAAAACCGGCTGTCGATTCGAATAGCAGTTCTGGAAGTATCGCTTTCACAGTATTGCGAGTATTTATGTATGTATTTCCCCTCCTCTTTGCAATTCTTGTTGCGAACCATCTGATTTTCATGCCATGGCCGGTTCGTCTCTTTGCTTTTCTGTTTGTCTATTTCTATATGGGAATCTATCCAGTATTTACAATAGGCATCCCAGCCTATTATATTCTTAATTTAATGTTTAATTTTTATCATAATATGCAATTATCCTCTAAACTTACGCCCGATCAGAAAATTGCATTGAGCAAGCCACTCATCCCTGCAATACGAGGCTTTCTGCCGCTCTCCACCTGGAAAACAGATAGCCTATGGACATTTGAAACGCTCTTGTTTCTTTTTAAATATACATCGACGCGGATGTTATCTGCAGATGAATATAAAACGGCGTTGCCGCCTCCTACACCATTGGAATTAAAGTATAATAACAGTCGGCTAGAGTATGAGCAGTATTGTGCTCAGTTGATCCCTGGATACGATATACTTATTGCAACAGGGATTGGCAAGGACTTGAAGTTAGCATACGATATGTATATGAAAGATCTGAATTATAGTCCTGTCAAGATAACACAGAAGCCAATAAAACCCGTCACGGCACCCGTAACAACAGTAGCAACAGTAGCAGTAGCAACAGTACCAGTAGCACCATCAGTAACACCAGTAGCACCATCAGTAACACCAGTAGCACCATCAGTAACACCAGTAGCAGCAGTAGCACCATCAGTAACACCAGTAGCAGCAGTAACACCCGTCTCTGTTATCACCAACCCTTCTAAAGTGTCTACTTCGAAAACGCCTATTCCTATTAAACAACCTAAATAATCCAACCCTCTTAACCATAGTGTGAAATGAGCGGCAAACCCTTTGTATCGGTTCTAACTCCTACCTACAATCGTCGCAAGTTCATTCCTATGGCAATTGCAATCTACAAGTCACAGAACTATCCGAAGGATCGCATGGAGTGGATTATTGTGGACGATGGGACGGACAAGGTGGGTGATCTCTTCGCCGAGGCCTCCAAGACCATTCCCAATATCAAGTATATTGCTCTGGACGAGAAACTGCTCATTGGCCAGAAGCGTAATCTGCTGAATGACAATGCAAAGGGCGACATCATGGTGGCCATGGACGATGACGATTATTATCCACCGGATCGCGTGAGCCATGTGGTATTTCGGTTTGCCTCGCAGCCCCAGATTCAGCTCGCTGGCTCTTCGGAAATGTATTTGTACTTTCGAAGCGATGGAAAGATCATTCAGGCAGGGCCCTACAATCCGAACCACTGTACCAATGGAACCATGGCGTACCGGCGGGCCTATATGCTCACGCATCGCTACGATGAAACGCAGACCCATGCAGAGGAGAAGTCGTTCTTGGACAATTATTCGAATCCGATGATTCAACTCGACCCCTTTAAGTGTATTTTGGTGATGTGTCATGCTGACAATACCTTTGACAAGAACAATCTGCGAGATGGGAAGAATCCTATGCTCAAGGATACTTCGATGAACTTGAGGACATTTATTAAGGACAAGGGCATGCGGGAGTTTTTTGCTACCTGTTAGGAGGGGGACATCAGGTCTGGGCCGCGAAGCGGCCAGACCTGCCTCCCCCTTACCCCCTGTTTACTTGAGTTACATGTATTACTATCAGTAGTATATGTAACTTTAATAATACCTTACATAACTTATACGAACAGGGGGTAAGGGGGAGGCAGGTCCGGCCGCTTCGCGGCCAGACCTGATGTCCCCCTCCCGTATTAAAGAGATAGATCCCTATCTTCCCATGGACGATTCGATCACATTACTCAATCAAGTATTTCTTCATGATCTCGCAGACCCTGAACCCTTCCAGAATTCCCTGATTCGAACAGAACTTTTTCCTCACCAGAACCGACTTGTTCATGCCATGCAGCAGCATAAGCGCGCGATGCTTGCTGGATATAATCAGCAGCAACAGTTTATAAATGGCCGGCTCGGAATTATAGCCGATCCCCCTGGAAGTGGCAAGACCCTCGCCGTTCTCGCGTTCTTGGCTGCTGAGCAGCCAAGCCCCTCTTCCTTCGGTGAACTCAGCCCCCATTCAAACCGATTCTTTTCGTCCTTTCATCGACCTGTTCAGAACGACAGTTCCTGTGTCAATGTCATTGTAGTTCCCAGTACATTACTCCATCAATGGGAAACCGAGATTCAATTGCATACCCACTTCAATCCCACTGTCATTCAGAATCGCCGACCTCTACGAAACCGCAGTACTCAGAACAGCAATCTTTTTCTCATAACAAATCGAATGTACCGAGAGGTCTATGCCTATTGTCAAGAACGGGGTATTCGATGGTCCAACCTGTTCTTGGATGAAGCCACAACCCTCTATCTGAGCCCGAACGATCCAGTGCCTGATGTGGAGTTCCTCTGGTGTATCGCCAGTCAATGGCATCATATGCTCTTTAAGAATATGCATCTAGTTCTTGGACCACAAATCGGCCTGCACAAGGACTGTACAACATGGATAGAGGCCCATGCCCCCTCTGCGCTCTGTACAACTGTGGCCTCCTCTTTCTATCGATCTATAATGCCCTGGACCCATCCAGAACGTCACATGCTTGTTCTGAAGAACAGGGACAGCGTCATACCCTACACGCCGGTTAATATAATTACAATTGACTGCGCCTCCCACTATACATTGGCCAATCTGCCAATGTCGATTATCGGTGCGAATTACAGCGGCATCACGCATGAAGCCGTGCCGGCCCTCTTTTCGGCGCTCGGGGTTCGGTCGTGGACCGTGGAACAACTGAAAGAGGTGCATCGACGGGCCGATCTCATTGACTCGAAACTCTTTGATGCCTGTACTATCTGCCTGGACCAGCCACAAAACACGGTCTTTCTACCGTGTTGCATGAATGTGTTCTGCGGGGCGTGCATTCTTCGCCAATTAATCATGCACGCCCAATGTCCCTTGTGCCGATCCCTGTTAGTGCTTCCCTCGCTTTTGCCTGTAAGGTCCTCGTCTGAAGAACGGAGTGTGACCCTGACGAAACAGGATACCTGTGTCGAGTATATCCTGAATCATCGAACCCAGTACTTCCTTGTCTATACGATCTTTGAGAACACCTATTATCAGATCCAGCCGATTTTGGCGGAGAACGGAATCACCTGCGACCTCTTGGATTTTCCGCTCAATCGGTTTAATCGATCCCTGCAGGCCTTTCAGGCCGGATCTACAACGGTTCTCTTTGTGTCGAATCTGGAACTGATTCGGGGTCTCAACTTGTCAAAGGCGGATTGCCTGATCCTTTTTTACGAGATACCCGTTTTTGAACGGCAACAGGTTCTTTTGCACTCAATGGTACGACTGGATCAACGCCAGATGCAAATACAGAAGACGGTGCTGCAGTTACGAGCGCCGTTATAGGCAGTAAAGGCAGTAAAGGCAGTAAAGGCAGTAAAGGCAGGCCAAGGGTCTCCTTCAGTTTCCCCGTTTGACTGGTAGCCCACTGGCTAACGCATCGAAAGGGTATCTTATGTTCATTCGAGACACGATTCATCTCCTTCCATGAATTGAAGAGGGCCGACTGCTTAGTCAGGACCTGAGTATACACGAGTTCCTGAAGTGTCGGAATGGTCTTCGGCTTTGGATAGGCTTGCAAAATCCGGTTCGGATACTTGAGCTTCAGATGATAGGAGAGCGGCAGTAGATTCCAGCACTGATGGAAAAACGCCCAGAAATCGGCTCGATCCGACAAGCGAATATAGTCGAGAATTGTTTCATAGAGACTATAGTCCGCAGAAGCGGACTCAAGGTACATCGGCAAATTCTGGTGAAAGAGGAGCCCTGCCAGATTCGCATCCTTGGTCTCCAGATCGAGTTCATCCGAGGCCCCCCAGGTCTCAAACAGCGTGAACCAGGCGGCCCGAATGGCGATATGGATGTTCTTGTCGAGCGTATCTTGGGACGATTGTTCATAGGCCTCCTTCGTACCGGCACACAAAAGCCCCTGACTCACTTTTCGTATATCCCCGAGATTATAGAGGGTGTCGGCAACGGGCGACTTATAAAAGGAGTCCAAATACTCCTTCTTGGGCATACTCACGTGTTTTACGAGACAATGTTTCAGAAGCTGTTGCATGACACGGCCTTCCATGACGTTGCAGATTAGGAAGAGAGGTGCATCCTGTTTGAAATCCCGTTTGGATTTCAGATAGTCCAGCAGTTCCTGGAGGCCCCCTTTTTCTCCTTGACTCAAGCCGTCCATCTCATCCAACAGAATGGCGCGGCCATTCGGCGTAGAAGGGTGAATTAGGGCCGAAATGCCGGGTTCGACTAAGAGGGGAAGAATGGTTTGGCGAAAGGAACTGCCGGTTCGGGTGTGGCTGGCGTTGAACTCCTGGATCCAGTATTTGGCTTGCTTGCAGACTCGATAGACCATGGTGGTCTTGCCGACGCCCGGATTGCCGATCAGCAGAAAGGCGGGATGGGAGCGAGTTCGGAGCCAGGTTAACATGGCCTCTTCGAGTTCGGGATGAAGACAGGCTGTTTCTTGCGACGGGCGCATCTCTGAGAAAGCTCACGAAACGGGACTTAGGTTGTTGTGGCCATGCAGTTGTCTCCGTCAAAGACGCCGTCCCATGTGAGCCCAGCAGCTCCGATGCGATTGCACAAGGCCTGGGGTGTTTCGCCTGAGACATTGATGGGGAAAAAGTCGACCAGGGAAGCGTTCAGTGTTCCGTTTATAGTCGTAAAGGGTCCTGTTACAGTTGCAACCGGTTTGCCGCTCGCAGGAATTTTTTGGAATGCATTATTGCGACTTACGCCAATTGTATCAATGCATCCTTGTACGGTTCCGTTCGGCACCTTCATGGAATATGCCGTTAGGAAATCGGGGCATGTATTGATCACGGGCGGCCACTTGACAGTACCTGCATTGTACATGCCATTTGGATCAAACCAGCGCTTGCCGTAGACAACGAACACGACGAGGGCGCCGATGAGAAAGAGAATTCCTGAAATCATGTCGCCCTTGATGAAGAAATAGCGACTGCCAAAATATCCGACTAAAATGCAAAGAATGATATAGACGATCATCGTGATATTCACGCCGTTCAAATATCCGAGAGCGCCCATTGTTACCTAGTAGTGGTAGCGAGATTTGTTTCTTTATTTGCAAAATGGACTCATGATGCAAATAGAGAATTCGAATGGGTTTAATTGTATTGCTGCTAACCGTACCCGTGGCCAATGCAATGCATTGGCCACAACTAGGGTTAAGCGGTATTCGCCGCTTAACCGTACCACTTCGAGTGCAAAGCACTCGAAGGCTAGGGATAAGGAGCACGCAGTGCTCCTTAACCGTACCGAATAAGCCCCTGCGCAATGCCCAGACCACGCGCGCCCGTCTCGAAGTAGAAGCAGCCAAAGCTGGAGTCGATGAGTGTCGAGTTAGAGGGGGTGCCCACGACACCGTTGTTCGACGGCTGCCAGACGCCCGCCGCAGACGTGATGCTTGACCAGCTGCCCGCCGTGGTGTCCGCAAGCGTGGAGAGGTTGCCGCTGAGCCTGAGGAGCTGCACGCGACGGAATGTGCGCTGAGATGACACGACCGTCTTGCCCATGTCCCGGAAGAGAAAGAGACCGCCCGAGACGTCGTTAAAGCCGCTGGGATCAGAAGGGACAAAGGCAGAGATCGACACGTTCGAGGTCGTAAAGTTACCCGCAGCCGCGCCCGACACATAGGATGTCGTAGCGGACGCCGCGTCCTGGTTAAAGACACTCAGTGCAACCAGGTTATTCGACGTAGGGATCGGGATGAAATACTGGCCATCCGTAGGAATCTGCTTGAGGAAGCGCGTAACCGAAGACATCTTTCTATACCGGTAGGGGAGAAAATTAATTTAGAAAACCCGGTTCTGGTAGTTCTGTTCCTAAAAGACTAGAACTATACGAATGTGCCGGATGAAATACGCGTTTAACCGAAGCGAATAAGCCCCTGGGCAATGCCGAGACCATTCGCGCCCGTCTCGAAGTAGTAGGTGCTGAAGCCGTTGTCGACCGCCGTCGTGGAGGCGTTACCGGTGATGCCCTCGGCCGAGGGCTTCCAGACGCCAGGCGTACCACTGGCCGTGCTCGACCAGCCACTGCCGCCATTGGCGTCAACCGTCAGGAGCTGAACACCACGGAAGGTGCGCTGAGAGGAGACGAGCGTGACGCCCGTATCACGGAGAATAGGGATGCCACCGTTCGCCGCATTCACAAGGGCGGCCGAAGAGATAGTGACAGCGCCAAAGGAGCCCTGCGCCGCACCCGAGACGTAGGACGTTGTGGAGGTCGCCGTATCAGGGGTGAACTGATTCACCTGCAGAGCCGCCGTACCACTGAGAGGGGTAAAGTACTGAACATCGGACGGGCGCTGCTTGAGACTGGAGAGGATCGAGCTCATCGTATATTCAGACGTAAGAATAAAAAATTCTGCAACTTCAGAGAAATGGCCTCGAGGAATCCGCCCGATTTTGAGCTCCCATACACACAATACGCATTAAACGGTCAGAACGGCCGCATGAACTTTAGTACGGCTACAGGCGGCTCTGAAAGCGCCGGTGGGAAGTTCCAGGTTCCTGGATTCGAGTATGGGAAGAAGGCGGAGCCGAACTTTGTCGCAGACATGCTCCGGGGGAATATGACGCCCTCCGAGGTGGCCTTTGCCTTCTTTACGACTTGCAATGTTGAGCTGCTCCAGGAGTCCATCCGTAAGGAGGTCTATCTCCGTAGCGGCTCCAAGAAGTATGTTATCGATGACCAGGATGTGGACGAGCTCAAGATGATTATGCGTGGAATCTATTACCAGTATGCAAAAAACAATGATTTTGATGTGGCAGGACAGGTGAAGGAGCTCAACAAGATTATCGTTGACTGGTGCGCACCCCGGATTCTGAGTGAAGTGGACCACTATCACTATTACCTGAATGACATCAGCCATCTGCCGATACCCTTGGCGCAGCCGATGTCGCTGTCCGGTGCCGGTACGCGGTCGCTGCCGTTTCAGCCTTTCATGTAACCTCCCTCGCGAAGCGAGGGAGGTTAGCTGTAAGGCACGGCGCTTAGCGCCGTGCCTTTCATGTAGACTTGGAGCTCACGCTCCAAGTCTGAGGAAAGCTAATGCGGCGCTTCGCACCGCACTCTCGCATTTGGTTTCTTACACTAAAATAACCGGCTGCAAGAGCTCTTATGCCTTTGCAGCCGCCCTCTTCTTAATTACCAACCGCTTCTTCTTCGTTGTCGGCTCCTTTGAGCCCGACACAGCCATCTCAGCCGTCCTCACCTCCTTGTACGCCAACCATGCTTCCCTAAACTCCTCCAAATCCTTCAGCCACATAGAAGCCGGTGTCATCCCTTCCAATCCCCTCTGCACAGCATGGCGTTCCTCCACCTCCTTCTCCAGCTCCAGAACGGCACTTGCCTTCAGCCGATCAATACGAAGTCGCAGCACATACTCATAGGAGTGGATGGCATCGGGATTGGCCGGATCAGAGAGCGGCGGTATACCACAGGTCTTAAGATTTGCCACAATCTCCTCATCCGTCTTCCTCATGAGAGTCAGCCTGTCCTCCAGAATCGCCTTCAAGAACGCCCGCTTTGCCTCGAGTTCCGTGACCTCCTTTGTAAGCTGCTCCAGCTGTTTCACCCTCCGTTGTTCATAGGCCGGCAGCCTCTGAACAAGAAAGGCCTCCAGCACGTCCCCAACGCAGTCGAACTTTCGAATGGCGAACTCCGCGTCAAAGCAGTGCATATTCGTCGTCGTCCAAGAACTCGTCAGCTTGAAGTTCTTCTCAAACAGCTCTGGCTTCTCCTGCGCCTCGTCGAAGCCCTCTTCCGTAAAGTACAGCACGAACTTCACCTTCACATCGTCGTACAGGTCATCGAAGTTCTTGAAGCCGAATGCATTCCCGCCCTCCTGGGTCAGTAGCTTGTCCAAGAACACCTTGTACGTCTTTGTCCAGGTGCCAACCGGCAGTTCGTCGATCGTGATCGTTTTCTTCTCCTCGTCCAAAGTGTACAAGCCCTTCGTGATCCAGGTGTTTGCGTCCTGGCGCTTCAAAGAACCCTGGAATCCGAACCACCAGGGATCCAAGGCCCTCCCCTCCAGAGTCGGCAAAGATCCCTTGAGCCGGTGCTCCAACAAGGTCACGATGTCTTCGGGCGAATAGGGAGGAATGTCCGTCGAATAGCCTGTGCCAATGCCCACGCAGCCGTTGATGGCCAGCAGCGGCACCACCGGCAGATAGTATTCGGGCTCCACCTTGTCTCCGTCGTCGTCGACGGCCTTCAACAGGATCGCATCTTCTTTCTTGAACAAGGCGTCCACGATGGCTTCCAAGTGCGTATGGATATACCTCGGACTCGCGGAGTCCTTGCCGCCCAACAGTCGCGAGCCAAACTGTCCGAGTGGCTTCAGCAGATGCAGATTGTTGGAACCGACAAAGGTCTGTGCCATCTTGACAATCGTCTCATTGAGCGAGGCCTCGCCGTGGTGATAGGCCGCGTGTTCCGAGACATAGCCGGCCAGCTGCGCAACCTTGATCTCGGACCGCAGATTGCGCTTCAGGCAGGCCCACAGGATCTTCCGCTGACTCGGCTTCAAGCCGTCCATCAGATGGGGCAGAGAACGGATGTTGTCAGCATTGCTGAAGTGGATCAGCTCCCCGTCCACGAACCCCTTATAAGTCGCCTTTCCAGATGCGATTGGCATGGTGGCTGACGGATCGTACTTGGCCAACCAGTCCTTGCGATCATCAGAACCCTTCTTTCCGTCTAAACCCTTCTTGCAGAAGGCCAAGGTCAATGCCTGCTTGGACGGTAGGCCCTCCCATTCGTACTTGATCTCGTGCAGATCCTGGAACCATTCGCGGGCTTCGGCCGGCGTGGACGTGCCCAGACCTTTGTAGTATTTCACACGCGTGCCGTTCAACGAATGCGTTAAGCGCCACAAGTCAAACTCCTGCGACGAATAGAAGGAGGTGGTCGCCGAACCGCGAATGGCCTTCAGCAGGGGCGTCTGCAATGTGCACAGATAGCCCATTTCCAACAGGGAGGGCCACTCTGTGTGGAACAGATTCATAACCAGGCCCTTGATATGCGACCCGTCATGATCCTGATCGGCCATGATCATGACACGGCCGTAGCGCAGATCCTTCGTCGTCTTGTACACTTTTTTGTGTTCTAGGCCCAGAATCGACTTGATCGCCGTGAGTTCCGCATTCGCATTGAACTTCTGAATGGAGATCTCGTCGACGTTCAGGACCTTGCCCCGCAAGGGAAAGACGCCCCAGAGTTCGCGTCCGACCACCTGGAGGCCCGAGATGGCCGAGGTGGCGGCCGAGTCTCCCTCCGTCAGAATGAGCGTGCATTCACTAGACCGCTTGGAATCGCCGGCCAAAAGCGCGTCTTCGAGCTTAGGAAACCCGCGCAGCACGGTGCGCTTCTTGCCGTCGGACTTCTTGGCATCCCGTGCCGCCCGTGCATCGAGGACGGATTTGGCCTCGTCTAGTAAGCCCAGCTTTAGTAGGCCGTCCACGAGCTTTCCTCCAAATGTGGGCGTTGATCCCCATTTGTTGGACGGCGTTGTCAGGAACTCCTTGGTCTGACTGTCAAAGGTCGGATTGACGATTGTGGCATTCACGAAGAAGACCACGTGATCCTTGAGCTGGCCTGGCTTGATGTCGACCTTCTTCTTTAGAGCCAAGGCGCAGAAGTCCGTGAGCACATGCCGGCTGACATAGTCGACGTGTTTGCCACCTTTCCGTGTCTGAATGCCGTTCACGAAGCTGATCTGCTTGTCGAAGCCCTCCTCGTCCGAGTAGAGATGGCGACTCAGGACCGCCCCGACCTCCCACCGCCCGCCGCAGACTTCGAAGCATGAGCCCGTGATTCCATCCTTCAAGAAGAGCTTCATATACTTTTCGAAGGTGTTGGTGGTAATCGCAGATCCGTTCCAGGAGACCTTCACCCCTGTGCCGACCATGGCGGCCAGTTCCAGAACGCGCGTCTCAAAGACGGACTTCATGTCGGCGCTCAGAGAGCCCTCCTGAAAAGCGCCCTTGAACCGATCTGCATCAGGTGTAAAGGCAATGCGGACATAGCCCTTGGCACCGGTTGCCTTCTTGATCGACGGCTTCTCTTTAATGCTCATGTTCGAGCTCCAGGTCTGCGTATATTTTTTGCCCGACTCCGGATTCTGCGTATCTACCGTGAACTGGGTCGAGAAGAGATTGGCGAGCTTGGCACCATATCCGTTCTTGCCGCCGACAATGCGCTCCTCGCCCTCGGTGTAATTGCTCGAGGTTAGAAGCCGGCCGAAGATCAACTCGGGAATGTAGCACTTTTCTGTCGCATGCTCAATAACAGGAATGCCGTCGCCGTCATTCGTGACTTCAATCGTCGTATCCGTCACGACCACATCGATCTTCTTTACGGGTAGGCGGCCTTCCGTGGTGGAGGCGCGAACGAAGGCGTCCCGTGCATTCACGATGATTTCGTCGAAGATCTTGTACAGCCCTGGGTTGAACTGCAGAGATGTAAAGATGAGTTTGCCGTCCTTCAGAATCCAACGATTCTCTTCGCTGGTCGCGGTGGAACCGATGTACGTATCGGGCAACTTGAGCACATGCTCTTCGTGTGACAGTAATTCGTAGGTTTCGGCCATTTTGGATCTGGAGTATGACGTACTGTAAAGTTCCTTAGGCCGTCAAATTTAGCAGCCTAAGTACTTTGTGCTAGAAGGGCCTAGGAATGCCGCGAACCCGCAGAGGATCCTATCCAGGACAACAAGAACAACAGGAACAACAGGAACAACAGTCCTTTGACCTTGTCCCTTTTCGCCAAAAGGTCAATGAGTGGCTTCATGACGTCTATACTGACACAGACGCCAGGACCGGCTATCTTACACAATATCCAAGTGGATTCTATGGACGCAAAGCAAAGGCCCTTGTGCAGCAGATCTATCATACAAGTCCTCAGGTCAAACTCATTCTCGGAACCCGTTCGATCCGAGCCAATTCCATCTGCCTCTACTTCTTTTATATATTCAAGTTCCTGAGTCACTACGTAATCCCACCCCTGGCCGCCTTTCTGGCCGCCTATCTCTACTACTTCTCAGAATCTATGACGCCGCAGATCCCCGTTCATTCTATGAATACAACGGCGACCTGGGCCCTCGAGGCGGGAACCTGGACTGGTAACAACATTCGCACCCTCCTATCCGTCCCCTTTCAGTTCTTGGCCACCACTCTGGATCGAACCTTGCATGTGACCGAAGCCGTGGACTCCGTCCAGATTACAGGGAGCCGCCTCTTCTATACGCCTTTTGTGGCACTCACAACGTATAGTCTAACGTATCTGGGCCTCCAGTGTATTCTCAATCTGCAGATGCTTCTGTCCAAACAATGGACTCTCTGGAACTATCAGGATCTCTTCTTGAAGGAGACATCAGAGGCCATTGAGCGTTCTGTGACAGGATACCTGAAGCCGCAACTTATCTATACGTTTGAACAGTACCTGGTCCATTCATCCGAAAATCAAAATCAAAATCAATCACTCGAACATCTCTTGTACACGTATAAGGATGATCTCGACCTGTTGCGAGAGACGCTGATGGAACGGCTTCTAAGTGCAATTCGAGCCATTCCGTTGGCGGAACACCTTGTGCAGGGAAAGATCAGCGAGCAATACGTGAAAGGGATCCATGTGCTCATTCGACATGCGGACGATGATTTGTCGGCCCTTCTCTTTCAGTTGAACCAGGAGATCCATCAGTTTCCAGGCAATATGAGGCAGATGGCGCATCAGCAACTCACCTATCTAAGAAATCTCTACTAGTGTAGAGATGACTACCTTCGGTCAACCGGCTCCTTATTTGGGCGGCATCCAGGGACTCAATCAGCCGGCCGCAAGTGCTGGCAGCTGCATGTTGGGACCGACCCAACAGTTTATTCGCCCGAAGATTGGCGGAAGGCGGCGGACACGGAAGCGCAAGCAACAGAAGAAACAGAAGAAACAGTCTGGTGGATTTCTGCCGTCGATTGGCGAGCCCTTCGTGGCTGCTGTAGGCAAGTATATTGCGCCCCTGGCCTTGTTCGGGATCTATAAATTTATCAACGGGAAGAAAACCCGAAAGGGCAGGAAACAATAATGCGTTTGATCCAACCCCTCTCCGTTTCCCGGCATCTCTGGCCGCGTTCAAATTGGATATCGATGAGAGGTTAAAGCCCGAGCGAATTGAAGTCCTTCAGATGAGTTCCGCAGCAGTCGCAGGGAAGGCGAACGCCAATGGAAATCTTTTTGAGATTCGTACGGTGCAGTCAGGGGCCTTTCGTACACTGATCGAGGGACTCAAAGAGATTCTGGCCGAGGCGAACATCGAGTTTGACTCTACCGGCATTCGGATTATCGACGTCGATGAGACCCACGTGGTACTGACGTACCTGAGGCTCAATGCCGACAAGTTCGAGTACTTTTACTGTCCGAGCAAGTTCATTCTGGGCGTCAACATGATCTACCTGTTCAAGCTTATTAAGACATTGTCCAACACAGACAGCCTTACGCTGTTTCTGCCGGCCTCGAATCCGAACAAGCTGGGAATCAAGGCGGAGAACGCTGAGAAGCAGACGACGAACACCTGGATGATGAAGCTGTTCGATACCAATGTCGAGAACATCGAGATGCCGAACATTCAGTTCACCTCGATTATCAACATGCCGAGCAGTGATTTCCAGAAGATCTGCCGAGACTTTAATGCGCTGGCCGAGAAACTGGAGATTACTTGCTCGGGCTCGGATCTCATCTTTCGGTGCATAGGGGACTATGTGGACGGGGAGACGGTGATTCTCTCAGAATCACAGACTGGCGTAAAGGTACAGAAGCTGGGCTCGGCAACGGAGATTGTGCAGGGGATTTTTGAGCTCAAGTACTTGACGATGTTTACGAAGTGCACGAATCTGTGCCCAAGCATCGAACTGTACTTGAAGAACGATTATCCGCTGGTTCTGCGGTACATGGTGGCCAATCTGGGGGAGATTCGGCTTGTGCTGGCAAGGCACAAGCAGAAAGCATAGGTGGGGGACATCAGGTGGGGGACAAAAACCCGTCCGAAGGACGGGTTTCCTCCCCCATACCCCCTGTCCTCTTAATTGACTAAAATATTGTAATTACTTATAAGTGAGTGCACACACCTATAAGTAACTATATATAACTTACATAAACAGGGGGTATGGGGGAGGCGGGTCTAGGCGCCTTCGGCGCCTAGACCCGATGTCCCCCACCCGAAGGTATTCTCCCCACAATACGATACATACAAGAACCCATCCGGGTCTTTGAACCGTCCAAAGAGTTCTCGCATCAAGGAGCCGGTCGTCGGTAGCGTGCCCCCTACAAAACAGAACAGTGCCGATTCAGACGGCAGCTCCATGCGTTTTCGAATGACAAAGACAAACTGACCGAGTGTCAGATCGCCAGGAACGAGAAACTTCTGCTTGTCGATGGCCGGCACAGACTTTGCATTTGATCCGCGCTCGACAATCACCGGAATGCGGCCAGGGAACTTCTGGGCAATACGCCAAGCCTCTTGTTGGCGTTCTTCAAAGGTATGCTTGGTTCGAAACTCCTGGCCAACGACTTCATTCCGCAGGGGGGATCCTGTTCCAAGAAACTTCTTAAACGTATCCATCCTTGTCAATCCATGAGCTTATTTTTGTTGTCCTAAAGAACATTCGCCTAGTAACTAATAGGGAATGCTCGACGAACTCGTCTATACCTGTCTCTACATGGGACTCTTTGCCTGTCTCGATTTTGCCATTCAACGGGCCGGTCTTCAAAAGCCTTATTACGCTGTCCATGCAATCCACAATGCCCTCATGGTCTACGCGACTACGCCCGATCTCGTGAACACCTTTACCGATCTGCACAATATTCACATGTACCCGACGAACTGGTTCGCCGTCCAGATCTGCTTTGCCCTCCACCTCTATCACTGCGCCCTCTATTGGAAAAGCTTCCGCTTCGACGATTGGCTCCATCATGGACTCATGATCGGCGTTGCACTTCCTATAGGTTCTTTTGCGAATGGCCATACGTTTCTGGGCATGTCCCTCTTTTTTACAACGGGGCTTCCAGGCGGCATCGACTACAGTCTTCTATTCGCTCAGCGCAATGGCTGGATCGACAAGAGGGTTGAAAAACATGTGAACACCGTGCTCCATGTCTGGATACGGAGTCCTGGATGTGCCGCCATGGCAGCCCTCGCATCGGCCTCGTTGCTTTCCGCTCCCTCTCTGACCGTGTACGATTGGCTAGGGTTTGTGCCCTGTCTTCTCACTTACTGGAACGGCCAGTATTTTATGCAGCAGGTCGTCACAGATGCAGCAAATATTCCAAAAGACTTATAGGGACTGTATGAAACGGGCGGCATACATATTGCTCAGCCTGTTGTTAGTAGCCGTGTGTCTATTCGTCTATAGGCCGATGGAAGGGTTTAAGAATAATTGTAGTGACCGCAGCAACAATAACAACAATAACAACAATAACAACAATAACAACAATAACAACATACCATCCATCATATGGACCTACTGGAACAGCGAAGAGATTCCCGAGGTCGTTCAGAGGTGCATCGAGTCCTGGCGCAAACAGAATCCGACCTACGAAGTCCGTGTTCTGACGCCCGAGACAATCGGAGACTATATTGACGTCGACGTGAAGTCGCTGTCGTTTATCGACAGTCCTGCGCGTGAAGCCGATGCCGTGCGTCTTCTCGTTCTGGAACAGTTCGGCGGCGTCTGGTCCGACGCGACAATTCTGGCCACCCAACCCTATTCGTTTTCTCTCAATTCAGAGTTCGTAGGATACTATATGCAGTCCTTCACAACGGATGAGCGCTTCCCTGTTCTCGAAGGCTGGTTCTTCGCCACGGTGGCTCACGGCGCCTTTATTCGTCAGTGGAAAAAGGCATTCTTCATGCTCGAGGAGTTTAATTCGGTGGACGACGCCTTGGAGTACGTTCAGGAGAGCACCGATCTGCAGAAAATTAATAGCCCCCACTATCTCTTTATTAATGTGGCGGCCCAGTTCGCGATGCAGAACCATCCCGACCTTGTGAAGCAGATGACGCTTCTAAAGGCGGAAGACGGACCCTATCAGTATATCACGAAGAATAGCTGGAACAGTATCGATGCCTTAGAGGATCTGTGCCGAGGCAACCATGTAAGCCCGCTTATTAAGTTCCGTGGCGCCGAGCGCACCGTCCTCATGAACCGCGAGGACTTAAAGGAGTGCGTGTTTGCCGGCAGGACTTAAAGAAATGGATTAAATTTATTGTTACAAAATTATTGGATTCTGTAACAATAAAATAGGAATTCTGGTTTGGGATAGACCCGAGGGTACAATGCATCCATCATTTTATACTTTACATTTTCTTCTCCGTAAACGGCGTATAGAGCACCTCGCTCGACACCATCGACGGCAGGAGACACAGCATATCATCGGGGCGCCTGAATTTGCCCGAATTCGTATTCCAAATCTTAATAATATTGTAGGTCTTCTTAGGACTGATAGAGAGGCCGTTAATTGTATTTGCGGAACTAGCCATGCTCTGGCTGAGCATCGCGGCCACGGCATAGTGTTCGAAGGCCGACCCTGCGGCATGCTTAGGAACACGGAAACTGTAGGCGCCGCCATAGATATTGTTGCAGTTCTCCCAGAGAGGGGGGATGGGATCCTTCATCAAGAAGAACATCCCGTCACTCAGCGTGTCAAGCTTCAGCGCCTCCAGGATTGTGAAGAAGTCGCGCCAGGTGGTCATCTTTCCAAAGGAGGTAAATGTACCGATCGACCAGTCGCGTCCTTCCGAGGCATGCCAGTAGAGGGTCCACGAGGTCTCTGGAATAGCGGAATCAAGGGAGAATGCCATTATGGATATGTATTGCTAGTCACTAAATGAGTCTAGATGTTTAGGTTCAAATTTTTGTCTAGTCGTCCTTGTGCGTAAAAAGTGGCTCCACCTCTATGTCCGAGAGCCTCTCTTCTTTGGTCTCTTCCTCTGCGACCTCTACCTCTTCCTCTTCCTCTTCCTCTTCCTCTTCTTCCTCTTCTTCTTCCTCTTCTTCCTGTACGAGATGCCGAGGCAGTAGACGAGTCCATTCTTCGGATCCTGTACGGACAGGGATTTCATGAGACATTCCATCGTCATCTATAATATGAAGGGTTGCCGCATCCGCGGCAGGCCATATTTTATGAGAAATAGACCAGCAATTCACAAGAAGAGCAGGGGATAGATCCGACTCCATTGCAATCGTGAGGGTTCGGATCCAGTCATCCATCACGTATTCCTTATTCTCTATGTGAAGAACGGTGCTGAGCCAATTTACCTTGAGAGCAGTGACGCGTGCGTCAAGCGTTTGTACGAGTGTATTGTGATACGAATTATAGGTCCATTCAATCTGATTCTGCTGAGGGTACACAGAAGCAGGAAGGAATCCAGTGGGTAGAAAATACCATTCATTTGATGTGCCGTTCAAATAATTGCAGGTTGCCTGAAAGAGGGTGGCAGTTGATCGAAGGACCTTTGCAAGGAGATCCGTTCCTTGGTGATAGAGACCGAGCAAAAAAAGAGATACTGACATTCTAGGTAGATATAGTTCAGAAGTGTTTAGACTGCTGGACAGTGGCCATTGGTCTAGGGCGCACTGTAGAGTTTGATTGTCTGGCGCTTTTCGAGCCAGCGGCCGATGGGTGCCTCATCGACTTCACCTTCCTTGTTCACGGTGTATACATTATTGTCAGGGTCTTTGTAATAGGATATACCGTTATGCGCAAACTCTTCTAGTTCAAGGGCATCTTCTTCCTCCTCTTCTGCCTCTTCTTCTGCCTCCTCTTCTGCCTCTGCCTCTTCCTCTTCTTCTGCCTCTTCCTTTGGTGCTTCCTCTACCTTTGGATTCTCCTTTGGATTCTCCTTCGGTTTCTCCTTCGGTTTCTCCTCAACCTTCGGCACACCCATTCCCTCATCTGCTTCATCCAAGTGTACTACAATGTTACGAATAGTGCTGCTGACGTCAGGAACCTTCACGATCTCTACAACCTCGTTTTGCAATCCCTCGGACAGGAATTCAAATTCGGGCGAGCAGTTCCAAGGACCCGGCTCCTCGGAGCGGCGCTCTTGCTCCAGGAGCGAGAGACGACTGTTCAGATCCCCGATGTCTTCGGACAATCCTGAGATTGTCTTTTGGAGCTGGCGGACATAGGCTGGATCGGATTTCGAATCGCAGGCACATCCGGATCTTGAAACGCTCCGAACTGCCTGAATGGCCGCGGCAAACTGGCGCGTCTCATGATCGACCTCCTGCATATAGTCGGCCACAGCCAAGCTCTGGCTCCTGTCACGAGCCACGAACGCCACGAACCGTTGCGTGGCTGTCTGGATATTTTTGAGAAACTCGGTGGTGATTGCGGCTTCCATGGTGGTAATTGCTGGGATCCAAATATATTTCAGAGCCGTCAAATTTTTATGCCGCACGAACACGCAGGTTGATACAGGCATCCAGTGTCGATTCCCAGGCCTTCAAGGGCTTCGTGCGCTTCAACTTCAAGACCTCCTCCGCCTTCGCCAGACGCTCCTTGACCGTTTCCATAACGCCCTTCGTCAAACTGACGTCATAGAAATCAATGGGCTTCGTATCCATTGTGGCGAGAAGGGAGACCATGGGCGGTAGATGAATGTCCACACGAAGCATTCGGCTATGCAGAAGAGATCGGTATTCCTCAATTGACATGGGGCCGCCGAACAGCTTGAGAATCTGCTTGGGCGGCGCAGGGCGCAGGGGCTCTGCGGACCCGTAAATGCGATTGAGAAGCGAGAGCTGCTCCCAGCGAGCATAGGAGTCCAGACGTTGTTCGAACAGGTAGGCCATGCCGCATTCGGGTGAACAGAAATTGCCGTGGACCTGGATAAAATCCCCCTGATCACGAATAGGAAGTACGACAGGCTTGTTCTCGAACGTGTGGCAGCACCAGAAGCAGGCCACGTCGACGTGGTCGGGAAGCGCCCTGATCTCGGCGGTGGACTCGTATTGCACGAGGAGGGTGCCCTTCTTATAATAGTCGGGCGTGTCGGACGCCGCCTTGACAACGGCAGGCGCAGCCTCGACAGGCACCGCCACGGTTTCCACGACCTCGGAGAACGGGTCGTCGACGAAGGCGTCGTAGGGTTCCACGTTGGTGGGTGGAACGGGGTTGTATTGAATGGGGGCATCGTGGAGCATAATGTCACGGCTCTGAATGGGCAGATGGGCAATGAGTGGCTTTCGTGTATCGGGCTGCAAAGAGCCCTCGATGGTCGTCGAGGTCACCACGGCCACCACGGAGAACTGTTTCTTCTTACTGACACGCTTTGCACCCTCTTCGGTAACAGCTTTGCGGCCTCGTCCTCGTCCTGACATCCTATCCGTTATTCGGAGGGCAACCCTTAGACCCTTGTCAGTCTAAGAGAGTTCCGCACATCTAAGGAAAAGGGATGTCGGCGCATATTAACCAAGAGTTCTGGTGTCCGCGCGTCCGACTCTATTTCGATCTCTTTTTGAAGAATCCGAAGTCTCTGCAACATCTGCTTCTATTCGGCCCTCCTGGATCGGGCAAAACGACCAGTGCAGAATGGCTGGTCTCTGAAATCTGGAAACAGCAGAAGGCGCTTATGTGCATCTCTATGAATGCTGCGGATGAGAGGTCTTTAGAGGCGATTCGCCAAAAGATCTTCCCTTTCTTGCGAGCCTCGTGGTGTTCCATTCAGACGGTTCAGGATGCGCCGCGATTCATTATTTTGGATGAATGCGAGACGCTGACGGAGGCCGCACAGCTCTCGCTGCAGACCATTCTGGACAGGGATCCGAAGGATGTCTGCATGATCCTGATCTGCAACTCGCAGAGTCGGATTCATCCGAAGCTGCGCCAACGACTCTTGAGGATTCGGTATGATCCCTCAGCACAGCCTTCGGCTGTGCTGCGGGATGGCTCTCCACGAGCGCAGCTCATGGAGAGCGACCCTTCCCACTCGCCTTTGGCGAGTGGGAAGTATGTGCCTCAAGGAGCTGTGCTCCTTGAGGCAGACCCTTCCCACTCGCCTTTGGCGAGTGGGAAGTATGTGCCTCAAGGAGCTGTGCTCCTTGAGGCAGACCCTTCCCACTCGCCTTTGGCGAGTGTCTCAGGGGAAGGTACCCTCTCTTCCTCAACAACAACAACAACAACAACAACAACAACAACAACAACAACAACAACCGCCTATCAGGAGATCAGTCGCGGGGATCTTCGGCTCCCCCACAAACAGACGGAAAGCGACGAGCGGCTCTGGTTCTATCTGAATCATCATCCATCGCAACTGTCCGACTTTCTGAAGGAAAGCCAGGCCGATCTCAGCACCATTCTAACAGAACTCCTCCTTCTCGCCAATACACTCCATCTTTTGGACAAGGATCTCCTCGACCAGATCAATGCCTGCATGCCGTTCCTCCATGCAGGAGTTGAATGGGCGCGATCCTATGCACTCGTGGAACAGATTATACGAACCTTTCGACAAAAATTTGAGGCATCGCACCCGGTCCAGTAGAACCATCAAATCACAAATAGATGGCCACTGTCAATCAGGTAATAGCAAATGGCAGCAGCTTTACCATCACACCTTTGCGTATTTCTACAATGACCGTGACGGCCAATTGGGGTCTCCCGATTCAGCGGGACAGTCTCTTCCGCCAGCTTCGCAAGCAGCTCATCCCGATCGGCTATCCGAGTGAGGGAATTCTCAAACTAGAGCACAACAATGAGGTATTCGGCGCCTGCTACAAGGATCTCTTTACGAATCGCAAGGCCACGCCGAAGTCGTTCTTCAACCAGAGCACCATTGTGCTGCGCCGGCCGACACCGAGTGGCTGGAAGGAGCTCAATATGAAGATCTTCGGCAACGGGGGAATTCAGATGACGGGGGTGACGAGCAAGGAGTTCGCGGTCGAAGGGGTAGAATGGCTTCTGACACAGATCAAGCGCTTATCGGAGAGCCCCTTTCAAGACGCGACCAAGGAACCGGCGGTCACCAAGGTAGACGTGTCCCTCATTAACACCGACTATTCGTTAAACAAGGATATTCAGCAGGACAATCTGCACAAGATCCTCATGGAGAAGTACAATCTCTTCTCGATGCTGGAGAAGACGATTTACCAGGGCGTGAACACGAAGTTCTTCTATAATACGAATAATGCAGGCTCGGGCATCTGTAAGTGCAAGGGATTCTGCAAGGGTCAGGGCACGGGAAATGGGGAGGCGGAGTGCAAACGAATTACGATGAGCATCTTTCGTACGGGCAAAATCATTATCACCGGTGCCCGAACAATGGATCAGATTCAGGCGGCCTACGTCTTCTTGAACAATGTCTTTCGTGAGCATGCAAGCTCGGTACTTGGGGGACAACATGCTTAGGTGGGGGTGGGGGACATCAGGTCTGGGCACCGAAGGTGCCCAGACCTGCCTCCCCCATGCCCCCTGTCCCTTTGAGTTACTTATTTTACTAAAAGGGTTGTAATAACTCGAGTGAACAGGGGGTCGAGGGGGAGGCGGTTCACCGGCCAAAGGCCGGTGAACCGATGTCCCCCCATTTTACTAAAAGGGTTGTAATAACTCGAGTGAACAGGGGGTCGAGGGGGAGGCGGTTCACCGGCCTTTGGCCGGTGAACCGATGTCCCCCCAT
>Ga0209597_1000011_pt1 | contig 105708 bp, 75 predicted proteins | sample M_140625_MF_Meta_FD_187316 | JGI IMG/M metagenome (GOLD analysis project Ga0209597, IMG submission 187316) | Freshwater microbial communities from Lake Montjoie, Canada to study carbon cycling - M_140625_MF_MetaG (SPAdes) (version 2) | ecosystem: Environmental > Aquatic > Freshwater > Lake... | reverse complement strand
CAAGGGCATCGGGTGTGCTCACCCGGTTGGCCACCGTCAGATTGGTGAAGGCGGCGGTGCGATTGCCCAGGCCCACGGCCAGGGCCTCATCGCTTTGCAGCCGGACCCCGCCGGCCACGCCCTGCTGGAGCAACCAGGGGGTAAGGATCCGGGGAGCGCGACGATCGGCGAAGTCTGCTGCGGTGATCAGGGGAGTGCCCCCGGAGATCGTGAGCGGCAGCACCATCCTGTTGTTGTCGAGGTTGGCGTCGCCCTGGGGAGACTGGAGCACTGCGAACACCTGATAGGTGCCGTTGGCATAAAGCGGCAGCTGGTATTTGAAAGCAAGGGTGGCTGATGTAGCACCGGAGCCTGCGAGGGCAGGGGTGGTGGGGTTGGCGCCGACGGAAGGCTCGAGCACCACATCATCGCTATCAAGAGTGGCGTCTGCCGAGAGATAGGCCGTCACCTGCCACTGGTCGCGGCTCGGTGCACCGTTGTTGCGCACCTGGGTGGTGAGGGTTAACTCGGAGCCGGCCACCTTGGAGCCGCTCAGCGACGGGCTCACAAACTGCAGGTCGGGCAGGGCAACGGAGGCCAGGGAGATGTTGAGGCTCAGCTGGTTGTCCCAGGGATCCGTCGTCGTCGACTGTTCCACCAGGGGCGCGGCATCACGCAGCAGGAGCCCCTCCGGATTGGTGAGCAGCAGCAGCTTGTAGTTTCCGGAATCGATGTTGGTGGGCAGATCTACCACCATCTGCAGCCTTTGACTGGCACCGGCAGCGGGAACGAACCCTTCAGCGCGACCAAGGAAGCGGTCGCCGGTGTCAGCGATCGCATCGCTGGAGAGCCACACCTCCGTGCTGAACGGTTGCCCGACGGTGGACTGCCCGCTGGTGGCTGTGCCGAGGTTGTTCACATCCCAGAGAAGCTCAATGCTTGTGCCCATTCGGGCGGAAAGGCCCTCGTCGAAGCCGGCCACAGGTATCGGGATGAGATCGACCGTGGGCTGCGGAGCGCCGTCGCCGGCCTCCTCCTGGATGGAAACCACCCATTCGTTGGAGCCGCTGGCGATGAGGGCGTTCTCGGGGTTGCCCAGCCGGATCCGGAAGGTTTCGTTCCCTTGTTCAGGCCCTTGTTCAGGGCGACGATCGCCGTAGACCTTGAAGCTGAAGGTTCCGAACGTGGCGTTGGCGGGGATCGTCAGCAGGCCGCTGATCGCCTCGAAATCGGCGGCGTCACTATTGGCCTCGGCGGAGTCCCGCTTGCTGCTGTCGGGGTTGATGCGGTCTGCGAACACCTCGTACTGCACCGACACCGGCACGGAACTGGCGAAGCTGCGGTTGACACGGACAGTGACGATCCGCTCGCCGCTGTCTCCCTCCAGCACCTGGATGCCAGTGGCAGTGCGTGTGGTGATGCCGGTAACCGGTGCAACAAGTGCGAGTGAGAGGCTGGGCACCACCTGCACTTGCTGCTCGGCGCTGAAGGCGGAGGCGCGGCCACTGGCATCAATCGCCTGCACGCTCCAGTAGTAGGTGCCTGCCGTCAACCCGTTCAGCTTCCAGCCGCGTTCGCCGGTGGGAACAAACTGACCACCGCCGACGTTGCCGCTGAGGCGATCGAGCAGGGGCTGGTCGTTGACATCCACTGGCACCGAAAGGATGTCATCGCGGCCCGGGACGCTGCCGACCCGCAGGTTGTAAGTGAGGCCGCTTGCAGGCGTGCGGTCGTCGCTGGCGAGACCCCAACGGAACGAAAGGCTCTGGCCGGTGCTGCTGGCGCCGAAGGAGGTGGGTGCCGAAGGCGCCAGATTGGCGTTGGTGGTGATGTTCTCGAGCGTGAGGGTGGTGCCGGCTCGGTTGAAGAGCACCAGATCGAGATCGCCATCGGCGTCGGTGTCCTGGGCTTCGAGGCGATCGAGACCCGCCAGCTTGTCGGTGGGCTGGTTGATGTAATCGCTGAACGTGGCCAGGCTGGCTTGCTGCTGGTGCAGCAGGCGCACCGATCCATCGGCCAGGCCCAAGGCCAGATCGAGCCTGCCGTCCTGGTCGGCATCGAACCAAGTGGCGGTCTCGAAGCTGGTGCCATTGGCAGGCAGGAGGGCCAAATCGGTGGCGCTGCCTTTGAGGTTGACCTCCGTAAACGCATTGGCACCGTTGTTCTGGAAGAGGCGAAGCTTTCCGGCGCTCAGTGCCAGCAGATCAAGCCTCCCATCGGCATTGAAATCACCGCTAAGGAGCAATTTGATGTCAGCGGTGAGTAGCACATTGCCGTCGGCGGTGAATGGTTGGACCCCCGCTGTCGTGGTGTTGAAATCGAACTCGGTGTAGCTGCCGGTGCCGTTGTTGTTGAACAGGCGCAGATTGGTGCCGTTGTTGACCAAAAGGTCGTTGTCGCCGTCGTTGTCTAGGTCGGCCGCCTGCAGGGCTGTGGTGGCGGAGGAGATCAGAGGATCAATCACCGCTGTTGCGGTGTTGAAATCCCGCTGGGTCAGGCTGCCAGCACTGCTGGTGAACAGCCGCAAACCGGTGGGACCTGCCAGCCAGAGATCGGTGCTGCCATCGCCATTGGCATCACGGCCTACCGCCAGGGTGGCGGCAGGCAGGGTTTGGAGGCCAGCTGCAGTGCTGATGTCGGTTTTCTCCTGGTAGCGGGAAGCGTCCGATTGAGCTGTGCCCGTGGCGGTAAGGAACAGCTTGCTGGCACCGGCGCTGTTCAGCGCAAGGAGATCGGGGCGGCCATCGCCATCGAGGTTGAGGAACTGGAACTGCAAGCCATCTCCTGAAAGAGAAAGGCGTGTTTGATCGGGGAATACCAACTCTGCCATGCCGGGATGCTTGATCAGATTGAGACGATCAATCTGGCCATCGCGATCATGATCGGAGAGCAAAACTCGGTGACTGGGGATATTGCGGAAAAAGATGATGTCGCCATTTTGGTTACCGATGAAGGCATCGAGATCACGGTCGCCATCGATGTCCGCAAAGGCGGGGGTGGCGAAGTAGCCAACATTCTTCAGTTCAAAGGGATTGGTGCTTTCGAGGAGGTAGGCGGGGGTGGTGCTGCCGGTGGTGGCGTTGTTGCGTAAGAAGAGGGTGTTGCCGACACTGTTGCCGATGAAGGCATCGAGATCACCGTCGCCATCGATGTCCGCAAAGGCGGGTCTGGCGAATAAGCCAACTCTCTGCAGCCCAAAAGGATTGGCTTCCTCGAAGGTGTAGGCCGGAGTGGTGCTGCCTGTGGTCGCGATATTACGGAAGAAGATGGTGTTGCCAAACCTACCGACGAAGGCATCGAGATCACCGTCGCCATCGATGTCCGCAAAGGCGGGGCTGGCGTAAAAGCCAAAACTCTGCAGCCCAAAAGGATTGACTTCCTCGAAGGTGTAGGCCGGAGTGGTGCTGCCGGTGGTGGCGGTGTTGCGGAAAAAGATGATGTCGCCATTTTGGATACCGATGAAGGCATCGAGATCACGGTCGCCATCGATGTCCGCAAAGGCGGGATGGGCCGAGTAGCCGACATTCTTGAGTTCAAAGGGATTGGTGCTTTCGAGGAGGAAGGCGGGGGTGGTGCTGCCTGTGGTCGCGATATTGCGGAAGAAGAGGATGTTGCCATTTTGGTTACCGATGAAGGCATCGAGATCGCCGTCGCCATCGATGTCCAAAAAGGCTGGGGTGGCCTTACGGCCAACACTCTGAAGCCCAAAGGGATTGGGGATGGGGGCGGCGAAAGCCCGATCAGCTACATCAAGAAAACCATCAGCCACATTAGCCAACGCCGATGTTGCACTCACAGCCTTTGCTGCAAACGGACTCACCACGAAGGTCGCGTCGGCACTGAACGAAGAACCAAGAAAGCCGTTGTCGATGGTCTGCACCGACCATTGGTGCGTTTGGCCGGCGTTGAGCGCCGTGATCGGCAGATCCCTGGAGAGCGAGAAGCCGTTGTTGCCCGCCTCGCTTACTAGGCGTGTGCCATCGGCCAGGGCCTTGGCCGAGAGGATGGAGTTCAGGCCGGTACCGGCGCCGAGGCGCAGGTTGTAGGTGTAGGGCTCCTCTCCACTGGGTGCAAGTACCTGCCACTGGAGCCGCAGCGTGGTGCCGCCTGGCAGCACGCTCTGTTCGAGCTGGCCGAGGTTCATCAGCGGCGGCATGTTCTGGCTGCCGGTAACGATTTTGTTGCTGTCCAGGTCAACGGTGGTGTTGCGGAACAGTTGCAGGTAGGGGGTGCCGGCTATACCCTGTCCGCCGGAGAGGGCTAGGTCGAGGTCGCTGTCGCCATCCACATCGGCCCAAGAGGCGGAAACATTGCGGAGGCCAGGCAGCAGGGTACCGAGTTCCTGGAAGCTGCGATCCAGCGGATTCCCCACGGCCGGATTGCGCAGCAGCCGTGTGACATGACCCTGCTCTGTCTGCAGGGTGATGAATAGATCGGAATCACCATCGTTGTCGATGTCGACCCACTGGGCGGCGGCACCCGTGCCACCGGGCAGGCCGAGGGAGCTGGAGAGGCTGAAGGCGGCGGTTTCGCCAGCCAGCAGACTGCTGGCGGACAGCTCCAGGCTGGCGTCGCTCAGTGCTGAGCTGTAGAGGAAGCTGATCCTTGGATCGGTTGTGTTGGCATCCTGTACTTCAGCTTGGATCTCCTGACCAAGGCTGTTGATGAGCCTCAGATTGAGTTTTTTAAGGGATTCAGCGCTGATGGTGATCAGCTGCCCCCCCAGAGGATTCTGCAGCAGAGTGGAGAGCTTGAAACCACGAGAACGTTGACTTGCTGTGAGTGGTTGTCTTTGCGTGGCGTCCAGAGTGATCAGTTCGACCAGGCTGCTGTTGGTCGCTCCACCGATCAGGAATTCAGAGGTACCATCGAGGTTGACATCTGCCGTCAGCAAATAGCCGGAGGCGGTCTTGGTGAGGGTGCCGGCATTCTCAACCAGGTTGAGAGCACCGTTCTGCCATTGATAAACCTCCGTGCGCTTGCCGATCTCTTCGATCGAGAGGGTATAGGCACCGGTCACGCCGGGGGCATAGGAGGTGATTTGAATGTTGATGGCCTTGGGTTGGCCATCGCTATCAAAGACGTCTTTAAAGACAAGCTCGGAGTTCAGTCCGATGCCGCTGTCGTCATCGGAGGCCAGAAGATTGCCGGCGTTGTCAAGCACCTGTAGATAGGTGTCGAAGTCGGCAGAGATGAGGCTGATTCGATACTTCTTGTCTTTCGTTCGCACCAGTCCCGCTTCACTCAGCAGGTTGCCAAAGTTTTTGGTAACTCCATAGGCTGTCTGGGGAGCGTTCCAGGGTATTGTTCGCCCATCGGTATCGGCCTCGGTGAGGCTGCCTGAGCGTTCGAACGGCCTGCCGCTCGTTGCCGGGCCACTGAGCACCAGCTCCTGGCTGCCATCGCCATCGAGATCGGCGGAGGAGGCGATGCCGCCGGCAAACAGCAGATCGTTGATCGGCACACCCGCGAGGGTGGCGTCAGGGGCTGAAGAAAGGGCTTCGAGCAAGGGGCGGCCGCCGCTGAACCAGGCCCGCAGGCTGGTGCTGGAGGCGCCCGAATCCCAGCTCACCACCAGGTCATCGCGGCCGTCGCGGTCGAGGTCGGCCAGCAGGGGGCGCAGGGTTCCGCTGTTCGGCAGGGCGGAGAGGTCGAGGGCCAGGGCCTGGCGGCTGAACTGGCCGCTGCCATCGTTCAGGTAGGCCAGCAGACCGTTGCGGCGGCTCACGCTGCTGCCATCGCTGAAGCTGGAGCGACTCAGGGCCAGCAGATCCAGGTCGCCGTCTTGGTCGAGATCGGCCACCATGGCCTCAACCAGCTCGTCGTAGCCGTTGAGCTGCAACAGCGAGGCGCCCGCGGCGGCGGGGTTCAGATCGAAGCGGTAGGCGGAGTCAAGCTCGTTGGTGGTGGGGTTGGTGGCATCGGGCCTGTTGCGGACCACCGCCGCCAGGGACTGGCCCATGCTGTCGCGGCCGTAGAGGAACAGATCGGCCAGGCCATCGCCCGTGAAATCGGCCAACTTCACCCGGCTCTGCCAATCGCCAGCGGGGCGGAATTGGAAGAGAGAGGCGATCGCCACGTTCTCTTCCGCGAGCAGGGGCACAAACTCACGGCTCTTGCTGAGGATGTCGTTGGCTACCACCGTTTGCGGGGTGACGAAGTTGTCGACGCCGATGGCCTGCATCGGTCCGCCTCCTTGGGACCAGCGCAGTTGCAGATTGACGGGCACCGCATCTTCGATTTCTTGGAACTCCAGGCGCAGCCGCACGGGTTGGGAAGCCCGCAGGCTGATGGCTGCTGTTGTTGGCGTTACCTCCTGCTCGTTGATGAACAGCTTGTAGGTGTAATGGATGTTGCGAGTCTGCCCGTCCACATTCAGTTCAAAGCGATAGTCACCGTCGCTGCTGGGTTGGAGCTGCCCATCCCAGATCACCGCAAAGGCGCCATCAATGGGTCGCGTGGAGTCTGCGCCCGCCCCACTGGCCGACCAGCTGAAGTCAACCTGCCGATCGACACGGCGCACCTTGGGCCGGGAGAAATCGTCGGTGCCCTCGTAGTACGTGGCCTGCAGCCCTCGCACCCGCAGGCTCACATCGTTGAGGCCGGCTTCGGTGCCACTGCCCTTGAAGAAGTCTCTGATCGTGACATCACCACCAAGAGACTTGTTGGCCTGGGCATTCAAGAAGCTATCTTCGGCGATGCCGTTGCGGTTGAGATCAATCACCAGGTTGGTTCCCACCTGGGCCAGACCCACCGTTCCGGGAAGCAGGCCGGCCAGGCTCACCAGCTGGTCGCTGTCGAGATAAACGATGTCATTGCCGACTGGGCCAGTGTAATTAACTTTACCTTTCTTTTTGATATCTTTTACAATGTCTTCTTGCGGGTAATTTTGGAACGCCTGAATGAGAGTGCCCCCTGGCATGAGCCGCAGCCAGCCCTGATCTGGATTGTTCTTGGCCCGCTCGAACAACATCAGATCAGGCTCCAGGCCTAGGGCGCGGAAGCGGTTGAACTGGGGTTTGCCATCCACCGAGGCCCAACGGTTGGCATCGGCCAGCAGCACGAACTGCTCGTAAGTGATCGGCTTGCTGCGGCTCGGATCGCCATTGGTGAGGGAGGGAATCGGGGCCAGATCGGAGAGCCGTCCGCCGAGGGCCTCATAGGCCTGCTCGAGGGTGAGCAGCTCCGAGCTGAGGATGTAGACGTCGTCGCCTTCACCGCCAATCAGCAGATCATTGCCACCGCCACCGTTGAGGCTGTCGGAGCCGAGGCCGCCAAGCAGCAGATCATTGCCACCGCCGCCGTTGAGGCTGTCGCGGTCGGAGCCGCCATCGAGGGTGTCATTGCCGGCACCACCAAGCAGGCGGTTGCGTTGGCGATCACCGGTGATGGCATCGTCGAAACCGGTGCCGGTGATGTTCTCGATCGAGGACACATCACCGCGCACCTCAAAGCTGCCGGTGCCGAGCGCAGTGATGCTGATCCGCTTGGTGAGATTGAAATCGAGATACAGGCCGAGGAAATCCGTGCTGTTGCCGTTAACCGTTTCTGCCTTGATGTAGTAGGTGCCACTCAGAACATCGGCGACGGCCGGCAAAGGCGCCAACTGACCCTTTGGCAGCGTGCTGCCCTGCAATGGCTGCAGCCGAATCCGTGCACCGTTGGCTAAGCCATGGAAGGGGAGATGCAGGGTGTTGGTGGCCACGCTGATCTCGTCGGCGGGCCGGGTGGCGAGGAGGTAGTTGCCCGTCAGGGTGATCCAATCCTGGTTGCCATCGCCGTCCTGGCTCACGTTGATCCGCAGCGTCGAGGCGTTCGTTTTGGAGAGATCAACGCGCAGTCCACCCCGGACCGCCTGGCTGTAGTCGGCCGTGTCGTCGGCGCCGGCACCATCGAGCACATCCTGGCCAGCGCCACCAAAGAGGGTGTCGCTGTTGAGGCCACCCACCAGGGTGTCGTTGCCGTCCCCGCCGAAGAGCAGGTTGCGGCCCGCCAGCCCTTTGAGAAGGTCGTCGCCACTGCCACCGAGCAGCAGATCCAGCTCTGTATTGAGATTGGAGCCGGTGACCGTGTCATTGCCGCTACCACCGTCGAGGTAGGTGACCGGACGGTTGCCAAAGGTGTTGGGAATGCGGCTGCCGCCGGTGAGGGTGTCGTTGCCGCCACCACCGGCGATGGCACCTGTTTTCCGCTCCAGGTCAACCCCTAAGCGCTTGAGCAGGCGCACGTAGTAGTTACTGCGCACCTCCGGAGCGCTGAGATCAACGTTTTCACCACTACCGTTGGCCGCTGAGAGGGCTTCAGGGGCATCGCTGCCACTGCTGGTGACGATGAAACCCGTCTGGGCAGAGGCATCGCGAACTCGGCCATCCACCGCGCTGAGAATGAAGGGATTCTCCGATTGGGTGAAGTCGGTAAATACAACATTGCCTTGGGAGAAGGAGTTGCTGAAGGTGATCTGTTCCGTATCGGTCAGGCCCTGCAGCAAGGCAACATTCTTGTTGTCTTGGACGCGGTAGATCAGCAAGGCATTCGCCCCTTCCGACCTAACAGCAAAACTGAAACGGCCCGTGGAAGCAGGTCCGCGCCGCAGTTGAATGCGATCCATGAAGGGGTTGAACCCTTCGATCACGACCGGCGGCTGGTTAACGTCGTAGAAGTCTTCGGTGGTGTTGGCCAGCACAAAGAGGTTTTCGGTAGCCGTTCCTTGGAGGGTGACGCGGTTGGTGGGATCGTTGAGCTTCCGATAGACGGGCTGGCCGTTTTCAAAGCGGGGAAGCCCATCGGCCCCAATCGCTTGACTGGGCAGGCCAGAGGTGGGATCGAGGATCACATCGGAGCGGGCGTGATCCAGCGGTACGGCCCGCAGGGCATACACACCGGCGGCAAGTCCATCGGTGCGGAAGCGGTAGTCGAAACTGGCCCAGCGGCTGTCGTTGACGTTGACGGGGAAGATCGCGTTCTGGAAGGGAAGGCTGCTGGATTCCAGAGTGAGGGATCCCGTGCCCTTGGTGGTCAGCGCCACAACCTGGGTGAGGCCGGCATCACTGAACAACTGGATGTTGTTGCCGTCGATCGCCTTCACGTAGTAACGCGTGCCAGCTGTCACGCCCGTTGGCAACACGCCCGTTGGCTGGCCCGCTGCGTTGAGCTTCACCTTCAAGGTGAGGTCGCTGCCTGTGGCTAACCCATGGCCCGGTACAACCAGGCGATTAAACAGAGTATCCACATTCTCTATCGCCGAAATCTCCTGAAGACTGCGGTTGAGGAAGATGGAGGTGTTGGGATTGCCGCCCACCTTCTCCTGGGCCCCGAAGCGCTCAGGGTTGTCATCCACGAACAGATCCTCACCGGTGACGATCAGATCCAGGCGACCATCGCCATTGACATCGGCCAACTCGAGACTGCCATTGGCCAGACCTGGAAGATTGGTTTTCACCTCTCGCAGAATGGTATTGCCCGTGCTGCCGATGAGCAGATTGGCTTCCACCGTCTGGTACACGCGGAGCTCAGGAATCGGCACGATCGCGCCGGTGGCCGTGCGGCGCGTGAGGTTGCCGAAGCCACTCATCACAAAGTCGTTGTCGCCGTCGCCATCGAGATCGCCGATGGCCAATGCGCCGCCGCTGAGGCCATCGAGCAGAGCCTCCGGAGTGAGGGTGAGAGCCACAGGGCCACTGGCGGTCTTGGCGGCGAGGCGCAGACCGGCCGGATCGAGCACCGATTGCAGCATGGCCGCTTCGGTGAGGGCGCCCGCCAAGGTCATGCTGCCATCGGCATTCACCGTGACCTGACTGCGATCAATCAAGTTGAGCGGCTTACCGTTGCTGAGCACAGGACTGACTTCAGAACCCAGCGTCACCGGGCCATGCAGACGCCAGGCACGCCAGGTCAGGGATCCACTGCCGCTGCTGGTGATGTCGAAAGCGGCTCCCGTGAGGGTGCTGCTGGCCAGCAACTCGATGGTGTTGAGATCCACCGCCCTCACCCAATAGACCCGGTTGGCCTGAAGCCCACCCGGCAGGCTGGTGCCGGTGGCTGGGGCCGAGAAGCTGATCTGGGCACCACTGCTCAAACCATGGGCGGTGATCGCGAGGCGATTGGTGGTGGCGTTCACGGCGCTGGCCAGAATCGGCCGGCTGCTCTGCAGCACCGCGAAGGCCGAGCCAAGTTTGAGTTCATAGCGGAGTTGGTTGAGCCCCGCAGCTCCGGGCGCGTTTTCCAGGAAGAATTTGCCGCTGATGGCGCTGCTGCCGGCCCCGGCCTGCTCGGTGAACTGGTCCTGATAGATCGTGTTTTCCTTGAAACCCGCGGTACCGGCATTGCGATAGATCTTCAGGGCGGAGCCCAGGATGTCCACCACAGCATCGCGATCGTCGATGATCCCATCACGCTCGCCGTTGGCTCCACCGGCTTCGTCGCCGAGCTTGGCGCGGGTGCGGCCCATGGCGAAGAGATCATCGGCAATGGCATTGCCATCGAGAGCAAACCACTTCAAATTGCCATCCACCATCCCCGCAAGATCCTGCACACTCGTGCCAGCCATTAAGGTTGGCGGGATGTTGATCCCTGTGGGGGAGAGGGAGAGGATCTGGGTTGTGGGCGTGCCGTTGAGGCCAATGCCGCTGCGGGCGATGTAATTAAACAAGCCACTTCCCGCAGGCCCCGATTGGAACGCGGAGACAGCCTGGGCATCGGTGCGTAGCAATCCATTCAGGGTGATTCGTTGTGGCGTTCCGCTCGCTGTATTCACCAGCAACTCAAGGGACTCAACCCCGCCAGCCGTTTTGAGCGTGGATCCCACGCCTTCTGTGAGCATCGGTTGCCCCGTGGATTGGGGGATCAGATCATTGAGATCGAGCAGACCCCCATCCCAGGAGATCACTGCCCGCAGGCGTCCCTGGGCATCCTTCGCGGATCCCAGCATCTGATTGGAATCATTCAGGAAGCGAGGGTTGACCTCAGCACCGCCGGGCAGCATGCCCAGATCCCTTACCTTGAAGATGCTGGTGTCGCTATTGCGCTCCCAGAGCACGGCGCGGCTGCGGTTAAAACGATCCAGGGTGGAGCCGAGCAAGATTGCGCCGTTGTCACTGCTGCCGATGACTTGGGAGGAGACTGCGCTGCTTGTGTTTGGCTGGAGACGGGGAAGCTGGGTGCCGGCATTACGCGCAGCATCGACTACAACAGGATTGCCCACGGGCTTGGCCTTAGAATCGAATCGTTGGCTGTAGGCATCTAAATTGCCGCCAATCTTTGTTCCTGACCAAGTCACAACGAAACCCCCATCCAACATGGCCGTTACGCTTGGTATCGCAGTGTTTCCTGAGATACTCGTATTAACCAGAAACTCCTTAGCGGCCTCGGTGCCATCAGCATTGAATAACCTGGCACGAATAGATTCTTTGTTGGCGCTACTTTGATCACCCCAAGCCACTACGAAGCGTCCATCGGCAAGGCCCGTGACCGCAGGGAAATTCTGATTGCCTTGGGTGGTTGTATTGACCAGAAGATCTTCACTAGAAGCGGTGCCATCAGCGTTGAACACACGGGCTCGAATAGCGGATCCTGAGATATCTGCCCCTGTGGCGCTGAAGTCCGTCCAGGTCACCACAAAGCGTCCATCGGTAAGACCCGTGACGGCAGGCCAAAGTTGAACGCCTTGACTAGTTTTATTGATCAGAAGCTCACCACTAGAAGCGGTTCCATCGGATTTGAACACTCTTGCAATAACATCAACACTTTGCTTGTCCCCAGCTTGGGCGAAGCCAATCGAGACCACCACAAACCCGCCGGCGGCAAGGCCGGAGGTATGAGTATTGGGAAATTCGTGCTGACTAACAATGTAGATATTGTCGGGGTTGATTGTTAGAACGCCTGAATCGGTGCCATCGGCATGGAACACTCTGGCTCGTATAACTCCTGTGTTTTGAAACCCTGGGCTATCGTCTTCCCATGTCACCACGAAACTGTTGTCAGCAAGGCCGGCCACTGTGGGATTGTAGTTATTGAAATTGAAGGTGTTGTTGACTAGGAACTCTCCCCTTGACTCAGTGCCGTCAGTGTTGAACACACGTGCACGGATCGCCGTAACTTCTGTCCCCTTTGCATCCAGCCAGACCACCACAAAGCGACCATCAGCAAGGCTGGTGATTTTGGGGGTGCCCTGGTTACCAGTAGTGGTTGTATTGATAAGGATGTCGCCGCTTGCCGGTGAGCCATCAGCCTTGAAAACCCTGGCAAGAACGGCGAATCCATCAATGTCCCCACTTTGGGCGCTGTTGTCCATCCAGGTCACCACGTAGCTGCCGTCTGCAAGGACCGTGGCTGTGGGGAGTAATTGCTGTCCGGTCGTGGTGCGATTCACACGGACTTCACTGATCGGCGTGTATGCCAAAGTGCCTGTCGCATTCAGCAGGTTGGGGCGGCCAGGGATTACGGTGTTCCCCGTGGAAATCCATGTTGCCCTGAATCCATCGCTGGGCAGGGCTCCCTTCGGATCCAGTTGGAAAGCCCGGAATCCATCAGCCATTTCCGCCAGGCCCACGATCTGGCGTTGTCCGCCGCTGAGTAGCTGAATATCTGAAAAGTCAAAGCTTGAGGGTTGTACTGCATCGGGCCAATCGATGCTTGGCGTTGTCAGTAGGAAGTTGTTTGCCGTTCCGAGTGTATTGCGGACAAAGATCTGGTTGCGGGTTATCCCCCAGAACTTGTTTTCATCCTCTTCGGTAGTAGCGATCGGCGTGAGGCCCGGCAAGAGCAGCGGCAGGCTGCCACTGCTCATCCAAATCAGCCCATCACCTGAAGAGGAAACGCCGTGGGCGATCCCCTTTTTATTCATGCCAAGCACAGAAGCATTGGCAACACCTGATGGGAGCGGCAATGGGCTTGGTTGGGTGGCGAACTCAGCCTTGGCCTCCAGAGTGGAGGGGGTGATTGTGAAGATATGGCCGCCGATGATCAGTTCTTGCTGGCTATCTCCATATAGATTCACCCAGTCGATCGGGCGATTGGTGAGTGCCTTGATCTCCTTGCGTTGGGCCGGCTTGAAGCCATCAGCCGATCCCTGGAACACCTCCAGCTGCATCACTCCATTCCACAATCCGATGCGCACCAGATCGAGGAATGGATCATTGTTCACATCCACAAAGCGGGCATCCACCGCTGAAAAGTCGACAAAGCCGTTCTGAGGTAAGCCAGTGGCAGAATCGAGCAGGGGAATCGGTGAGGCGCCCGGCGCAGCGGGGGAAGCCGGCAGAATCGGCAGAACTCCCTGGCTATTGGCCGCACCGAAAAACACCTCCAGCCACTGGCCGTTGGCTTCCTGGCGATAAAGCCGGGTCACCTCCCGGCGCTCAAAGAGTTTGTCGAGCTGCAGTGCTTTCGGATCGGCTCCCTTGGCCTGCTCCGCCACCGATTCACCGCTCACGACAAGGAAGTTCTGCTGCTTGCCGCCGATCGTGAGGCTCGCGGCATCGGCCTGGCCATTCACCACGCCCATCAGCCCCAGGTCGTGCCAGTCGATCCAGGTGCCATCCGGCTTGCGCAGGAAGAATTGCAGGCTGTCGAGGTCGGTGGCTCCATTGGGATCGCGAACCTTCGCCTCGCTGAGCTTGAAGTCATCCTTGGCGGCATAAACAGGCTTTTCGCTCTCCAGCCGCAGCCGATCCGGCGGCACGTTTTGCTCATCGATGTTGTTGCGGCCGATCTGGGCCTTGCGAACGCCCACCAGTTCGGCGAGCACCTGGTTGGTGTCTAGATCGATCAGGCTGGTGACCCACTTGCCGGTGAACTCCCCTGTGACCCGCAGCTCCTCTTCAATGCTCAGGAAGCCGAAGCTGAGGCCATTGGTGAGCTGAATCACATCGCTCACGGCTCCTGGTTTCGCCTTGCCATCGGCATCCACGTTGCTCTGGAAGTTGAGGATCGTGTCCTTGCCGCTGCCCGGGGCCAGCACGAACACCACCCCTTTGCTGGCATCCTTGTTGTAATCGCCGCCTGGACGAAAGCTGAACGTGTTGCCCACCAGGAGGTCGTTGCCGTAGCCGCCCACCAGGCGATCGAAGCCGCGGGCGCCGGCTGCCGTCGAATCGCCATCTGCGTGGAGCTCGTCGTCACCCAGGCCGCCGAACAGGGTGTCGTTGCCAGCTCCGCCTTTCAGGGTGTCGCTGGCTGATTTTTCCTTCGGAGCCGCCGGGTCGTCGGTGTCATCGCCCATCAGCAGGTCGTTGCCGCTTCCCCTTCCAGGGTGTCGCTGCCATCGCCACCCCAGAGTTCATCATTGCCGGTCTGGCCCAGGAGCAAATCACCGGCGTCACCGGTGCTCACCTCGGGGCGATCGCCTGTGGTGTTGCCCCGCAGCAGATCATTGCCCTCGCCGCCATCGAGGGTGTCGGCATCCAGGCCGCCTTCCAGGAGATCATTGTCTGCCCTCCCCAGCAGGAGATCGGCACCAACACCACCCTTGAGGCTGTCGGCTCCAAATCCCCCATCGAGGGTGTCGTTGCCCGGATCGCCACTCAAGCTGTCGGCGTCCAGACCACCACTAAGGCTGTCATTGCTGTCGCCGCCCGCCAGGGTGTCTTTTCCAGAGCCACCGCTGAGCACATCAGCGCCGCCCTCTCCCTTGACGATGTCATTTCCCTCCTGACCATCGAGGCTGTCGTTTCCGATTCCCCCTTCGAGGGTGTCGTTGTGGTCGCCGCCCAACAGGGTGTCGTTGCCGGCATCACCAACAAGGCTGTCTTCTCCTACCCCGCCATCGAGGAGGTCGTTGCCGCCACCACCACGGAGAGCGTCGCTGCCTTCTTCTCCATACAGCGCATCGGCACCGTCACTGATGGCGGCGACCGTGTCATCCCCCGAGAGGCTGTCGTTGCCGGCTCCGCCGTAGAGCACGTCGTTGCCACCCCTGCCAACCACCGTGTCCTGGCCGCTGCCGGCCAGCACCACATCCCGTCCGGCCGAGCCGCTGATCTTGTCGTTGCCGTCGTTGCCGTAAAGATCGCCGCCATCGATGCCGGCCGTCAGGGCGTCGTCTCCCTCGTTGCCTTCGATCAGGTCCCGGTCCGCACCGCCGGTGATCGTGTCGTTGCCTTCGCCGCCACGCAGGGTGTCGAGGCCGCCGGCGTCGCTGATCGTGTCGGTGCCTACACCACCCTCCACCCAGTCATTGCCAACGCCGCCATCCAGGCTGTCGTTGCCGCTATCGCCGAACAGGCTGTCGTTGTCGACTCCACCGGAAAGGGTGTCGTCTTCATTGCCCCCCCTGAGCGTGTCGCTGCCCTCATCGCCTAACAGGCTGTCAGCGCCGGCCTCCCCCTCAAGGAGGTCGTTGCCGAGGCCACCGCGCAGGGTGTCGGTATCGGCTCCACCAATCAGCGAGTCGTTGCCGTCGCCACCTTCGAGGCTGTCGTTGCCGGCCTCGCCGAACAGGTTGTCGTCCCCTGATTCCCCAAGGAGGCTGTCGTTGCCGGTATCGCCGAACAGGTTGTCGTTCCCTGCCTCTCCCCGCAGGATGTCGTTGTCGGCGTCGCCGAACAGGTTGTCGTTGCCGGTCCCACCGAACAGGCTGTCGTTGCCACTGCCCCCTTTCAGGCTGTCATTGCCGCCATCACCAAACAAAGCGTCAGCGCCCACGCCGCCGTCGAGTTGATCGTTGCCGCTGCCGCCGCTGAGGGAGTCGTCGCCCTCACCGCCAAGGAGGATGTCGGCACCGGCCTCGCCACTGAGGGAGTCGTTGCCCTGCTGGCCCTGGAGATCGTCATCGCCAAGTCCGCCTAAGAGGGTGTCGTTGCCGATGCCCCCCTTGAGCATGTCGTTGTCGGCGCCACCTTTAATCGACACGGCAATCGCGAAGCCCGTCGCGTCGAAACGGTCGGCGCCTTCGCCGAAATCAGCGCTGATGTTGTTAACCCCAGCAAACGACTGGCTGCCGATGCCGTTGGCCGACACGGTCACAACGCCGCTCAGGGAGAACGTTTCGGCCACGTCCTCGTTGTTGCGACTGCGGTCGACCGCGAAGGCGCCCACATTGAGGCGCAGTTGGCTGCCATCCTGGCGGCCGAGGTTCAAGGGCAGGGGCGCCCGGCCGCCCGGTCGGGAGAAATCGAGCAGTTTGACCGGGCCAAGCGTGAGCAGGTTTTTGCGATCGGTTTTGATTTTGGGCAGTGGATTGAATTTGATCGAGATGTACTCGGCAAAAACACTGAACCCCAGGGTGACGCTGCCGTTGATGTCGAAGACATTGCCGATGCCACCGGCCTTGAAGTTGGACTCGATTTCCAGGGCGCGAATGCGGCCGTCGGCGTTCGGATCGTTGACGTTCAGATTCAGGACGCCACGCACCGAGGCCTGCGCACCAGCCGAGAGCACCTTGGGAATGCCCACCTGACCCTTGAGATAGAGCTCGGCATTCAGCGACAGCCCCGGCTTCAGGCCGCGCTTGGTGTCGAGGTAGAAGCCTTCGGAGAGATTGCGGAGGCTTCCGCCCTGGGTGAGCTTGAGCAGGCCCGTGGCGTCGTAGCCAAAATGCAGCGGGGCAATGCTGGCGCCGATCGAGCCGCCGAAGGCGCCGGTGATCGGCGGCACCGGCCAGAGCAGCGTTCGAATCTCACCCGAGACATTCACATCAAGGCCGGGCAACCCGAAGCGGAACAGATCCACGGTGGGGTCTCCCAACAGCAGCCCCATCGCTGAGCCGGGGTTGTTGAAGAGGCTGAACTCGAAGTAGGGGTTGCCCGTGAGGCCAGCACTGGCCTGGAAACTGCTAGAGGTGCCTTTGGGCAGGGAAGCGAGGCTCTGCTTGAGCTGATTCTGAATCTCGGTCTGGAGCCCAACCAGATTGCTTCCGGCATAGGCATTCGCCAGCAAGGTATCAAACGAAGCCGAGCGGGTATTCAGGCCAGCCAGGTTGCCGGATGAGAGATTGAGCGCGCCGATCGGGATGTCGCCGCTGGAGAGGAGGCGATCGAGGCTGTTTGAGATTGCGGTGATCTGGGGGATGGCATCCAGGAACGCCGTGTTGATCGGTGGAAGACCAGAAACGGCTTGAAAGAGTGGACTTTTGGCGAGTTGCAGAATGCTGATCTTGACCCCTGCCTTGTCCAGGCCGGGGATTGGTTTGTTCAGGAAGTCAACGATCGGCTTGAACTGATCCACCACCCCCTTCACCTGATCGAGCATCGGCTTGGCGCTGCGCACCAGGCCAGCCACATTCAGCTGGGTGTTGGCAAGCTTGAAGTCATTACGGATGAATGTGCCGCTGCTGGCGTCGTAGCTGAGCCCGGCGCTGATGTCGGTGGTGAACTTGGGCAGCTGATCCGAGAGCGTGCTGCTCAGCGTGGCCCTTGCATTCAGGTTGAGGGAAGCAGTGAAGTTGGGGGTGAGATCGCCGCTTTCCTCTAGATTCAGACCCAGGTTTGCACTGGCCAGGAAGGCTGGTGTGCTAGCCGGATTGCCCGTGGCCTTGAGATCAAGGAATCCCAGTTTTCCATTAAGGGTATTGACTTCAAACGTTGCCGAAAGTTCCAGCTCTTTAACGTTTCCTGCTGCCGCCAGAAGCTTGTAGCCACCATCGGCCTCGCTGAGGATCCCAAAGTTGAGCTTCAGATTGGCAGAGGCCTTTGCTGTGGCGGCAAGATTCAGGCCAAACGAAGAAAGGCCCAGATCGGTATCGAAGTTGATGTTGCTTGTGAAGGTGCCATCAAATTTGACGTCAAGCTGGCCTGAGGTCGTGATCGTGATGGAATCGTCGGCATCAAAGGCACCAAGACTGCGGAGTTTGGCTGACACCGCACTGCCCAATGCATTGACAACGGTAAAGTCAACTCCCTGCACAACATCATCTAGGCTTGCTAGAAGGATGTTGATCTTGTCTTCGAGTTTCCTGATCAAGGCCAGTCCATCGCCTTGGATGGCACCCAGCTCCTTTTGCTCACCGCTCAGTCGCTCACTGCGACTTTCGCCAAGGGTGCGCAGCTTGTTGAGGGCCGAGAGGAGGTTGCTGAGCGCCGAGATCTGAATCTTGGCGATCCCGAAGCTTGTGGTCTCGGGCTTGGCTTGCAGGAATCTGTTGGCGGCAGGGTCGAAGGTGAGTTCGTAGCTGCGGCTGGCTGTGAGGTTGTTGGTGAACGTGGGCACTGGGCTGGCCGTGCCGCCGCTGAGGGTGGTGGTGGCCGCCATGGCCATGGTTGCCACCGCCTTCGGCCGAAGGTCGGTTCCCAGGATCCCAGCAGCTCCCAGGTTGAGCTCGATCGCCACCGAAGCTGTGAAAGCCGGTTGGGTGGATTCTTTGATTCGCGATGCGCTCAGATCAAACAGGCCAAGCTTGCCTGAAATGGCATCAAGATTCACCGTGGAGGTGATCGCGAATTCAGGGATATCCTCGATACTCCCTTCTGTTCTCCCTGCCAGCAGCTTGGGTGTAATCCCATCGTGGCCCACGCCGAAGTTCAGGTTCAGGCTCACATTGGCGTTGCCTGTGCCCGTGACCTGCAGGCCGCTGCCTGCTCCAGCAAGGGGGCCAAGGCCTGTTTTATTGAATGTGAATGCCTGCTCGGCCGCTGTATAGTTGTATTCAATGAACAGCTGCAAATCATCGTCGAAAGAAAACTTGTCATCAGCGTCGAAGACGTTGCTGTTGCCGAAGAGTGCCTGGCTGTTGTTTCTGAGATAGGATGTAATCGCCTGGCCGACCAAGTCGGCCCTGTCCAGGTCGACGTCCTTAAGGGCTATGCCGATAAACGAGTTGACTGAGTTTATGGATGCTAATGATTTGCTGTAGAATGTCTGAAGCTTGGCCAATGGCGCCGACTGCATGCCCTTGAGCGCTGCGAGCTCAGGGGGCAGTGTGAAATCGATGGCTGCGGCCTCTCGAAACCTCCTGATGAACTCCAGCGCATCTTTGATCGCCTGGTCGATGAGCGTGCGCTTGGAGGGATTGGATCCGATCAAGGGAGGTCTCGGGGAATGGGGCTAAAAAAACGGCGGTTCAGGAAATCTGGAAGCGGTTGGTGATCAGGTCCAGCAACTGGTCACGGCGCCCTGTCCAACCCTTGAGCATGGCCTCGATCTGAGCGAGGCGGTCTCCTTCACCCACCACCTGCTCGAAGGCGCCCGCGAAGACCAGGGCGGAGCCAATCGCCTCCTCCTCCTGGCGCACCTGGGCCTGGGCCACCGTGAGGGTGAGGATCTGATCGTCCAGTTGATAAGCGAACTGAAGCGTGGGCTGCATTGGCGCCATGCCGAACGTCTGCCACTCGCCCTGCTGGAGCAGCCGATCACACACCGTCCGCCGCGCTGCGTCGGTGTCGCCGTCGAAAATGACCACCACCCGCAAGGTGGTCTGCAAACCCTGATAGGTGAGCTGCGGCAGGGCCTGGCAGTAGCGCACCAGCAGATCGGCCAGCTGGGGATCCTCGGCCGAAGGGGTGTCCAGCCGCTCCTGGCCACTCATGACCTGCCCCTCGGCTAGCAGGATCAGTCCGTTTTCATAGACAAGCTGGGCTCCCTCAGCGGTGCAGATTGGCTCCTGCGCCAAGGACCATTCCCCAGGCACGACCCCAGCCCCCTGCAGGAATCCGGCATTAAGGGTAGGGGGGATGTGGTCAGGGATACCCAGCCGGAATATCACGTCCTTGACGGCTAGCGTCATTTTGGTACCTCTACACGCAAGCAACATAGCGTGGATGGGCTGCAATGGGGCGCCGAGTGCTTTTTTTCTTTTCGTGTTGGCTACGCCCAGTCCTGGGTTGGCAAAGGTAAGGCAATGCACAAAGGTGCAGCGTGATCAGCCGTACTGCAGCACCATCGCTGAGCACGCTGCTTTGACCAGGAGCGAAGGAACCACCAAGTCGGCTTCCTGTTCAGTCAACTCCTTCCTATCACTACACAGCAGATCACTAATATACTGGTGGTGTGGCTGGCAGCAAAGACCTCGCTTTCCCTGACGTGTTCCTGGCGATTATCATCTTTGCCTGAGCATCGTTACTCTTCCTAATTGGGAGCAGTCGCCATCTTCGTCGCATTGGTCAGGATTACTAAGAGCAGCCCCCGAGTGATCAAGGTCCTAATGGTGACGGAGAGTACGGGACGCGGTGCAGAGCGATACGCAAGGTCGACTGCATTTCTGGATTGGGCGGTGAGCAACGTCAGAGGGAAGGTGTTCGGCTGGTCACCGAATCTGTTGTTTGTAGCGCCCGTCGCTCTTGACATTTGGCCAGGTACATGGTCTTATGTACCGAATTGGTAATCCTTATGAGTCGTCAGAGCTTCCTCATTCCCGTGAAAGCTTCCACCGCCACGCCCGCCTCGGTATGGGCTAGCGCTGATGTGCCAGGCGCAGAGCATCTAGTTCCTGCTGGCACTCGACATTGTAAAGTTGAAGACACCTATTCTCTAGGTGACCAATCCTCAATGTGGGCAGTTGCGTGACAAAGACGGCGCTCATTGCTGGTGTTACAGGCCAAGATGGTGCCTATTTGGCTCATCATTTGCTTGGTCTTGGGTATCACGTCATCGGCACCAGTCGCGATGCCCAGATGTGTGATACATCAAGGCTAGATCGACTTGGGGTCATTGGTGATATTGAGCTTGTCTCGCTTGCTCCAAATGACTTTAGAAGTGTACTGAAAGTTGTTTCTAGTGCAGAACCCAATGAAATTTATAATCTCTCGGGGCAAACGAGTGTCGGTCTTTCTTTCGATCAGCCTGTCGAGTGTATGGAATCAATTTCCGAAGCAACATTAAATCTACTTGAAGTGATTCGTTATCTAGGGGGATCGATTCGATTTTTTAGTGCAGGCAGTTCAGAATGTTTTGGTGATGTTGGTCCCGCTCCAGCTACCGAAGAGACACCCTTACACCCTCGCAGCCCCTATGCAGTCGCAAAAGCGGCATCTTTCTGGCAAGTTTCGACCTATCGGGATGCTTATCGGATGTATGCGTGCACAGGTATTCTTTCAAATCATGAATCTCCTCTGCGGCCAAAGCGTTTTGTTACTCAGAAAATCATCGATGGTGTTCATTCCATCAAGTCCGGCAAGCAATCTGTTCTTCAGCTCGGCAATCTCGAGGTTTGGCGCGACTGGGGCTGGGCTCCCGATTATGTCAAGGCTATGCATTTAATGCTGCAGGTGGACCATCCTCGCGATTACTTGATTGCTTCAGGTAGAACTACGTCTTTAAGGGATTTCGTCCACAGTGCCTTCGAGGCTGCGGGCCTTTCATCTGAGGAGCACTTGGAATCTGTTGAAGCCCTTAAGCGCCCTGCCGATCTCGACTACTCTGCCTTGGATCCAAGCCGCATTTGCCAAGAAATTGGATGGTCATCGAGTCGATCAATACAAGAAATTGTAGAAAAGATGTATTCAGGAGAGCTGTTTTAATACAGTCATCCCTGTCTGCGATTATTCCCTTGACCATGTTGCATCCTCATTCTTGCCATGACTAAATCAGCAATCATCACCGGTATCACAGGCCAGGATGGCAGCTATCTTGCTGAACTACTGATTGAGAAGGGTTATGTGGTTCATGGGATTAAGCGTCGTGCCAGCAGCTTTAATACCAGCAGGATTGATCACCTCTATCAAGATCCACACCAAGACGACCCTCGCCTAGTTCTGCATTATGGCGATCTCACTGACTCCACAAACTTAATTCGGATCATTCAGCAGGTCCAGCCCGATGAAATCTATAATCTTGGTGCCCAGAGTCATGTGGCTGTGAGCTTCGAGGCTCCGGAATACACAGCCAACAGTGACGCGTTGGGTACATTGCGGATTTTAGAGGCGGTACGCATCCTAGGCCTCACCAAGAAGACGCGGATTTATCAGGCCAGTACGAGTGAACTCTACGGACTGGTCCAGGAGATTCCCCAGAAGGAAACCACGCCTTTTTATCCAAGGAGTCCCTATGCGGTCGCTAAGCTTTATGCCTATTGGATCACAGTGAACTACCGCGAGTCCTATGGTATGTATGCCTGCAATGGGATTTTATTTAACCACGAGAGTGCGCGTCGTGGTGAAACGTTTGTTACTCGTAAGATTACGCGCGGCTTTGCAAGGATTGATGCAAAGTTAGATCAGTGTCTTTACATGGGCAACCTCGATTCTTTGCGTGATTGGGGCCATGCTCGGGATTACGTGGAGATGCAATGGCGGATGCTTCAGCAGGACCGGCCTGAGGACTTCGTGATCGCCACCGGCCGTCAAGAGAGCGTGCGTCGCTTCATCGAGCTCACTGCTCAAGAATTGGGCTGGGGAGGGATTCGCTGGGAAGGAAGTGGGCTCGAAGAGAAAGGTTTCAGAATCGATACCGGTGATGAGGTGGTCCGGATTGATCCCCGCTATTTTCGCCCAGCGGAGGTGGAAACGTTGCTGGGAGATCCAACCAACGCAAGAGAGAAGTTGGGCTGGACTCCAACAACAACGCTCGAGGAGCTGGTAGCTGAGATGGTTGTTACCGACAAGGAAGAGGCTGCCAAGGAAGCCCTGCTCCGAACTCAGGGTTTTGTAGTGGTAGGTTCCATGGAGAACCCTCCCACCAGTGCCAAATAGGCAACAGAGCATCGTGGGAAAGGCTAACTGTTTTGTGCAGGAGCCCATTAAATCTCCATATCAATAGCTCATTGTCTACGATCATCATTCCCCCTTTCCCTCTCGCATTCAGTCACAGACCCAGCCTTGCATGCCATGAAAATTCTAATTGACGCAAGACCATGCCAAAGCGGAAGTGCAGCAGGAGGAATCGGCCGTTACTCACTCAATCTCATTAAGTCTCTGATTGCTGAGTCGCCTGAAAGCGAATATCATATAATTCTTTCTGACCATCTGCCGATTCATTCTAATCAGATTAGACTTCTGCTCTCTGAATATATTCCTCCCAGTAGGTTCCATATATTCACGCCTCCCCTCCAGGCCGTATTCTATCCCGATCCCAATACGAGGCTCGTTAAGCAAGCCGAACAGTTGTTTGTAGACTTTGTCCATTCCTTGAGCCCTGAGCTATATCTTATTACGAGTCTAGTTGAGGGCCTTGATTGTCCTTTCATTTGCTGCCCTATTCCAGGAATTACAACTGGTGCCATTCTGTATGATCTAATTCCTCTTTATCACCCGGACGAGTATCTTGCTGATGATCGCTTGGCTCAGCATTACCATTATAAGATAAGCCAATTGGCACAGTGTGACTTTCTATTGGCCATTTCCGATTGGTCTGCAGTTGAATTTCGTGACGCGTACCCACTTAGCAGTATCTATCCTGTTAACATTTCCAGTGGTGTTTCTGACTTCTTTCGGCAGCATGAAGCTAGCCAGGGTCTTCTTGACGCTTTGTGGGATAAATACTCTATCGATGTTAATAAGAAAATCTTTTTATACGTAAGCAGCTTTGACTCTCGTAAAAATCACAAGCGATTAATTCAAGCGTTTGCAAGTCTTTCCGAGCTTGACCTCAAGCAGACCCAATTATGCATTGTTGGCAATGGTTCGGAAGATTTATATTATCAGCTTCTAAGCCATGGGACCGAGCTTGCTCGCAATAACATTATATTCACGGGCAAGATCTCTGACGATGAATTGCTGGCTCTCTACAATTCATCTTATTGCTTGGTGTTTCCCAGTCTCTACGAAGGATTTGGATTACCTATTTTGGAAGCAAACAAGTGTGGTCTTCCCGCAATATGCTCTAAAAGCACCAGTCTTATAGAAGCTGCAGGAATCGAAGACGCTTTTTTTGATCCGTTAGATATCGAAAGTATAGCCAAGAAAATGACGGATGTTCTTAACAATAGAGTCTTATATAATAAGCTTAAAACTCATGCAACTAAGCACACGAATGATTTTAGCTGGCGGAAAACTGCTAGGGCTGCCTTGAATGTCATGAATGAATACGTAGGTACTAAGAACACAGTAAAGAATTCTCATCCCTTAGCCATCACTGCATATGATCTTAAGCGTTCGCTAGTTAATAACTTTTTTCCAGCCGAAATATTAGATATACCGAGTGCGGTTCGGCTTGCGCCCACGCTTGCAAGCTGCCTAGACAATTATCAGGGCACAACTGGTTTACATGAAAAGTGGGCTATTGTCTCAACCTTTAATACTCAGTGTGGAATCGCTAGTTATACTAATTTTTTCCTCCAAAAAGCACCCCCTAACTTCTTATACAAAGTACTTTCGAATAATATTGATAGTTCAGAATCCTTAAATGCTGATGCAGAGGCAGATGTAATCCGCTGCTTCGAGCTTGGGTCTGATGATCTCGCGCTGTTGGCGATGCATATACTCTCAGACAAGTATACTCATTTATATATTGCCTTTCAGGATATTTTCTATGGGTTAGATGGCCTTAAGATGCTTCTAAGTAAATGCCTAGCTAATGGGTTGACTATTGTTGTTGAATTTCATAAGGCAAGGTTGCCTGACGGACCCCTCCCTGCTTCCTTGGTTGAACACTTAAAAGCTTGCCATCTGCTTGTTGTTCACTCAGCACTTGCTCTTAATGACCTAAATGAACTTGGACTGTCGGACAATGTCTCCTACATACCTTTGGGCTGTCCCCAAATAACTGGCTCCAGTTTAGCCCCTCCCCTACATCCTAGTAACAAGACCATTACAATCGCAAGCTTCGGCTATCTTCTGCCTTCAAAAGGTGTGATCGAGCTTATTGAGTTATTTGGTGAATTGTCGCGTACAGATCCTAATATCAAACTCTTGCTATGTACTTCTCTCTACCAGCAGCACCCCGTCTCGGTTGAATTGCTCGCAAGAGCTAAGGCTCTTATTGGCAAACTAGGGCTTAATGAGTCGATCACTTTGATTCCCGAGTACTTAAGTGATAGTGAGATTCTTGATAATCTCAGTGGGTCAGATATTTGCATTCTTAACTATGGCCATACTCTTGAATCTTCCTCGGCTAGTTTGCGCCATCTAATGCTCGCCTGTAAGCCAACAATACTTACAGATATACCGATATTCTGGGAGGCTCGTGACTCTGCATTCTTGGTGTCGTCGGATAGCCATAAGGACAAGCTGATCATGCTTAAATATCTTATCGACGACCTTCGGCGCTCCGTTGGGGAATCAAGTGTTTCTGCATCTTGGAAGCACAAACGGACGGTCCAAGAGCTCTGGATTCGAGCAAGAGATTACGCTCACTATATCCCTGCCATAGTTTCTGCGATTCGCCCAAGACTTGTAGCTGGTCTAGAAGCAAGTCTGATTGGCATTGGCTCTGGTTCACGTTGCCTCGTTGAAATGCCGCCGGAAGGCATTCGTTTACGCCGATTGAGTCCAAATAATGATGGTGTTTTATTTCATGGGCCTTATCTAAGTTTGCTTAAGGGTAGTTACCTTGTTTCAATATACGGAGAGTCTTCTGACGAGAGCCATTGCTCGTTTGCAATGCTTTCCATGAATTCTCACGATAAAAATATTCAAGTTGATCTTGTTGCACCTTCTTTGGGTAAGCTTATTGAGCCCAGGCTTCCAGTTATTCATACTGCTAAAGTCCGCCTTGTTGCCGATGTATCTGATTTTGAAATTGTTGCTACGGGGAAGGCTCTTGACTTTTATTGCATAACGGTTGAGCCAATTGTTGGTTCAGGTCCGCAGCCTCTTGCTTCGCCTGAGGTGCTATGCCCTGAGTATTTTATGCCTACAATCCCGAGAGCGATTAGTACCCATCTTGGCAATTCTGCATTGAGATCTGTTGATATTCGCGACCCTCTTGTCGCCACTAATTCAATCGTCCAGGCGTTGTCGTCTGATTTAATTCAGGCTGATTTTGGCGACGTTGCGGATTTCCTGCGGGCTTATCTGCCAAATAATCCTTGCAAGAAAGACTTTTTGCTCCTATTGTCTTTGTTGATATTGTTGAGTGCCTGCTGCCTTCGTTCTCCGCGTGTTTCAGATTCCTCTAGGCTTATAAATGGGAATGGCGTCTAGTCTTCTGCTCCGATCAATCATGGGCCTCTTCACGGTATCTGCTTTCAATGTCGTAAAATATGGGTCCGGGAAGTCATTTGTGTTTTAAGCATGAAGATCTAACTTGGCCACTTACCTTCTCTACCCTAAGACTAGGTCATTGGAAAAGTGGATTTGGCAGGGGGTCACCATGATCAGTGATCTTAGCCCGTTGCGCTCTGGTTTAATCGCTGAAGGCGATTTGCTGGGAGGATCTGCCTTCCGCAACCTCACCACCAATTCGTTTGGTGCACCAGCAGCTTGTTGGAAGTCAGGGCTGAAGCCGATCTTGGATTGTTAGAAGCACTGTTTTCAGTCCTTGGCTCATGGATTTGATCGGTGCTGGCCGCGCCGCGGGGCTTTGCGGCTTTCGTCTCAAGGTGCCTTGCATTATTCCGGGCTTGGTCCTGTTCACCGAGATCTCTTCCGCTTCCTAGGTATCTCTTGGTGGTTTACGGCCCTTTGTTTGGAAATGTAGAACGCAAACTGCTTACAGCGAGAGGGATAAACTTGATAGGCAAATTATCTTGACCAGATTGCCGTTGTATACGTTCCTCCACCGTGCTAAGGTTAACTAGATCTCTTGATCAAATCAAGATGGCCTGGAACCCCATTATCAACCCCTTGCAGGCTGGGCTCAAAATTGGGCAGGCTGCACAGGGGCAGCCATTCGCTTCCAGCCTTTGTCGATTTGAAGATATGATTACCGACGAATACCTTCACATCTGTAAGGCGATTGGGCAAAAGCCTGTTGTCCATCGAAAGCAGTGGGAATTTGCCTACATCTATTGGAAGCTTCTCAATAACAACATGCTTTCTCCGGGGAAGAAGGGCCTAGGATTTGGAGTAGGTAGTGAACCATTGCCTGCTGCTTTTGTCGCAATGAAATGTCAGATTCTTGCAACTGATGCGCCTTGTGATGCCAATGACCAAGGTTGGGCACTTACTGGCCAGCACGCATCTTCCTTGGATGCACTACGAAAGCCTGAGCTTGTATCCGATGATGAGTTTACAAAACTATGCGATTTCATGCCGTTGGATATGAATGACTACGAGTCTATTCCGTCTGATTGGCAGTTTCATTGGAGTTCCTGCGTTATCGAGCACCTAGGCGGAATTCAGAAAGCCATTGATTTCTTGGTCCAGAGTTCGCTTCGTCTTGCCCCTGGTGGAATTGCTGTACATACCACCGAATTCAATTTAAGCTCAAATGAGGATACCATTGATGAGCCTGGGGCATGTATCCTGAGAAAGTGTGATCTCGAGCGGCTATCTGAAATGCTCTGTAGCGTTGGATTGTCCATGGAGCCTTTGGTTCTGGACCCTGGAAGTCATGCTTATAACTATCACATCGACGTGCCTCCTTACGAGCTCTACAATCATCTAAGGTTGGAATTGGGAAATTATGTATCTACTAGTCTTGGAATTGTGATCAAGAGACCATGGATTTGATTCCTGGCTTTGGATCTCTCGGGCTTAACCAGTTGATGCTGTCCACGACCTCCTTTCAGGCAACATCGGAGTTATCCTTGCGGGCCATATGAGAGTAGGTTTCCGCCCTAGCCTGCTAAGGCTTTCTTGATGAAGCTCACCCTTTGAAAGTCACCTTTGTCTAACTTACTACCGGACCTTGCATCCCAATCCCCATAGTCCCTACGGAGGCTTTGCAGTAGCAAGGCAAGCAACGACTGCTCCGGAGGCATTAAGTGTCTGCGCTCTTGCGCATTTTACATTTTTACTCAACCCGGGTACAGCTGTCCGCAGCAGGCAGACGAACTAGATATCTTAGCAAAAATATGCATTGTCTCATGGTAAACTAAATCCCGTGACAAATTGTCCATGCATGTGTCTTTTGTCCATTAGCAAATATCTGCGTTCTCATCAATTCTTGGATGCCGTATCTTCCTCAGCTTTGATGCCAGGACTTCTCGTTCATCCTTCAGTTCCGCGAGAGATTTTTCAACAGCACTCATTTTCGTATTGATTTGATGACTTGTTTCGCGCTCTTCCTGTAAGAGTATGGCTTGCTGTGCCAACTGATTCTCCAGCTCTCCTATGCGCTGGAATGCATTCTCAGTATTCATGGCCTCAGTGCTTAAGTCGCCAAATGCCTTCATAAGATCTTTACGAAGAGAGCGAACCTCTGAAAGCGCTGACTCGACGTCACCAGATGCGGAAAACATATTCTTTGCAACGATGCTTGGCTTATCAAATACATTTGGGGGGAGCATTAGCGGTTCAAAGATGTGGTGCAATGATTTTTCGCAGTAATAATCATTAAGCCCATCAAAATAGAGATGTTGATAAGAATTTTCTTCGAGAAGATCGCGGCACTGCTGTCGATGAGGAGATGAAAGCCTTGTGTTGGGGAGGGTCACCTCAAGTAATATGACTTGGGGTCTGCTTTCTCTCCTCAGCTTAGAGAGATTCAGCCCGAGCAGAACTTCATATTCCAGCCCTTCAACATCAAGCTTAATGAAGTTGATTTGCTGCGAATACGCGTACTTGTTGATGATCTCCGACAGTGTCGAGGCCGGAACTAGCCTAATGGTCGAGGAAGCATCGCTGGCGGCGGCAGATCCTTGTTCGGCAAGATGTGAGGTGGTGACATGGTGATGCCCCCACTGGCATGGATTCGTACCCATAACCACTAGAGCTGCCGTAGCCGCCTCGGGATCTCCCAAAACAGCAAGGCACAAGTTGACATCTTCTTCTCTCTCGGCCTGTAGAAGGGAAAAGATTTCTTTAACAGGCTCAATATTAATACCTCGCCATCCTTGCTCGTAAAATATGGCCGTTACACTATCTTGAATGGGATGCCATGCGCCTACATCTATATAAAAACCCTTTTCTACTCCAGAGAAAAGGCGCTGCAAGTAGAGGTCTTCAAAGTTCTGGGAGAAGAGGTTTTCGGGACTCCACACTGATGTCGCTATTCAAACTTTAACTATTTTACACCGAACCCTTGCATAGTGGGCGATCCATGTCGTAATGCTTGAAGCGGTGCAGGCCGCCGATCTGATTGATCAATCATGCGATTTCCTCAAGGTTCCATCGATTCGCCGCATCTCAGCCTTCAGCCCTCTGAGTCATGTATGTTGGATTGCAGCAGATGCGCCTCTCTTGAGCTCTCTTGTCAAGCCCGCAAAGCCCATCTACTTCTTGCATGTCCATAAGGCTGCGGGTTCAAGCTTAGTGCGTTTTGCCGAAGACAGTGGAATCAAGATATTCGTACCGGCTGTCAATGGAAACCCTGTTGATGACAGTGGGCATCGCCTTAAACTGTGGCTTTATTCTTCAAGCAAATGGGCTCAATTCTCCCGTCAAAAGCTGCAGCCCAGTGGATTTCAATTTTTTGCTAATGAAGAATTCTTGGGCAAAGACTTTTGGCGCATTCTCCCCCTTTTTGATTTCGTGACCATACTGCGTGATCCGGCTGATAGATGGCTAAGTGACTATTTTCATCAGTGTGAGGATAGGTCCATGCCAACAGCTGAAAGTTTGATAGCAGGGCTTCCCGACCTGCCGCCCCGTGTCGTTCGTACGCTTCGGCCCAACAACTTGTGCCTCCAATTGACGTTTCCTAGGGCTTCTCATTGGCCTGCGAAGACTCTTTCGAGCGAAGCGATTGCAAGGCTCAAGCATTTTCGGCTAATCATGTTTCAAAGTACACTCGATGCCGACATCCATCATTTTGCTCAATTCGCCGGTGTTCCTAGCGCTGATTCGCCCCAGAGCAATCGTAGGCAACGTCTAATTGCCCGCGACTATTTGTCCCCTGAGTTGTATGCTAGACTTTGTCACTTCCACCAGTCAGATTATGGTGTCTATAATTATTTCTGGCAAGCTCGCTTGGGACACTTCAATGGCGAGACAGCTCTCGGGAGTGATGGTGCCCCGGCTCGAGCTATCACCGCAGAGCCCCATGGTGTCGAGTTGCGCGATGCGCATCTCGAACCCGGTCTCAATTGTCCATCATTTGACAAGCCAGCATCCAGGTTGGATCTGCTTAATGATGAGATAATCGATTTAAGGCGAGGGCTGGATGATTTCGAATGCGAGCTTGAGCGTTTGAGGCATATGGGGCTTCGTGCGGCTTTCCCTAATGCTCCTAATATCACGCCGACTCCTTGAAAGAGTAGTAAAGTTACTTGCCTCTTGGCGTATTTCTCAGTGTCAATTTATCTTTTGGAGATGGTGAGATTTAGTGCTAAGATACTTTTCCCCTTCCAGAGTTGTCTCCTGATTGGTGCCCAAATCTAACTCCTGCTGAGGTGAAGCGACTTCAGTCTTCTTCCTGACTCGCCGTTCCTTTGGCTGGTAGACAGGCTATGTCTCCTCGTACTTGATGCCTCTATCAACTAGCTTTGCCATTTGTTTAGGCCTTTTCTGCTTCAAACAGTTCATAATGGGATGGTTTGGTAGCGATCCATGAATCATAGGGCTTGCGTAACCGTGCTGATGCTTTGTGATCGCACGCTTCCGGCTCTTCGCGAAGCTGTCGTTTCTGTGCTGCAACAGCCGGAATGTCTTGAGCTAGTTTTTGTCGTAGAGGACCCTGCGAGTGGGGTGTTGGAATCGATTCAAGATTTGCCTGCTTCTTACCCTCGTGTTCGTTTCTTGGTGCTCCACGGTGAATGCAGTACTGGGTTTGTGCGTAATCCCCTGCAAGGCCTGCGTGGTACTTTTATCGCTTTGCTTTACCCGAGTGATGTTTGGTTTTCTGGGTCACTGGCGCGTGTGGTCCAGGCCTTTGCGAAATACCCCGAATGGTTAATGGTTCATGGCGACCGACAGGTGGTTGATCGCGCTACCGGACTTCTTCAACGCCAGTATTATCATGCGCCATGGCAAGGGCCTCATATTGTAGGCAGCGTCAGCTTGGCCTCTCCCTGCGCTGTGGTGTTCCGACGCACTATGGCTGTGTTGCTGAATTCTTATGTGTCTTCCATTCGTTCATTGTTTGATGGTATCTTTATTCAGTCCTCATTCGTCTTTTTCCCACGCCGTATAGGTTATCTTCCCCACCTGCAGTGTTGTAGCTACGCGTGTCCACCATTCGAAGCTAATGGGCAACGGGGCCAACTCGCCTTGGAAGCAACAGCGCTGATCGCGCGTCTTTTTGGTGTGGCCCCTGCTGCCTACCTGCACAGCTACGCACTTGAGTTGCAGCTTGGTCTTGCCAGTCTCCCCAAAGATGTTGGCGTTCAAGAGCACCTCTCAGAGCTTGCCTCACAGGCTGCATCCTGGCTTGAATCCGAAGCCCTGAGGGAGTTTCGCCACGCTTGGCACCTCGATTTGGCCACGATTCCTGCGCAGCTTGTTGCCGAGCAACAGGCTGCTGCCCTTCAGTTGCCGCGCCTCTTGCCGGTCCGGTTGCTCCAGGCAGAGCATCCTGAGTTGTTGCTCGATGCGCCTGGCCCACCCTCTGGACCCCATCTCCGCCTGAAACAGGCTGTACATCACCACAGCAGCACCTATCCGTTGCTGCAGGGTGCTATCGCCCCATCGGCACTGGTCCCCTTTGTTGAGCGCCCTTTTGGTGTGAATCTTGTCGGGCACGCCTACGAGGTCTTCGGCATTGGAGAAGACATCCGTATGGCTGCGTCTGCCCTTCAGGCCGCTGGCGTGCCCTGCGCCGTGATTTATGAACCAGCTGGCAATTGTTCCGCCTGCACGGATCGCAGCCTCGTGCCCTTGTTGTGCTCTGATCCCTCCGGCGGCCCCTACGCCTTCAACCTGGTCTGCATGACGGCTCCTAGTCAGGCTCGTTGGTTGCTGCAGGCTGGCTTGGACGTTTTGCGCGAGCGTTTCACCCTGACGGCCTGGCCGTGGGAAACCCAGCAATGGCCCAAGGCCTGGTTGTCCCTGCTTGAGGTGGCTGATGAGCTCTGGCCCTCCAGTTCTTTCACGGCAGCGGCTCTTCAAGCGCCAGCTGCAGCTGCGGCCGTACCGCTCCAGGTGATGCCGATGGCCGCAGCAATCCCTGATCCTGATCGCTTTTGCAGCCCCGCTGCCCGCCGCGCCGCCCGCGCCAGGCACGACCTCCCTGGCGATGTCGTGCTGTTTGGCTACAGCTTTGACCTGAACTCATCTGCGGTCCGTAAAAACCCGATGGGTGCGCTGGAGGCATTCCAGCTGGCTTTTCCCTTACCTGAGTTGCCCGCGTCATTTGGCCGAGCGATCAACAGCCACCCTCTGTCCAATCAGGTGGCCCTGATGATTAAAACTTTCCCTCCCCAGGGCCCCAGCCCTGAATGGCACTGGCTCCAGCTCCGTGCCGCCGAAGATCCCCGGATCCATCTGGTCGTGGCCAGCCTCGAGCGTGATGAGCTGCTTGATCTTTACGGCTGCTGCGATGTCTACCTCTCCCTTCATCGTTCCGAGGGCTTTGGCCGGGGCCTCGCTGAAGCATTCCAACTGGGCCTCGATGTGATCAGCACCGACTACGGCGGCAATATCGATTTCTGCACCGGCCCCCTTGCCCACTCCGTGCGCTTTCAGACCGTGCCGATTCCCCGTGGTGCCTATCCCTGCGCTGATGGCCACCATTGGGCTGAGCCCGACCTTGAGCACGCCGCTGCTCTGATGCAACACGTTGCTGTACGGCGCCGGGGTCTAGCTTTGGATCCCGCTACGGAACTCATCGACCCCAGCCGTGATCCAGATGTATTGGCTGCTTATCGTCAGCGGTTTTCCTATTACGCCGCCGGTTTGCGCTACCGGGAGCGGCTTGAGGAGTTGTGGTTTCAGCGCCATGAGCTGGCGACCCACCTGAAATGGAAGGCGGATACACCCGTTTGAAGGGATGCTATGACCGTCTGGGCTTGGGTTTCTTCGTCCCTGTCACCATGGTCGATTCTATAAGCCTGTGTATTACTCTTAGCGGCCCATTGCTTTTGTCAGCAACGCATTGGCGCGATCAAGGCTGTTCGCATAAGTGTTTAGTAAGGCTCGCATTTGTACGCTGATCTCCTGGTTCGTTGGGTCTGTCGCTGGTAAGACTTCAACGTAGACTGCCGTCGCATCGCCACGGGGGCTGAAATCGTGCCCCGCAAGCTTGGCCATTATTCGCTTGGCACGGTTTAATTGATCAGCTTGTGCTTCCATCAGTTGGCTGCCAGCACGTGATTGCACAAAATAGCGTTCCAGTTCTTCCTGTACCTGATGTAGCTGAAGTTGGGTGAGATCAACATCCTCGCGGGCATTTTGCAGGTCTCGATCTCGGATCTGTAGCTGTTGCTTCAGGTTGTCCACCTTTGGTTCGAGTTCCTGCCGCAGAGCTTGGATGTTTGCCTCCAGGGTCTGGAGTTCATGGGTGCGGGTGTCCAGCAGCTGTCGCTTCTGGCGATCGGCCATAACCCAGTGCTCCATTTCCTCTTGCACCTGATGCAGCTGCGCCACGGTTAGTTTGGCGTCGTCGCGGGATTCCTGGAGCAGGTGTTCTCGCGTGCGAACCTGTTGCTCCAAGTTGTCCACCTTTGGTTGGAGCTCCTGCTGCAGAGCTTGGATGTTCTCCTGCAGGCTCTGCAGCTCATGGGTGCTGGTGTCTAGCCGCTGTTGCTTCTGGCGATCGACCAGAACCATGTGCTCCAGTTCCTCCTGCACTTGATGCAGCTGCAGCAGGGTGAGTTCGGCGTCTTCTTGGGCGTCCTGTAGCTCTTTTTCGCGCGACAAAATCTGTTTTTCGAGCTTGTCCACTTTCGGTTGGAGTTCTTGCTTCAGAGCTTGGATGTTCTCCTGCAGGTTCTGCATCTCATGGGTGCGGGTGTCCAGCAGCTGTCGCTTCTGGTCATCGGCCAGAACCAGTTGCTTCAGTTCCTCCTGAACCTGAACCAGCTCCAGTTGGGTGCGTTCGGCTTTGTCGCGCGCCTCCTCCAGCTGCTTTCCACGGTTCAGCAGCTGTTCTTCCAGGTTGTTCACCTGTTGTAGAAGCGCCTGCTCCCGAGCCTGCAGTTCGGCCTGCACCTTCTGCAGTTCCAGCCGGGTTCGCCCAGCTTCGTTGCGAAGCTCCTGCAGTTCGCCCCCGCGGGTCTGCAACGCCGCCAGCAGCTGCGGCAGGGGATCGTCTAGCCCGATCGTCTGCTGCAGCCGCTGGCGATAGGTGAAGTCAGCTTCGCTGCCCAGCAGTTCCACCTGTAGTTCCAGGTCGTTGTAGGCCTCCAGCAGCTCCGGCTGACTGTCGAGCAGGCTCAGAATCACGCTCGCCACCAAGGGGTGGATCTGTCCGGCATCACCCACCACGCCGCTTGGCTCGTTGCCTGCCAGCCAGTTCTGCAGCCCCAGGCCACCTAAACGCTGCACCCGCCAGCCAGTGAGCAGAGGTTGGCCGCTGGCTTCCCTGCAGCGCAGCAGATGGGAGTAGCCCTCAGCGAGCGCTGTGCTGCTGAACATCGCTTCCGCCTCAGCAGCAGCGGCGATGTGTCGCTCGGGGCTGTCGTACACCAGCAAGCAGTTGTCGCCATGCGGGCTGCCCTGTTCATTGGGCCAGGCCTCTAGGCCAGCTATCGCCAGCTCCGAGATCAGCGACGCGGGTAGGGGCAGCGGTGAGAACCAGAAGTGCATGGATAACTCGCAGCAGTGCTGGTCATTATCGTTCTACCCCGGTATGCGGGATCATCGCCGCTCAGCACCTGGCGTTAATCTGTCTGTAAGCGTTGTGTTCGATCCAGCCCATGTCTGAGCAGGATCCTGCCAGTTGGCCCGTCGCTTTGGCAGCGGCAGCCCAGGCCGGCATGATCACCGTATGGGTAGGTGCACCCAGCGGGCTCTTGGCCCTGGCTGATGAGGGTCTGCATCTTGTGGTGGAAGCTGATCCAACCCGGGCCCAGCGCTGTCGTACAGCCTGGCCGGGCAACCCTGCGTTGGTGGTCTGCGATCAGGTCCTGGCCCCCCAGAACGATGCTTCCGTGCCCTGGTGCCTTTTCAACGACTCCCGTCTCAACGGTCCCCTCGATCTGCAGGCCTGGCTGGCCCGTTACCCCAACCTGCGCCAGATCGGCGAAGAGCAGCGCATGGGCTGCTCCCTTGCCGATCTGCTCACCAACGTGGGCCGGCATCTGGTGGATGGTCCCTACACCGGCCTGAGCCTGCATCTTCAGCAGGGAGACCCCCTGGCCGCCCTCGATGGGCTCGGTGCCTGGGCTCAGGGCCTGCATTCCGTTGAGCTGGCCATGCCGTCGGCGGCCATGGCTTTCTGGGGAGGCCCGGTGGGCACCTGGCTGGAGCCGCGGGGCTTTCGCGCCTGCGCAGGGAAAGCACTGCGCTGGCAGCGCGACGCCATCGCCAGCCAGCGTCTGCTTTTGCAGGAACGCGATCGAGCTCTGGCCCTGGTGCATGAGTTGGAGGTCCGTCTGCAGCAGCTCAGCAACGAACGGGATACCCTCCAAGCCCAGAGCCAGCAGCAGCAGCAACAGCTGGAGCACATCCTGAGCGAACTGGATGCGATCCAGGCCGTGCTTGATCAAGAACTGGCCCCGGTCGCCTGACCTTCAACGTCTCCCCGGCAGCCATTGCCACCAGCGGCGCCCATCGGCGCCGCTGGTAGGTGTCGGATTCTGGCTGGCCAGTGCGCGCCGCTGCTGCTCTTGGGCCAGTTGTTGCTCAACGTCGTCCAGATAGGCGCGGAATGCTTCCAGGGCCTGCCAGTGCTGCCGCAGATCTTCAGGGGCCGCCTCCAGCATGGTCTGGTAGCTGCTGGGCATCGCCAAGTTGCTCGGCAGCGCCTCTCTGAGCTCAGCATCCAGGGTGCTGCTGCCGCTGGAACCTGCGCGGCTAGGCAGCAAGATCGGCGCCTGCTGCGGCAGGCGGAACTGGGCCTCGCGATCAAAGCTGCACCACACCTCCAGGCCTGCCCATGCCTGCGGCAAGGTCGCCGGATCCAGCACAAAGCCGCTCTGGCTCGGAAGGTTCATGGCCCGTAGGCCATCCCGGTGGCCATGACACGGCACGGGAATCGGCTCTTCGCCGTTGGCCTGAAGCCAGATCTGGGCAGGTCGCTGCTGCCCGCGGCGGCAGGCCCAACCCCGGATCGCCCCCATCACCAGGCCATCGCAGTGGCCCACCAGCCCTAGTAGATCGCTCTGCAACAGGGCTTTGAGCCTTTCGGCGGTCTGCTGGGGCCGGCCTAGCAGCCCCAGCTCAACCTGCTGGCTGCCGTCGGCGCTGAGGGCCAGCAGCCGTGGCGCCGGCTGCCAGTCAATGGGCGGCAGCTCCGCGGGCAGCTCGAGTGAGAAGCCAGGGGTGCCCTGCCAGCCGAGCTTCTCGCAAACATCGGGGCGCGCCTGGTTGATCTCCGCCCGGGCAATCAGGTGGGGGCCTACGAGCAGGCGCACCTCCTGGAGGGGTAAGCCTTTGGCCACCACCCAGCCGGAAATCTGGCCGGGCACAAGATGTTCAATCCCGCCCCGGTGGGCGATACCGGCCTCTCGCCGCAGACCAAAATAACGCTTCAGGCGACGCCCCTTCTTTTTCATGCCACCCTTCGTTGCATGGGTCTAAGTCTCCACGATTACCCCTGATCTTGTCAATTAGGCTCTGCTTTGCAACAGGTTCACATCTCGCCAATCCGTTTCGTTGTAGCGCGCTGTGCCCTTGGCAAGATCGAAGGGATTGCGCAGGCAGGTGCCCCCCTCACCCGAGCTAAAATTGCGCATGGGTGTGGTGTAGAGACAGTCGGCGAAAAAATAATGATTCACTTGGCTCCAGCGCCGGCTGCCTTTCTCTTGCACGGGCTCACCACCATGCAGCAGATTGGCATGCCAGATCAGCAGCTCCCCCCGCTTCGGCAGAAACTGCTGCTTCTCAAAGCCATGCTCGTTCACGGCCTGTTGCCAGGAGGGTTCAAACAACCGCTGCGGGTGCGCTTCGCCCAACACCGCTTCGCGATCCAGGCCCAGCGAGCGGGCGCTGAGATAGGGCAGCCGATGGCTGCCCGGGAAATAGATCAGCGGGCCGCTCTCCGCTTGCACATCCTGGAGGGCGATCCAAACGCCGCACATGAAGCCATGGGGATAGCTATGGAAATGAACGGCATCACTATGAAAATGCTGCTCGCTGCCCACGGCAAAGTTGAGGGTTTGAAAGGCAAAGGGTTCCCGTCCATAAAGATGGCGCAACAGATCTAAGACCACCGGCTCCAAAGCGAGAGCCCGAATTGAGCCATGGTCGATCCAGCCATCCTGCAATCGGGGTGGGCCGCTCTCGCCGCACTCCCACAGCTGGAGCTCAGCTTCAAGACGCGGCTTTAGATCGTGTACAACGCCATCAATTTTTTCCAGCCATTCGTCTGCGCCCAGATTCACCACGCAGTACCCCTCGGTGTGCAGGGAGATCGCTTGCTCCGCCCAACGGCCAAAGGTGCCAGCCTCAAGCATCTGCTGAAAATCGCTGCGGTCGATCAGGGGTTGGCCGGTGAGATCGAGGGGCATGGATTAGCTAGTGGGGAGGGCTGATGTTCTCGCTGTTGTGGTGGAGGCCTTCAGCGTGAGCGATAGATTTTCCTCCAGCAGGCTGAGGTGGGGGCTGTAATGGGGATCCGCTTCTAGGGCCGCTCCCCAGCGATTGAGCATGGCCTGCCGCTCTCGCTGCCATTGGGCACGGGTATCCGCTTCCGTAGGCGCACCACGGCTTTTGGATTCATGGTGGATGAGCACCGCATCCGGACAATACAAATTGCGATAGCCCGCTTTGATCAGACGCAGGCAAAAATCCACATCATTGTAGTTCACCGCGAAGTTGATCGCATCAAAGCCGCCAACGGCTTCGAAGAGAGCTTTGCGCACCACCAGCGTTGCTGCGGTCACGGCGCTCAGGTTATGGGCCAAATGGAGCCTCAATTGATAGCCTTCCTCTTCGGCGCCCAGATATTTGTGGGCGTGGCCGGCAATGCCGCCAATGCCCAGCAACACCCCGGCATGTTGGATCGTGCCATCGGGGAACAACAGCTTCGCCCCCACCGCCCCAATCTCCGGCCGCAGCGCCTGCCCTGCCATGGCGGCCAGCCAGCCGGGGTGGGTGGCTTCCACATCGTTGTTCAATAGCGCAACCAGTTCACCTCGGGCAAGCGCTACGGCCTCATTGTTGAGGGCGGCAAAGTTGAACTTCCCGGGACGCCGCAGAACCCGCACATTCTCCTGTTGCTCCAGGTGGGCGAGATAGTGCAGCGTTTCAGGTTCGCTGCTGCCGTTATCGATCACAATCAGTTCTGTCGGCGGATTGCCCTGGCCATGTTCCGCCAACGACGTGAGACAACAACGCAGCAGATTACCCCGGTCCCGTGTGGCAATGATCACACTCACCAGGGGCGGCGGATCCGGCAGGGGCCAATGAATCAGATGGCCGCCGGTTCGATGGCGGGAAACTTGAATGTTGCGTCCGTGACGGGTGTGAAACTTCTGTAAGCTCTCGGCCGTCTGGCGCGATGAGCGAGGCTCTCCCGGTTGGTCAAGGCGGTGATATAAAACTTCGGGCAGGTGGAAGATTTGATCCCCCTCGCAAAGGGTCGTTGCCTCCAAAGCGATGCCATAGAGCTCAGGCGATTCTCCATCTGCACTTATGGCCTCACAGGCCCTGATGCAGAGATCGGCGCGGATCAGCCAGCAGTGGGAATAGTGGGGGTCGCTGTAGAGCAGATCAGGATTCCAGGCCGGTTTGAACTGGGGTGAATGGCGTCGTCCCAATGGGCTGATCTTGTCCTCATCCGCATAGAGGATGCCCGCATCGGCGTTGGCTTGAATCACGGCGCTGCAGCGAGCCAGGGCTTGGGGAGCCAGTTGATCGCCGGCTTGAAGGAAGACGACCCATGTTTGTTGATCACCTTCGAGCAGTTGTTGCTCTGGCGGCAGGATCTGAAACGGCCCTGGCGTTTGGTTGTTGACACTATCAATCGAACCTTGACACTGTTGTTCGTGATTCCGTTGCCCCCAGAGCCAGATGGCAAACTTCACCGCTGCCGGATTGGCGGGATCCTCTGTTGAGGAGAAGTGATTCCGTTGAGCCTGTTCCTCTAGCGCCGGTATTTCAACCCGTTCAATCCATTCGTCGTATCCCACCAGCGCAAAGTTTTGGCGCGAGAGGAGCTGGTTGTAATCCCGCCATTGTTGGACAAATAAGCGCTGCTTCAGGGTTTCTTTTCGGTAGGCGGGGTGAAGCCTCAGCAACTTATTCGCCATCAACTTTCGCACCCGCCACCAGGGCTGGGGCACCAGTCTTAACTCCGCAATCAAGGGATCATCATCGAGGCCCAGGATTTCAAAGCGTGTCGCCTGCGTTCGCTTGCCAATGTGCACCAGGCGGCGGCGGCGTTTGCCGCTCACCAAGATCCTCCCCTGGTGGCGATTGATCAGGCCGTAACTGCGTAACGTTTCGCTCTGGAGGCGCACCGTCAATAGATACCAACCGGGCCGAGCTGGTTCGCGAAGCGTCAGGGTTGGCCGTTGGCAACCCACCTCCCAGACCCAGTCTTCCCGCAGGCGCAGAGCAGTCCAGCGTTTGAGCAGATTCACTGGCGATGGCTGGCTTGCATGCCGAAGATGAATTTGGTCAAACTAAACCCAACGGCGCAGGTGGCTAGCACGGTGAAGAATCCCTTACTTCTCCAGTCATTTTGTGGGTCTTCCGGGAGTTGCGGTGCCGAGAGCAGGGCCATGAATTTCTGTTGGCGCTTGCTCTCAATGCGAGCCTTCTCAACAGAGGTCAAGGCCAATTTATAGGAATCGGAGGCGAAACTCACCTCCGATTCCAATTTGAGCACATCCGCCGCTTTGCGGTTGAGATTGCGGCCCTTGCTGGACACTAAGGAGCGCCGTTCCTTTTGAATTTGCTGTTCTAGCTCCCGCACTTGGTCGGCCACAACAGCCACTTCCGGCTCGGCAGGATCCTTGAATTGCCGCTTCAAGGTGGCCAATTCCACCCGCAATTCCACTAACTTTTCCTGGAGTTTGCTGATCGTTTGGCCGGCGAGTTCGGCTTCTCCCTTGGGGTCGATCACCGTGTTGGAATCTTGATAGCGCAATAGCCGATTCTTGGCTTGATTAAGATTGCCACGCGCCCTGCCTAGCTCTGATTCGGCAAAACCCAATTGCTTTTGGCTGATGTCTTGATTGAGCCGGTTCACAAATTGTTCGCTCTTGCTCAACATGAAGCGATTCAAATTGAGGGAGGCTTTCGGATCCAGTCCTATTGTGCGAAGTACAATAGCCCCCGAGATCTCATCAAGGTTCACGGACACCTGCTTTTTGAAATAGTTTAGTCTTTTCTCCTTCGATAATCCCGGCTTCATGCCGGCAAAGCGATCAAGCCCCTTTTGGGCATAGGCTTGATCGAGATCGTAGGTCCGGTCAAGATCCGCCAACACCTGTGGTGATTGTAAGTAGGTTTTCAGGAAGCGTGCATCTTCCAGCGAGAGCTGATTGCCCCTGCCCAGCAGAGAGGCCAAACCAGCACCAGCCACGTTGGTGTCGCTCTCTTCGGCCTTTCGGATCACAAAATCAGATCTGGTCACATAGCGATCACGGGCAATACCATAGAAATAAACGCCTGATAATACAACCGGTATGAGCAGCAGTCGGGTGACCGACAGAAGGCGCAGCGGCGAAGAGCGGAGCCGCGGCGGTTTGATTGGTACAACCTTTGATTCCGTCAGGAGGTTTTCCTCCTCATCAATAACCTGTTCTTGCTGATCTTTCTTCAGCAAGAAGCGATTAAGCGGATTATAGCCATCAACATCAATCATTTCTTTGGCATCAGGTGTTACTCCTCGATCCCCCGCTGCGGGGGCGTGGCCAGCAGTCGCTCGGTGTGGAGGGCAACGGCTTCATCGAGGTCGCTGAATTCCTCGATTTTACCACCATCAAGGATAAAAGCTCGGTCGCAATGCAACTTTAGCCCCCAGAGGTTGTGATCCACCATCAGAAAGTCCGCAGACTTCTTGCGTTGCATTAACAGACGCTTGCTCTTTTCGCGAAAGCGTTGATCGCCGGCGGCGGTCACCTCGTCAATCAGATACACATCAAAATCGAACGCCATCGACAGGCCAAAGGTGACCCTAGAGCGCATGCCGCTGGAATAGGTTTTAAAGGGGCGATCAAAATACACACCCAGCTCGGCGAATTCTTCGACATAGCGCACTTTCTCTGGAACCTTTTTCTTTTCGCTATAGATACGGCTCACAAAGGTTACATTTTCTCGGCCAGTTAGGCTTCCTTGGAACCCGCCCACCAGCCCCACGGGCCAAGAGATGGCGCTATCGGTCTGAATCGTGCCACTGTCTGGAAGATCAATTCCGCCGAGGATGCGCAGCAGGGTGCTTTTGCCGGCGCCGTTGGCTCCAAGGATGGCGATTGATTCGCCGGTTTTAATCTTAAAGCTCAGATCTTTGAATATAGTTGTTTTTTTGCCTTGGTAGTAAAAGCTTTTGGTTAGGTTGTTGACTTCAATCATGGTGGTTACCTCTTTGTCACAGGGTAAGCAGTTTGCGTTCGTTGTTGTAGTAGAGCCAGAGCGATACGGTCAGCAAGGCGATTGTCCAGGTGACGGCGTAGTCAAGGTTGGCGTCGGGTGTGAAGTAATCATCGCTCATCGACTTTCTATTTAATTCGATGATGTGCATCAGTGGATTCCATACAAAGAAGCCCCTCGTCCAGGGCGGCAGAACCCAATACCGGAAAGGTACCCCAGAGAGAAACCAAAGGATGCGGGGGATCCAAAATGCTGGTTGCTTGAATGCCGGCGTCAGGTGGCCTGCAGTCATGAAAATCAGGCCAGTGGAAAAGCCGATGCAGGCAGCCAAGAGGATGGTGAAAAAGAACAGTCCTAGGTTGCTCATGTAAATCTGGTCGAGGGCAATCCAGGTTCCAATGCAGATCACAAGCAAGCAGCATGTGTAAAGTCCTGTTTCGGTGATAGAGCGGGCAATCACCGTGTCAATCGGCTTGACCGGCTTATAGAATAAAAGCGCTTCATTCGCCTCCATTGCGGTGATGCTTCTGCCGGCGATCTGGCTGAAAACTGTAAAAAGGACAGTGCCAGATCCAAGGAAAAGTATAACGTTTAGGCTCCCGCCTCGATGGGCATTGATCACGGTTAAAAAGATCACCCAGATGGCGATCAATCCGAGCGGTTGAACTAAGACGCCTAGAAAGCCACCCTTCACGTCGCTGACACGAGTACGCAACTCGCGATACACCAGTGCATCCACCACGCGCCATTGCACCTGCCAGCCACTCAGGCGCCGCAAACCATCGGCGCTGCGGCCTTGGCGTCCGCTAGCCACCCCGGTTGCATCAGCGGAGTTGACCGTGGGATCCAAACGCCAGCCTTGGACAACGGAACAGAATTTACCCCCCTGCTTTGGATGTGTCTTCTGCCTCCCCCAGCCAAGCCCCAAGGTCTTTGCGCAAGCCCCGCCCCACCCGTCGCTCGATCCGATCCAGCACCGCCTCCAGGGCCAGGGTCCCCAGCCTCCGGCCGATGGGGCCTGTGACCAGCCCGGATTGGAGCCCCACTTCCGCCCAGCCGCCTAGGCCCGTTTCCTCCGCCCCCAGTACGGCCACCAGGGTGAAGCCAATCGAGTCCATCCCGAAACCAAGCCCCACCAAGCGGCAACTGGTGCTGCGCACCACCAGCTGCTCCCCCTCCCATTCGGCCCGCAGGGTGAGGGTGGGCACCACCTGCCACTGCAACACCTGGTGGGGATTGGAGCGATAGGTGAACTCCCAAGGAGCCACCGCTGTGAGCCGCTCCCTGGCCAGCAGGGCCGTCAACGGCCGGTCTACCAGGGCCAGATAGGCCAGCAGCCGCTCCCGGGAGGTCCCCGGTTCGGTGATCGGCAGGCTCAGGTGGCGGTGGCGCAGCAAGGCGGGCGGCTCGGCCATGGCCCTGCAAAGCGGTGGCTGTGCTCGACTATGGCCGATTCGCCACTGCTCCGGTCGTGAATGCACGCCCGTCCACCGCTGAGGTGTTGGGCATCCCGTCCCGGGCCCTGGCCCGGATCCCCACCCTCGGCCCCCTGCTGGCGCCGGCCCGCTTGGTGGTGGGAGCCCCGGCCTGCCGCCGCGCCCCGCTCACCGCCCTGCTCGCCTGGGGCCGCAAGCCCTCCGGCAAGCTCGCAGAGGCGATCGCCCGGGAGCGGGGCCTGCCGGTGTGGCGCTGTGAAGACGGCTTCCTGCGCTCCCTCAGCCTGGGCCCGGACGGGCCGCCCTGGTCGCTGCTGATCGACGATCTGGGCATCTATTACGACGCCCACGCCCCTAGCCGGCTGGAAGCGCTGATCAGCCAATCCCTCACCGCCGAGGAGGTCCAGCGGGCCGAAGCCCTGCGGCTCCTCTGGCTGGCCGAGCGGGTGAGCAAGTACAACGGCGCCCGCGAGACCCTTCCCCCCAGCGAACCCTTCGTGTTGGTGGTCGACCAGACCCGGGGCGATCTCTCCCTGCGCTACGGCATGGGCGATGGGGAGAGCTTCGAGCGCATGCTCCAGGCCGCCCTGGCCAACCATCCCCACTGCACCGTTCTGCTGAAGATCCACCCCGATGTGGCGGCGGGTCGCAAGCGCGGCTACTTGGCCGAGGCCCCGCTCACCCATCCGCGCCTGCGGATCTGCGCCGATGGGGGCCACCCCACCGCCCTGCTGGAGCGGGCCGAGGCGGTGTATGTGGTGTGCTCCCAGTTGGGCTTTGAAGCCCTGCTCTGGGGGCGCCCCGTGCACTGCTTCGGCATGCCCTTCTATGCCGGCTGGGGGCTCACCCACGATGCGCTGCCGCCACCGCCGCGGCGCCAACCCCACCGCCCCAGCCTCGATCAGCTCGTGCATGCGGCCCTGGTGGCCTATCCCCGCTACATCGATCCCCACCGCCTCCAGCCCTGCGGGCCCGAAACCCTGATCCGGGCGATCGGGCTGCAGCGCAGGCGCCAGCAGGAGCTGCCGGCTGCGGTGGAGGCCTTCGGCTTCAAGCCCTGGAAGCAGCCGATCCTGCGGCGCTTCCTGCGGGGCTCCCAGCTGCGCTTTCGCCGTCGCCATGCCGCCTCGCGGCCGGCGGCCTCAGCCGTGGCGATCTGGGGCCGCGACCCCGGCCGTGGCGTGGCCCGCCGCCTTCTGCAGCAGCCCGAGGCGAATCTGCTGCGCATCGAGGATGGCTTCCTGCGCTCCGTGGGGCTCGGCGCCAATCTGATCGCCCCGATCTCCTGGGTGGTCGACCGCAGCGGCATCTACTACGACGCCGCCGCCCCCTCCGACCTCGAAACCCTGCTGCGAACCCATCGCTTCGACGACGCAGAGCGGGCCCGGGGTGCGGCCCTGCGGCAGCAGCTGGTGGCCGCAGCCCTCACCAAATACAACCTCCAGGCCCCCCCCTGGCGCCGGCCCCCCGAAGCCCGCCGCGTGGTGCTGGTGCCCGGCCAGGTGGAGAGCGATGCCTCCATCCGCCACGGCGCCCCCGAGCTCCACACCAACCTGGCCCTGCTGCAGGCGGTGCGGGCGGCCGAGCCCGAGGCCTGGATCGTCTACAAGCCCCATCCCGATGTGGTGGCCGGCCTGCGTCTGGAGGGTTCGCCGCAGGCCGATCTGCAGCAGTGGTGCGATGCCCTGCTCACCGAGGGCTGCATGGATCAGCTGCTCCAGGAGGTGGATGCTGTGCATGTGCTCACCTCCCTGGCCGGTTTTGAGGCCCTGCTGCGGGGGGTGGAGGTGCACACCTGGGGGCTTCCCTTCTTTGCCGGCTGGGGCCTCAGCCACGATCGGCTCAGCTGCCCGCGGCGGGGCCGGCCCCTGCAGCTCGATGAGCTCGTGGTTGCGGCATTAGTGGCCTATCCGCGCTACGTGAGCCGCCGCAGCGGACTCTTCATCGAGCCGGAGCAGGCGATTGAGGAGTTGCTTGAATGGTTACAGGAACCTTCCCGAACCCCGACCTGGTGGCGAAGAATCTTCCGCCACTGGGGACGCTGGCGGGAGCGTATTGCTTCCCACACTTCTCGCTCGGCACGGCTGTAAGGTGGCCCTCCCCCGTGGAGGGAGACGCGCTTGAGAGAAGTTGCGATTGAGGGCCCGGTGCTGATGCTGATGGGGCCCCTTGGTACGTTCTTCGCGCGGCTCGCCAACCATCTCGAGACCAGGGGCGCCAGCGTCACCAAGCTGAGTTTTCCGCTCCATGAATTTGGCTTCTCGGCCCATCAGCGGGTGGCCTATGGCGGCCCGATGGCCGATTTCAAGCCCTTTCTGCGCGCCCTGATTCTGGAGCGGGGGATTCGCCACCTGTTCATGTATGGCGATTTCATCGACCCCCACCGGTTGGCGATTGAGCTGGTGAGTGAGCTGAATGCCGAACAGGCCTTGCCCCACACCATCGAACCCTGGGTGTTTGAGCTGGGCTATGTGCGCCCCAATTACGTGAGTCTGGAGCTCGAGCGAGTCAACGCCCGCTCCAATCTCAACCAACCGGTTGATTTTTACTGGAATCTTCCGCCGGTTGAACAGATCCCGCAGCCCGTCCTCGATGCGGGCATGCGTTGGCACAAGTGCTGGAAGACACCCACCTTCATCCAGCACGCCTTCACCCCCTATCGCATCATCAGCGGCCCCCACAAGCTGCAGCCCGAGCCCTCCTACCTGCTGGCCCAGGTGGCTGGCCTGCTCCGCAAGCACCTCTATCAATTCAGCGAGCGCGCGATTCACCAGCGCCTGCTGGATGGCACGCCCTATACCCTCGTGCCGCTGCAGGTTTCAAGCGATTCCCAGGTGAGTCTGGGCTCGGACTATGCCGGCATGGAGCCGTTCATTGCCCAGCTGATCGATTCCTTTGCCCGTTATGCCCCAGCTGATCAGCGCTTGGCCTTCAAGCACCATCCCCGCGATCGCGGCTACAACCATTACGGAGCCCTGATCCAGGAGCTGGCCCGCCAGCACGGCGTGGCGGACCGGGTGCTCTATTTCCACGATGGCGCCCTCGGGCCGATCCTCAAGCGGGCCAAGTCCGTGCTCACGATCAACAGCACGGTGGGGTTGCAGGCCCTCTATCACGGCGTACCCACCAAGGTGCTGGGCCGCACCTTCTACAACCTGGCCGGACTCACCGATCAACAGCCGCTGCGGCTCTTCTGGGGCTCCCCCCAACCCTCAGACCGGGATTTATACCGGCGTTTCTATCGCCACATGATCGAAACCACGCAGATCAATGGCAATTTTGATGGCCGCTTTCCCTTCTCCCGCACCTTCGCCGTCTCCCGATCGCTAGCTGTCCATGCCGTCGGACCCCGTCCGCGCGGGGTTGAGCTTCTCCAGCGGATGTTCACCCTCGCCAGGGGCTTCGCCACCTACTACCTCCAAGTGCTGGCCCTCGCGGTTGGGGCCCGCCAGTCGGCCCGACGCCTGCTGGAGCGGGCCTCCCAGCTCGGCCTGGGCGGTCTGGGGGTGGAGGTGCTGATGGAGCGGCGCCGAGAGCTGATCGATCGGCCCCAGATTCACATCGCCAACCACGGCTCTCCCCTCGATGTGTTGCTGGTGCAGGGGTATTTCCGGGAATCCAGCATGACCACCGCCGCCCGCCACCTGCGCTGGCTCCTTCCTTTTTTTGCCGCCAGTGCCCGCAATTACGGCCACACCAACCTCGACCATCTCTCCAGCCGCTCCCGCCTTGAAGGTCTGCGCCACCTGCTGCGGGTGCTGGACAAGCAGGGCCGTTTATTTCTCTTTCCCAGTGGCTCCTTGGTCACCCCGATCACCCAGCGGGTGTCGGGAAGCCTGCATGTGCTGGGCCGCCGCAGTGGGGCAGTGATCGTTCCCTGGACGATCCGCTACCGCGGTTTTCCGCGTTCTGAGGAGGCCTGCCGCTATCGCCCCTTCCGGCTGATCGTGCAGCGGTTGTTCGGGCCCCAGGCCACGATTCTCTGCGAGCAGGGTGCGGCGATCGATCCGAACGGCTTTGCCGATCAGAACGCCCTGTCCCTGCATATTCGTGAGCTCTATGCCAACAGGCTGGGGGCGATCAACCCGGCGTCGCCCTCTCCCAGGCAGGAATCAGATCGTTGACGATCAATTCTTTTTGTTGATGTTGCCGTAGCTGATTGAGATCACAGCGCATCAGAATTTCGCAGATCTGATTGAAATCGCGGGCCAAGGACAGACCGATCACCTTGGCATTGCCGAAACTCATGTACTTCTGCAGCAGCAGCGGCGCCCGAAAGGGCTCCTCAAACTGTTGCTCAAGCCTGCGCTCCAGTTCAGCGAGGCTCTCCACCACGGGCGCCAAGTCTGCCTTGCGCTCTTCAGCTCGAGCGGGGAAAGGATGCCGTGCCGGCGGGATGCCCTGGTCTTCACCGAAGGGTTGCTGCAACAGGGCCGCAAGAAAGCTGCCATACAGGCTTTCGCTGTGCTGCAGGTGGTTGAACGACACCATCCCCAACAGATTGGTGTGGCCCGTGGCCAGGGGAATGCTCACCATCGCCCGCAGCAGCATGCGCAGCACCGGGCTGGTGCGTTGGTAGGGCGTCGCCACCAGGGTGCGGCCGATTTCGGCGTAGCTCAGGCCTCCCTCGCGGAAGTGCTGATCCAGGCCCGGGTAGCAGTGCTCCAGATAGGAATGGCTGCCGTCCCACCCCGGCCCATGCCAGCCAGAAAGGCCCATGCGCAGGCAGCCGGCCAGGCAGTGACGCTCCCGATCCAGGATCAACAGGTGCCAGTAGTGGGCATCGCGGCCGTCCAGGTCCACCTGCTCCGGGCCGAGCGGCGAGATCTGCCGGTAGGTGCTGGCCCGCAGGGCTCCCACCCAGGCGGCGATGGGCTGGAACTGGGCGGGCGAAAGAAAATAGGCGGAAAATTGATTCTGATTAAAACATCGTTGATCAGGAAGTTCTGCGCGGATATGGTTGAAGGCAAGGTCCTCCATTCCGGCTGCACTGGCTTTTCCGGTCTCCATCCTCCTAGTCTCCCGCTTGGGTGATCATCAGTCAACCGCGCAATGCCTCTTCCCCAACTGCCCGGTATCGACTCTCCGCAGCAGGGGCAAAGTGTTGTTCTGCTCCATCAAGGCGCTGGCTCCAGCATCGACCATTTCCTGCGGGGCCCCCTGGAGGCCTCGGGTGCTCAGATCATCGAAGTTGATTCCGCTGAGGCTCCCAATCATCATCTCCAAAGTTTGATGATGACGGCCCAACTTGTGGTGGTGGTGCGTTACTTGCCCCGCTGCTGGATCAGGACCCTCCGCCAGCTTCGCCAGGCCGGAATCCGGCTGGTGTATCTGATGGACGACGACCTTCTCGACCCGGCGTTGCTGCCCCAGTTGCCCGCCCCTTACCGGCGGCGGCTGCGGCAGCGGATCACCCGCCAGCGCTCGCGGGTGCCGCAGCTGTGCGACCCCATCTGGGTGACCAGCGCGTTTCTGGAGCGCAAATACGCCCACCTCGGTGCCCGGCTGCTGCCCCTCAGCCCCCATCCCGGCCTGCTGGCCGCGCATCCCCGCCTGCAGCTGGCCTACCTCGGCAGCAGTGTGCACGCCCTGGAGTTCGCCTGGCTGCGGGAGCTGCTCATCCCGCTGCAGAGTCGCCACAGCCACACCCATGTGGATGTCTTTGGCGACCTCAGCATCAACCGCCAGTTCCGCGACCTGCCCCGCGTGCGCATCCTCCACCCGATGCGCTGGCCCAGCTATCTGGCCGAGACCGGCCAGGGTCGCTGCGATCTGCTGCTCACCCCCCTGCTGGAGAGCCCCCTCAACGCCGCCAGGGCCCCGGTCAAGTTCATCGATGCGGCCCGCTGCGGCGCCGCCGGCCTCTACTCCGATCGCGCCCCCTACCGAGGCTTCATCCGTCCGGGCGTCGATGGGCTGCTGCTTGGGGATGGCCAACAGGAGTGGCTGGAGGCGATCGAGTGGCTGATCGGCGATGCAGAAGCCCGGCACCGACTGGCCGCGGAGGGCCGGCGGCGCGCCCTGCAGCTGAGCGGGGCTCCCTGATCCCCGGGCCTTGGGGGAGCTGCCCAGCCGTGGGAAACTCCTCTCACCGTTTCAGCCCTGCCTGCATGTCCCCCAGCCCGGCATCCACAACTCGCTGGGATGAGCACCTGCTGGCGGCAGGGATCCGCTGGGGCTCCATCGGCCTGATGGCCCTGGTGGGGCTGCCCGGCGTCAGCGGCGTGGCCCAAGCCGCCCAGAAGGCCCCCACCCCATCGCGGCCCGCCGCGAGCAAGCCGCCCGCGTCGTCGTCGATCGACCCTGGCCTGGCGGCCAACCTCCGCTACCGCCTGGGTCCTGGCGACAAGCTCAAGATGGCCGTCTTCCGGATGGAGGGCTACGAGACCGTCGCCGAGGTCCTCAGCGATGGCACCCTCAACCTGCCCCGGCTGGGCAGCGTGCCGGTCTGGGGGTTGAGCCTCGATGAGGCCCGGCGGCGCATCACCGCCGGTTACGCCACGATCCTGCGGCGCCCGATCGTGTATCTCGATCTGGTCGAGGCGCGCCCGGTACGGGTGGCCGTGAGCGGCGAGGTGCAACGGCCGGGCCTTTACAGCATCGGCAAGGGTGGATCGAACCAGCTCAGCAGCAGCGGCCCAGGATCGTCCCCCAGCACCGTGATTCAAACGAGCGGCGCGCCAACCCTCCTCGATGCGATCCAGCGGGCCGGTGGTCTCACCGCCTACGGCGACCTTCGCCGCCTCACCGTGCAGCGCCCCAGCGGCGGCCCGGGATCCCCCGTGCGCACCTATCAGTTTGATTTCCTCAAGGTGCTCTCCGGCAGCGGGCCCGTCACCAACCCACTCCTCTACGACGGGGACAGCATCACGATCCCCCGCGCCGAGAACCTCAGCGAAACGGAGTTGCTCGCCATCGCCTCCTCCACCTTCGCGCCCGACACGATCGCGGTGAACGTGGTGGGCGAAGTGCTGAAGCCCGGCAGCCTGAACGTGAAGGCCAACAGCCCCCTCTCCGGCGCCCTGCTCACGGCCGGGGGGCTGACCCGCCGGGCCAATGATCAAACCGTGCGCCTGCTCAGGCTCACTCCCACTGGCACCATCAAGCAGGCGACCATCCGCTTCAACCCGGCCGCCCCGCTCGGTTCGGTTCAGAACCCTCCCCTGCAGCAGGGTGATGTGATTGTGGTCGATCGGCATGGCTGGGCCAAGGCCACCGACGGACTCTCCGATGCCCTAGCGCCGATCGGGCCCGTGATCAACGCCGGCTCCCTGTTCCGGCTTCTGGGGCTCTGATCCTGCTGCTGGCGACTGCCGAGGGGGAGGGCCGCCGATCAGGGCGGATCGAACCGCCGGCGGATCAGAGGGGACGGACCCCTTCGCCCAGGCCCGAGGCCTCCAGCCAGCGGCGGATGCCCTCCGGCAGCGGACAGCGTTGCCGCTCGGCCGCGGTGATGGCCAGATGGCGCGTCAGGCCCTGGGCCACCGGTTGACCCTCGCGAGCGAAGCTGTAGCTCACCTCGAAGCCCTCGGGCCCAAGGGCTTCGGGCCGCAGGCTGATGCGCAGCTGGTCGCCCACCAGCAGCGGGCGGCGGAATTCGGCCTGGCAGTACACGATCGGCAGGGCCACGGCTGGTGGATCACCGGCCCACTCCGGCCTGGGAAACAGCGAGGCGGCCGGTAGGCCGAAGCGCTCCAGGCTCTCTTCGTAGGCCTCATGGCACCAGCGCAGCAGCTGGTGGAAGTGCATGACCCCAGCGGCGTCGGTGTCGCCGAAACGAACCGTGCGGCCGAGCAGCAGCCAGCTGGTGGGGTCCATGGTCCGTGGTTTGGGCAATGGGGGGCTGGGTTGATGTTGACAGCAGGCGACTCCCTTGCCGGCGCCGATGCCGTTCACCCGGCTGGAAAGTTTGCGCCAGCCCAACCCTCAGTTGATGGGCCAGCAGGGCGGCCCAGAAGGCACCAGCCCGGCGGTGCTGGCTGGCGCGGAGCTCATTGATGCCCATCTGCTCTTGCGCGTCTCCAGAAGCGGCATCACTCCTGCATGGCCGGATTGGCTTCGATGGAGATAATTCTCCGGATTTCGTCGCTCACCACGCCGATCAGCGAAGGGTTGCGCACCTCCGGGAGGGTGATCACGTCGTAGAGCTCGGTCACGAGTCCTTCGAAGCGGATCCAGTGCACGGCATCGCCTGAGCGCAGATCCACCACCTGGATGCCGCAGCGGGCCTCCACATTGCGTTCTTCGAGGGCTTCCTGCAGCTGCAGGCCGTTAAAGGTGCGGTTGTCACGGGGGAGGGAGGTGCCCAGCAGGGCATAGTCGCCGTGGAAGGCGACGCCGCGCAGGTAGCCGGCGCAGAAGCTGACGGGCTCGAAGTGGCCCGTGGCCAGATCAACGGTGCCGAACTCGCCGGTGCCGGAGTTGCACAGCCAGAGCTGCTCGCGATACCAGCGCGGCGAATGGGGCATCGAGAGGCCCGTGGCCACGATCTCATTGTTTTGCACATCGATCAGCACTCCCCCATCCCGGCGGCGTTCTCGCCAGCCATCGGCGGCATCGGAGGTGCTCACTGCTGTAACGAAAGCCGGGCGGCCATCGCGCATGGCCAGGCCGTTCAAGTGGCAGCGGTCTTCCGCGGCGAGGCGGCTGATGAACGGCGGGCGCCAAAGGGGGCGGAAGCTGTGGGTGTTGCTGGTGGTGGCCAGGCATGAGAAGAGGGTGTTCACAAACACCAGCTGGCCGTCGGCATCCACGGCCATGTCGTGGATGTCACAGTCGCCGGTGGTGACCGCCAGCTGTGGGATATAGACGCGGTCGAAGTCATCGGCCGATTCATCGGCCGCCAGGCTGTTCTCGAAGCGCCAGATCTGGTGCAGGCTGCTGAGGTAGAAGCCGTTGCCGTTGGCGGTTGGGCACAAGCCCATGCAGCGGTTGAAGGTGCGCTCAAACACCGCCAATTCCCCACCAGAGCGGAGCCCCAAGGTGAACAGTTTGCCGATTTGGTAGGTGGTGAGAGCGATGGAGAGGTGCTGCTCCGCCATCCAGGCCACCAGCTGGCGGGACGTGGTGATCTCCAGGCTGGGTTGGGTGGTGGTCATCGAGGGGAGGGAAGCCGCGGTGGGTGTGGATGGACTGGAAGGGGGAATGGTGCGTTCAGGCGGAGGTTCCCCCCATTTCCTGCGGTAGCGCTCCCAGCAGCGCAGCCAGCCGGGGGTGCCGGGATTGCCGCCGCTGGCGTGGATCAGAGCCAGGGGCCAGACGCCGAGGCGCAGCCCCGCGGCTGAGGCGCAGCGGCAGAAGTCGAGATCGTAGAAATGGAAATCGAACTGCTCGTCGAAGCGCACGCCGCTTCGCTGCAGCGTGCCGGCGCGAGCCGCCAGGAACACGCCGTCGAGCAGCAAGGCGCTGGCGGGAGTGGGGCCGAACACGGTCCGGTGGCTGGTGTGGGGATCGCCGTGGCGGATCTGGCCCACCAGATGGTCGTGGTCCCAGATTGGGCTGTTGGGAAGACAGCACCAGGAGCTTTGTCCCGGCAGGAGTCGGCTGCTACCGGCAACTCCCACCAGATCGAAGGACTGCAGGGCCTCGTTCAGTTCAGGTGCCAGGGGGCGATCCCCCAGCCAGATGTCGTCGTGGCAAAAGGCGATCAGGGTGTCGGGACTGGCCTGATCGATGGCGGCGTTGTAGGTGCAGGCGAGGGACTGGTCGTTGGCGAAGCGGATCAGCGTTTCACCACCGTGGTGGGCGGGGCGAGCGAGAGAGCGGCCCAGCCAGGTGTCTGTGGCGAACGCTTCGGCATCACAGCGGCTGGCGGAGACAACCAGCACAGGAGAGAAGCGGGAGAACATTCAGTGATCGGCCTGCAGCAGGCGTTCGTGGCGACCCTGGCAGTGGCTGACCCACAGGCGCCGGAGTAGCTGCTGGAACTCGGCGGCATACCGATCGAGATCGGCGAGGGGGGATTGGGTCATCTGCTGGCGTAGCTCGGCTCTGCCCGCTCGGATCGCGGGAAGATGCTCAGCGAGCTGGCGAGCGATTGCGCGGTAGTGATCGTCATCGTGGGCGATCCATTCAGGTTTGCCGAGGGTGGCGAGAAAACTGGCGCCCATGCGCGAGACGAAATTGCCGCCCCGCAGGGCGATCACCGGCACGCCCATCCACAGGGCCTGCAGGGTGGTGGTGCCGCCGTTGTAGGGGGTGGGATCGAGGGCGATGTCGATGGCGCCATAGCGCTGCATCATCTGGCTGAGTTCGGTGGGCCCCTCGAAGCTGAGGCGGGCGGTGGGGATGCCTTCGGCGGCGAAGAGGGAACGGAAGCGATCGATCACGGAGGCGTCCGCCAGCGATGGCGCCTTTAGCAGCAGGTGGGAATCGGGGACGTCACGCAGCAATGCAGCCCAGAGGGAGATGGTGTGGGGCGACAGCTTCATGATGTTGTTGAAGGACCCAAAGACCAGTGGAGCTTCCGGAGCACGCGCCGATGGCAGCGGGTAGATATCCACAGGGCTCCAACAGAACACGCTGCCGGGGAGTTGGGCGATTCCTTCGGAGAACAGGTGGGCGTGTTCCGCCGGGGAGACGACGGCATCGCCGATCAACCAGTCCATTCGCGAGAGGCCAGTGGAGTGGGGATAGCCGAGGAAGGTGGCCTGCACGGGCGCGGAGCGCAGGGCAAACACGCCGAGGCGGTGGCTGCTGGTGTGACCGGCCAGGTCGATCAGCACGTCGATCTTCTGGTCGCGGACGCGCTGATGGATCGCCTGATCATCGAGGCCATGCACCTCGATCCAGCGGCTGGCGGCCTGTCGGGCCCGGTTGGTGTATTCGTCGTGCATGGTGCCGGTGTGGAACACCGTCACGGGGAACTGCGCGGGATCGAGCCGCTGCAGCAGCGGCAGCATGAACAGATTGACCGGGTGCTGGCGATGGAAATCACCGGAGACCAGACCGATACGCAACGCCCTGTCGGGATCGAGGTTGTTGCCGAAGGTCTCGAGGGGTTGAGGCGTGACGGACGCTTCGATGGGGATGCAGAGATCGCGATGGCGCTGGGCTGTCTGCTCGGGGGTGAGGGTGTCCACATAGAGGGATGCCATGGCGATGGAGGACACCAGGCGTGAAGAGGGGTCTGCCAGATCCGCGTAGTGCTCTTCCACCGCCGCGAGATGGGAGGCGGCATCGCCGCGGCGTCCGGGCAGGGCATTGAGCAGGTAGCGCACCTCGCTGTTGCCGGGATCGTTCTGCAGAACACGGCGGCAGAATCCCTCTGCAGCGGTGAGGTCGTAGACCTCCCAGTGCAGACGCGCCAAGGCGAGCAGAGTTTCGATGCTCTCGGGAGCAAGTTCCAGGGATCGCTGCAGCACAGCAACGGCTTCCTGCCAGTAGTTGTGCTGATAGACGCGCTGCGCTAGCAGGCGCAGGAAGGCTGGGTTGGAGGAATGGCTGGCACGCGTGAACGCCACCTCGGCGGCGGTGCGGTTGCCAGTACGCAGGAGGGCTTCGCCGAGATAGAGCATGGAGCCATGGCGCCATGGGCGAAGCTCCACCAGTTGCGCGAGTGCAGCCACAGCGCCGCTGGGGTCGCCACCGTTGAGGCGCCAGAGCCCGAGCCAGTGGAGGCTCTCGCCGGGTATGGGTTCAAGCGTGCGGGTGTTGTTGAGTCGTTCCGTAGGCGTGCCGTCAGGTGTGGCGGCGCCGGCGAGGCTGCCTTCGTCGAGCCGGAGTTTGTACAACTGGCTCAGCCAGTCGCCTGGATTGGTAGCCAGCCAGTCGTCGAGCTCGCGTGCCCAGCGCTGGGCTTCTTCGCTGCCTGGGTTGAGCAGGTGCTGCTCGGCTGCTGCGGCCGTTGTGCTCGCCTCACGGGTGGGCTGCTGCAGGCCGTCCTGCAGGGTGGGGTTGAGGCGCTGGAGTTGCTGCAGAACGTAGAGGCGCTGCGGGGCCATCCCCGCAGTTGCGTAGCAGTGATGGATGGTGAGCCAGTGCTCTGCCTGGAGTGGAGCCTGCTGCAACTGGCGCCATAACTGTGCGATGGGCTGGGTGGTGGGATTGGATGGGGCTGCGGTGGTCATGGCTGGCCTGCTCAACTCAGCAGGCAATCCGCAGCGACCAGTGTGGGATGGATGCTGCTGCCCAGCAAGGCAACCTCCAGGGCTGAGGCCCCTGCAGCGCTGCCATCACTATCGAAGCGGAGGATGCCGCTGGTGGTGTCGTAGAGGAAGCGCTGATTGAGGGTGGTGGCGGCGGTGAGGCCAGTGCCTGCCGCGAATTGATCGGCGTTGAGGGTGGTCTGCGCCCCGAAGCCGGTGAACACCGACTTGCTGAAGGAGAGCTTGTCGGCGGCGCTGCTGAAATCGGTGATGAGATCGCGGTTGGTTGGGCCCGGTGTGGTGGAGAAGCGGAAGGTGTCGCTGCCGAGGCCGCCGATGAGGGTGTCGTTGCCGAGGCCGCCGGTGAAGGTGTCGGCGAGGGTGGTGCCGGTGAGGGTGTCGCTGCTGGCGGTGCCGTTGAACGCATAGACGAGGGTGACGGAGCTGTTGACCAGTAGCTGGGCGAGGCCCGAGCTGCTGTTCCAGAGGGTGTAGGACCCCGCGAAGGATCCGGAACCGTTGATGGTGCCAGGGCTGGACCAGGAGACGGGGCCTGTGCTGCTGACGGTGAGCGTGTCACCCGCATCGCCGGTGATTAACAGCTGGTGGCGCCGTTGGATGGCCGGCAAAGCGAAGGAGCCACTGGAGAAGCCAAGGGAGGCTGCGGTTGCGCTGTTGAGCCAGTTGAACCCGGCGAGATCACGGATATCGGTGAGGGAGAGGGCGAGGGCGTTGTTGCCAGTGCCGGTGAGATCAAAGCCCTCAATGGAGGAGAGGCGCGAGGAGTTTTGGGTGTTGGAGGCGGATTGGTTGGCGACGAGGCCGAGAGTGAAGGAGACGGCCGAGCCAGCGAGGGCGATGGTGTCGAAACCGGAGCCGCCGTCGACGCGGGCGAGTTGGGTGGTGTTGCCGCCTGCGCCGAAGGGACTGGATAGGGCGGTGAGGTTGGAGGCGGTGAGGATGAAGCGATCGTTGCCGGCGCCACCGAGGAGCACGTCGGCACCACCACCACCGATGAGGGTGTCATTGCCGGCGCCGGCGGCGAAGGATTCGCTGGCGGTGGTGCCGGTCTGGATGTCGTTGCCGGTAGTGCCGAGCCGATCGATGGCGGTCTGGGCGAAAGCTCCGGATGTGGACCCGAAGATCACATAACTGCGCCCGGCATTCCCTCCAGCTGCCGGATCGGCGTTGGCGGCCCCAACGATGAGATCGGCGAGGCCATCGCCGTTCACGTCACCCGCACTGGCGACGCTGCTGCCGCTGTAGTCGCCAGCGCACTGGCCATTGATGACGAAGCCACCGATGCCCGCGGCGATCGCCGAGAGGTTGATGGCAGTGGTGGTGGCTTTGCCAAAGACCACATAGGAGCGCCCGGCAGAGGTACCAGCTGCCGTATCGCTGGCCACGGCCCCAACGATGAGATCGGCGAGGCCATCACCGTTCATGTCACCAGCACTGGCGACGCTGCGGCCGCTGAAGTCGCTAGCGCACTGGCCATTGATGACAAAGCCACCGGTGCCAGCGGCGATCGCTGAGAGGTTGATGGCGGATGTGTTGGCTTTGCCAAAGACCACATAGGAGCGTCCGGCATTGCTACCAGCTGCCGGATTGCTGCTGTCGGCCCCAACGATGAGATCGGCGAGGCCATCGCCGTTCACGTCACCCGCACTGGCGACACTGCCGCCGCTGTAGTCGCCAGCGGACTGGCCATTGATGACAAAGCCACCGGAGCCCGCGTCGATCGCCGAGAGGTTGATGGCGGTGGCGGTGGCTTTGCCAAAGACCACATAGGAGCGCCCGGCAGAGGTACCAGCTGCCGGATCGCCTAAGAGGGCCCCAACGATGAGATCGGCGAGGCCATCACCGTTGACATCACCCGCACTGGCGACGCTGATGCCGCTGTAGTCATCGCTGCACTGGCCATTGATGACAAAGCCACCGGTGCCAGCGGCGATCGCTGAGAGGTTGATGGCGGTGGTGTTGGCTTTGCCAAAGACCACATAGGAGCGCCCGGCAGAGCTCCCAGATGTCGGATCGCTGCTGTCGGCTCCAACGATGAGATCCGCGAGGCCATCACCGTTCACATCACCAGCACTGGCGACGCTGTAGCCGCTTTGGTCTGAACCGCACTGGCCATTGATGACAAAGCCACCGGAGCCCGCGGCGATGGCCGAGAGATTGATGGCGGTGGTGGTGGCTTTGCCAAAGACCACATAGGAGCGCCCGGCATAGGAACCAGCTGCCGGATCGGCGCTGTCGGCCCCAACGATGAGATCGGCGAGGCCATCACCGTTGACATCACCAGCACTGGCCACGCTGATGCCACTTAAGTCATAGCTGCACTGGCCATTGATGACGAAACCACCGGTGCCAGCGTCGATCGCCGAGAGGTTGATGGCGGATGTGTTGGCTTTGCCAAAGACCACATAGGAGCGCCCGGCAGAGGTACCAGCTGCCGGATCGCCTAAGAAGGCCCCAACGATGAGATCGGCGAATCCATCGCCGTTCACGTCACCCGCATTGGCAACGCTGGTTCCGCTGGAATCGCCAGCGCACTGGCCATTGATCACAAAGCCACCGGAGCCCGCGGCGATGGCGGAGAGGTCAATGCGTTGCGCGAGGGTCGGGTTTGTGGTGATGGCGCTGGCAACGATCAGCTGGGCAAGGCCGGCTGCGCTGTTGAACACGTTGAAGGTGGTGCCGGCGAAGGCGCCGGAGCCTTTGAGGGTGCCGGCGTTGAACCAGGAGCCATTGGTAACGGAGAGGCTGTCACCGGCATTGCCAGTAATCAGCAGCTGATGGCGCTGCTGCAGGCCAGGCAGCGTGTACGAACCATTGGAGAAGCCGAGGGCGGCTGCGGTTGCGCTGTTGAGCCAATTGAACCCGGCGAGATCGCGGATATCGGTGAGGGAGAGGGCGAGGGCGTTGTTGCCAGTGCCGGTGAGATCGAAGGCCTCAATGGAGGAGAGGCGCGAGGAGTTTTGGGTGTTGGAGGCGGATTGGTTGGCGACGAGGCCAAGGTTGAAGGAGAGAGCAGAACCATCAAGGGCGATGGTGTCGAAACCCGTCCCGCCGTCGACGCGGGCGAGCTGGGTGGTGTTGCCGCCGGATCCGAAGCGACTGGATAGGGCGGTGAGGTTGGAGAGGTTGAGGATGAAGCGATCGTTGCCGGCACCGCCGAGGAGCACATCGGCGCCACCACCACCGATGAGGGTGTCGTTGCCGGCGCCGGCGGCGAAGGATTCGCTGGCGGTGGTGCCCGTCTGGGTGTCGTTGCCGGTGGTGCCGAGCTGATCGATGGCGGTCTGGGCAAAGGCCCCGGATGTGGAGCCGAAGATCACATAGGAGCGCCCGGCATCGACACCAGCTGCCGGATCGCTGCTGTCGGCCCCAACGATGAGATCGGCGAGGCCATCACCGTTGACATCACCAGCACTGGCGACCCTGCCGCCGCTTTGGTCTGAACCGGACTGGCCATTGATGACGAAGCCACCGATGCCGGCGTCGATCGCCGAGAGGTCGATGGCGATGGTATTTGCTTTGCCAAAGACCACATAGGAGCGCCCGGCATAGCTACCAGCTACCGGAGTGCTGCGCTTAGCCCCAACGATGAGATCAGCGAGGCCATCACCGTTGACATCACCCGCACTAGCCACGCTGAAGCCACTTTGGTCACCTCGGCACTGGCCATTGATGACGAAGCCACCGGTACCCGCTGCGATCGCTGAGAGGTTGATGGCGGATGTGTTGGCTTTGCCAAAGACCACATAGGAGCGGCCGGCATTGCTACCAGCTGCCGGATCGCTGTATCTGGCCCCAACAATGAGATCAGCGAGTCCATCACCATTGACATCACCCGCACTGGCGACGCTGTAGCCGCTTTGGTCTGAACCGCACTGGCCATTGATGACGAAGCCACCGGAGCCAGCGACGATCGCCGAGAGGTTGATGGCGGATGTGTTGGCTTTGCCAAAGACCACATAGGAGCGCCCGGCACTGGGTCCAAACTGATTGCTGCCGTAGGTGTAGGCCCCAACGATGAGATCGGCGATGCCATCACCGTTGACATCACCAGCGCTGGCGACGCTGGTGCCGCTCCTGTCAAACGAGGTTTGGCCATTGATCACAAAGCCACCGGTGCCCGCTGCGATCGCCGAGAGATTGATGGCGGTGGTGTTGGCTTTGCCAAAGACCACATAGGAGCGGCCGGCATTGCTACCAGCTGCCGGATCGCTGAAGTGGGCCCCAACGATGAGATCAGCGAGGCCATCACCGTTGACATCACCCGCACTGGCGACGCTGCGGCCGCTGAAGTCAAAGCTGCACTGGCCATTGATCACAAAGCCACCGGTACCAGCGTCGATCGCCGAGAGGTTGATGGCGGTGGTGTTGGCTTTGCCAAAGACCACATAGGAGCGCCCGGCATCGAAACCAGCTGCCGGATCGCTTCCATAAGTCCCAACGATGAGATCGGCGAGGCCATCACCGTTGACATCACCAGCACTGGCGACGCTGCGGCCGCTGTAGTCGTTTGCGCACTGGCCATTGATCACAAATCCACCGGTACCCAGGGCGATCGCTGAGAGGTTGATGGCGGTGGTGTTGGCTTTGCCAAAGACCACATAACTGCGCCCGGCATTGCTACCAGCTGCCGGATCGCTGCGATGAGCCCCAACGATGAGATCGGCGAGGCCATCACCATTGACATCACCAGCACTGGCGACGCTGTTGCCGCTGAAGTCGCCAGCGCCCTGGCCATTGATCACAAAGCCACCGGTTCCGCCAGCGATGTCCGAGAGGTCGATCGCACCTGGCGCCGCTGCCTCGATCAGCACGGGGGTGCCGTTGACGCTGATCCAGCGCTGATCGTTCTCGAGCCAGGCGGCGTTGTCGACCGGCAGGCCTTGAATCAAGGCGGCGAACACTTGGCCTTCATCGCCGGGAGTGTCCTGGCTGGGGTTGAGGCGGTGGTCGAGAGCATGGCCGATTTCCTCAAGGAGGACGGCGAGAATCTGCCGAGGGTTGGCTGTTTGCAGCCAACTGGCGTTGAGGTAGATCCTTTCCGGCTGAGCCCCGGCGGCTGGGGTGTAACCGCCGAGCGCCCCGGCCATGGCGCGGCCATCGAGGAGCTCTAGGCCGAGGTTCAGATCGCCCTGGGCGATCTGCTGCTGGAGGGCCGAGCCCCACTGGCCCTGGGCGCCGAAGGCGCCGAGGAGAACCGCATTGAAGCGGCTGCTGTTGCTGGCCCAGGCGCTGAGGAGCTGCTCGCTGAGGGCGATGGCTTCGCTGAGGGTGCCTGGGATCAACGCCTCGAGCAGAAGCGGCTTCAGCGAAGGCATGCCCAATCGGCCAAAAACGATAATTAACTTAGCTTATTGGCTTGCAGTCAGTTGCCTTTTCGGTGGTAAATGGCGGGTGTGCTTAAGGTTTTCAATGATCCTGTGATCCAAGTCACCCCCTCTCGGGGTGGCTGGGGTTCGGGATTGGCGATGTCGGCTACTCCCAGGCCGGATTCAAGGCGGGTGTAGAGCTCATCACGGGCAATCTTGAAGATGGGGCCAGCTTGGTAGCGCTGGCAGGCCCCCTTGGGGGGGCGCCCACCAGCAGCGGGATCAGAAGAGCCCCTTCAGCAGACCCAATCCCGGTACGGGGGAGGGCTGCGGAGCACGGTCGGGGGGCGCTTGGTTGCCACCAGCCGCGCCGCTTCCCTCCAGCTGCGGCATCCCCAGCATCGCCGAGCTTGCGCTGGAGCGCTCGAGGCGCACCACCTGGCCCGGGGCCGGATTGAGGCGGATCGCACCGGCATAGCCCTCCAGGGTCACCGCCGCCGTACCCAAGGCCCGGGTGGCTTCGGCGCTGATGGTGCACTGGCTGCGCTCGGCCCCCAGCAGGCCGCCACTGGCCACCAGGGACTGGAGCTTGGCGGTGCTGTCGGCTTGGGAGGCCGCTTCGCCCCCACGGCTGGAGACCCAGATCACCATTGGGGCCGAGTCCTTCTCCTGTAGCCCCATGGCCATGGCCTTGTACCCCACCACCCCGGCCACCCGGGTCCAGCTCAGGTCCGTGGCGCCCCCGGTGGGGGTGGCGCTGAGGTTGAGGGGGCCCAGGAAGTCCTGCGTTGGCGTGAGGGGGAAGCGGATCTCCGGGGCGTAGTTGGAGCGCACCAGGTGGTCGCCCACCAGGGAGGCCTGGGCCGGAAGCAAACGTCCATCCCCCCGATTGGGCCAGGCCGTCGATGTTGTGGAGGGGGCCGCAGGCTGGACCTTGTCCTGGCGCAGCACCTCCTCCATTCCCTGGAGCAAAGGATTCCCGCCCGCCTCGAGGGTCTGGGGCTGGCCAGCACCGGCCCTGGCTTCACAGCCCCAGTAGAGGAGCACCCGCCGCGACCGCATCTGCTCCACGGCCTGGCGGATCTCCTGCGACCCGCACTCGCCTGGCTTGCAGCCGTCCGTTCCTTCAAGGGAGAGGGGGGATCCCATGGCCATGGCTGCCGGGATGGCATGGCTGGCCTCCGGCTTGGCGGGTGGTGCCACCGGAGCGGTGAGCCTGAGTTCCAGGGCACGCTTCATGTCGCGCTTGCTGCCCATGGCCCCGCCCCCCATCAGCATCTGGCCCAGGCTGGGCGCCGTGGGCACCAGGGAGCTGGCCGTCGTGGCCTCGATGCGATAGGTGGCGGTCGGTTCGGCGGCCAAGGCCGCGGTGGCCTGGAGGGGCAGCAGGCCCACCAGGAAGGCCGTGTTCCGGGCCAGGCGGGCAGGGCGAGTCAGGCGGCCCATGGGATGCAGGGATGATTGGGCCGATTATGAACCCTTGCGCTACTTGGGCCGCGAAAGCGCTAGTTGGGCCGCGACAGACAATCAAGCGATCTTCGATGATCGCGCCATGCTTCTCAGCCAGGCTTGCCTGTTGAGGCGATCAGCGATCTACCGAGCCCATGATCACATCGATTGAACCGAGGATGGCCATGATGTCGGCCACCTTGGCCCCCTTGAGGATGTGGGGCAGGATCTGGAGGTTGTTGAGGTCGGCGGCGCGAATCTTGAAGCGCCAGGGGGTCACGTCGTCGTTGCCCTGGATGAACACACCGATCTCGCCCTTGCCGGATTCGAGGCGGGTGTAGAGCTCACCACCGGGAATCTTAAAGGTGGGGGCTACTTTTTTGGCCACGTACTGATAATCGAAGCCGTACGATTCGCCGCCCTTGCCTTCCGCCATGCGGCGGGCTTCCAGGTTTTCGGTGGGGCCGCCGGGAATCATCTTGCAGGCCTGCCGCAGGATCTTCAGCGACTGGCGCATCTCCTGGACCCGCACCCGGTAGCGGGCGAAGCAGTCGCCCTCCTTCTCCCAGGCCACATCCCACTCGAAGTCGTCGTAGCACTCGTAATGGTCGACCTTGCGCAGGTCCCAGGGCACGCCGGAGGCCCGCAGCATCGGACCCGAGAGGCTCCAGTTGATCGCCTGCTCCCGCGTGATCGCGCCGAGGCCCTCGATCCGCCTGCGGAAGATGGGGTTGTTGGTGATCAGCTTCTCGTATTCATCGATCTTGGGGCCGAACCAGTCGCAGAAGTCGAGGCACTTCTCCAGCCATCCCCAGGGCAAATCGACCGCCACGCCGCCGATGCGGAAGTAGTTGTTGTTGATCAACCGCTGGCCGGTGGCCGCTTCCCAGAGGTCGTAGATCATCTCCCGTTCGCGGAAGATATAGAAGAAGGGGGTCTGGGCGCCCACATCGGCCAGGAATGGGCCCAGCCACAGCAGGTGGTTGGCGATGCGGTTGAGCTCCAGCATGATCACGCGGATGTAGCTGGCCCGCTTCGGCACCGGGATGTCGGCCAGCCGCTCGGGGGCGTTCACCACGATCGCCTCGTAGAACATGCCGGCCGCATAGTCCATGCGGCTCACATAGGGCACGAACATCACGTTCGTGCGGTTCTCGGCGATCTTCTCCATGCCGCGGTGCAGGTAGCCGATCACCGGCTCGCAGTCCACCACGTCCTCCCCGTCCAGGGTCACCACCAGCCGCAGCACCCCGTGCATCGAGGGGTGATGGGGGCCGAAGTTGACCACCATCGGCTCCGTGCGCGTCTCCAGCTGGGTCATGGGTGGCCGGGGCCGATGGCTGCGGCCGATTCTAGGGATGCTTTGCGGGATGGTTGGCACGAGCCTGTCCCAGAGGTGAGATCCTGGGCCTAGCCGGTGGTCGGGGTGTGCAGCCGTGAGCGTCAGCGACAAGCTCTTCTACTGGGTGTTCCAGAACCAGCCCGACTGGATCCTGCAGCTCCAGGCTGACCTTCCGGCCGATGCCCGCGGATATTGCTTCTCGGCACCGGTGCTCAAGGAGCGGGAATACCGGTTGGATGGGCTGTTTCTGCCACCGCCCCAGCGGCCGGAGCTGCCGGCGGTGATCCTGGAGGCCCAGATGGCCGCCGATCCGACCTTCCTGCGGCGGCTCTATGCCGAGTGCGGCCGTTGGTTGCAGCAGGAAGCCGGCATCGACCACTGGCGGGTGGTGGTGATCTGCCCTCACCGGGACCTCAACTTCGGCCGTCCGCAGGCGGTGGCGGAGTTTGTGCGGGAGAGGGTGCATTGGATTGAGTTGCAGCCTGCTGCGGATGACCCCACGGCACCGCCCCTATTGCGCGCCCTGGCGCTCCTGGTGCAGCCGGAGGAGCAGGTGCCAGCCAGCAGCGCCGCCATTCGTCAGCACGTGGCCGGCACGACGGATGCCCGTGCCTTGGAGGATGTGATCGCCGCTATCGTGATCACCAGGTTCAACGGACGATCGCTAGAGGAGCTCTGCGCCATGGGCGGCATCACCCTTGAAGACTTCACCCAGAGCGTTGCGTACCGCGAGATCTTTGGACAGGGTCGTCTGGAAGGCCGCCATGAAGGGCGCCAGGAAGGGCGCCAGGAAGGCGAGCTTTCGGTGGCGTTGCGTCAGCTCCGGCGCCGCTGTGGTGAGCTGAACCCACAGCAGGAGGCCCGCATTCGAGCCCTGCCGCTGGCGCGGCTGGAGGCCCTGGCAGAGGCCCTGCTTGATTTCAAGGGCTCCACCGACCTTGAGGCCTGGCTGGAAGCGGGAGGCTGAGGGTCTCCAAGTTCCCGTAGCCCTCCAGGCGGTTGGTCCACAGCGCTGGCCAGTACGGTCGAAGGCAATGTCGGCTTCTGCTGATGCCACCAGTCCGTCTGAGCGGGTTCTGAGGTGTCGGACGCCGCGACCTTTGCCCATGTGCCCGTGCTGGCCGAGGCGGTCCTCGGCGGCTGCGCCGGTTTGGAGTTGCTTCTGAAGTTGGGGGAGCAGCGGGGTGTGTTGCTCGACGCCACCCTTGGCGGCGGCGGCCACAGCGCCCTGCTGCTGGAGGCCCATCCCGGCCTGCAGTTGATCGGTCTCGACCGCGATCCCACCGCCCGGGCCGCCGCTGCCGAGCGTCTGGCGCCCTTCGGTGATCGCGTCACGGTCGTGGCCACCAGCTTCGGCGACTACACCCCGGACCAGCCCGTGCTGGCGGTGTTGGCCGACCTGGGGGTCAGCAGCCCCCAGCTCGATGTGGCGGCCCGGGGTTTCAGTTTCCGCGGCGAGGGCCCGCCAGACATGCGCATGAATCCGGAGGCCGGTGAGACGGCGGCGGAGCTGATCGACCGGCTGGAGGAAAACGAACTGGCCGACCTGATCTATGCCTACGGCGAGGAGCGTCTGTCGCGCCGCATCGCCCGGCGCCTGGTGGCGGAGCGCCCCTGGAGCGGCAGTGGCCGCAGCAGCGGTGATCTGGCCTATGTGATCGCCGGTTGTTTCCCGCCCCCGGCCCGGCGCGGCCGCATCCATCCGGCCACCCGCACCTTTCAGGCCCTGCGGATTGCGGTCAACGACGAACTTGGCCAGCTCGATCGCCTGCTGCAGCGTGCCCCCGATTGGCTGGTGCCCGGTGGCATCCTCGCGATCATCAGCTTCCATTCGCTCGAGGATCGCCGCGTCAAGACCGCCTTCCTGGCCGATGAGCGGCTCGAGCGGGTCACCCGCAAGCCCCTGGTGGCCGATGAGGCGGAGGCGGAGGCCAATCCCCGCAGCCGCTCCGCCAAGCTGCGGCTGGCCCGCCGCCTGCCATGACCTTTCCCCTGCTGCCGTTCGATCCCCTCAGCCCGCTCCCAGGAGTCCTGGTGCAGGCCCTGGGGCATGCCCGTCCCCTGGCTACCGGCATGGCGCTGCCGCTGGGCGTCAGCCTGGAGCTCCCCTCCCTGCCCTGGCATTCAGCCCTGCCGCCGCTGCACCGGGCCGATCTGGCCTGGTGGGGCGCGCTGCTGATTCAGGTTCTTGCCATTCCGGGAACCCTGCTCCCCGTGCTCCCCGGCCTGGCCTTGCTGCCCCTGGGGGCCCTGGTCTGGTGCCTGGCGACCGGGTTCGCCACGGGCTGGCCCACCCTCGTCTTCGCCGGGGTGCTGCTGCTGCTGGGCTGGGGCGCCGATGCTTTGGGCTTGGTGCTGGGGGCGGCCCGGATGCAGGCCACCCGCTGGGCCTACATCGGCTCGGCGATCGGTCTGATGGTGGGCCTCTTCGGGCTGCTGCCCGCCCTGCCGGTGGGCGGACCGCTGGTGGGGGCCCTGGTGGGGCCGCTGCTGGGGGCCAGCGTGGGGGAACTGTTGAGTGCCCCCACCTCCTTGGGGCCCCTCGGCCTGCTGCGCCTGAAGCGCTCCCTACTGGTGGGCCTGGCGGTGGTGGCCGGCATGCTGGTGAGCCGCCTCGCCCAGTTCCTGCTCTCCCTGGTGGGGGTGGTCGGCTTCGTGCTGCTCAGCACCGGGGTGTTCGGCTGATCCGCTAAAGCTCCTGAACCAAGGCTGGTGAAAAAATGCTGCCGAATCAATGTCGCCGGCCCGTCTTGGCTGGCGATTGGCCCTTCAGACCGACTCCGCCTTCACCAGATGGCGGTAGGCCGCGGTGGAGATGCAGCTGCTCACGGGCCAGGCCACCATCAAGCCCATGCCGAAGGTCACCAGGCCCATGGCGAGCAGCAGCAGCTTGATCACCCCCAGCAGCAGCAGCAACAGCCACTGGGGATCCACCAGGCCGCGACCCCGCTGCACGGTCGCTATCCCGGTGCGGTTCTCCAGCAGGGCGATCTGGGCGATGAATTGCTGGTTCACGCCGTAATACAGCAGGGCCACGAGCATCAGCCCCAGCAGCAGGATCACCAGCAGGCCCAGCAGCAGCAGCGGCAGTCCGAGGGTGGCCTCCGTGAGTTGGAGGCCGCCCCGTTCCAGCAGCCAGGCCACCCCGATGGCCCCCGCCAGCACCACCACCACCACCAGCAGCGGGATCGACAGCAGGGTGGTCAGGGCGATCCAGGCCCCGAACACCCGGCGGAACCCCGATCCATCCCAGCGCAGCAGGCTTCCCAGGGTGGGACGTTCCCCCGCCAGGGCCTGCCAGGCGCCACGGACCATGCCCACATTCCCCCAGCAGCTCACCGCCAGGCTGGCGGCCAGACCCACCAGGAACAGCAACCAGTCGCCAACCCCCAGGGTTTCGCCCCGGGCACCCCGCAGCACCTGCTCCTGAAGCGGCTGCAACAGGATCTGTAACCCGGTGAGCAGCAGGGCGTAGAGCACAAAACTCCAGGGAGCCCTGCAGAACGCGGTCCAGCCGTCGTGGACGGCATCGCCGATGTTCAGCCGCTGGATGGCGGGCCCGCCGAAGCCTCCGCTGCTGGGGGCCATCATCAGAACGCTTAGAACTACAAGGCTAGGGAGGGCGGCGAAGCTCGGCCACCGCCCCGGTCACGGCGGTGATGGCGGCCGTGACCTCCGAGGCCTGCGTGGCGCGGCCCAGGCCGAAGCGGATCGAGGCGGCCGCCTCCTGGCGGCTGCGCCCCAGGGCCGCCAGCACATGGGAGGGGCTTCCCTGGCTGCAGGCCGACCCGCTGCTCACCGCCAGGTGGCGCCGCAGCAGCTGGTGCAGGCGGGTTCCATCCACCCCCCCCACGCCCACGTTCAGGTTGTGGGCCAGCCGCGCGCTGGGATGGCCGTTGAGGGTCATGCCGCCGAGGGGTTCGAGGGCTTCCCAGAGCTGGTCCCGCAGGGCCCCGAGCCGGTCGGCCCGGGCCTCCCGGTCGGCCAGGGCCAGCTCCAGCGCCGCCCCCAGGCCCACCACCAGGGGCACCGGCACGGTGCCGGCCCGCAGCCCACCCTCCTGGCCGCCGCCATGCTGCTGGGCGGCCAGCGCCACCCCGGGGCGGCGCACCAGGGCCCCTACTCCCTTGGGGCCATAGAGCTTGTGGCCGCTGATCCCCAGCAGGTCGATGCCCAGCTCCTCCATGGCCAGGGGGATGTGGCCCACGGCCTGGGCGCCGTCGCAGTGGAACAGGGCCCCCCGCTCGCGGCAGAGGGCACCGATGGCGGCCAGGGGCTGCAGCACACCGATTTCGTTGTTGGCGGCCATCACCGACACCAGCAGGGTCTCCGGACCCACGGCGTCGGCGAGCTGGTCGAGATCCACCAGGCCCTTGGGGTCCACCGGCAGCACGGTGACGGGGAAGCCGCGGCGGGCCAGCCAGGCCAGGGGATCGAGCACGGCCCGGTGTTCGGTGGCCAGGGTCACCAGGCCGCGGCGGCGTTCGCCCCGCTCCTCGGCGGCCTCGGCCGCGCCCTTGAGGGCCAGGTTGGCGGCCTCGGTGGCGCCGCTGGTGAAGATCACCCCCTCGGCCTGGCCCCCCACGGCTTCGGCCAGCCGGCGGCGGGCCAGCTCCACGGCGGCGGCGGCCTCGAGGGCGGGCCGGTGCAGGCGGTTCGAGGGATTGGCGAACCGCTCGCTCCACCAGGGCGCCATCGCCGCCACCACCGCCGGATCGCAGGGTGTGCTGGCGTGGTGGTCGAGGTAGGGAAGCATGGGGCCATGCTGGCAAGACTTCGTGGGTTCACCGCCGTGCCGCAGCAGGCCGCCCAGCACGGATCCCGGCGGGAAGGGCAGAACCCTGGGGAGAACGCTGGGCGGAACGGAGTGGCGATCGTGCCCTGGATCCAGCGACGCTTCGATCGGCTGGGAGGAGGGAGTGATGGCGTTCGGCTCCGACTGCAGAACCAGCGGCCGCGACGCGGGGGGCGGGTCGGGTCGGCCGGACCCGGCGCCGCCGGGCTGGCCCCAGGCCTGGGTGCCCTTCTCGCGGCCACTCTTGGCGCTTGCTGGCTCAACCCCCTGCGGGCCGAACCCGCTCCCCGACCCCCCGACCTGAAGATCCTGGTGGAAAAAACCACCATGCGGGAGGGCACCCACTGGCTGGGGGTCTATGGACGGGTCGCGGAAGCGGACCAGCCGGGCCTCTGGCGCGTGAAGCTCTGGCGGGAATGGAGCGATCGGGTCGAGATCAGCACCGAAACGATCGATTGCCGGCCCGGTAGCGCCACCCGTGCCGGGGTGACCGCCTCCAAGGTGGTGGTGCAGACCCTCAATCCCGGCGGACCGATCAACCCCGCCAACCGGCTGGACCACCTGATCTGGTGGGCCACCTGCTACCCCGAGCAGGCGGGGCGCGATCCGGCGGGGCTGGCTCCCCTGGCCCGCAGCCTCGGCTTCGATGGCCGCCAGCAGGAACACTTTGAGGTGCTGTCGGTGCCTCCCTTGCCCCATCCCTGAACCGCCTGCGGGAGGGAGGGACGGGCTCAAGCCCCTCAGTGGCTGCCCGAATCCGCCGCCGCCGATAGATTTCGCCCATGGTGAACCCCCTTTCCACCGGCACCGCCGGTCTGCCCGATTCCGAGGGCGACGTCAGCATCCCCGCTGAGGCCGTGCCCGCGCCACCGGTGCGCCTGCTCCTGGTCGACGACGAACCCGGCCTGCGCACCGCCGTGAAGGCCTACCTCGAGGACGAGGGCTTCGTGGTGACCACCGCCAACGACGGCGAGGAGGGCTGGACCACGGCCCAGACCCTGATGCCCGATGTGGTGATCACCGACGTGATGATGCCCCGCTGCGATGGCTACGGGCTGCTCAAGCGCCTGCGGGGCGATGAGCGGCTCGGCGGCACGCCGGTGATCTTCCTCACCGCCAAGGGCATGACCGCCGATCGCATCGCCGGCTTCCAGGCCGGCGCCGACGACTACATCCCCAAGCCCTTCGACCCCGATGAGCTGGTGGCGCGGGTGCGCAACGTGGTGCGGCGCCAGGAGCGGCTGCTGGCCGAGGCGGCCCGCTTCGCCGACGCCGACATCGGTGCCATGGCCAAACAGATCACCGAGATTCGCTCGATGCTCGGCACCGGTGGGGTCAAGAAGGCCGCCCCCGATGTGAAGCTCGACTTCACCCCCCGCGAGGCCAGCGTGCTGCAGCTGGTGGCCGAGGGAATGATGAACAAGGAGATCGCCCGGCGGCTGGAAACCTCGATCCGCAACGTCGAGAAGTACGTGAGCCGCCTGTTCATCAAGACCGGCACCGCCAGCCGCACCGAACTGGTGCGCTATGCCCTCGAGCACGGGCTGGTGGACTAAGGGGACGGCGGCCTGGCTGCTGCTTCCGCCGCCCTCGATGCCGATCGCGATGCCGAGGCCTGGCTGTCGCTGATGCCGTCGTCGATGCCGAACGCGAACGCGATGCCGATGGGATCCCCATCCCCATCCCCAGCGCCTGAGGGCTGGCTGCCGGAAGCTCCCAACCAGGGCTGGATCTACCGCGAGCTGGTGCCGCCGCCCCTGGCCGGTCTGCCGGCCAGCGCCTTCTACAGCGCGCGCCATCCCCATTCCGATCGGAGCGTCTGGCGGGCCCGCCTGGCGGCCGGTGAGATCCGCTGCAACGGCGCGGTGCTGCTGGACGACACGCCCCTGGCGGCGGGCGATCGCCTCGCTTGGCACCGCCCCCCCTGGCTAGAGGGCTCCGTTCCGGCCTCCTGGGCCCTGGTGTTCGACGACGGCGACCTGCTGGTGATCGACAAGCCCGCCGGGCTGCCGGTGCTGCCGGCCGGTGGCTGGCTGGAGCACACGGTGCTGCGGCTGCTGGAGTGGCGCCACAGCAGCGATCCCGGCGGCATTCCGCGGCCGGTGCACCGCCTGGGGCGCTTCACCAGCGGTCTGCTGGTGTGCGCCCGCCGGCCGGCTACGCGGGCCTGGCTCAGCGCCCGCCTGCGGGAGAGCACGGCGGCCTGGGCGGGCCCCGATCCTTCCCCTGCAGCAGCCGGTTGCCGCAAGCTTTACCGGGCCCTGTTGGTGCCCGGGGTGCTGGCGCTGGAGCCGGGGGAGTCGCTGCCGATCACGGTGCCGATCGGCCGCCGTCCCCATCCCCAGCTGGGCCTGATCTGGTGCGCCGCCGATGGCCGTGAGCCGGGCGACCTGAGCGCCCGCAGCACCCTCACCCTCCTGGAGCGCAGCCCCACGGCCGATCTGGTGCAGGTGGCGATCGCCAGCGGCCGCCCCCACCAGATCCGCATCCACTGCGCCGCTCTCGGGGCACCCCTGCGCGGCGATCCCCTCTATGGCCCCGGCGGGCTGGCGGCGGCGGACGCCAGGCCGGGCGATGGGGGCTACCGGCTGCAGGCCTGGCGGTTGGATCTGGAGCTTCCCGGCGGCCAGGGGCTGGCGCTGGAGGTGCCCCATCCCCTGCCATGGGATGAGGCGCAGGATCGGGGCGGCTAGCAAGCTGTGGCGCGGAGATCCCTAACAGGATCCTTCCAACGCCCCAGATCCTTTGGGCGGCAATGGATTCTGGCGAGTGACTGCGGCTGGCGAAAGCCCAGTTGCTTCCGACCCTGGCAGCCTGAGCAGACGACCCGCGAGCGGGTGGCGCAGATCCGGGGTGATCGACAGTCGACTCCGCGGCTTCAGTCCCGCCCGGCGGGGAGTTGCCACAGGCCCAGCCATTCGTCCGGTCGCTCCGCTACTGAACCCTGGGCCGGTTCCCACAGCAGCGGCACCAGCCCCGCCCCCCGCAGCTGGCCGCCGAGTTCATCGGCATCGCTACCGAAGGGCGGCCCGCCGGGACGGCCGTGGCACCAGAACAGCCCCAGCAACCAGCCGCCCGGCGCCAGCAGCCGGGTCACTGCGGCGAGGTAGTCGCCCCGGAGGGAGGGATCGATGGCGCAGAAGCAGGTGTGCTCCACCACCCCCTGCAGGCTGCCGTCGGCGATCCCGGCCGACCGCAGGGCGGCGGCATCGAGCAGATCGGCCTGGAGCCAGCGCAGCTCGGGCTGGTCTGACCCATGCAGCCGCCTGGCCTCGTTCAGGGCCTCTCGGCTGATGTCGAGGCCAACAGCTTGGAAGCCCAGGTCCGCCAGCAGGGCCGCCTCGTGGCCGCGGCCGCAGCCCGGCACCAGCACCGGGCCTGGCGGCAGCGGCCGGCGCGGATCGTGGCGCAGAAAGGCATCGAGGGGCGGCGTCGGGGCGCCCAGTTCCCAGCCGTCACGGCCTTCGCGGTAGCGCTGATCCCAGGCGGCCGCTGCGGCGGAGGGCATCGCGGAGTTCTGAGTGGAGGGCATCGAGGAGGGCACAGCCATGGGCACAGGCTCCGGCGGTGGAGCGAACCAGCGGGCCAGGGCCGACACATCCTCATTGCCGTGGCCGGCCGCCATCAGCTCCGCCTCGATCGCTGCCACCTGCGCGCTCACCGGCAGCTCCAGACCGGCAGCGGCGGCGGCCCCTAGGGCGATCTGCAGGTCCTTGTGGTGCAACGCCAGCCGGAAGCCGAGCGGGAACGTGCCCCCGAGCATGTTGGCGGAGCGGTGCCGCAGGGCCCAGGAGCCCGCCGCCCCCTCCATCAGCGCCTCGCACACCCGCTCCATCGGCAGTCCGAGCCGCTGGCCCAGGGCCAGGGCCTCGGCCACCGCCGCGTAGCTGCCCGCCACCAGCACCTGGTTCACCGCCTTCACTCTCTGCCCCGACCCCACCGGCCCGAAGTGGCTGATGCGGCCGCCCACCACCTCCAACAGGGGCCGCGCCCGCTCCAGGTCGTCTTCTTCACCGCCCACCAGCACCGAAAGGCTGCCGGCCTTGGCGCCCTCGGTGCCGCCGGTCACCGGGGCATCGAGATAGGCCACCCCCCGCTCGGAGAGCCGTGCCGCCAGCTCCTCGCTGGTGGCGGGGGCGATGGTGGAGAAATCGATTACCAGGCTGCCCGGGGCCAGGCCACCGATGGCGGCGTCGGGTCCCTCGAGCAGCACGGCGCGCACGGCGGCATCGTCGCTGAGGCACAGGCAGAGCAGGGTGCTGCCCGTGGCGGCCTCCAAGGGGGTGGCGGCCCGCCGGGCTCCGAGGGCGGCCAGGGGTTCTTCCCGCTCGCGCTTGCGGTTGTGCACCGTGAGCGGGACGTCTGCCTGCAGCAGGTTGGCGGCCATCGGCGTGCCGAGGGCCCCCAGGCCCAGGAAGGCCATCGCTTCGCTGGACAGGTTCGACGGGGAATGCATGGGCCTGTCGCTCCGGTGCTCAGACCCGCTCGAAGGCGATCAGCCGCGAGAAGTAGAAGGGCGCCTGGTTGAGGCTGCGGCGCACCGGCTTGAAGCCGGCGGCTTCGGCGGCGGCCACGATGCCGCTCTCGCGTAGCTGGTAGGCGCGGGTGGTCTTGCTGGGGCCGGGGAACAGCTGGCCGATGCCCTTGAGCAGCGCCAGCAGGGGGGTGTAGGGGGCGAAGCTCACCAGCAGGTGATGCTCGGCCATGCCGGCCAGATGGCCCACCATCTCCTCGGCGGCCGCCTGGGGGTAGTGGATGAACACGTCCAGGCAGACCACCGTGTCGTAGCGGCCCTGCAGGCCTTCGAGGTCGGAGGCGGTGAAGCTGAGCTGCTCGGCGCCGATGCCGGCGGAGCGGGCGCGCCGTTCGGCCTCGGCCACCATCGCCGCCGAGAGGTCGCTGGCGGCCACCGATCCGGCCCCCAGCTGGGCCAGGGGCAGGCTGAGGCTTCCCACCCCACAGCCGGCATCGCAGAAACTTCGCTGGGGCAGGTTGCCCTGCTCCTGCAGCCAGGTGAGCACCTCATCCACCGTCTTCTGGTGGCCGATGCGGATGTTGCGCTGAACCTTGTTCACCTCCTCGCTGTCGCTGTAGATGCGATTCCAGCGCTCGAAGCCGGTGCTTTCGAAGTAGGCCTGCACCTCTGCCTTTTCGGCCTGCTTGGCGTCGAGTTCGGCGGGCATGGCAGGGGCGGGAGGCGGCGCCGATCCTAGGGGTCGCCTCAGGCCGCCACGAGCGCCTGGGGGTGAGCTTGGCTCCAGCGCATTTGGCCCTGCACCTGCTCGCGCACCAGGGCGCGGTAGTCGAGGAAGTGCTCGTTGAGCAGGCACATCCACAGCACCTGATCGAGCAGCTGGGGGCGATGCCGCAGGGTGTTGAGCAGGCAGTGCCAGAACAGCCCGCGGCTGGGGCGGCGCACCCCCTGCCGCCAGACCATGGTGAGCAGGCCGGCCACGGCCGCCGGACGGCTGAGGTGGCCGAGCACCCCCTGGATCGAGGGCCGGCGCCGGGTTTGAAGGCGGCCGAGCCGGCTGGCGTAGCGCTCGACGCGCGCCAGGTAGATGGCGGGCTCATACAGCCGGTCGAAGGCGTCGAGGAACTCGGCGGCGATCTCCCCCATCGGCCGGCTCGGCAGGAAGTTCAGCAGGTTGGTCTGCACACCGGCATCGAAGCGGCCCCGCAGGCTGTCCTCCGCCTCAGGATCGAGCTTCAGCAGGCGATGTTCGCGCTCCAGCCGGTGCCACAGGGCCGTGTTGGGCAGGGCCTGCAGGATGCCCACCATGGCCAGGGGGATGCCGCTCTCCTCCACGAAGGCCACGATCCGTTCGCCGGCGCCGGCCTGCTCGCCATCGAAACCCAGGATGAAGCCGGCCATCACCAACAGGCCCGCTTCCGTGATCGTTTGCACCGCCTCCAGCAGCGGGCTGCGGGTGTTCTGGTGTTTACCGGCGCCGCTCAAGCTGTCGGTGTCAGGGGTTTCGATGCCCAGGAACACGCGGTTGAAGCCGCAGGCCGTCATGCGGCCGATCAGTTCGGGATCGGCGGCCAGGTCGATCGAGGCCTCGGTGGTGAAGGAGAAGGGGTAACCGCGGTCTCGCTGCCAGGGTTCCAGTTCGGCCAGCAGCCGATTCACGTTGCGTTTGTTGCCGATGAAGTTGTCATCGACCAGGAAGATCTCACCGCGCCAGTGGAGGCTGCGCAGCGACTCCAATTCGGCGATCAGCTGCTGCGGTGTCTTGGTGCGGGGTTTGCGGCCATAGAGAACAATGATGTCGCAGAACTCGCACTGAAACGGGCAACCCCGCGAGAACTGAATCGCCATCATCGCGTAGGCGTTCAGCTCCAGCAGATCGAAACGGGGAGGGGGTGTGGCCTCCAGGTCCGGTTTCTCGCCGCCGGCCGTGTACCGCCCGCCGGTGTCACCCCGCTCCAGGGCCTCCACCAACAGCGGCAGGGTGATCTCCCCCTCATCGAGCACGAGATGATCCACCTGGGCCAGCTCGGGGGCCTCGGGGGTCGAGGTGGCGAAGGGGCCCCCCACCGCCACCCGGCAGCCGTGGCGTTTGGCCAACGCGATCTGATCGGCCAGATCTTTTTTTTGCACGAGCATCGCCGAGAGGATCACCAGATCGGCCCAGCCCCACTCCTCCTCCTCCACGGCGCGGATGTTGCAGTCGACCAGGCGGAAGTCCCAGGCCTGGGGCAGCAGGGCCGCCACCGTGATCAGCCCGAGCGGCGGCAGCAGCACCCGGTGCCCCATCAACGCCACGGCTCGATCGAAGCTCCAGAAGGTCTTCGGGAAGCGGGGGTAGACCAGCAGCACGCGCATCGGGGGAACCAGGTGAACGGACCGCCGCTGGACCGTCGTCGGACGAACACCGCCGGCCAGCCGCAGCGGCTCCCAGGCTGGTGAGGAGAGCCACCGCCGGAGCCGGGGTTCCGCCCAACCGGAGCACTCCGCCCCCCAAACGCCCCGGGGCGGCCCCCGTTCGGCCCCTCAGAATCAGGCGGCCCGCTGCCAGCCGAGCTCGCCAGCGTCCTGGCTCCAGCGCAGGCATTCCACCAGCGGCCGGCCGACCAGCAGCTGCTCAAGGGGCCGCATTTCCCCCAGCACCCGGCGCGGCAGCACGGTGGCCGCCGCGATTGCTCGCTCCGGCCGGCCGCTCCAGCGCGCCAGCCTGATCGCTCCCTCCAGCAGTGGCAGGGTCACGCCGGCGAGGGTGCCGTCCTCCAACCGGCAGCTGCCGTTCTCCACCACCAAGGTGCGCTCATCCCAGCGGTGCAGGCCGTCGGCCAGGCCGTAGGGGGCGAGGGCATCGCTCACCAGCACCACCTGCTGGGGGGCCAGGCGCTGCAGCAGCACCGCCATGGTGGGCGCCACGTGCACGCCATCGGCGATCAGCCCCAGGGCCACGTCGCCCCGCAGGGCCGCCGCCGCCACGGGCCCCGGGGCGCGGTGCTGCAAGCCAGGAACGGCGTTGTAGGCATGGGTCACCATCGTCACGCCGGCGTCGTAGGCGTCGTTGGCCTGGATGTCGCTGGCTTCGCTGTGGCCGAGGCTCACCACCACGCCCTGGCGCCGCAGGGCCTCGATCACCGCGATGGCTCCCTCCAGCTCCGGAGCGAGGGTCACCAGGGCGATGTCGGCCGCTTCAGCCCCTGCCGGCCAGCCCGGCGCGCCGTCGCCAGCGCTCCCGCCAGGGCGACGGCTGGCCGTTTCCCCGCTCTCCCCGCCCTGGGCAGCCCCCTCCGCCGGGCCGAAGAAACCACCGATCCGTTCTTGGAGCGCCGCCAGGGAGGGTTCGCAGAGGTGGGCCAGCGGGTGGGCACCCCGCCGCGCCGCCGCCAGGAAGGGGCCCTCCAGGTGGGCCCCCAGCAGCCGGCAGCGCCCGGGGCGGTGGGAGGCCCGTGCCTCGCGCAGTACCGCCAGGGCCTCCCGCAGGGGCGCCACGGCGCAGGTCACCAGGGTGGGGCAGATGGCTTCCACCCCGTCGCGCCAGAGCAGCTCCAGCAGCTCCTCCAGCCGTGGCAGGTCGGCGGCGGTGAGCTCCGGGAAGGCCAGGCCCAGGCCGCCGTTGATCTGCAGGTCCACGCCGGCGGGGCTGAGCCAGTCGCCCCGCCAGTCGCTGCCGGCGGCGCAGCTGCCGGGGGCGATCGGTTGGAGGGCGGCGATGCGGCCCTGCCCATCGATCGCCACCCGCCAGAGCCGATCGTGCCGATCCAGGTGATCAGCCCCCTCGCCGCCCCGGTCCTTGCCCTCCGGCAGGCCACAGGCACCGCTCTCCGGCAGCCGCACTTGAGCGAGCCAGGTGAGGCCCGGCCGATCCGGTGCCGTCGGACCGTGGCGGGAGGGCTCCATGGCGGCGGCTCGGGCGGGAGAATGCCATCCTCGCCGCCTTCGTGCCGTGGTTGCCCCCGATCCCGCCCCCCAGCAGCCGAGCGGCGCGGCCGGCGATCCGGCGGCCCCTGCCGTGGCCGTGATCATGGGCAGCGACTCCGATCTGCCCACCATGCAGCCGGCCGTGGCCCTGCTGGAGCGCTTTGGGGTGAAGGCGGAGGTGCGGGTGCTCTCGGCCCACCGCACCCCCCTGGAGATGGTGGACTTCGCCAGCGCCGCCGCCGGCCGCGGCCTGAAGGTGATCATCGCCGGGGCCGGTGGGGCGGCCCACCTGCCGGGCATGGTCGCTTCCCTCACCACCCTGCCGGTGATCGGCGTGCCGGTGCAGAGCCGGGCCCTTTCGGGGGTGGATTCGCTCCATTCAATTGTGCAGATGCCTGGCGGCATCCCCGTCGCCACCGTGGCGATCGGCGGCGGCCTCAACGCCGGCCTGCTGGCGGTGCGCATCCTGGCCACGGCCGATCCGGCCCTGGCCGATCGCCTGGCGGCCTACGCCAGCGAGCTGCACGATCAGGTGGTGGCCAAGGATGGGCGGCTGCAGCAGTTGGGCAGCGCCGCCTACCTGGAGGGAATGGGGGGGTGAACTGGGGGCTCCCATCCTTGGCACGGGTCGATCGGTGCGCCGGATCGAACGGGGTGCTGCCCGGCCCCAGGATCCGTCAAGCTGAGCCCACCATCCCGCATGCGGTTGTAGTCCGCCCCCAACCCCATGCTTGAGCGGCTGGTGCTGCCCCCCTGGCTGCGGTTCGGCGTGGCCCTGCCGCTGTTGGTGCTGAACCTGTGGGTGCTGCGCCAGCTGTTGGTGCCCCTGGCGCCGTTCCCGGCCCTGTTCCTGGCCGCCGGCCTGTTGGCCTTTCTGCTGGATCTCCCCACCCGCTGGCTGGTGGAGCAACGGATCCCCCGCCCCCTGGCCCTGCTGCTGGTGCTGGGCCTGGCCCTGGGGGGCGTGGTGCTGGCGGTGCTGTGGCTGCTGCCCCGCCTGATCACCCAGCTCGATGAGCTCATCACCACCCTGCCGGGCTGGCTGGCCCAGGGGGAAACCCTGCTGGGCCAACTGCAGGACTGGGCGGTGGCCAAGGGCCTCCCCACCGATTTCGGCAACCTCAGCAGCGAGGTGATCACCCGCACCAGCAAGCTGGCCAGTCAGCTGAGCCAGGAGGTGCTCAGCCTGCTGGGGGCCACGGTGGGCCTCACGGTGAACACGGTGATTGTGCTGGTGCTCACAGTGTTCCTTCTGCTGGGGGGTGAGCGCATCGCCCAGGGCCTGGCGGAATGGCTGCCCCCCGGGGTGCGGCAGCTGGTGACCACCACGCTGTACCGCACCTTCCGCGGCTACTTCGGCGGCCAGGTGCTGCTGGCCCTGATCCTCAGCGCCCTGCAGATGGTGGTCTTCACCCTGCTGGGCATTCCCTACGGCGTGCTGTTCGCGGTGACGATCGGCTTCACCACCCTGATTCCCTATGCCAGTGCCCTCACGATCGTGCTGGTGAGTCTGTTGCTGGCGCTGCAGGAGCCTCGCCAGGGCCTCGAGGTGCTGGCGGCGGCGATCACGGTGGGTCAGCTGGTGGACCAGGTGATCCAGCCCCGCCTGATGGGCAGCATCGTGGGGCTGCAGCCCGCCTGGCTGCTGATCAGCCTGCCGATCGGTGCCCGCCTGGGCAGCCTGCTCGGACTGGGTGAACTGCTGGGCCTGTTGCTGGCGGTGCCGCTGGCGAGCTGCGGCAAAACCTTCCTGGATGCCTGGGCGGTGCGGCTGCGGGCGGGGGAGGCGGCGCTGGCGGCGGCGCAAGAGGCACGGGAATGACGGGGGGCGGCCACCCAGTGGCAGCAGCTGACCTCAGCATCCAGCCGGCTGGCTCAAGGCCCTGGCCGTTCCGGCGTCAGGGATGGATTGCTTAGCTCAAACCTCGACCAGGCAAAGCCCTGGCGCTCGAGCAATTCCCGGATGCTGGCCATGCTGGCGTCATCCAGCCGGGGTGTGCGGGACAGCACCCAGCCGTAGCGGCGGTCCGGCGAGCCCACCACCGCCCAGCGGTAGTCGTGGTCGAGCCCGATCACCCAGTAGTCACCCCAGAACGGTCGCCAGCCCAGGACGCTCACAAAGCTCACCTTGAGCTTGGCTCGGGACACCGGATCCACCACCTTCGCCACGCCGGTGGCTTGATCAACGTTGCCGCTGCGTTTGATGCACTGATTCAGCACACTCAATCGTCCATCCGGCCGCAGGCCGTATTGGGCGATGGTGTGGCGGGCGCATTGCCGCTGGAATCGATTCGGGATCCTGGCGATCTCATACCAGCCGCCGGCGTAGCGCTTCAGCTCCACCGAGGGCACCGGCACCAACACCGGCTGGGCCCCCGCCGGCCGGGCAGGGGCTGACGGGGTGAGTTCGGGCCTAACGGTCTCGTTGGGGGCTGTAACCGGATCACCGAGCGCCGCAGCTTGGTGGGGACCCGCCATAGCGAGGGCGATGGCGGCAAGCCAGGGCAGAGGCGCAACGGGAAGCCGGTTCAGCAGGGCCATGCCCTGATCTTTGCAGGCCCCTCAGCGACCCAGGCGACGACGCAGCCGCCGTGACCAACCCAGGGCCGACAGCGCACCCAGCACAGGCAGGGGGCCAGGGGTGGGGGCGGTCGGTGGGGTGTATCCGCCCAGATCCGCTGCCGAGGCCTTGTAGGCCTGCAGAAGGCTGGGGATCAACTCATAACCGGGGGGTAAGTCGCCAAGGTTTGTGGTGCCGGTGTTGCCGTTGGTGGCGATGGCGTAGCAATTGGTCGTCTTACCCAGATCGCACTGCATGCGCTCGCCGGTGCTGGGATTGAAGTAAACGTCAAACTGGATGTTTGATCCGTTCTGAGTCACGGAATAGTCGTTGTCCGTGCCGGTCAGCAGAAGATAGGAGCCATCGTTGAGTTTTGGGCCCACGGCTAGCCCTTCCCATTTTTCGGGTGATTTGTTGTTGAAGGCGGCGATCGTGATGGCGTCCAGATCGATCAAGACTGAGCTTTTCGTCACCGGGACGATGCCGGCGCCAAGGGGTGTGGTGAGATCGACCGCTGATACGTCGGAGGCGCCCTCGAGATCGATCACGAAAATATTTTTGTCGGGGGAGGCGAGATTGGCGTTGGGCACGCCCACGCCGCGGTTGTTGCGTTCGATCACCATGAAGCGATGGTCGTCGAGCGCCACAATTTCCGAAATGCCACGCCCTTGAGCGTTGCTGAAGAGCTGGTAGGCGTATTGGCCAACCACATTGCCGGAGTCAACGTCATATTTGAGAATGCGTGTGTATCCACTGCGTGCAAATTCTGTTCCGCTTGAATTACCGTCGGTGATCACACCATTTTGGAGCATGGCAAAGGCATAGCGGCCGTCCGGGCTCACCGCCAGCCCTTCAAGGCCTCGATTGCCTTCCCGCCCTGAGGTCAGCGTGCCTGGCTTTGGGCTCGCCAGGTAATCGGTGCTGCCACTCGACTTGGGGAGGATGTTGCTGGGAACGGCGAAGGAGCGAATGAATTGCCCCCCACGCGTGAACTCATACACCGAGGGGCCATATTCGTCGGAAACCAGGAAGTTGCCGGAGCGGGGCAGCACCACGATTCCCTCGGGGTCGAAGGAGTTGCCAAGAGTGGAGGCCGAGGCGGGTGCCAAACCATTCAGATAGGCGCTTCCTTTTCGGAACAGAATGGTCTGCTGGATCTGGAAGTTCGAAATGGCCCCCGTCGCTTTGTCAACGTCCAGGCTGAAGCGTTGCAAGCGTGTGTTGTAGTCCAGTGTGCCCCCGCCCGGTCCGCGGTCGGAAAGGCCAAACCACTGGTTCACCGAAGGCAGGTAATAGATGCCGGAAAAGGCGCCAAAACGACCGTTGTTCACTGTCGTGCCCCCCGACAGATCCAGGGTGTTGCCAGGGATGGTGAGGCTGTTCACGTAAGTGGGAGCAGCCATGGCCGGCAGGGCCATGCCTGTTTGGCAGGCCGTGGCCATCAGCGCGAGTTGGAAGACAGGCTTGCGAAGCAATGCAGGCAAAGCCTTGAACCCTTGACGCTGGAAGGTGCTAGCCACTGGTTAGTCAGGATGCGGGATATGTCAAACGTATGGAGATGGCCTGTTGAAGAAGTTAAGGAAAGCTTGTCGTTCGGTAAAAAACTTGCTCCTTCTGCTGCGCCAGCGCGGCACCGCTTGGTGCCCTTGGCGGGCCGTTTTGCCTCATCCTTCGCCCGCTGCAGGCACCACCCCCTGGCTCTCCAGGTAGGCCAGCACCTGCGCCACCGACTCCTCCAGGCTCTGGCGGCCGGTTTCGATGCGCAGCTCGGGGGCTTCCGGCTCCTCGTAGGGGCTGGAGATGCCGGTGAAGTCCTTGATCTGGCCGGCGCGGGCCTTGGCGTAGAGGCCCTTGGTGTCGCGTTGTTCGCAAACCCCCAGGTCGGCGGCGCAGTGGATCTCGATGAAATCGCCGCTCTCCACCAGGGCGCGGGCCCGGTCGCGGTCGGTGCGGAACGGGGACACGAAGGCGGTGAGCACCACCACGCCGGCATCGAGGAACAGCTTGGCCACCTCGCCGATGCGGCGGATGTTCTCCTCCCGGTCGGCATCGGAGAAGCCCAGGTCGGCGCAGAGGCCGTGGCGCACGTTGTCGCCATCGAGCACGTAGCAGGCGAGGCCCTGCTCAAACAGGGCCGAGTTCACCGCATTGGCGAGGGTGCTCTTGCCGGCGCCGCTCAGGCCCGTGAACCAGAGGATGGCGCTGCGGTGGCCCCGCTGATGGGCCCGGGCCGCCCGAGTCACGGTGGAGTGGTGCCACACGATGTTGGTGGCGCCCCCCCCGGACGCGCTGCCCCCCTGGTTGGCCATGGCGCCGGAGGAGGCGTTGGAGGGGGCGGCGGTCATGGCGGCAGCGGCGGGTGGACGGGGCGATCGGTCGGCCGGAGTTGACGGCCGCATCCGACCATTTTCCTCACTGGCAGACCTGGCCCACCGTTCAGGCGGGTGCTGTGGCTCAGCCGGATGCCGTTGCTCAGGCGGGTGCCGCGGCGATGGCGCTCAGCACGGCATAGGCCACATCGCGGTTGCACACATCGCCGTGGTGCCTGATCAGATCGCCCGCGGCGTTGCGGGCGTTGAGGTTGTGGAGCCGGCCGGCCACGAAGTCGTAGCGGCCACCGGCCGGAACGAGAACGCCATCCTTGGCTTCGGGAGTCTTCTGGGCACCGTTGCGGCCGATGCCGCCGTAGGCGCTGCTGCGGTCGCCGAGGGCGGCGGCGTTCTGACCGGCCAGGAGGGAGGCCAGCGGATAGGCCATGCCCACGGCCCTGTCGCTGGTGGTGTGGGTGATGAGGATCGGCCCCCGGATGGCCTTCCGCTCAACCACGCGGCGGAAGACACCATCGTTGTTCTTCTGGTCCCAGTTGCGGGCGAAGCCGTGGTGGGAAAAGGCCGCCTGCAGCAGGCCCATCGAGTCGGCCTGGAGAACCGTGGCGTCGCTGGTCCCGGCGGCCGTGGCGCTCACCAACCGACCGCCGAAGCTGTGGCCCACGAGATGGAGGCGGAGCGCCGGATGGTCGCTGCGGATGCCCCGCAGGAGGGGATTGAGGGCCCTGCTGCCGATCAGGCCGGCGCGCTCCTTCATCTGGTAGTAGGTGGTGAGGTTCAGCACGTTGCGGGCGGCGGAGCCAATGCCGCTGAACAGATCGCCGAGCCCCAGCCCCGAGCCCCCTAGCCCAGCAACGGACCCATTGCCCTCGCCCGGCAGGGCGGTGGCGGTGAAGGACACAGGTTTGCCCAGGTTCTGGAACAGCCTGAGGGTTGGATCGCTGAAGAAGCGGTCGCTGCCGTCCAGCGGATCCGGCTGGCCCGCGTTCACCAGGGAGCGGGCCAGCTTCACGAACTCCCCGCAGGCTCGGTCACTGTCCTTCAGCTGTGCCAGCAGAGCTTGCATCGCCTCGAGCGTGGCGGCCTCGTTGGGGGAGTCGAAGAAGCCCTGCAGGGCATCGATCTGGCGGCTGAGGGCCTGGCCATCCACGCGGTCGCCGGCGGCCGCGGCGTTGCCTGGAGTTAATTCACCCTCGGCGAACCGCTTCGAGGGCCACAACACCCCCAGCACCGCCAAGCGACGGCCTGCCAGACCCGGCAGCTTCCCCTCCCTGAGCAGCGCGGCGGCATTGCCGAGCAGTTCGCGGTAGAGGTTCTCCGCTTCGGCCCTGTTGTTGTTCCAGCCGTGGGCGATCACGATCAGGTCGGTGGGCCCGTTGGCGGGATCGTTGAGGAAGGCGCGGAGCGGGCCGTCGCCCGGTGCGATCACCCTGGCGTTCTTGTCGAAGCGGATCGGGACATAGGGAAAGGGAACGGCCCTGCCAAGGCTCGGATCAGACATCGCCATTCAAATCAGAGTTGCGGATCAGCCATTCGGATCAGACCTGTTGAATGGCGCGCATCAGGTCCACGAGGCCGGCCCCTTGGAAGGAGCGCTCCCGGCCCAGATCGGTGGCGGTGGCCAGAAACACCTCCTTCACCCGGTCGGGCCGCCCGATGAATTCCCGTTTCACCGAGAGAAAGGAGGCGATGCAGCCGGAAACGTGGGGGGCCGCCATGCTGGTGCCGCTCGATTCGATGTAGTTGGGGGGCGGGGTGTTCGGATCACGCGGCAGGCTCTCCTGCAGCAGCCGCCCCGTGCCGCAGGACAGGATCTTTTCGCCGGGTGCGAGCAGGTCGGGCTTCGGACGTCCATCGCCGGTCGGACCCTTGCCTGAGAAGTAGGACACGCCGTAGACGTGGGGCATCTCCCGGTGGGTGGAGCCCACGGTGATGGCCAGTTCGGCATTGCCTGGATCGCTGATCGAGAGGGCCAGGCCCCCCATGCGGTTTTCCTCCTGGTGGCTGGCGGCGAGCTGGCCGTAGCCCCGGTTGCCCGCGGCCACCACCACCGCCACCCCCGAGCGCACCAGCCGGTTGACCTCCACGCAGAGCTGGCTCTGCCCGCAGGCGAACCATTCCGGGTCGAAGGGGTAGCCCACCGAGAGGTTCACGCCATGGATCTGGATGCGCCGGCCATGGCCATTGATCTCCTGGATCCAGTTGATCGCCGCGATGATGCTGCTCACGTCACCGGAGCCGTCCGCTCCGAGCACCTTCAGGCTCACCAGCCGGGTCTGGGGCGCCATGCCGGAGATCGACTCCAGGCCGAGGGCCGAGCTGGTGATCTCCCGCTGCCCGGGGGGTGCGTTGGGATCGAGCACCCGCCGGTAGGCCCGGATGGCGTCGTTGCGGAAGGGGCCCGTCTGGCCCTCCCGCGGCCGCCGCCGGCTGGCGGGTTCGCTGATTTCGCCGGCGATGATGCCCGCCACGTGGGTGCCGTGGCCAAAGTCGTCCCTCAGGGCGCTCTGGGCCGGGTCGTCCACGTCATCGTTGAAGTCGCGGTGCCACTGGGCGTGGGGCCCCATCAGGTTTTGGTGCCTGGCGAAATGCGGGTGGGTCTGATCGATGCCGGAGTCGATCACGGCCCAGCAGATCTCCTGGCCGGAGGCGCGGAAGGCCGCCCGGGCCGCATCGGCCTTGCAGGTGGCGACCGTCCGGTGCACCAGGGGGTAGACCTTGAAGTCTTGCCAGATCTGATGAATGGCCCTCGGAACCCAGGGGTGGGGATCCTTGGCGGCCTCGCTGGGTTCGTTCTTGAGGGGAAGGGGGAGTCCGGCCGCGGCGCCTGGTTGCTGGGCCGCCTGATCGGCAGCCAGGCGTTGCTGCAGTTCGGCGTTGCTGCGGCCGTCGAGGTTCACCAGATCACGGATCTCCGCGGCGCTGAGGCGGGCGAAGACGTAATGGGGTTGGTCCTTGTTCTTGATCGGTTTCAGCCGCCGGGCGCTCTGGTGGCTCTGGCCGATCAGGTAGGCCAGGGTGTGGAGGATCCATTCCCGGGCCGCGGCGCGGGCGCCGGGATACTCCAGGTTGGCGTCGATGATCACGTCGAATTCCGTGGCGGCATCGGCGCCCGCCATCGTGTTCAGCAGGGGCAGGGCGATAAAGGTCTTGACCAGGGTGCGCTGGATCCGGGTGCGCACGTCCTCTGCCGCAGGATCGCCAGGGTTGCCGGTGGACCTGTTCATGCTGGGTTCTCCCGGCGTCCGCCGATCCGCGCAGCGGGCGCGTCGGGCAGGTTCAGGGCTGTGTAGCGGGTTCCCGATCGCCGTGCAACAGGGCGGCGCCCCCTCAGGCGAGCACCGCCTCCACCACGCTCACGGGCGAGGAGGTGGGCACAATCCGCACCAGGTTCAACCCCGCCCGGGCCAGCAGATTCGCGTACTCCGCGGGCGTGCGTTCGCGGCCGCCCTCGGTCATCACCAGCATGTTGAGGTCGAGCAACTTGCCGGGGAAGGGAGCGTTGCCCGGCGGAATCACTTGCTCCACCAGCAGCACCCGCGCGCCGGGGGCCATCGCGGCGCGGATGTGCTCCAGGATCCGCAGGCAGGCGTCATCGCCCCAGTCGTGAATGATGTGCTTGAGCAGGTAGGCATCGGCGCCGGCGGGTACGCCGGCGAAGAAGTCGCCGCCCTCAACGCTCAGCCGCCCCGCCAGCTCCGGCGGCACCACCACCGGCGCCACCACCTGGGGCTGATCGAACACGGTGCCGCGCAGGGCGGGGTAGGCCGCCAGCACCTTCTGCACCAGCAGACCCTGGCCGCCCCCCACATCCACCAGGTGGCTGATGCCACTGAAGTCGTAGCCGGCCAGCAGGGCCTCGATCTGGGCGCGGGAGTGGTCGCCCATCGCCCCATCGAAGATGGCGCCGCGGTCCGGGTTTTGCTGGTACCACTCGAACACCGACATGCCGTAGCGGTGGCGGAAGGCCCCTTCGCCGGTTCGCAGGCTGTAAAGCAGGTCGGCCCAGCCGAGGTAGTGCTCTTCGCCCACCATCCGGGCCACCATCCGCATCGACTGGGGGTGATCGCTGCGCAGCAGCTCCGCCAGCGGCGTGAGCGCGAAGTGGCGCGGCGCCGTTTCCTGGAAGATGCCCAGGCTGGCCAGGCCCCGCAGCAGCCGGAACAGGCCATCGGACTCGGCGCCGCAGGCTTCCGCCAGCTCCTCCACTGGCCGCTCCCCGGAGGTCAGCTGGTCGGCCACGCCGAGCTCGGCGGCCCCGTGGATCATCTGGGTGACCCAGGCGCCGCTGATCATCTGCCTCAGCCGGTCAGAGGGGGAGAGGGCCGGGGGGCCGCCCTGGGTTTGCTCCGCGTCCAGGGGCAGGGCGGGTTTGGCCGGCGGGCTCACGGATTCGGCTGGCGCCATCGGGGTGGAAGGAAGCTGCCTCCGCTCTAGCGCCGGGGTGGGGTGTTGGAAAAGCTTGGAGCCGTCTGGGCACGCCGCCGCCGGGTTCTGAACTGGCATTCCAGATCGGGCTGGCCCCCCGGCCCCAGATCAACGCAGCCCGAAGGCACTGGGTGAAAGGGGCCAGGAGGATGAATAACGCGCGCTACTTTCGCCCTTGGCCTCGATCCCCTTTCCAGTCAACGATGAAATTAAGCCGTTTTTATCTCATTTTTTCTGCCGTTGGACTCCTGCCAATCGCGTTGAGCTATGGAGTTGATCCGAATCGAATCCTGCCGAAACTCCTGCAAATTCTGCCCATCGAGGGAGACGTGGTTCATGTCTTTAGGGCCATGATGGGGCTCTACCTTGCAACCATCGTTCTTTGGCTGCTTGGCGCTATCCGTGGCGGTCCCCTGATGCGGACCGCTTTGATCAGCGAGATCGTCTTTATGTCTGGTTTGGCGGCCGGAAGACTCCTGGACCTGCTGCTGGATGGCTGGCCAAGCCCGATGCTGATCGTTTACACCGTGGCTGAATTGCTGCTGGCTGCGTGGGGCGTTCTTTGCCTGAAGGGATTTGATCGTCATGCTGCCATCACCAAAACGTTGGCCTAGGAAGGGCCTCCTCCTGGTTCGTTCCCCCCTCACCCCCCCGCCTGCTTGGGCCGGAAGCCCTCTTTCTCCAGCGCCGCCAGGGCCGCGGCCACCTGGTCGCCCTGCAGTTCGATCACGCCGTCCTTGAGGGTGCCGCCGGTGCCGGAGGAGGCCTTCAGGGTCTTGAGCAGGGCGCGGGCTTCGGCTTCGGGGATCTCCAGCCCGGTGATCGCGGTCACGAGCTTGCCGCCCTTGCCGGCCTTGGTGCGCTGCACCCGCACCTTTTGCTGGACCTTCGCTGTGGCGGACCCACCGGCGCCAGAAACCCCGGCGGCGGGCCGCGCCGTGCTCGCGCTGCTGCCGCTGAATTCCTGCCAGCCGCCCTTCCTCGCCATGCCAAACCTTGCGCCGCTGCCCCGGATTCTGATCGGCGCCGCGCCAGGGCCCTACTGCTGCACCGCCAGCGGCACGGGGCCGGTGGTGCAGGAGCCGGTGCGCAACGAGCAGCGGCCGGCCGCTTCGGCGGCGGCCTGTTCCGCTTCGAGCCGCTCAAGCCCTTCCCGCACCCAGCGGCTGCAGGCCTCGTTCCAATCCATCCCGGCGCTGCCGGCCGCCTGGGCCAGCCGCTGCTGCAGGTCGTGATCCAGCCACTCCAGGTTCGCCGGTGCCGGGCTGGCCGGCGAGGGGGCGAGGGAAATAGCGGGGGATGCCGTCATGGCCGGGCTTGGGAACGCACTTGGTTCCAGTGTGTGCCTCGCGGGTCTCGCCGTCAGTTCATGGTGATCCATGCGCCCGGAGTGGGCCGCGCGCTGGTGTTCGCTCCGCACGGAGGGACCCTGCCGTCTTCACTTCGCCATCGCCACCACGCCGACGCTGCCGGCCTCGGCCAGACCCAGCACGATGAAGCGGCTCCCCTGCAATCCGCAGCGATCATGCCGCTCCTCCCCCAGCTGTTCCGCCCCGAGCAGCTCCAGGCCTGGCGCTTCGCTGACAGCGACCACTGCCGCCTCGCCCTGATCTGCGATCCGGCCCACCACAGCGGCGGCCCCACCCTGCTGCTCGAGATCCACGACCCCAGCGACCGGGTGCCGCCCCACCGCCACGCCCACGCGGTGGAGCTGTTCTTCGTGCTGCGCGGCCGGGTCCGTTTCCACGTGGACGGCACCACGATCGAAGCCAGCACCGGCGACAGCGTGGTGGTCCCCGAAGGGAGCCTCCATGATTATGAGAACCCCGGTCCGGATCGGGTTTATTTGCTCACGGTGGTGAGCACCGACGACGGCTTCGCCGAAGGCCTGCGCCACGGCATCCCTACCCCCCTCGATGCCGAGGATCTGGCCGTCCTGAGGAGTTTATAAATGATGTGGTAGGTGGGTGGCCTCCAGGCCGATCCAGATCTCCTCAGGCCTGAATCCGCCATGGCACGCCTGCACTGGTTCTGCCAGCAGCGGCTCGATCAAGGGACCAGCGGCGGTCCGTGAGCGCCTGAAGCCGCAGTGGCTGCGGGCGCCGTTGGTTGCTCGGTTTGCAATGTCCCCGCGTAAGATTCTTACTGCATCCCTGCGTCGCCGGTCACCGCCACCATGCGCATTACCAGCAAGGGCCAGGTCACGATCCCCCAGGCGATCCGGGAGCAATGCGGGCTGTTGCCCCACACCGAGGTGCGCTTTGAGGTGGAGGAGGGCCGGGTGTTGCTGGTGAAACAGGATCAACCCGGCGGACGGGGCGAAGAGGGGGTGCAGCGCTTGCGGCAGGTCCGGCTGCGCAGCCGCCTCAGCACCGATGAACTCCTGGCCCTTTGCCGGGGTGAGGAGTATTGATGGTGTTCGTGGATTCGAACGTGATCCTCGATGTGATCACCGACGATTCCCGCTGGGGCGCCTGGAGCGCTGCCCAGCTGTCCCAGGCCCTCGATGCCGGGCCGGTGCTGATCAATGCCATCGTCTACGCCGAGATCGCTTTCGCCTGTGCGCGCATTGAGGAGGTGGATGCCCTGCTGCCGCAGCACCTCTACGCCTATCGGCCGATTCCTAGGGAGGCCTCCTTTCTTGCCGCCAGAGCCCACGCCGACTACCGCCAGCGCGGCGGCCAGCGCTCGACGATCCTTCCGGATTTTCTGATCGGCGCCCATGCCCTCCTCGAGGCCAAGGCACTGCTCACGCGCGATGGGCGCCGCTACCGCCAGGCCTTCCCTCGCCTGCGGCTGGTCCTGCCAGGAGGCCCGTCTCCCTAGGCTGCTCCCACTGCATGCTGCCGCCGGTGACCACCACCGTTCCCCCCCTCCAGGCCACCAGCCCCGATCCCGCCAGCCTGGCTCCCGCGGTGCGGCCCGATCCCCTAGGGCGCTTCGGCCCCTACGGCGGCCAGTACGTGCCGGAAACCCTGATGCCGGCCCTGGCGGAGCTGGAGGCTGCTGCGGCCGAGGCCTGGGCCGATCCGGCCTTCACCGAGCGGCTCAACCATCTGCTGCGCACCTATGTGGGCCGGCCCAGTCCGCTCTATGAGGCCGAGCGCCTCACCGAGCACTACCGCCGCGCCGAAGGTGGCCCCCGCATCTGGTTGAAGCGGGAAGACCTCAACCACACCGGCGCCCACAAGATCAACAACGCCCTTGGTCAGGGCCTTTTGGCCCTGCGCATGGGCAAGAAGCGCGTCATCGCCGAAACCGGCGCCGGCCAACACGGCGTGGCCACCGCCACCGTCTGCGCCCGCTTCGGCCTGGAGTGCGTGATCTATATGGGCGCCGAGGACATGCGCCGCCAGGCCCTCAACGTGTTCCGCATGCGCCTGCTCGGTGCCACGGTGCAGCCGGTCACCGCCGGCACGGCCACCCTCAAGGACGCCACCAGCGAGGCGATCCGCGACTGGGTGACCAACGTGGAGACCACCCACTACATCCTCGGCTCGGTGGCCGGCCCCCACCCCTACCCGATGCTGGTGCGCGATTTCCATGCCGTGATCGGCATCGAGGCCAAGCAACAGTGCGCCGAGGCCTTCGGCCGCCTGCCCGATGTGCTGGTGGCCTGCGTGGGCGGCGGCTCCAACGCCATGGGCCTGTTCCATGCCTTCGTGGAAGACCCCTCCGTGCGCCTGATCGGCGTCGAGGCGGCCGGCGAGGGGGTGGCCAGCGGCCGCCATGCCGCCACGATCACCGAGGGTCGGGTGGGGGTGCTGCACGGCGCCATGAGCCTGCTGCTGCAGGACGAGGAGGGCCAGGTGCAGGAGGCCCACTCGATCAGCGCCGGCCTCGATTACCCCGGCGTGGGTCCCGAGCACAGCTACCTCAAGGGCATCGGCCGGGCCGAATACGCCGCCGTGACCGACTCAGAAGCCCTCGATGCCTTGCAGATGCTCTGCCGTCTGGAGGGCATCATCCCGGCCCTCGAAACGGCCCACGCCTTCGCCTGGCTCGAGCAGCTTTGCCCCACCCTGGCCCCCGGCACCGAGGTGGTGCTCAACCTCTCCGGCCGCGGCGACAAGGACGTGAACACCGTGGCCGAGAAGCTCGGGGATCGGATGGGAGGGTGAGCGGCAGCGGTCGACCCCTGCTGACACTTTTCTCATCCGTTGGCCCATCCCAAAAACATCCATCGCCCGCACGATTGGCACGACACCGGTCAAGACCCCTAAAGCGGATCCTCCTCCCACTGAAACCGCGGCAGTTTGCTGAGGGTTTCCTGCAGGTTGCGGGCCCAGATCTCCATCGAGCGGGTCACCTGGCTGTGGTCTTTGTCCAGCTTGAGGCGGCGGGAGACCCGCAGTTCATCGGCCGGCACCAGGGCGATCTCGAAGGGCGGACCCACGGTGAGGTTGGAGCGGCGGGTCACGATCTGCGATACCAGGCAGAGGCGGGCCGCATCCTCGAGTGAGAGGCGGGTATGTCCCACGTAATCGAGGGGGGGCTTGCCGTATTTGCTCTCGCCGATCTGCAGGAAGGGGGTTTCCGGCGTGGCCATGATCGCGTTGCCCTGCGGATAGATCAGGTAGAGGCCATGGGGCTGGCCGGCGATCTGCCCCCCGAGGATGAAGCTGGCTTCGCCGCTGGCGCCGGCCTGCTGGAGGGACGTGGAGTAGGCCCGCTGGACGGCCACGCTCAGGCGGCCCACGTAGTCGGCCGCCTCGAACAGGTAACGGGCCGTGAGCAGATCGTGGCTTTCGGCCGCGGTGCCCGGGGATCGGGGCCGGGCGGGTGGCGCTGAGGCTGGCCCATCATTCACGGCGCTCAGGATCTCGGCGGATGCGGCGGCGTCATCGAGGGCCAGATCTCGTCGGATGCGATTGAGCACGGCCTGGGTGGTGCCGAGATTCCCGGCTGCCATCAGCACGAAGAGCCGATCCGGCGCAGGCTGGAACACGTGCATCTTGCTGTAGCTGGAGATGTAATCCACCCCCGCATTGGTGCGCGAATCGGAGGCGAACACCAGGCCGCTCTCCAGGAGGAAGCCCACGCAATAGGTCATGGTCGGATTCGCATCTGCTTCATGGTCTGATTCATGTCCCGGATCAGCTCAACAGCCGCTGCAGGATTGAGGCCACCGAATGCACGGCGGAGCGGGCCGTGGCGTAGGCCATTCGCATCGGACCCACCAGGGCCACCTGCCCGCAGGAGCCATCGGCCGTGCGGTACGGGGCCTGCACCACGGAGCACTGGCCCAGGGCGGTGTGGGGGTGTTCACTGCCGATCCAGATGCTGCCGGCCTCTTCGCTGGCCTGCCCGCTACCCGGGGAAGCCAGCACCTGGTGGGGACCGCTCTCCACCAGCTGCACCAGGGGGAGCAGGCTGGAGGTGCGGCTGAATTCGGGCTGGGCCAGCAGGCCGCCCAGGCCGGCCGCCACCACCCCATCGAAGCTGCCCCCGCCCGCCGTGCCGAGTTGGGCATGGCTTTCGAGGGCCTGGCGCAGCAGTCCGCCGCTGGCCCCCAGCTGGGCCGGCAGCCGTTCCCAGGCGATGCGGCCGGCGGGGTGGCTGCGCAGTTGTTCGTTGGTCCAGCGCTCCAGCTGGGGCAACTGGTCGGTGCTGCCTCCCGGCAGGCGCAGGTTCAGGCTGGTGGTGAGGGCCGCCCCCTGCACCAGGAACACCAGCAGGCGGTCACTGCTCACCACCAGGCGCACCTCCTGGAGGTGGGGCCGGGGCCGGCGCGGCCGGCTGATCAGGCTGAGCAGGCCGGTGAGGTCGGCCAGGCGGCGGGATAGGTGTTGCAGCAGATCATCAAGGGCTGCCCACTGCAAGCTGATGCCCGCCAGCTCCCGCTCTAGTTGGAGGGCCGCCGCCCCGGGGGAGGGGAGGAGCTGGTCTACGTAGAGGCGATAGCCCAGCTGGCTGGGGATGCGGCCGGCGGAGGGGTGGGGCTGGGTGAGCAGGCCCCGCTGCTCAAGGGCCCCCATGGCGGAGCGCACCGTGGCCGGGCTGGCGGGCAGGCCAAAGCGCCGCACCAGGATATGGCTGCCCACGGGCTCGACCGTGTCCACGTAGTGCCGCACGGTGGCCTGCAGCACCTCCTGCTGCCGGCGGGGCAGGCTCTCCAAGCGAGACATCGGCTACAGGGGACGGCGGCGATCGTAGGCAGCCCTTGCCCCTGCTTGATGCTTTGTCATGGGCGGGGAGCCGGCGGGGCGTCGATCGACCCGCTCTCCCGCCCGCTTCAGTAGCGCGGCACCGAAGGGTCCACCTCCCGGCTCCAGGCCTCGATCCCCCCCTCCACGTTCCACACCTCGGGGTAACCCCGCTCCTGGGCCAGCCAGCAGCCGAACTGCCAGCTCCGCATGCCGGAATGGCAGAGCACCGCCACGGGCCTGGCCGGATCGAGCAGGTCGCCGATCCCCTCGATCCAGTCGGTGGACCGACTCAAGGGGAGATGCAGCACCGGGTGGGGCAGGCGGGCCAGGTCCAGTTCCTGGTCCTCCCGCACATCCACCACCTGGATCGGGCTCCCGAGGCGCAGTTGCTCGGCCAGGTCAGGGGCGCTGAGCCGTCCGGGCAGCTGGGGGTTGGGGGTGGTCATGGTGGGCGCCGGGGCGGGCGGGCGTCAGGATGGCCCCATCCTGCAAGAGGGGAATGAAGGCCAGGCCTTTCTTGGCGGTGCTGCTGGCCCTCGGCCTGCTGGCCCTCGCCCTGGGCGGCGCCGGCTGGTGGCTGGTGGGGCAGCGGGGCCCCCTGGCCCTCCAGCACCGGGCGGCCAACCTGCCGCGGGCGGCCCGTTTCGTGCCGCGCCAGGCCCCCCTGAGCCTCTACTTGCTCAGCGATGGGGAGGAACCCGTGGCCTATGCCCGGGCCGTGGCACCGGCCCGCAACCGCCGCCAGGCCGCCGCGGCGATCGAGGGGCTCCGCGATGGCGCCTTCGCCGCAGCGGGCCTCGATTACCCCACGGAGCTGGCCTCCTGGCTTGCCCCCGAGATCGGCCTGGCCCTCCTGGATCTCCCGGACGGCGATCCGGGCGCTGCCCCGGGTTCCGGCAACTGGCTGCTGGCCCTGCGCAGCCGCGATGGGGACGGCGCCCGTCAATTTGTGCAGCGCTTCTGGCAGACCCGCAGCCTGGCCGGCACCGACCTGCAGGTCAGCCGCTATCGGGGGATGGGCCTGATCAGCGGCCGGGGTGCCCTGCTCGGCCGCCAGCCGGTGCCCCTCGCCACCGCCCTGGTCGACGACGACCTGCTGCTCATCGCCTCCGGCCGGGGCGTGCTGGAGCAGGCCCTCGATGTCTCCCAGATCGATGAGCTCAACCAGGGTGCCGATCCTGCGCTGCGCCAGCGGATTGCCGACCTCGGCGAGGGGGCGGCCCTGCTGGTGGCTCGGGGCGCCGGATTGGCCGAGGGGCTGGGAATCCCGACCGACCCGGGAGCCGCTGTCCAGGTTCTGGCCAGCCTCCGCCCCGATGGACCCTCCCTTTGGCTCGAGGCGCTGGTCGACCGGCCCGGCGCTGGCCCGGTCGGTGCAGTGGGCCTGGATGCCACCGCATTGGCCGTGCGGCGCGCCCTGGTGGCGGCGGCCCCCGCTGCCACGGAGCGGCTGGGCCTGCTCCAGAACCCGATGGCCCTGCTCTCCGACCCCCTGCTTCGCCCCCTGGTGGAGCGGGTGGCAGCCCTGGTTCCCGGGGCTGGCCCCCTCCCCCCCCTGCTGGTGGCCGCCGCCGATGGTCCCCTCGTGGTGGCCGAAGCTCCCGCCGGCTGGCTGATGGCCTCGCCGCCGGATCGGCCGGCCCCCGCCGCCCTGGATGCTCCCTTGGCCGCCGCCGGCCTGATCCCGGCCCCCTTGGAGGTGGAAGGCCGCCCGGTCACCGTCTGGACCCGGCTGGTGGCCGGCCGCGCCCGCCCCGACCGGGAGGGCGTGGATCGCCTCCAGGCGCCCCTCGAGGGCTGGCGCGGCGAGCAGGACGCCCAGGCCCTGTGGGGGCGCAGCCTGGCCCTGTTGGAGGCGGCCGGAGACGGGCGGGGTGCCGAGCGGCGCGAGCGGCAGCTCGAGGCCCTGGATCGTCCTGCCGCACCGCTGCAATGGGCCCTCGCGGCCGAGCCGTCCCGCTCCCTGCTGCGCGACTGGTTGCCCTGGCGGCGCCTTTCCACCCTCGCCGGTGGCCCCCTGGATGGCCATCTGCGGGGGCTCGCCCTGGCCCTGGAGCCCGGGGCCGATGGCCTCAGGCTGCGGGCTCGGCTCGAATTCGGATCGGGAGCATGAGCGCGATCGGCCCGCTTCCCCGCTCCAAAGAAACCTGACACGGCAGTCCCATGGCATCCTCCGGCCCCCGACTCCTGCTGCTGCGCCACGGCATCGCCGAGGACCGCAGTGAAGAACGGCCCGATGGCTTGCGGGCCCTCACCCCCGCCGGCCGCCGCCGCACCACGGCGGTGCTCGAACGGGCGGTGGCCCTGGGGTTAGCGGTGGACCGGCTGGTCTCCTCCCCCCTGGTGCGCGCTCGACAGACCGCTGAGCTCGCCCTCGGCGCCGGCCTGGCTCCTTCCCTGGAGCTCGCTACGGCCCTGGAGCCCGGAGCCGATCCCCTGCCGTTGCTAGCCCGCTGGCTGGCCTCCACCCCCACAGCCGTTGCTCCCCAGCCGCCAGGGGGGGGGCGCCAAGATGGGGAGGATCTGCCCCCCGCGGCCGACTCCCCGGGGGCCAGACCCCTCAGCCTGGCCCTGGTGGGCCATGAACCCGACCTGGGGGACCTCGCCGCCAGGCTTCTGGGGGCTCCGTCGGGGTCGATCGCCCTGCGCAAGGCTGGCCTGGCTGTGCTCGTTCTGCCCCGTTCCGCCCAGGCTCGCCTGGAGGAGCAGGTGGCCGCCGGTGCCTGGCGCCTGCATCTGCTGCTCACCCCCCGGGTCCTGTTGGCCTAGTGGTACCCATCACTGGCAGCCAGCGCTACGGCGCTGCGGCGACCAGACGCCTAGGTTCAGCGTTCCCGGTATCCCCGACACCTGGCATGGCGGCGAAAAGTACCCCTGAGGAAGCCACCACCAGCATCGCTGCCCCCGCCGCCGCGCCAACGGCGACGCCAGCCGCCCTGCCGGCCTTCCGGCCGGGCCTCGAGGGTGTGCCTGCCACCCAGTCGGCCATCTGCGACATCGATGGCCAGCGCGGGGTGCTCACCTACCGGGGCGTGCCCGTCGACCAGCTCGCCCGCCAGAGCAGCTTCCTGGAGACGGCCTATCTGCTGATCTGGGGCGAATTGCCCACGATCTTCCAGCTCAACGGCTTCCAGCACGAGGTGCAGATGCACCGGCGGGTGAGCTTCCGCATCCGCGACATGATGAAGTGCTTCCCGGCCTCGGGGCACCCGATGGATGCGCTGCAGGCCAGTGCCGCCTCGCTGGGGCTGTTCTATTCCCGCCGCGCCCTCTACGACCCGCAGTACATCACCGAGGCGGTGGTGCGCCTGATCGCCAAGATCCCCACGATGGTGGCGGCCTTCCAGCTGATCCGCAAAGGCCAGGATCCGATCCAGCCCCGCGACGACCTCGCCTATTCGGCCAACTTCCTTTACATGCTCACTGAGCGGGAGCCCGACCCCCTGGCGGCCCGCATCTTCGATGCTTGCCTGATCCTTCACGCCGAGCACAGCCTCAACGCCAGCACCTTCAGCGCCCGCGTCACCGCCAGCACCCTCACCGATCCCTATGCGGTGGTGGCCTCGGCGGTCGGCACCCTGGCTGGTCCGCTCCACGGCGGCGCCAACGAGGATGTGCTCGACATGCTCGACGAGATCGGCACGGTGGACCGGGTGGAGGCCTGGCTCGACCAGGCGATCGCCTCCAAGCAGAAGATCATGGGCTTCGGGCACCGGGAATACAAGGTGAAGGATCCCCGTGCCGTGATCCTGCAGGGCCTAGCCGAGGAGCTGTTCGTGCGTTTCGGCTACGACACCATGTACGACGTGGCCCGCAGGCTGGAGGAGGTGGCGGCCGACCGGTTGGGCCCGAAGGGCATCTACCCCAACGTGGATTTCTATTCCGGCCTGGTGTATCGCAAGCTCGGCATCCCCCGCGACCTGTTCACGCCGATCTTTGCCATCGCCCGCACCGCCGGCTGGCTGGCCCACTGGCGCGAGCAGCTCGGCGCCAACCGTATCTATCGTCCAACTCAGATCTACACAGGATCGGCTGAGCGCCCCTGGCTCCCCCTCGAGTGCCGGCCCGCCGCCTCCTGAACGGGTTCCCCCCAGCCCAGCTGGGGGGGGCCTAACGTCCCCCCAACTGCCCCAACAGCCATGCAGACCTTTGCGGTCGTGACCCCGGGCCTCGACCTGCAGGCCAGCTTCCTCGATCTGCTCGACGGTTTCGGTGTCAGCCAGGGGCTCGCCCACCTGCTCTGGCTGCCCCTGCCCATGCTCACCGTGCTGGTGGCGGCCGTGGTGGGCGTGCTGGTGAACGTGTGGCTCGAGCGCAAGATCTCCGCTGCCGCGCAGCAACGGATCGGTCCGGAGTACGCCGGTGCCCTCGGGGTGCTGCAGCCGATGGCCGATGGCCTCAAGCTGCTGTTCAAGGAGGACATCATCCCCGCCAAGGCCGACGGCCTGCTCTTCACCCTCGGCCCGGTGCTGGTGCTGGTGCCGGTGATCCTGAGCTGGTTGGTGGTGCCCTTTGGCCAGAACCTGCTGATCAGCAACGTGGGATTGGGGGTGTTCCTCTGGATTGCCCTCAGCAGCATCCAGCCGATCGGCCTGCTGATGAGTGGCTACTCCAGCAACAACAAATATTCCCTGCTCGGTGGGCTGCGGGCGGCGGCCCAGTCGATCAGCTACGAGATTCCGCTGGCCCTGAGCGTGCTGGCGATCGTGATGATGAGCAATTCACTCAGCACTGTCGATATCGTGAACCAGCAGACCGGCGCTGGCATCTTCAGCTGGAACATCTGGCGCCAGCCGGTGGGCTTCATGGTCTTCTGGATCTGTGCTCTGGCCGAGTGCGAGCGCCTCCCCTTCGACCTCCCCGAGGCGGAGGAGGAGTTGGTGGCGGGCTACCAGACCGAGTATTCCGGCATGAAGTTCGCCCTCTTCTACCTGGGCAGCTACATCAACCTGGTGCTCTCAGCGCTGCTGGTTTCGGTGCTGTATCTGGGCGGCTGGAGCTTTCCGATCCCTGTGGAGTGGCTGGCCGGCCTGCTCGGCCAGTCGGTGGATGCCCCGCTGGTTCAGGTGATCACCGGCAGCCTCGGCATCGTGATGACCGTGCTCAAGGCCTACCTGCTGGTGTTCTTTGCGATCCTGCTGCGCTGGACCGTGCCGAGGGTGCGGATCGACCAGCTGCTGGATCTGGGTTGGAAGTTCCTGCTGCCTGTGGCCCTGGTCAACCTGCTGGTCACCGCCGCCCTCAAACTGGCCTTCCCGGCTGCCTTCGGCGGCTGAACCGCCGCGATGTTGCCGGTCCGGCTGCAACCTGCTCACCGGCTGCGCCAAACCCCCTTACTTGCCGCCATCATGGTGGCCCATCCCGTTCCCTGAGCTCCCTTCCCCCATGTTCGGGTTCCTCAAGAAAGTCGGCGACTACACCCAGGATGCGGTGGGCGCGGCCAAGTACATCACCCAGGGTCTGGGCGTCACCTTCGACCACCTGCGCCGCCGGCCGATCACGGTGCAGTACCCCTATGAAAAGCTGATCCCCTCGGAGCGCTACCGCGGCCGCATCCACTACGAGTTCGATAAGTGCATTGCCTGCGAGGTGTGCGTGCGGGTCTGCCCGATCAACCTGCCGGTGGTGGATTGGGTGATGAACAAGGCCACCAAGAAGAAGGAGCTGCGCAACTACTCGATCGATTTCGGGGTGTGCATCTTCTGTGGCAACTGCGTGGAGTACTGCCCCACCAACTGCCTCTCGATGACCGAGGAGTACGAGTTGGCGGCCTTCGATCGCCACAGCCTCAACTACGACAACGTCGCCCTCGGCCGTCTCCCCACCAGCGTGACCAGCGATCCGGCCGTGGTGCCCCTGCGGGAGCTGGTCTACCTGCCCAAGGGTGTGATGGATCCCCATGATGTGCCCGCCACCATGCCGCGGGTCGGCAGACTCCCCGAGCAGGTGCTCGAAACCCTGCCCAGGCCGGCGACGGCCGCTCCTGACCCCGCCGCCACCCCCGCCGACCCAGGCGCCACCCCCAAGCCATGACCATCGCCTCCACCACAGAGCTCATCTGCTTCCTGGTGCTCTCGGTCACCCTGGTGGCCGGGTCCCTCGGGGTGGTGTTGCTCCCCAACATCGTTTACTCCGCCTTCCTGCTGGGCGGCGTGTTCCTCTCGGTGGCCGGCCTCTACCTGCTCCTCAATGCCAGCTTCGTGGCCGCCGCCCAGGTGCTGGTCTACGTGGGGGCGGTGAATGTGCTGATCCTGTTCGCGATCATGCTCGTGAACAAGAAAGAAACCCTCGCACCCATCCCTGGTTTGCTGCTGCGGCGGGTTCTTTCCGGGGCGGTCTGCGCCGGTCTGTTCGCGCTGCTGCTTCGGGTCTCCTTCACCACCGACTGGGCCCTGCCCGGCCCCACCCCGGTGGGTGAAGAGGCCACGATTCGGATCGGGGAGCACCTGTTCAGCGATTACCTGCTGCCCTTCGAACTGGCTTCAGTGCTGCTGCTGATGGCGATGATCGGTGCCATCGTGCTGGCCCGGCGTGATGTGTACAGCAGCGACGTCATCACCGGTGAACCCGTGGACCAGGGTCTGATCGAGAAGGCCCGCACCCCCCTGCTGCTTGAGAAGCCCGCCCTGGAGAAAGCCCCATGACCCTCGCCCTGGTTCTTCCCGGTTTCAGCAACGGGATTCCCCTACAGGCCTTCCTCGCCCTTGCTGCCGTGCTGTTCTGCATCGGGGTTTGGGGCCTGATCAACAGTCGCAATGCCGTTCGGGTGTTGATGAGCATCGAGCTGATGCTTAATGCGGTGAACCTGAACCTGATGGCCTTCTCCAACTACCTGGACGGCCAGCTGATCCGCGGCCAGGTGTTCACCATCTTCGTGATGACCGTGGCCGCCGCTGAGGCAGCGGTGGGTCTGGCGATCCTGCTCTCCTTGTATCGAAACCGCGAAACGGTGGACATGGAGCGTTTCAATCTCCTGCGCTGGTAGCCAGGCTGGGGTGAGCTGATCTGCGGCGTTTCGCACCATGCGGCTTGAGAAGGTCTGGTTGATCGTTCGCAGCGGCAGCCGCGTCGCCCAGCTGCAGGCCGGCCGCTGTGCGGAGGATCTCCGCTCCCGGGGCATCGCCGTGGTCGTTGCCGCCAGTGGCCTGGCCCAGAATCCGTTTCCGGCCCTGCTGGCCACCGAACCGGGCCCGCCCGATCTGGCCTTGGTGCTCGGTGGTGATGGCACCGTGCTCGGTGCGGCCCGCCACCTCGCCCCCTACGGGGTGCCGATCCTCAGCTTCAACGTGGGGGGGCACCTCGGCTTTCTGACCCATGAGCGCAGCCTGTTGCGGCTCGCCGACGAGGGATCCCCTGAACCCTGCCTCTGGCAGCGTCTGCGGGAGGACCGCTTCGCCCTGGAGCGCCGCATGATGCTGGAGGCCCGCATCGAGCGGGGTGATGGGGTAGGCGCCACCGCGGCCGGCCGCACTGGGGCGCCGATCACCGCTGCCGATGTCGATGCCGATGGTCCCCACGGCGCCCTCAACGATTTCTATTTCCGGCCCTGCCTCGATGAGGTGTCACCCACCTGCCTGCTGGAGCTCGAGATCGATGGGGAGGTGGTGGACCAGTACCGCGGCGACGGCCTGATCATCGCCACCCCCACCGGTTCCACCGGTTACGCCATGGCGGCCGGTGGGCCGATCCTCCATCCCGGTATCGAGGCGATCGTGGTGAATCCGATCTGTCCGATGAGTCTCTCCAGCCGTGCCGTGGTGGTGCCTCCCCGCTCGAGGCTCACGGTGTGGCCGCTTGGGGAGAGCAGCCGGCGGGTGAAGCTCTGGAAGGATGGCGCCCACGCCAGCCTGCTCGATCCTGGCGATCGCTGTGTGGTTCAACAGGGGCCCCATCCGGCCCTGCTGCTCCAGCTGGAGCAGAGCCCCTCCTATTACCGCACCCTCACCCACAAGCTCCACTGGGCCGGCAGCCTCACCAACGGCGAGGCGTCCACGAACTAGGAGACAGCTCCAGACATCGACTTGTTTCACAATGCTCCTTTCCCGGCGACCCCTGGTCGCGGCAGCACGTGGCGCTGGAGATCGAACGACGCTTTTTGGTGGTGGGCGAGGGTTGGCGCCACCACAGCCTCTGGGAGCGCAGCCTGCACCAGGGCTACTTGGTGGCAGCTGCCGATGGCCTCACCCTGCGGGTGCGCACCACCGCGCCGTTGGCGGAAGCCGGGCCGCCGGAAGCCGCTGGGGTTGGAGACAGGCCGGAGCCCTCGTCGCAGGCCTTCCTCACCCTCAAGGCCGCTCCCCCCGCCGCCTTCAGCGGTCCGGCCCTCTGCCGGCTGGAATTCGAATATCCGATTCCTCTGGGCGACGCCGAGGAGCTGTTGAGCGTGGCGGCGGCTTCGCTGCGCAAACGGCGCCATGGCCTCGATCTGAGCGGTGGTGACTGGGTTCTTGATGTGTTCGAGGGCGACAATGCCCCTCTGGTGCTGGCCGAGGTGGAGCTGGCCAGCGCCGATCAGGCCGTGCTGATTCCTCCCTGGTGCGGCCGGGAGGTCACCGGCCGCCATGAGCTGAGCAATGCCGCGCTGGCCCACCACCCCTTCGCCCGCTGGAGCGAGGCTCAGCGCCGCGAGCTGCTGGGCTAGGTCTACATCGGCTGTTGATTGGATGTAGCGTAAATGGGTTCCACGCTGCGGCGTCCCGGGCGGGGCGCAGATGCCATGACCGGCCTTTATGACGACCAGGGTGTGCTGCGCTGCGCCGGCAGGGACCCTGATGATTGCTTGGCCTACGCCGATCTGTTCGACCTGGCTGCCGGGCAGTTCAGCTTGGTGACCTTGGAGGCTCCCCGGCCCCTGGGCTGGCGGCACGGTGCCCAGGGCCGTCTCTCATCAGCCGGGACTGACTGACAGGAACCTGGATCAGCGTCGGCCTTCGTTGGCCGGGCCGGGCCCCGCGGCATGATCCTCGGCCGGCGGCTGGGGAAGCACGCAGCAGTTGATGCCATCGCGACAGATCTTGCCGTGATCCATGGCCCAGTTGAGCAGCGCCACCCGGTTCTTTGCCCCGGTTTTAGTGAAGATGTTGCTCACGTGGTTGTCCACGGTGCGCTTGCTAATCATCAATTGGCCCGCGATCTCCTGGTTGGTGAGGCCGGTCGCCACCAGTTCGACGATCTCCACTTCCCGCTCCGAGAGATCGCTGCGGCCTGAGGCGATGAAGCGGCCGGCCGGGGAAGATTCGTCAGGCCCAGGCTTTGGCCTGATGCCCTCCGGTGTCCCGCGCTCGGGCATGCCCTGCTCCGCCTTGATGTTCCACTTTAGGCAGGCCGCTGCTGCATGATGGGCTGCCAAAGGGTGGAGGGGCGTGCTGCTCCAGGACGCACTGCAGGCCGGCCAATTTGCGCTTACCGCCGAGGTCATGCCGCCCCGTGGGGGTGACCCCTCCACGGCCCTGGCGCTGGCCTCCCTGCTGCGGGGACGGGTCCATGCCGTGAATGTGACCGATGGCAGCCGGGCGGTGATGCGGATGAGCAGCCTGGCCCTCTGCCGTCTGCTGGTGGAGGCTGGAATCGAGCCGGTGCTTCAGATGACCTGCCGCGACCGTAACCGGATTGCCCTTCAGGCCGATCTGCTGGGGGCCCACGCCCTCGGCATCCGGAACCTCCTCTGTCTCACCGGGGATCCGGTGCGGGCCGGCGATCAACCGACGACCCGGCCCGTGAACGAGCTCGAGGCGGTGCGCCTGCTCCAGCTGGTCGCTCGCTGCAATGCCGGGCTGGATCCGGTGGAAGGGAGCCTGCCCGACGGACCCACCCTTCTGTTCCCTGGAGCCGCGGCCGATCCGCAGTCCCCGAGCTGGAGTGGTCTTGCCTCCCGGGTGCGTCGCAAGCAGGCCGCCGGTGCCCGTTTTCTGCAGACCCAGATGGTGATGGATGGGGCCGCCCTTCGGCGGTTCGTGGAGGAGATCACCGCTCCGCTCGGGCTACCCGTGCTGGCGGGGGTGTTTCTGCTCAAGTCGGCCCGCAACGCCCGCTTCATCAACCGCGTCGTGCCTGGCGCCAGTATTCCCGAAGCGGTGATCGCCCGCCTGGAGGGGGCGAAGGATCCAGCCGCGGAAGGCGTGGCGATCGCCGCCGAGCAGGTGCATGACTACCGCTCCATCGCCCAGGGGGTGCACCTGATGGCGGTGAAAGCCGAGGAACGGATTCCCCTCATCCTCGATCAGGCCGGAATCGAGCCCCTCGCCTAGCCAGGGCCTAATCGCCCTCAGATGGCCTTCAAGGCGAGATCGCTGCCGAGGAGTTCGGCCATTGCTTTCTGCTGGGGGGAGGGGGAGAGCACGTCCTGGCGGCGGGCATCGGTGATCAGCCAGTCGAGGGCGGCTTCTTGGAGATCAAAATGGTCGCCGTTGCGGTCCACGCAGTAGCGGCCGTACACAAGTTTTTCTACCAGACGCACACCGGCGCCGATCCGTGAATAATCGAAGATGATCGAGTTGTCGATCGTGGCACCCTCACAGATATGGCAGCTCGGACCGATCATGGCCGGTCCGATGATGGTGGCTCCGTCTTCGATGCGGGTCATGCCACCCACATAGATGGGCCCTTCCACATTGATCTTGTCCCAGTCGGCCGCCACATTCAGGCCGGTGTAGATGCCTGGCCTCACCTCAACTCCGGGGATCTGAACCTGGCGCACATGACCCTGCAGCACACTGCGAATCGCCTGCCAGTAGTCGGGTACCTTGCCGATATCCACCCATTCGAATTCCATCGGCAGGGCGAAGAACGGGGCGCCGGCCTCAACCAGCTTCGGGAAGAGATCGGCACCGATGTCGAAGGGTTCGCCACTCGGGATGTAGTTGAAAACTTCCGGTTCGAAGATGTAGACCCCTGTGTTGATCATGTCGCTGGCGGCTTCGTCAACCTCCGGCTTTTCCTGAAAGGAGAGCACGCGGCCGTCGGGGTCGGTCACCACCACCCCATAGCTGCTCACCTGGTCGCGGGGAACGCGCTTGGTAATCAGGCTTGCCATGGCGCCCTTGGCACGGTGCCGGCGCACGGCCTCGGTCAGGTCAAGATCGATTAGCGCATCCCCGCAGAGCACCACGAAGGTGTCATCGAAGAAGGGTTGGAAGTCTTGGATACGCTTAAGCCCCCCGGCGGAACCGATGGCTTCGCCGATCAGTTCACCATCCTCAATTCTGCCTTCAAAGCTATAGGCGATCTGAACACCGAAGCGCTGGCCATCGCGAAAATAGTTTTCAATTTCCTCGGCCAGGTGGGAAACATTCACCATGATCTGGTCGAAGCCGTGCTGGCGCAGCAACTCGAGCAGAAACTCCATCACCGGCTTCTGCAGGATCGGGATCATCGGCTTGGGCGTGGTGTGGGTGATTGGTCGCACCCGTGTGCCCTTGCCCGCCGCCAGGATCATCGCCTTCATCGGCGTGGAATTGCTCAGATTGGTCGCGCCAGCCTACGGACCTGCTTCAGGCCGCCCGTGCTTCCAGAGCCGGCCCCCCATCTGGCCCCTGGCCACTGAGAATCGGCACCGCGGCTGCGGTTTCGACCTCGCCGAGGCGCCGAAGCTGCAGTCTGCCGAACAATCCGCCCTCCTGCTGCAGTTCCAGCTTGCCCTGGGCCGAGAGAAAGAGAAGGGCCCAGAACACCCCCACCCGGTCCCGATCAAGGTCGTCCTCCGAGAGGAGTCCCGCCGTGTTCCAGGCCTCCACCAGCTCGTCGAAACCCACCCAGCGCTCATCGCGGGCGGCCGTCCACTCGAGCAGGAACAGGCTCAGGGCCGCCGTGGTCTCCGGCAGTTTCTCCCGGTGAGCCAGGGCGCTCACCTGGGCGATGGCGGCCGATTCGCTGTAGGCCCTGCCGCGGGGGCGGTGGCGGGGGCGGGGCCCCTCCTGCTCCAGCCGTTCGGCGATCTCCTCAAGCTGGCGGATCAGTTCGCCGAGGGTCACGGGCCGCTGCAGGGGCGGCGGGGCTACTGGGCGCCGCCGCAGGTGGGTCTCCGGCCGGCGGGGGAGCGCCATGGCTGGGGCGCTCAGGCCGTCCCCGGGATCATCGAGGTCGAAGGGATCCTCGAACACCGGTTCCGGTGGGAAGGTGGCGGCCTCCAGCACCTCAGCCTTCAGGCCCACGAGCACCGAAGCCGCCAGAAAGGCTTCACTGCTTTCCGCCAGATCCCGCTCGAAGCTGCCCCCCTGGGCGGATGCCAGGCGCGGCAGGGCGATCCTCTGGCGGAGCTGATCGAGGAAGCCATCGATCACCCCGATCACATCCACATCCCAGGGGTCGAGCTCGCCCCGCTCGGCGGCGTCCTGGAGCAACCGGATGGCCAGCCTGGCGCCTGCTTCTGCCACTCGCTCCGCCGCGCTCCGAAGCCCACATGCCCCTCAAGGTATCGGCTTCGGCCAGCAGCGTCACGCCCGCTGATCTCCGGAGACTCCGAGGGCAGGGCTCAGTCCACGGAAACCGACACCGCCTCGGCGGGGCCGGCGGGTGCGCTGCTCCCGCCGGCTGCCGGCAGCAGGCCCAGCTGGGCATCCACGGTGGCCCGGTAGCGCTGCAGATCGTTCTCGAGTTCCTGGATGCGCACCTGCTGGGCATCCAGCTCGCCGCTCTCCTGGAGGGTTTCCACCTTCTTCACCACCCCGCTCCACACGGCGAAAATCCAGGCGGCGGTGGCCCCGATGCCACCCACCAGCAGCAACAGAACGGCCAGGGGGAGGGTGGTGGCGACCCCGGGCAGGAAATGGACCGTGGTGGGTGCCGTGTTCTCGAGGGTGAAGGTCACCGCCGCCAGGCCGAAACTGAAGATCAGCAGGAAATTCAGCTGCCGCATCGCTGGGTTCCGGTCGTGATGCCCTGAGGGTATCGAGGTGATCGCTACACGAGGGTTCGAGGCGCCAGGGCGAAGAACTTTGTTACCCCCGCCGGGATCAGCCCCTCGATCAGCCGGGGCTGGGCTTGAGGGCCGGAGCCTGGAGGATTGGGGGAAGCGCCACGGCCAGGGAGCCCTGGCGCATCACGGCGGCCCCAGGGAGGTGCTGCACCAGGGCCATGGCGGTGGACTCCCGTTTGACCAGGGCCTCGATCGAGGCGCGGTAGGTGTCGGTGAGCAGGCGGGGGTAGAGGCCGATGCCGATGATCGGCACCAGCAGGCAGCTGATCACATAGATCTCGCGGGGTTCGGCGTCCACCAGATGGGTGTGGGACACCAGTTCGGCGTTTTCCTTACCGAAGAAGATCTCCCGCAGCATCGACAGCAGGTAGATGGGCGTGAGGATCACCCCGATGGCCGCCAGCACGCAGATCACCACGCGGAAGGGCAGGGTGTAAGCCTCGCTCGTGGCTAAGCCCACGAACACCATCAGCTCGCTCACGAAGCCACTCATGCCCGGCAGGGCCAGGGAGGCCAGGGAACACACGGTCCAGAGGGCAAACATCTTGCGCATCTTCTGGCCCACGCCGCCCATCTCATCAAGCTGCAGGGTGTGGGTGCGGTCGTAGGTGGCGCCCACCAGGAAGAAGAGGCTGGCGCCGATCAGGCCGTGACTCACCATCTGGAGCATCGCGCCGCTGGTGCCCAGGGCGCTGAAGCTGCCGATGCCGATCAGCACGAAGCCCATATGGCTGATCGAGCTGTAGGCGATCTTGCGTTTGAGGTTGCGCTGGGCAAACGAGGTGAGGGCTGCATAGATGATGTTCACCACCCCCAGCACCACAAGCAGCGGCGCGAACTGCACGTGGGCCGCCGGCAGGAGCTGCACGTTGAAGCGCAGCAGGGCGTAGCCGCCCATCTTCAGCAGGATCCCCGCCAACAGCATGTGCACTGGCGCCGTGGCCTCGCCGTGGGCATCGGGCAACCAGGTGTGCAGGGGAACGATCGGCAGCTTCACGCCAAAGGCGATCAGCAGGCCGGCGTAACAGAGCAGCTGGAACTTCTGGGGGAAGTCCTTGGCCATGAGCTCCGAGAACTCGAAGGTCGGTGCTCCGCCTCCGTAGAAGCCCAT
>Ga0209597_1000010_pt1 | contig 108887 bp, 88 predicted proteins | sample M_140625_MF_Meta_FD_187316 | JGI IMG/M metagenome (GOLD analysis project Ga0209597, IMG submission 187316) | Freshwater microbial communities from Lake Montjoie, Canada to study carbon cycling - M_140625_MF_MetaG (SPAdes) (version 2) | ecosystem: Environmental > Aquatic > Freshwater > Lake... | reverse complement strand
ATACTTGTAACATGAATTGTAAAAATTGTGCTACTGACTTGGACAATGGAAATATATATAAATTTATTACAAAAACAAATTCGTTGGGTAGTACTAATGCTGTCGAATACAATTTACAACATTTTGTTTCTTCTACAACTCATTTTACAAAAGAAATTCTTGTATACGATTCAAGTACAAATACATCAAAACGATTATGTCCTGCATGTAAATGTATCAATCCATTACTAAAAAGTAACTTGTAAATGATCGAATTGTACTGTTACATTTTACCTTGCCGATAGGTGTAAATATAAAAGTATTCTTAATTAAAATAATTAAGAATATAAGTAAAACATTATAAAACATATATTTTAAAATCAATAAAAATGTAATCACTTTACATAGTCAATAGTTGTATTTATGTTCTTGTTGTTAAATCATATTTTTTTCGTAATTCTCTGATTTGGTATAATGTTAAATTGTATTTGAAACGTAATTCTGATATTTTCATTCCATTTTTACTATCTTGTATAAAGTCATCAACGACAAAATATTCTGGTAAAATATTCGCTGCTTTTTGTTCTTCTTCTGTTCCATATAACAATTGTTTAAATTTTGTGTTTTTTGGTCCTTTAGCACCTTCGGACCCCACTTTTTTACCACATTTTAATTTTTTTGGTACTAATTCATATTGATGTAAAATTTTATAAAAACGATAGGTACTGATATTATATTGTTTCATGATTTGCATGGAACTCAATTTACCTTCTTCAATGATATCAATAATTTTATCTACGTCATTATGAATTATTTTTTGTACATCATTATCATTTTCATGTTGAACATCTTTATCAATAGTAATCTCTTGTGTAATACATTCTGTGTCGGAAATTATTGACATACTGAATATATTTATTATCTTTAAGAACTATTTTTTATTAGTAATAATAAATTTACAAAATAATACCTACTAAAAAATATAATAAACAAAAAAATAAATAACAAATAATAAATTTATAAACTAATAATTTACGGAACACGAAAAATATAACATAAAAATAAAAAAAAATAATAATATTCTTATATAAATAATAAAATAAAACTACTATGGAACTCTCATCAGCTACAACAATATCGTATGACAGTATCAAACATATTCTTCCTGTGTTACCTCCTATACAACATAAATTAATTGTAAAACCTTCTACCTATACGGAAGCATTATATGAAGCGACTCAATTATTAACATTTGTATCAGATAAACGTGCTTCTGATAAAGAATCGTGGTCTTCTATTGGTCGTTTATTATTCAAATTGTCTAATGAAACACGAAATGGGTTGGATGCTTGGATTGAGTTTTCAAAACGAACTATGACATTTAATGAAGATGATTGTAGTACATATTGGAGTACCATAGAAAATCCTACTGAATCCATTCATCTCATATTTGTATACATACAACAAGATAAGGAACATAAAGAATCCTATCTTATTTATAAAAATAACAATGGAAAACTTCGTTTAATGCAGTCGATTACATTAAACGGTACTGAATTATATGAAGAAGATGTTGCTGGTGTCATGTACATTCTCTATAAGGATGAATTTTTATATTATAATGGTGGATGGTATCAATATAAAAAAGAAAATTGGGTTCAAATCAAAGATGCAATTGAATTACGTAGTCGTATTCCGAAATTAAGTGATTTCTTTGAAGATAGTTTGAAGAGTAATCGTAAAACATTAACAGAAGCAGAAAATAAATTCCGTGATGTAGAAGATAATGATATTGATCTTGATGTGGATGAAAATGAACTTGATGATGAAAACACTGAAAAAAGAAAGGAAATCAAAAAGAACAAACTGTTGGAAGAATTACAAAAAGAAGTAACACGTCAATTAGCTATTCGTGAAAAAATATTACTGATACGTAAACAATTAAAGAAAATTGCATTCAAGAATGGAATCATGACAGAATGTAAAGATATCTTTTTTGATACGGTAGGAATACTAGAATCATGCGACGCACATGAAATATATGCTCCTATAGTACAAGAAAAAAACATACTATGTAGTACTACACCAAATTGTAAAATAATTACTAAACCATGTACTATTTATAATACTTTATCAAATCCTATAGAAGAACAACACATAAAATATACAAGTACTATACAAGAACCTAAAAATAGTATATCTACTAACGAACTTGCAATTATAGAAAAATTAAACAGTATACATTGGAAACCAAGTACCACATATAAAAGAGTAAATGAAATTATTATATACTGTAATTTTAAGAAGTCAAGTGTTACATCACAAAAAGTAAAGGAATATTTTATAAAAAAAACAATTACTATAGTAGAAGATAATAAACATGGACATAAAGTATATATAGAATATTAATATAATTCACTATAATGTATATAGTGAATGTAAAATAAGTACTTACCTTTTACTCTCAGTCTCACTCTCAGTCTCACTCTCAGTCTCAGTCTCACTCTCACTCTCACTCTCACTCTCAGTCTCACTCTCACTCTCAGTCTCACTCTCACTCTCACTCTCACTCTCAGTCTCACTCTCACTCTCAGTCTCACTCTCAGTCTCACTCTCACTCTCAGTCTAACTCTCAGTCTCACTCTCAGTCTCACTCTCAGTCTCGATCTCAATCCGTTATAATATAATTAATTTCAGTCTTTATGGTAACCATATAAAAAACATAAATTTATTTCAATAATTCTTTATAACTTTTTTTATTTACAAAACTATTTTTTTATAACCATTTATTTATTTATAAAAATAGTTTTGTCAATTAATATAATATTTATTTTAGAATAAATGTAAAATACATCTTTTTTATTAATTTAATATGTGGTTATCATTTATACTATCCCACCTAGACGTAATGTTTTACCTTCTCGACCGTTTTTATTTTTTCATTCATAGTTTTGATTGTATTTACAAATATTATATAATTATATGTAGTGTTTTTACGTATATTTTTAATTAAAATAATTAAGAATACTATTTTATTGAAAACGGTCGACAAGGTAAAACTTGTTATAACATAATTTTTACACAACTTTTTATTCTATTTATTTTCTATAACAGGGGATATAGTAGGTAATATTTATAATAGTTTATTCAGTGAATATAATAAAATAAACCATTATATTAATTAACATTCTGTTATAGCAAGTTTTGTGGTATCCGCCGTGAGCGGAGTAAGGTCTTTTCACAAAAAGCCTTGAATTTTTATTATTAATGATTTATTCATACAACTTTTCTTTTTTTCACCGTTACATCCCATGTTGGTTCCAGTGGACACGACATGGAAAACCAATGTAAATAAAATGAGATGGAAAATCGTTCTGTATGAAACACAATGGTATTTCGATGTTGAATGTGAGAAAAGTGAAATTCCTCTGGTGAAAACGTTATGTATTCCATGTCAAATTGATCTGTACTTGTATTCCATACGAGGTATACGGTATCACGTTGTGTTTCGAGAAATTGAGTTGCAAACAAAGATGCCTGACATGATGATGCATAATGGTGTAGGTACTCATAAATAGAGGCATGAAGCACTCGTTTTTTATCCAGGTATTTTTCTGTCGCCCGTTCTCGTACTTGTGTACTAAATGGATGGTCATTTGTATATTTTCGTATCAAGGTACAAAAATCATGTAAACTCGGTTTCGCTACCGTGATTCCTTCATCAATTTCTAGGTAGTGATCCAAATAGTGATGATAATAAAATGAATCATAGGGTTCAATCCATCCATTGACTGTCGCTACTGGAAATGATACTAGTGGTGAGATGTTGCTAATGGATAATTCATACGAAATAATTCTCTTTGTAACGAGTACATCATCTTGTAAAAAAAATAAATCAAGGGCAGGTTTACCTCGTTGATGTAGCATACGTACTTGATTGTAGTTACCTACTTGTGTCTGTTCTGCAATACACCTAATCGAATGATGAAGTGATTCGTACACGACACGCCAGATATGACCATATGTTGTATCATGGGTGAATGGTAGCATATGAAGAAGATCAATCATGATCAACCCTCTTTTTTTTGTAATGGGAGTAGTATAAAAACATTCAATATCACTTGGTTTCCATGGATGAAATGGAGGAATCACACGAATACGTTCCATTCGTTTTTCTTCTTGTTGTAGGCGCTTTTCTTCTTGTTGTAATCGTTTTTCTTCTTTTTTAGATAATTGTTGTACTACTAATTGCTCTTCCATTGTGTCTTGTGTAAAAAAATACTATATAACATGTATTTTTTTAAGTGAGTTATGTATTATCGTAACCGTAATACAAGATGAAGCGTACTTTCTTTTTGAATATTGTAATCAGCAAGCGTACGATGATCTTCTAATTGTTTACCGGCAAAAATAAGACGTTGTTGATCCGGTGGAATACCTTCTTTGTCTTGAATTTTCGTTTTAATGGTAAGGATGGAATCCGAGGTTTCTACATCCAAGGTAATGGTTTTACCTGTTAGCGTTTTGACAAAGATTTGCATAGAGTTGGGTTTTTTTATTATCTAGATAATAAAAATTTTTTTATTTAATTTTAACAAGAAGTAAGTCAATAATTCGTCTTACGTGTGTGTTTGTGGAGGACAGATGAAGTATCGTTTTTGTCATGGTAGTACAGTCCATAGGGGATTGGTCGGTTTGCATAAATTCATACCATTCGTGAATTATTTTTTCGGGTACAACTTGTAAAAACGGATACAACAAGGTCATTACTTCATCGGAACGATTGCTAATAAGGTAGAACAGACGGTCGAATACCGTTTCGGCACTGGTTTCTTGTAATACACGGTGATAGATATCTTCAAAGGAACTCATGTTATATATATCATTTATATTTTTAGATAAATTTTCAAACCTATTTTTGTAAAAAACACTGTTTTATTTGCTATGACAGTTTTTGGTAGTGCTTTTACTGTTTATTCAGTGGATGTACTGAGTGCATTTGTTGTAACATCATACATTCTGTTATCGTAACATTTTTGGTACGGGTTTTTGTGAAAAAGCCGTGTTTTTATACTACTTTTTTTATAATGAATTATGTTTTTTACGACACGATCCACGAACACGTATTTTTTTCCCTTTGCTAGTCTTACTCATATGACCATCAACCCATCCCATATTACGTTTTTTACAAGAACGTTTCGATTTTGGATTACGTTTACCATAACATCCTCTAGAACTAAATAAACCTCCCTTATGCCATGTTTTACCCTCCCTTTCACCATACAGTTTACATTCTTGTTCTTCTTTATGTAATTTAGCTTCAATATCTCTTGCATGTAAAGCGTCATAAGATGCTTTATTTCCTTTTGCAGCTAATTTAGACATGTTTATATATCTACTTTTATTTTATTTTATTTTATTTTTTTTCATATGTACTTGTATTTTCAATTTTTTTTAATTGAAAAAAATATTTTACAATCCACTACATGTTATAATAATAATGTAATAAAATAATGTGTACATGTTATAATAACATATGGGAAATTGTTTTTATTCAACTACAGAAACAATGTCATCTATTCAACATATTTTCCTACAACTTTTTATTGATTATCATTTATTTTTTATGATACCATACAAAGAAGGAGAAGAAAAAGAAAAAGAAATTAATTATTTTATATCCGAATATGAATATGAGTTGATCAATAAAACAGAATGAATGATTGATCTTATTGTTTTTTTATATTATACAACACTACTTTGTAGGTAGTGCTTTGAATAAAATAATCTAATATCAGTAGACATACCCTGATGATCTATTTTTCGTACACTCAAGTGTTGATATGGTAACGGTACAGTAATATGTTTTCTCGGATAAATACATTTATAATAAAAGGTATGATGATCATCGATAGACTCTACAGTTGCTAATGGATGTAGTGGTTCTCCATCTTTATCTTCGAGGTAACATTCCGTAATTTGCCCACGTACATGTTGAATCGTATACAAGACATCATGTACTAATGTTGTATCAAGAATGGGATACAATTCAAATAACGTCCCATTTGGTAATTGTACAAAACAACTCATATGATCCTAATTCTATTATATCAATTTCAAAATAAAAGTAGATTTTTTTTAGTAATCCGATCATCACATAGTAATATCTATCTGTTACATTGACGTATACAAGGAACGATTCGTCACAATACCATCCAATAATTGTTCATGATGATTTTCCAAACAATTGTACAATTCATAGTGCTGAATCCCCAGTAAAATAGGTTTCAATTCTTCTATAAAACTAATCACACGCAATACCGCCTTGATAAATACACCCAAATGAGAGAAATCAATATACGAACTAATTTTTTTAATGTCCTTGGTTGTCGACCAAATGTACAAGAGCATTCCCGTATCATAATGAATCGTCTCATTTGTTTGTAGTGCTTCCATTTCATCCATGATTTCATATAAACTCGTCGCCTCTAATGAAATTGATATTTGTGGTCGAATCTCTTCCGTAAAACAACCCAACCATCCTACGATATCATGAAAAGATCGATGATGTAGTATTGAAGATGAAATGATGGTGCCTCGTAGCAATGGTTCCCCATCGGTAAGTCCCGATGTAATCAGACCCTTGCGTGTGTGGGTACCATTCGCTACGAATCCATGCTCTACTAACCAGGTTTCACCCATGGTCCATTGGTCAGTACCATCTTGTTTGTAAAACCCAATGTCTCTTTCAAGATCCAATCGTTTCACTACAGTTTCGATCTCTTCTTTTGTGACACACAAGGAAACAATTTCTTTTTCACACGTTTTTCGTTGAGCTGGCGTCAGTTTAATGAACCCATCTCCATGTAAACGAGTTTGAAGTTCCATATAACGTTTCACGGACGCAATGGTCTTGTCGTCCACACAAGGAAGAGATTCCAATGTCGATTCCATGACCGTAATCATGTTGTTGGATTGATAAGACAATAATGATTTTTCTAAGAAATCCGTGGTTCCATAATGTTTCAAGACAAAAAACGGTGTGATGTGCAATTGAGAGGTTACCGGTGGCATTCGGTCAAACATCATGGTCCGAAGATCAGATTCGTGAGCGGTGACTCGTTCCATTGGGTAATATACGACGAATCCCTTTTCATCCATCCCACGACGACCCGCCCGACCCGCCATTTGCCAAAATTGATCTGGTTTTAGCATGACCATTTGATCTTTACTGGTGGGTTTTTCGACTTGGGTAAATACAGTGGTTCGAGCCGGCATATTAATACCGACCGCCAAGGTTTCCGTCGCAACTACCACTTGAATTAATTTTTCGGAAAATAGTAGTTCGGTATACTCACGTAAGATGGGAATCATACCAGCATGATGGTATCCAATGCCTTTATCCAACAAGGTTTTCCAGGTTTCGAATCCTGGTAATGTTTCCAATATGGAACGATAGGGTCCCAGATAGCGTCGATACAATCGATCTTGTTGTTCTCGAATGCGAGCGACTTTCCATTGATGTTCTTCTTTATGGTACGCATACGTATCCGGATCCATGTCCTTATCGTGTACGGGGGCACTACCATACAAGAGATTCGTGTCGATACAGGAGGCCGCTTGGACACATTTTTTCTTGGATAAACAAAAGACAATGGCCGGTAATTTATCGGTTTTTTGTAACAAGGTAATTAATTTGGTTATGTTTTGAGTAAATGTGCCAGAGGGAATAGCGAGTTGTGTCAAGGTTTTGGATTCAAATGATCGTTTGTCCTTGGTGGAGAACAATTCAATAAATTGACCTTTTTTGTCATAGCCACCAACATGCAAGGGTACATGTCGATCGACTCGTGTGACTAGATGTGTGGGTTTTCGACGAGACAACCATTCACAAAACTTTTCCGGATCCGATAATGTGGCAGACAGTGCAACCAATTGAATCGAGGTGGGTAAATTCATAATGGTGCGTTCCCAGACATGACCACGGTCGGTATCATTAATGTAATGGGTTTCATCAATAACGAGTACTGAGACGTCATTGAGGTCATCATCCGTACCTCCATTACGAATGGTGTCCAATTTATTAGCGAGGATTTCAGAAGTCATGATTAGTAATTGAGGTTGACCATCACCACCTTTTTGTGTACATCGAGATTGAATGTCTCCGGTCAGTAAACTGATGCGATGGGGATGACCGACCGTTGTCAACCATACATTGCATGTATTGTACATTTGATTTGATAGTGCTTTAATGGGGGTGGTAACGATTGCGTTTTTTCCCTTGTCAAAGGCTTGTAAGATGACTGCTGTAAGTAAGACGGTTGTTTTACCAGAGGCGGTGGGGGCGGTAACTAATAAATCATCACCGGATTCAATGACCTGTAATGCGTTTCGTTGAAATTCATCTAATTTGTAACCGACACATGCTTCAATCCGTTCCATCTCTTTTCAATACAATAAAAGAGATAATACATACAGTGTATTTTCATTTTTATACAAAACCTTTTCACAAAAACAGGCCTGGGTTAATTCTACATTTTTGTTGTATATTTTATTAACGTTTTACGTAAAAAATACGATAAATATAATAATTACATAAATAAAAATTGTAGAATTAACCCAGGACTACACAAAAAGCCTTACTCCGCTCATGGTGAATACCTCAACACTTGCTATAACATAAAATTAATTATTATTACTTATCTATTCAGTACATTTATTATAACATCATAAATTCTGTTATAGTAACATTTTTGGTACGGGTTTTTGTGAAAAAACCGTGAAATAAATAGAGTGAAAAAGAGGTTTCTATATCAACATTTTTTTATAGTGTTCGATGTACGTTTCGCTTTCGTGTTCTTTTTCTTTCGTCTGGATTGTTTTTTACCCATGATGAGACATTGAGGATCATCACTACTACATACTGCTCTGGGAACCGGTCCCTCAACTATCGAAGGTCGATATAATTCAGGATCTTGTATGATGCTAGGATCTGGTACAAATCCTAGTGTAATAAGATAATTTGTAAAATCTTGATCTCGTTTATCTATCTCAAATCGGATGATTCGATTACATAAATATCGATAGGTCATTTTATTCAACATGTTATAATTGTATTTATGAATTTCGGGTGAGGTACCATTTTTTTCTTCGATATCAGCTAGTAGTACTACTAAATGATATTCATGTTTATTAGAAAAAGTCAGGGATTCACGAATTGGAATGTTACGTGAGAGATAAAATCTAGATGTAAAAAAGAGATCCAGTAGTAGTTCCTGAATCCATTCTTGCATCACAATTTTAATCTCAGTATCAACCCTAAAATAATGTAGAATCGTTTTTAGTAAAAAGTAGAGATCATGTGCACCAGATAATAATGGAGGATCGTCATCTCTTTTATAACGTGCGTCAAGATTGGAATAATGTTCTCCATCTAGCATAAAACTAGACATTCCCCAATCAATAATTCGTGCCTTTTTTGATGGACGATCAATCATGATATTATCTGTGTGTAGATCAAAATGAGTTAGTTGATACGGTCCTTCTTGTAAGGTTATCAACGTGACAAGAACCTGGGCAATAATTTCTTTTATATATTTTAGACTAATACCATCACTACTTCTTAGATAGTTAGAAAAAGTATCTCCTCCATTAACTTCTTCTTGTAGTATAAAAATATTTGGAAATTTGTCTAATCCTCTACCTACACATGCTTTTGGTGCATCAAGATTTCTCACATTTTTTCCACAAAAATAAAATCCATAGGTAGCAATGAGGTACGTACTATATGGATGTTTCTTGATAATCAAGTCATTAATAATAACAAAATTAGTAAATAACTCTTTTAGTAAATCGTTAGGGTTATCATGTTCTCCTTTTTTGTCTATAAAATCATGTAAACTAATTTTTGTGACTAATGTACCATTATCAAGTGGAAATGGTGATAAAGCGACTCGTCCATTTACACCTTTACCACCAATTTGCGCTTCATTTACTGTATTTTTACCATTTCGTTCTAGTTCCGCTTGTGTCATCGGTACAGGATGATAAAATAATGTGGTATTACATATTTTTCCTAGTACTGAAGTTGGATCGAGTTCTCCACGTAAACATTGATCATTTTGATAAACATAAAGAGCGTTCAGTATTTGTTGAGCAAATACGTGGTTATACTTTGAAGGACTATTATTATATAGTGGATAATTTGGATTGGTACCACGAAATAAGTCATTTAATAATTTTAATTGTGACATTCTATACTCTTCTGGACTAACAATATCTGAAGGATTGGAAACGACAGACATAGTTTGTATAGCTATTTGTCTACCATCTGGTTGAGGTGGAGGAGCAACTGCTGCTGCTGCAGTAGGTAATGCAACTGATGCAGCAGCAACAGGTGAAGCAACAGGTGATGCAACAGGTGAAAAATCTTTACATTTGGGTTGACCTAATTTATCTTTACCTCTATGAACATGACACAATTCATTCTCTGGTTTATTTTTGCATCGTCGTCGTAGTAGTGTTTTTTCAGCTGTGTATTCTATTATATAACAAAGACACATTTTTACTATATAGATACTATTTTATTTTTTTTTAAAAATATGTAACTACTTATAAATTCATGCATTGGGTTATTATTTTACTACTACTATTTCTTGCAATTAACCGATATCACGTTTCGAGTGGAATAACAACACTTACTAGTTCTTTTACACAAACGTCTACTGTAATACAAAAAATTCCACCATCATTCATTCCTAATGTGGTTTCATTTATAGCAGAAGAGTTTACCAAAGATCCTGATACAACAGCTCAATGTATGATAAAAAGCATGCGAAATAAAAAATATAGAACTAGGTTGTTCCAAGTCTTATTTAACAATAAAAAAATAAAAGAACAATTCGGGATAATGGATGATCATATTAAAAGTGAAATAAACAGAATATTATATTTATTCCTAGAACGTATAGGTCAATTATCACTTTTTTCCGTGGATTCAAATCCCTTTCGTACCAATATGACACAATTTCATGACATTATAACTGATTTAGATCAATATGTAGGTACATTAGAACAACATGTACCACAACAGTCCGGTTATATTGCACAAGCTGCCGCTGATCCCGCACAACGAACGAGAGTATACCAGGACTCTATTGCATCTGGACAACCGCTTGAAATTGGATATACTGAAGATAGAAAGGAAGATCTTGTAGTACCTTCCTATGTTCCTGCAGTACTTACAGCAAAGGATGAATTGGAAATATATGAAATATTACGTACAGTAGTACCGTTACCATCAATGGATGAAGTAGTACAAGAACCATTACCAGAACAACCATCAATATGGAATTGGGTTGTTCGTGGTGCGGATACTGTTGCAGATATTACTGGATTTACAAGTTACCAAGAAAGCGTCTGTGATAGATTTATTGAAGGCATTGATTTTAAAATGAGGGCAAATTTTTTTGATGCATCTCGAATCATTATTGGCAATTATGAACGACTAAAACAAATTGTAAGCAGTTTTGGTAAAAATGTACAAGATAAATCACAATTGGTACAAGATACCAATACAGCTATCATATCTGTGTTTTTATTTTTATATGCGGTTTCTATCATTGCTCCAATTATTTACAGAATCGGTCGTAACCGAATAGAAGAAATGGATAGTACTTATAGACCACCAATAAGAAGACAAAATGTATCTCGACCACCAGAAGAGTATGAACCAGAATGGCATGGGAAAAAATCTGTACGTACCCGAACCAAATGTACTAGTAAAAAAACACCCGGAAAACGATTACGTAAACAAAGAGTACGAAAAAATAAATCTACAAAAGTAAAAAAAGATGGGTCTATGAATGAACGAAATTCATTACGACGATGAAATAATTCAAGGCCTTTTCACAAAAGGCCTTACCCCAAAACTTCCTATAACAGAATGTCAATTAATATAATGGTTTATTCAGTACATTCACTGAATAAATATAAGAGATACTACTATATTCTGTTATAGAAAATAAATAGAGTGAAAAAGTTGTGAAATAATTAAAGGTTTACCTTGTCGACCGTTTTCATACGTTTTTTTGATAAAAACCCGTATCAAAAATGTTACGATAACAGAATTCACGATGTTACAATAATTGTACTTAGTATATTCACTGAATAAATAATAAAAGTACTACTAAAAACTGTTATAACAAATAAAATTGAGTGATAAGACGGTGCGTTTTCAATAAAATAGTATTCTTAATTATTTTAATTAAAAATATACGTAAAAACACGATACATAAATATAATCAATATTATGAGAAAATAAAAAACGGTCGACAAGGTAAAAATACACAACTTTTTCACAAAAACCCGTACCAAAAATGGTACAATAACAGAATGTATGATGTTACAATAATAAATGTACTCAGTATATTCAGTGAATAAATAATAAAAGTACTACTAAAAACTGTTATAGCAAATAAAATTGAGTGATAAGACTGTGTAAAATAGAGTAAAAAAGTTGTGTATTTACTTACAAATTAAAAAAATAATACATATGAATCGTCGTGAGGGGACGAGACCCCTCTTATGAATCATCGTGATTCGATTCTATTACTCTTCGAATTCGTAACGTTGCACTTCCATGTTTATGAATACCAAACAATTCCAAAACATGTATCTGTTGCTCTTGTAATTGAGTCCATATCTCTTCCGTATCATATATATCATGTAGTGAAATGCGTATTGATTTTGTTAATTTCGAAGACCGTATCATAACCGATCGTCCATTTTCATCACATGTGACCTGGGCATACACAATCATAGGACTTGCCTTGCATCGATAGGATAGATTCATGACGGTTTCTCGATAATGAAAGTGTTGGATATCAGTCATTCGTTTGTTAAGCATCGTAAGATCACCATCAGGTATACGATCCGTGATTAGTCCTTGAATTACAAATTGATTGTACATGTCAGCAAAACGTCGAATAGGTGACGTAGCATGACAATATAGCTGATGGTCAAATGATGCATGTGTACCTTCATACGAATAGGTTGCTGGTTTGTCAACATGTTCTTGTACTCGTACTAACAAATGTGCATAGTGTGAAGCAATCACTTTATTATATTGAACCATACACCAGGCAACGATTTCGGTTGAATCAGTTGTTCCAGCAATCAAAGAAAAGGATTCATCACCATTAAATTGTTCATAGGTCAGGTTGTCGGTAATCAACACTGTTGCATTTGTGTCAATGGTGTGTGTAATAAAGTGATGATCCGTGATACTATAATGTAAAAGAACAGAGATACAAGGATAGACCTGTCCATTGGTTAAACTTAATTCACTATGAGCTAATGATACAGGTAACATGGGTTTTGTACCAGTTTCCCAGTATACTGATGATCCACGTGTTTGAGCCCATGCTAACCATGAAGGAGACAAGCGTTTTGTGACGTCAGTAATATGAATCCCAATGACAATTTCATCTGTTGTGTAATGTATTGACAGCGCATCATCTCGGTCTAGTGTGGTTGGTCCATCTACTGTAACAGCTTGGTACATGGGTTTTGTTTCGATGCGAGGTAGAATGGGATACGATGGATACTTGCATCCGATTCGATAAAGATGACGTAAGACAGCTAGTTCAATGTCATAGGATCCAACGGGACCAATGACTTCCATTAGTTCTAATGTGTTTTCATGAACTTTAACCCATTGATCAGTATGCGTTTCATTGTGTTTCTTACTATGAATGGTATAGAGTGTATGAGAGCCGTATTGAATAAATGGAATTCCGTTACCGTTAATTCGACTCTTGGATGTGCACTGAAGAATACCATACATGATTTACTTGTTACTATACATACATGGTGGGTATTTTGTTTCATTTTTCATCAAGGTCTTACTCCGCTCATGGAGGATACTCCAACACTTGCTATAACAGAATGTTACTATTAACATTTTTGGTACGAGTTTTTGTGAAAAAGCCGTGTCAATAAAACGACATAAATAATTAATTATAATTACTAGATATAACTATACAAAAATGGGTCTCTGTATAACATCACCAGAAATGGATGTAACCATGTATCAGTCATTTCCTGATATCATGAAACCAAAATCATGTTATGTATGTAAAAAATCACTATCATCATTTTCGTCTCGCTATTTATCATGTAACCATTGTCATAACGTACTTGGTCATGCATCGTGTATACGATATCATGTCTTGATGAATCCCTATTGTCCTTATTGCTCAAAAGCAGTATAAAAAAGGCAGACATGGTAAAAAATAATAGATACGAAAAATAAAATAATATTTGTTTATAGTAATAACATGAAAAATGTAAGTGGTCCAGTAGTTTATAAAAAAATTGTTATTCACGATGTAGTACCAAAAGTAATTCATTTATTTGGTGATATTCATCAGTATTATTCAGAATGTAAACAACAAGATACAACTATTATTGAACTTATTCATAATACTCTTCTTACAACTAATGAGATTGACTTGTTTGTTGAAAACGCAAATGGAGGATATGTAGAAAAAGAAATAATACAACAACATCTTGATAAAGGTCATCATACAAAAGAGTCCGATGGTTATCTTAATGAAACAATTGATTTTTTTTCTTCCGAATACAATTGTTTTATTCATCCGATTCAAGACTATTGCACTGAATCTTTTCCTACACATCGTTTTCATAATATTGACTATCGATTCTTCCTATATGAACAAATTCAATTCGCTTGGACAAATCTATTTGGGTGGGATGATGAATTATTAAAAAGTAGACTTGATGATGAGAATCTTTCTCAAGAAGAACATAATGAATTTATAGAAAAACATAGTGGACATTTATCTCCCATCGAAAAAATATATTACATGCCAGGAAATGAAGGAGAAACTCGATTGACTCTAAAACTACATGAAGTATGGTATCTAGATGAAATTCAACCAGAGATAATAAAAAAAGTGGTAGAATTAATTCATACACATCATATTAGATCGTTGATTGAATTTGAACAACATACCGTACTTGGATTATTAGTATGGATGGATTATCTATTTGAAAAAATAGTATTCAATTTTCATCCATCCAACGTTATATTACTTCCTAAAGAACGATTCTTTAAGGACTTGTTAGACTGTTTTTCTACGTTTGATACTAGTAAAAAAGAGTTTATAGAAAATACACAACAAATTACATTTCGTATGCGTGAAAAATTACGTACGTTAATTGAATTACCCCTACGATTTAATTATTGTAAAGATAGATTATATAAAAGTATCAATGCATGTCCAGATCGGATACAAGATGTATTGCGTCATAACGTAGATGAATTATGGAATACATTTGTTAGTAAGAGAAATGAGTACAAGGATAAGAGTATTTATACGATACGAATTGATCTAACACCATTATTTTCATATCTTATGGATCATTATGTAGTCATACGATTATGTAAATTATATATTACAAAATGTATTTGTTATGTAGGTGTTGCACATGTAAAACAAATTTCAGAATTGTTAGAATCGGTTTATCAAGATCAATTTCATAGTAGTATTTTTTATGGAGATATATCTATTATTAATAATGTAGATCGAGAAGTAGTGCAATGTGTTAGGATTCCTTTAACAGATACAATACCACCATTACTAGAGTTTTCAGAATTTATTTCATTAGAATCTAATGTTGAACAAGAATTTTATGATTATTTTAGCATTAAAGATAGATCTTTACCACAATTTATGTTTGAATTTAAAAATAAATCTTATAAGCGAAAACCACAACAAATTATTGTATCGAATGGAATAATGAATGAATCATTAGTACTTGATCAACTAGATAGTCTTTTTAAAAAATATTCAAAACATGTTGATAGTAAGAATTCATATGAAGTTGGTAAATCATTTCGGTCACTTATTCATGTATTACACCCTGATAAAACAATACACTTGCCTAGTAAAGAAAGAAATGAAAAAGAACAAGATTTGAAAACATTTGTAAAATTATTACAACAATTAGGGTATAAAGGAACAAAAACACGTAGTAAAAAAAGTAAAGGAACAAAAACACGTAGTAAAAGTCATAAAAAAGTAGTCCTGGGTTAATTCTCCCACACCCTTTTCACTCTATTTATTTGCTATAACAGAATATAGTAGTATTTATATAGTCTATTCAGTATATTTACTGAATAGATAAGTAATATTAATTAAATTTATGTTATAGCAAGTTTTGGGGTAAGGCCTTGAATTCTCCAAATTTTACCTTGTCGACCATTTTTATTTTTTTCTTATTTTTCATTTTATTTAAAAATATTATATAATCTTAATTAATGATGTATTATTTTATAGTTGTTACTAACTATAAAATTAATAAAGTTACATATGTAAACATAAATAATACATACCTAATATTTCCATTCGATTAGACTATAATTTTTACAACATGGTAGGGTCAGCTCCGTGCCAGCGTTTCTTCACTGCTGTCATTTGTTCCTCTTTTGTATGATATTGTTTAATGATACTTTTCATAATCGCTCCAATTTTAGCGCAACATAATGCTAACAAATTCGGAATATCCAAGTAATTCGCTGTTAATGATAAATTAACGAGTTCTTGGTCGGACTTCATAATAAATTCATTGTCCCATGAACACACACTGGATTCGAGTAAATTATCTGATACCAATGGTTTCGTAATGGGTGTAAAAGGATACTCCGTATGATAGGTAATAAACTCAATGACCCAGCGCATTGTTTGAATAGGATCAGTAATATTTTTCGGTAATACCAATTCAATGCGAGTTTCTGAACGATCGTTTTCCAAAATAGTAGACATAAAGGTAGAAGCACATACTATTTTTTTATCGACATGAAAATGAATGCTGTCTTCTGTTTCTCCTGTACCATGAATGATCAATTCAATCATGACTTGTTCTTCTACTTGATTATCCAATGATTCTTCCATGACTGACTTATTATTACGTATTTCATTATGTATCTTTTTTTTCATTTTTTTACATAGTATAAAAAAAATGAAAAAGTAAAAAATAAGATCTACTACATATAGAGATAAAATACCATGAGTAACATATTTATGCTGCGAGACCATGACAGTGATGACTTATCTATCATTTCATTTGATTCCGAAGATACCATCTCGGAATGTTTTGAAGAAAAAGATAATGCTGTACCGGTAGTGGAAGAGAATAATGTACCACTAGTGGAAGAGAATAATGTACCACTAGTGGAAGAGAATAATGTACCGGTAGTGGAAGAAACTATTGTACCGGTAGTAGTGAATAAACAGACTGATGTTGAGGATATTTCTGACATTGAATGTATACATTGGGAATCTACTGATGAAGATGAAGGTAAAGATACTTCCACTTTAATACTAAAACAAGTGTTTGATTCTGTACCAAGTATTGAATTAGAATTAGAAGTAAAATCAACATCTGATAGCCTAGTTCATCATTCACAAGAATCTTTACCGGTAGAATTGATTCAACAAGAACAATCAGTAGTTCAAGAAGAAGGTAGTGTTATTTATGAAAAATACACTGTCGTTGTAGATCAATCCACTAGTGAAATGAAAAAAGATAACGATACAACATATGATGTATTTCATGACATTAATCAATATGAATCAGAAGATGATTGGACGGAAAATCAATACAAAATTAATGAATTAGTAGATTTTGTAGTGAAAAAACTAGATGCAAAAAAGAAAAGTATTATAAATTCATATCATTGTGCTCCTCCTGTTCCCTCTACTTCATTACAACAAGTACAGCAACAAAAGAAACAAGTACAAATTCGGTATGAAACTCGATCAACTGCTACAAAAAATAGTAAGAAACCAGTTCATACGATTAATCCAGTAAAACCCATTACTCGATCAACTAACAAACATAAAAATGATCATCTTGATAAAAAAAGTCAATTGGTAACACCAGTCACTCGATCAACTAACAAGGTACGTGGTTCTGTACAAGAATTTACAATGGTACTACGTCCTAGAAAATAAAATAATTATAATATCTAGTTGTTATTCACCTTCTTATAACTCAAGTTTATTTGCTATAACAGTTTTTAGTAGTACTTTCACTATTTATTCAGTGAATATACTTACTAAATTTATTGTAACATTTTTGGTACGGCTTTTTGTGAAAAAGCCGTGTTGTCATTTTCATTACTGATAGTGAAAATAAAGCACATCTTTTTTACTCTATTTATTTGCTATAACAGAATATAGTAGTATTTATTCAGTATATTCACTGAATAAATCATTATATTAATTAACATTCTGTTATAGCAAATTTTGGGGGGGTAAGGCCTTGAAATAAAGTAAAAGTAACATCATTATACCATGGCACCAAATGTATTTTCGTTTGCATATGTAATGTATAAAAATCCATCGGGATCCTTATGTTCATGATACAATACAGCGACGGTAGAAGAGGTAGATGGTAATGTATCATTAATAAAAAAGAATAATGCTTCTCTTGATTCTAATTTAATTTTTTTACGTAACATATAAATTAATTCCGAAACCGTAATATGATTTGGTACTAAAAACTTATAATTCTGTAAACTAGAAATGGTAGAGGAATTGGATTTTTCCATAATGATCGGAATACGATCCGGGTATTTTTTCTTCATCCTCTCTGATTCATATTGCCTTGCTTCGAATGTTCGATTTATTTGATAACTATGCGTCATGTATTATTCCTTATGTAATAAAAGATATTTAAATTTTAATTTTTTTATACAAAATACATATGTACTAAATAAAATAATTACAAGGCCTTTTCACAAAGGGTCTTACTCTGATCATGGCGGGTACCCCAAAACGTACTATAACAGAATAGTAGCAAGACATTTCACAAAAGCCGTGAATCGATAAAAAAAATCTACTCTTTTTATTATTATAAACATCATTAATCATTATGACGACACAACGCTATCATCACATCAGTCAACTGGGACGAGGATCTGTTGCCACCGTTTATAAAAGTATTGACACGGTATCACAAACGGAAGTCGCTATTAAAAAATGGAATCACTATTTTTCTTCTTTTTATCTTGAAACAACCATCCTGTACTTGTTACTAGACACTGATCCGGATCATCCCGGTTATCATCATGTTATTCACATTTTGGATCATATGGAGGATACGATTGATGGTCAATTTTCCATTGTATTACCACTTTTTGAAGGAACATTATTGGATTTGATTATGAACCATCCATTTGGAATGCCAGAAGAGATGGTACGACAGTTGGCGAGACAGATGTGTTTAGCAGTATCCTATGTCCATTCATGCTCGGTGTTTCATGGAGACATTAAACCAGAAAATTTTTTATATCGCAAAACGGAATCGGGTGAGTATCATTTAGTCCTGTGTGATTTCAGTAATGCTCGGATGAGTGACAATATGATTTCACCACCTCATGTCATTCAAACCAAACAATATCGTTGTCTCGAAAGTATTATTGGGTATCGTTCTTATACATTACAATCGGATATGACAAGTGTAGCATTTGTCATGGGTGAAATGATATCGGGAAAATATGTATTATCATCCATTTCCACATCGGATACCAATTCCATTGAAGAAAAAGAAGAACATATTATTGCATATTTATCATTATTAGGAAAAGAGATGAGTGAAGAAAGTATACGCCTGCTCGATATTTATCCCATTGTTCAACCGTTTTTGGACAAGATCCCACATGAATCTCAATTACTCCAGGTGGTTGAAAATGAACAATGGGTTGATACAATGATGAAATGGTTGCATCCCATACCAAGTAGGAGATTAACTGCAGAAGAATCATTACATCAATCATGGTTATGTTGACGAGTAACATATTTTATACTATACTAGTAGTAGTATTTTTTACATGAATAATTTCCATTGTAGGTGTTACATGAATGATTGATGTAGTAGGCGTTACCCTAGTCTTTTGACATATTTTTAATAGTTTTGTCATCAGATCAAATTTGATACAAAAAAGAATAACAATAGATAGAATAATGCTGGTAGTAAAAAAGGTAATAAGGTATGTATAACTTTGATCTGATAATTTCACCATGAGTAGTATAACGTATTATTTTATGGTGGTTTTTATGATTTTATTTCATTTTTTACACGGCTTTTTCACAAAAACCCGTACCAAAATTGGTACGATAACAACATTTATGATGTTACAATAAATGTATTCAGTATATTGACTGAATAAATAGTAAAAATACTACATAGCAAATAAATTTGAGTTTACCTTGTCGACCAGTATTAATAAAATAGTATTATTAATTATTTCAATTAATAATCACTTTATATAAGTAAATAATATTTGTATTGAAAATATCATGCTATAAATAAAAAATATATTACTTACCTGTACTACCAAATCCATTTGTACCTCGTTCCGATTCTTCCATCTGTTCTTTCTCTACAAATTCAACCACTTCGTATCGTTTTAGTACCATTTGAGCAATCCGATCTCCCTTTCGAAATGTAAAGGGTTGTTCTGATGAATTATACAACAATACGCCAATATTTCCTCGATAATCTTCATCAATGACACCAGCCATGACATGAATTCCCTGACGAACCGCCAATCCACTTCGTGCTAACAAATGAGCGAAATAACCAGAAGGCAATTGAATCGAAATATCTAATGGAATCAGTTGACGTTGATGCGATTCAATGGTACCAGCACAACTCGAAAATAAATCATATCCTGCCGCTCCTTGTGATGACCGAATCGGTACCATACCATGTTCTGAGAGACGAACGAATGAAACTTGATTCATCGACATAGCGTGTTTTTACCCTTATCTTTTTTTTGTATGTTTACTATTTTTTCATTTTTTTAGTATACGTATCAACATTATTTTTAGTCTATTTATTTACTATAATATAATAGACTATAGTAGTAATTATGATATATTTATAAATATAATCAAATACGAGCAAAATAAAATCGGTCGACAAAGTAAATATTATACCTAGGGTTATTACAACATAATGTAAACTGTGAATCGTCGTGTAGACTCCATCTTTGTAAAAAAATGAATCTTGAATAGTTCTTTTCATACAAAATAACCACGATATGATATAGGATATATGACTTCTGAATTTATTCAAGGCATACTATATGGATCATGTTGTACCATGGTGGTACTAACTATTATCGTACATATAGCGATTTATTATGAAAGGCGTTGTCATCGTAATGAATATGAAACGTTTCGTTTGGTGATTGATTATGATGTGATGCATGATCCAAAACGAATCCTTGATGACAATAATCAATTTGTGTGTATCGTCTGTTTGGAAGCCATTACAGACCCAAATATACCTGTAATTGAATGTTTATCGTGTCATCATTATATTTCTCATGTTAGGTGTTTTGATCAGTGGCACCGCATTGAACCAAGGTGTATGTATTGTCGTCAATAAGGCCTTACTCTGCTCAGGGCGGATACCCAAAAACGTACTATAACAGTTTTTAGTAGTACTTTTACTATTTATTCAGTGAATATACTGAGTAAATGTTATCGTACCATTTTTGGTACGGGTTTTTGTGAAAAAGCCGTGTAAAAGTTGTGTTTTATTATTTATAAATGATACATGCTACAAACATCTCTTTTTTACATTTGTGAAAAAATCAATATATATATATCATCTACCTACTTATAAAATGGAAAAAGTAGGTTTACTGGAGCAATTACAATCACTTGAGCAATTACAATCACTTGAGCAATTACAATCACTTGAGCAATTACAAGATAAAAAAATATGTATTTCTACTATGATAAATGGTAAAAAATTACAAGAACATTTTCCCGTTTGTTCTGATACACAAACACCAATTTATTCTACAATACACACACCACTGTATTCTGATGAAAAAAAATTTACCTTTTGTAAAAAGTAACATAAAAACGCACCGTCTTATCATTCAATTTTATTTGCTATAACAGTTTTTAGTTTTTAGTAATGTTACTATTTATTGTTATCGTCACATTTTTGGTACGGGTTTTTGTGAAAAACCTGTGTAAAAACTACGACAACATTACTATCATTAGATTTGGATCCGTTGTTTGCGCCAGTCGTAACAATTTCGGTTTTAGTATATCATACGATTGTACCATACGATGTAGAATGGGTGCTGGTACGATTTTGTCACCCATTGATCTTGTCACAATCATATAATCTAGTTGAGATTGCCGTGTTTTGTACATGGAATCAAAATGAAATAAATCATAACAGGGTAACACAATATGAACTTCATAACCATAACGTATAGCCAAGTACAAATATGGTTTGATACCATGGTCACCGAGATCCAAATTGGTATTTGATTGAACAATCGTTGGTTCCCTTTGTTTCATAAAGTTTTCTACGAGGTGCTTACATGCTTCATGAGCAGTGGGTACGAGATAGGGTTGGATCATACCATTCGTGTATAATCCAGGATAGGTATCCGCTTCACAAATATACCGGTCCGATACAAATGATTGAGCCAAGGTACTTTTACCCGTTCCGGAAGGACCAATGATAAGAATAAGCAGGTGCATCTACTATTAGTAGTATAGATATGATTAACTAGTAAATAAAAAATAATCACAAGACCTTTTGTGAAAAGGCCTTACTCCGCTCATGGCGGATACCCCAAAACTTGCTATAACATAAATTTAATTACTATTACTTATCTATTCAGTATATTGTAACATCATACATTTTGTTATCGTACCATTTTTGGTACGGGTTGTTGTGAAAAACCAGTGAAAATAATAAAAAAAATACATACAGTAACAGTATAAATCATATACCATGAATCATGAACCTAAAGAAAAAGAAGAAACCATGCGTCAGTATGCACTTAGGATGCAAGCACTAGCATCCTATGTATCCGAACAATCTCGTAACGCCACGGAAGCATATCAACACTACCTTCAAGAACATTCGAAAGAACATAAAAACGACATACAAACACAAGGAGTTGTAAAACGAAAAAAGAGGATTAGTGTACGAAAACGCAAACATAAACAAAAATAATTTAATTACCTTTTACCAAGGCCTTTTCACAAAAGGCCTTACCCCAAAACTTGCTATAACAGAATATTAATTAATATTAATGGTTTATTGAGTATATTCACTGAATAAATTATATAAATACTAATATTTTCTGTTATAGCAAACAAATAGAGTCAGAAGGATGTGCCTTTTACCTTGTTAGATATGTTTTTTACTCTATTTATTTACTATAACAAAATAATATAGTGGTACTTTTTATATTTATTCAGTAAATGTACTGAATAAACCATTAATATTAATTAACATTCTGATATACCAAGTTTTTGGTACGGGTTTTTGTGAAAAAGCCGTGAAAAAAATAAAACAGAATATATACGATTTGATATGTTTTTTATTTTTTTTACTTAAAACAACACTAGTAGTACATAAATGACCTCTGTCATCCCAACATGGATGAGATGGAATCGTAATGATCTGGAACAACAGAAAAAAATACAAGTACCATCATATGATTCAGATGATCTTCCTCAAGTACAATTACTATATCCCATGAAAAGTCCGATTCATGATTACGATACAAAACGAATGATTCGTGTCACAGAGGAACAAAATCAATCAAATCATCTGACTAGTACTAGTCCTGTACATAGTCTTGTACATGTCACTATTCCCATCGAAGAACATGTACACGTAGTAGAAAGAAAACTAACCGACCATTCTTTTTCTTGTACACGTTTTTGTACGTTATTTTATTGGTGTCAACGACGTATCATAGAATGTGTCACACTAAAACCATGTTAGGTCATAATAAAAACACCGTCTTATCACTTAATTTTATTTGCTATAATACAAGGCCTTTTCACAAAAGATCTTACTCCGCTCAGGGCGGATACCCCAAAACTTGATATAACAGAAATTTAATTAATATTACTTATCTATTCAGTATATTCACTGAATAAACTATATAAATAATACTATTATTCTGTTATAGCAAATAAATAGAGTGAAAAGAGTATGCTATAATAGTTTTTAATAGTACTTTTTACCCTGTCGACCGTTTTATTTTCTCATCAATTTTGATTGTATTTATAAATATTTATAGTGATTTTACGTATATTTTTAATTAAAGTAATTAAGAATACTATTTTATTGAAAACGGTCGACAAGGTAAACTTTTACAACGAAACATTATAATGGAATGGGTGTTTCAATCGTTAATACACGAATGCTGTGTTCATCAGTACATAGAATACGTGAATCATCTGGACTTACGATAATTCCTAATGGTTTATTTACACCAGCATACAATGCTACTCCATCATCACCATTATTTATCGAAGTACCATTTCCTGCAATCGTACATATAAATCCATTTGTATCTATTCGGCGAATACGATTATTTTTATAATCAGTACAAAATAAATTTCCTCCTTCATCAACGGAAATCCCGATTGGATAATGTAGTAATGCACGTGTCGCTAACCCACCATCTCCACTGTATCCATTGTTACCACCTATTCCAGCAATGGTCATAATCAGTAACGTTGGCGTAATAAATCGGACACAATGATTTTCAGTATCACAAAACACAAGTCCACTATTATCATTAAATAAACATAATCCACTCGGATAATTTAATTGAGCGTTAGTAGCTATGTCTCCATCCCCACTATATCCGGAAGACGTAGGTGTACCAGCAATTGTTATGATTGTACCAGGTGGGTAGTCTTGAGAAGTTACAAAAAACAATCCTTTCGTACCATATGGACCTATTACTACCCGAATACAATGATTACCGGTATCTGTAATAAATAAATTTCCAAAACAATCTACAATAATTCCAGTCGGTTGATTCAATAATGCTTTGCTTGCCGGTCCTTGGTCGCCGGAAAATCCTGCATATCCACTGGAATCACCAGCAATCGTTGTAATGATACCAGATAGATGATCTATTTTACGTACTACGTTATTAGTTGAATCACAAAAATATAAATTTCCAGCACTGTCAATCGTCATTCCAGATGGTTGGTGTAGTACCGCTTTACTTGCTACTCCTCCATCTCCGGAAAATCCTGCTTGTCCACTAGGGTCACCGGCAATTGTTGTAATGGTACCAGATGAATAATCGATTTTACGTATGACATTGTTAACTAAATCTGTAGTATATAAATTATCACTCGTATCAATAACAATATCATAGGGTCTATGAAACGTAGCATTACGTGCTTGTCCTCCATCACCTTTATAACTAAGTGTATTTGAACCAGCATAGGTCGAAATATAATAAAAGGGTATGGTTAGATCATACGGTACTGGATAGGAACTACCTTGATCACAAATGGTACCGATCGGACACATGATAGGTGCAGATGGACCGCCAGGACAATAATATCCTACTGGACATGCTACGGATGGAGTTCCATATGCACAATATGATCCAGGGGCGCATGTAATCGTATTGTATAAATTAAGAATATCAATAGGTATAGATTGATCTCCGACAGTAATTACTGTTCCATTCATTTGTAATGTAGTAATCGTAGTAGTACCAACATCGGTTATACCATTTGCAACTACTGGTCCTTTTACTTCTAGAGTAGTTGTTATAATCGTTGGACACATTAGATTTCCAGACTCATCCACAATAAAAGTATTCCCGGAAATGATTGTTTCACGTGCCACATTATTCTGTCCAGGCAACCTAATTGTTGTTACTGTAGACATGTATTATGTATAATAGAGATAATTAGATAGATAAAAAAAATATATATTATGTATTCATTATACATGTAAAAAAATTTTTTTTAATTTTTATTCTATCTATTTTTTATTTTATCTATTTTTATCATAAGTACATAACTTATAAATAAGTATACTATGTTTTATGATGTCGTGATCGTTCCTTTTATGATTCATACGGTAACGTATTGGGTCTGTAGTGGTCTCTTTTTTATTGCAGATTACTATTCATTACCTACCGAACAACTTTCTGTGTATCCCAAAGCAGTACGTACTAGTCTGTTTAACCAATGCCTAGTTGGATTACCGATTCAATATGTATTACAACAACCACTCTATAATTCAATCGAAAATGCAAAAAACGATTCAGTGATAATGCAATTGTGTAAATCAGGACTACTTTTTCTAACTTCCAATGTATTATTTTATGTCATTCATCGCTGTCTTCATATTCGTTCTTTCTATTATTCCATTCATTATCAACATCATGAATTTATAGAACCGATTGCTGCAGCTACATCCTATGCTCATCCAATTGAATATGCATTACTAAACGTATTATTTTTTTACGTACCATGTATCATGATTGGCATTTCATATCCATTATTTCTGTTTCTCGTGTTCATCGGGACCATCCAAAGTTTACTTGCACACACAATGTATCACGTATGGTATGGTCATAATGATCATATTGTACATCATAAACAGTACACGGTTCACTTTGGATTTGGATCTTTTATGGATCGATTATGTGGGACGACGAAAAAAAATAAATAACACGGCTTTTTCACAAAAACCCGTACCAAAAATGGTACGATAACAGAATTTATGATGTTACAATAAATGTACTCAGTATATTCACTGAATAAATAATAAATTGCTACTAAAAACTGTTATAGCAAATAAAATTGAGTTATAAGACGATGTTTATTCAGTATATTCACTAAATAAATCATTATAGTAATTAACATTCTGTTATAGCAAGTGTTGGGGTATCCGCCCTGAGCGGAGTAAGGCCTTTTGTAAAAAAGCCTTGAAAACCAAATCTTTCCTCACTATTTTTTTTTATCTTGATAAAAAAAATGACATGATACAATACAATACCATATCAATGATACAAATGAATCATGAAACATCATTTCCTTTTACTTATTCCATCCATGATAAAGGGAAACATAGTACCATTCTCGATTGTGGTATATGGAATGATCATCCCATTATTGTAAAAGTACCCCGTTATGAACAATACGAATGGACCATGGAATGTTTGATACAATGTCATGTGCTCCATCATTTGATTTCTCAAGGTATACCGAACCTTGTTGAAACCTATACGTTACTCCACTGTCCATCACCCATACGTAAACACAGTGGATTACTACATGATTCTACGCCACCGGTACCGATGCTAGTACAACGTCATATAAAAGGAAAATCGCTTCATTTCTATGTTATGGAACAATGTTATTCCTGGTCTCACGTAACCAATTGGTTGATTCAATTATTTACGTTATTACTATGGTTGGAAGCATCACCGTATCAATTGTATCATAATGATCTTCATCTGGGAAACATCATGATTGAAGACGAAACCGATACGGTATACCTCGTGGATTTTGGATGTGCCGAATGTACCATTGATACGAATCGTCGTACACAATCCTTACCCGATAAATATAAGTATTGTGGTAGTCGGCATCATGCCTCCTCTTTATTATCGGGAGCATCTGATATGTACATGATACTACAACAATTGTCTCATTCACCATGTCCTGAAGTCGCTGAAATAGCGTTAGTCAAATGTAAAGCCTTATTGAACCATTTCGATGTATCAGATGTGAATCCTAGCATCTGGTTGTATACCTTGTTGGATAAAGAAGAAAGTAAACGATCTGGACATGAAAAAGAAACACTACATTCTTATCATATGACTGTACTATCCACCATGACCTATTCGTATTGTATTCAGACATTTTTTCCAGAACTTGTAGCATGGAAGGACGTGATTACTACCATAGAACAATTTCCATGGGAAACACCATTTTTTATGAAATAAACTTTTTATTTTCTTTTTTTCAAATCAAGTTGTTTTCGTAGTTCTCGTATTTGATACAATGATAGATTATACTTGGGCATTAATTGAGATATTTTCATTCCATTTTTACTATCGGTAATGAAATCTTCCATGACAAAACATTCTGGTAAAATCTTGGCTTGTTTTTGTTCTTCTTCTGTTCCGTATAATAATTGCTTGAATTTTGTTTTTTTAGGACCAGAGGGACCACGTGGTCCTGATTTAATACGTTTTGTAACAATTAAATTATACTCTTTTAAAATTTTATAGAATCGATATGCATTAATATTGTATGTTTTCATTATTTCTATGGTACTTAGTTCTCCTTTTTCAATTGTTTCAATAATATCTTTTACATCATTGTCTATATGTTCTATATAAATAGTATCACAATGATTCACAGTTGACATAATACTAGTATAGTTAGTATCTTTAATAAAGATTTTTATAAAAAAAATAAAATCAAATTACATTTAATAAAAAAATATTTTATAGGTGTGTGTTTTTTTAACAAATAAAAAATAAAAAAATAATATTTTCTTACCTAAAATTAAGAATAACAGTTTTTAGTAGTACTTTTGATACTTATTCAGTGAATATACTGAGTACATTTATTATAACATCATAAATTCTGTTATAAATTTTTATATTCTTTTTCATTCTCTATATCTTTACTATCTTTACAATAATCACAACAACATGTTAACCATTCAAATATACAACATAAAAATTCCATTTTAGTTTAATTTTAATTTTAAATTAAAATTAACCTTGTCGATCGTTTTTATGTTTTCATAATTTTGATTGTATTTATAAATATTATATATTTTACCTTGTCGACCGTTTTCAAAAAAATAGATACCTAAAAACACTAATACATTTATATAATATTTGTAGATATGAGAAAAATAAAAACAGTCGACAAAGTAAAATGTAATTGAAGGTAAGTGTGTGGATAGTTGTGGATAGTTGTGGATAGTTGTGGATAGTTGTGGATAGTTGTGGATAGTGTGGATAGTGTATTTTTATTAAGAATAATAAAATAATTAAAAATGCTTTTTTACCTGTCAAAAAGATAAAATTTATAAACCTCATATTTTTTATAAACCTCATATTTTTTATAAACCTCATATTTTTTATAAACCTCAAATTTTATAAAAATTTGAATTACTGGTTGGTAATAGGTTACATAATATAATTTCGAGGTTTGAGGTTTGAGGTTTGAGGTTTGAGGTTTGAGGTTTGATATTTAATCTTGTCGACCGTTTTTATTTTCTCGTATTTTTCATTGTATCTACAAATATTATATATATTTTACCTTGTCGACCGTTTTTATTTTGTCTTATTTTTTATTGTTTTTACAAATATTATATCATTATGTATCGTGTTTTTAGGTATATTTTTAATTAAAATAATTAAGAATACTATTTTATTAAAAACGGTCGACAAGGTAAATATTGTGTTTTACTTATATTTTTAATTAAGATAATTAAGAATAATATTTATTAAAAACGGTTGAAAAAATAAAAATTATAATTATATTGATTTTATAAAAATTTTGTTAGTACGTTTTGGGTCGAATTCAATTTTTACTCCATATTCAATAAGTAAGCGAGTAAATCTTTGTGTTGTTACCTTTATTTTCACACTTGTTAATTTTTCATCAAATAATTTCTTTATTATATTTTGATTTATAAATGTTTCACTTGGTTGATATCCTAACATAAATTCATTAAATTTTATTAATCCTATATCTTCTTGTTTTATATCTTCATTAATAATAAGTGGTACATATTTTTTTACTTTTTGATAAATATTTATTATTTTTGTATTGCAGTCACTATGTTTAGTATCATCCTCAATAGAACTAGAAATAGATTTATTTTCTATTTTATCAATATATAAAATACATTGTACTGCTGTTTTATCTAAAAATATTTTTTTACACTCTTTCATAATATTACTTTTAAATCCAGTTCTACATATTTGTTTTCTTGTCTGTTTCAATGTATTTATTTTATGTTTTAATTCATGTTCACTTTGTAGTAAATAAGTACAATCACCCTCTTCGTCTTCCGTAACTCTTTTTTGTTTTTCAACAATACTTAATTTATCTTTTAGTATAGTTATGTCTTCATCAATAAAATATCGTAATGAAGATATATAGGTATCTAATTTCACACACTCTTTTATAGTGTTCCATTTATCATTACTATATTCGTACCATATGTCATCATAAAAAAATACATCATTATATAATATGTAAAGCAATTCTGCACAATCCATTTCGATTAATTCTTGGTCATTTAGTCTTAATAATTCATTACATTTATTTTTACTAGTTACATTTTTATAGGTTATATAAGAATCAATATTATCTATTTTTATATAATAAAATAGAATACGAATGGTATGAAAAGAGTATTTCATATCAATCCATGCAGTAATACATTCCCTTTCGTTATATGTATTAGTACGTTTTGAAAATTTAATCCATTCTTCAATTCCATTTCTACTACCGTTACTAGCATTAAATAAAATTTGCCCAATTATAGTCCAAGAATAATGTTCATAAGAACGATTGTCAGAAACCATAGGTAATAATTGACAAACTTCAAATAATGCTTCAGATGGATTGGACGCTTTTGTAAATGATTTATTCTTTTTAGGAATAGGTGGTAATGTTTTGAACGTATCAAGTACTTTTTCAAAGGATAATTCTTGTTTACTATGTTGAATAATATTTTGATGATATTCTGGAATAACTATATTGTCCATTTATATTTATATTATTTACATAAGAAAAAAAATAATTTTATTAAAAAATATAATTTTTATATCATAAACAAATTTACGATAAATATTTTTTATATCAAGAAAAAATAATATTTAAATAATATGAAGTAAATAATAGTAATCATGTCTCTACTTGTGAATACGGAAAACGTACTAATTTTAGATAAAAATAATACAAAGTCAAAGAATAATGAAAGAATACTAGAAATTATTGATGAAATACAATCTTCAAAAATACCTTCAATAGAAATTAGAAAAAAATGGGGTTTAACTCAATATCAATACTATAAATTTATTAAAGAACATAATCTAAAAACAGATTCTTTTAGAAAAGGACCAAAGTGTCCAAGCGGACCAAAGAACACAAAATTCAAGCAATTATTATACGGAACAGAGGAAGAACAAAAAGAAGCAAAAATTTTACCTGATAATTTAAACATAGAAGATTTTAAATGTGATTGTACTATAAACAAATTAAAAATTAGTGAAATAATGTCAAAGTACAATTTAACATTGTATCAAGTTAGAGAATTACGAATTTTACACGATGTAAAAACTAAATAAGTATTCATTATCATTTATATAATGAATAACATTATCAAAGTAAAAAGTACTTCTACGTACCTAGTTATCTGTTTTGGATATAATGATTTATAACGTACATATCTATGTATTATTATCGTTTCATGGAACATTATGATACATTCAGTGGTGCTTGTCCGTCCTGTTTCAACCAATTTACCCCTATCCAAACACAACTGTGTACAATAATGTTCGATTATGATTACCCATCCATTACATATGTTCCTGGTATGCATCTTCCCTATGCTGTACCATTCGTCTACATGTATATTGGACAAACTAGTTGTTGTGATTCAGAAATTGATCTTGTTTGTTACAAAACATTACTATGTGGGTATCGGGTAACAGTAAACGAAGGGAGAACGCTAGAGAATAATATACCATATCAAAAAATACCTCAGTACAATAAAGCATTATATTCTAACCATTCACTATAATTTTTTTATAAAAAAATGAATTCAGTTGTACTAGTACTATGATAAGTTATTATCTACTCGTATTTTGTCGCCTTATCATATATTTTTATTCCATAGAAAATACAGAAAGATATGATCCCGATAGGAGATAATCCATACGCTTGTAACTATACTGCGGAATTTTCGAGTCATGGAGATATTACATGCACTAGTACAGTACCATGTGCCATTGCTACCTTTACACTTTCGAAAAAAGATGAATGTACAGGTACTATCAATACAACAGTAAATCCACTCACTAATAAAATTGAATACGATACCGATAATGATAGTATACCAAATTATATCTACATACCATTACACGTTTATCATAGTGAATACATTGGTATTTTTTTTGACACACCCATTCTATTGTCTAGCACAGATCGTTATTTTTCATTATCGATTAATGGAATTGAATATAAACCATGTGATTGCATAGATCATCAAGATGAATTAGTTTGTCCAATCAAACATGATTTTCGACGACTCGCAACGATATCTTTATATGATCGTATGACAATCCAAAATGATACATTATTATATGGACTCTATGTACCACGTATCATTTCCCCACTCTATAAAACCATTCAATTTCCTTTTCCACCAGAATCGCCAGAATTCATATATTATGGTTATGAAAATCGACACATGCTAGAGTACTTGGAACAATTTCAATCCCGTACACATACTATATTCCAAGACTATGTTCGAGAGACACTATTATCTTGTTTTCCAAAAGAAATACTCGATATGAGTCTGGTGTACATGGGACATGATATACATATGTAATAATACACCATCTTATAACTCAATTTTATTTGCTATAACAGTTTTTAGTAGTACTTTTACTATTTATTCAGTGAATATACTGAGTACATTTATTGTAACATCATACATTCTGTTATCGTAACATTTTTGGTACGGGTTTTTCACAAAAAGCCGTGTAATAATATATTTATTGTATTTATATATGATTGATGTGTTTTTTTCATACGATAGTTGTATGAAAAAAAATAGTTACTTACTTAAATTGAGGAGGAAGAGGACCTTCGTATACATCTTTGTGTTTACGAACTCCTTTTTTAGCACGACATGGTGTCTTTTTACTTCTCGTCCAGTTACAATTCGGTTCAGAAGAACAACTTTCTTTTTTCAAGGAATTACATGTACCACGAGTATAGTTACTAACTTGAGATGGTTTTTTCTTGGAATGACGTTTACGAGATACGGAATGTTTACGACCCATTTTATATAAATACGAATATAATTTTTTATTTTTTTTATTCACGGCTTTTTCACAAAAACCCGTATCAAAAATGGTACGATAACAGAATGTATGATATTACAATACATTTACTCAGTATATTCATTGAATAAATAGTAAAAGTACTACTAAAAACTGTTCTAGCAAATAAAATGAAGCTATAAGACGGTGGTTTTCTTTTGTTTTGACTTATTTGTTTTCTTTTGTTTACGTCTGCCTATTTTTCTTGAATGACGAAATGACATACCGAGACGTGTTGCATCTTTTATTATGGATAGACGGAGTTTACTTTTTAGTAATTTTGATATCAATCTTTTTTTTCGTTTTGATTTTGATACTAACGAGTATTCATCCACTTTTTTTGTCCTATCTCGTACTGTTTCTTCAATATCAGTATGTAATAAGGATTGATTCAAATATAATAACCCATTTGTGCCTTTTTCCACCATGGTCTCATTAATGTCATCGACAATAATTGCATCAATAATACCGATTCCATTACATTCAATGGTACGAACATGATGCATCTCTTGTGTTCCATCGACCAATGTATCCTGATAGGTCCGATCTTGTTGTGTGATAGAGGCTACCGTAAATGGTTCATACGTTTCAACACGAATGACTTTTCCAAACACGTACGACATTGCATCAAATAACATGGAACATGTTTCATTCGTTGCGATAATGTCCCAATCAGATGTAGGGACACGTCGAGTAGCATAATAATAATTGAACGCTTTTCCTCCCTTGATATAATAGTGAGAGAGTGTTTGCAAGACAGACGTTACATATGCGTCCAAATCAATTGATAATGGGACATATTCTTTGGCTTGAATACGTAAGGTTGTCATATTACATACGATACAATATAATATTTATTTTTCACGACTTTTTCACAAAAACCCGTACCAAAAATATTACAATAAATGTACTTAGTATATTTAGTGAATAAATAGTAAAAGTATTATTAAAAACTGTTATAGCAAATAAAATGATAAGACGGTGTTATTTTTATATATAAGGTAAATAGTAACATGAAATTGTTAGAATTATCGTAATTTCAATATTTTTTTTAATAATACCATTATTTTTTTCTTAGAGACTTTCCTTTTTTTAAACTATGTTTTTTACTATGTTTTTTACTATGTTTTTTACTATGTTTTTTACTATGTTTTTTACTATGTTTTTTCAAACTATTTTTTTTACTATGTTTTTTACCTTCACATTTTGAATATCCAAATAAACGAGTACATATAGATGATCGTGCTTCTCTAGGATACACGTAATCATCATTTTTATCAGCACCATTGTAAAAATAAGACCATGGAATAAATTTATTAAAACCGCCTACTTGAATATCACGTTCTGAATACATAGGAGGTATTCCTAATCCTCTAGTCATTCTTGTTAGAAAATCAGTTTCTGAAACATTATCAACCATTTTTTTATAATATAACAATATAAAAAATAAATGTTTTATAGAAATAAATAGTTTGATAAGTGTACGTGTGTTTTTTTAATGTATATAACTATTGTTTTTTTTGTGATATTCATTTTTCAACAATGTCACTACAGTCATAATTATTATAATTGATATAACACTTTTTCTGATTTTTATTTTTTTTCGTGATAAATATAGTAAAGAAATGAATACAAAACATCATTCCTATGAATTAATTGCACAAGATATGATTCAATTACAACAATCCATGACGATACTTCATGATCTTGTTCATGAACAACAACCACAACTGGATTCCATTGAAGATAAGATCCATGAATCAAAACAACAGGTCAATCAAGCGATTCCTGAAATAGAACAAGCAACGACATATCGTGACTATATGATGTACCTAGTTGGAGGAATAGGTACAGTACTCTTGTACTTGTTGATTTGATGTAAGAGAAAAACACAAGACGTTGGAGAAATGACACCGTATTATAAATAAATTTTATTTGCTATAACAGTTTTTAGTAGCAATTTTATTATTTATTCAGTGAATATACTGAGTACATTAATTATAACATCATAAATTTTGTTATCGTAACATTTTTGGTACGGTTTTTTGTGAAAAAGCCGTGAGAAATGAATATAAAGTCATAGGTCCTATGTAAAATATGAATGAGATTGATTCGGAGGAAACCATTCGACTCGTAACATCAACGGCTCATCGTTTATTTTATACTGAATTTATAGACCTTCACCATATTCTATTACCACCAGAACAAAAATACAATCTATATCAATTACTATGGAGTTGTGGTACAATACAAGATGAATCTCTTTATACGACAATCATAAGTGATGAATCATTATGTTGTTATGAAATACCACGAAAACATATGGAACGGTTTAGAAAAATCTGTCATCACTTTCGTACGGTATACAAATCATATGAATGATGGTACACGGCTTTTTCACAAAAACCCGTACCAAAAATCTTACGATAACAGAATTTATAATGTTACAATAAATGTTACCTTGTCAACCGTTTTCAATAAAATTTACCTTGTCGACCGTTTTCAATAAAATAGTATTCTTAATTATTTTAATTAAAAATATACTTAAAATCACTATGTAATATGTGTAAATACAATGAAAAATAAGATAAAATAAAAACGGTCGACAAGCTAAAAGTTATAAAACGATGTGATGGTAATCATACTATTTTTTAATTACAAATTATGCTAATTAAATCACACCCTTTTCACTCTATTTATTTGCTATAACAGAATATAGTATTATTTATATAGTTTATTCAGTGAATATACTGAATAGATAAGTAATAGTAATTAAATTTCTGTTATAGCAAGTTTTGGGGTATCCGCCCTGAGCAGAGTAGGGCCTTTTGTGAAAAGACCTTGAATTAAATGGATAAAAAAATTGATGACTACAGGATTTGAACCTGTGCGGGAAAAATCCCACTTGATTTCTAGTCAAGCACGTTAACCACTCCGTCAAGTCACCTTTTGTAATTAGATAACACAATCAGATACTAATCATACTTACATTAATTAGTGTTTTCTACAAGAACATTTTCGTTTCTTGCGTTTAATTAACGAACCTTTTTTACTATGTTTTACTAATTGTTCTTGTCTTTTTTCCTCTTGACGATATTCGTTATATCGTTCTTGTTGTGCAATTCGTTTTTGTTCTTCGATACGTAATTGTTTTTCTATATCTTCGTATAGGTCCTCTTCTGTTTCTACTGGTTCTTCGTATCGTGTACCACGGTTACGTATTTCATCAATTGTTTCTTGTGGTAAAGAACCGAAGCGTTTTATTTGTTGAAAAAATAACGCTTCGTCTCTTTCTAATTCAATACGTTTCCATAGAAGTATCCTTTTCGTTTTTTCATAGGATTCTTGTTTACGATTAATTTGTTCAAGTTTTTCTGCTACTTGTGCTTGTTTTTTTTCCCAACCAGGTTGTTTATCGGTATGAATTTTATTGATACGATCCACTAGGATTGTTTTTTCGATATCAATATCGATATATTTTTCTAGTGATTTCAATGTATGTTCAAGTTGATCAATAAATCGATGTTTAAGAAAAATATTTCGTAATAATGAAATACGTTCATCCATCCATCGATCTTTTTTTCGTAAATGAGGGTTCGTAAATTCACTCATTTATAACTAACCAAATATAAAATTATTTAAATTATATATTATATTATTTAGTCTATTGTAAATAAAAACAAATGGCAACAAATGAAAAAAAAGCAAACCATATTGATCGTACTCCAAATGGTTGGATAGAAAAATGGAAAAGAGATCATAGTAAAACATTATCGCCATCACCACCAACCAAGGTAGTAGATTATAAACTTGTTGCTTCAAGAATTTCATTTTCAGATGTAGGAATCAATGATACATTAACCATTCAAGGTAGCAGAGAACGAATACGTGACTGGTTATTGGTAACAACAGAAGGTGATGGAACATGTTTTGTTCATGCTATATTATTAATTCTTAGTCCGGCTTATCGTTCATTATCGAATGAAGATCGAAGACGGGCTGGTCAATACTATCGAACAACTGTATTACCTATTTTATTTGGTACATATCGTGATGAATTAGTACAACCATTTATGGAATCCATTATGAAATTTAGAACTGAATTAGAAGAAAAAATGATTCATTTACTTACAATTGATCCGACGGGTAATTTGGTTCGTGACGATATAATAAAAGTAGAGAAAGAAATTGAAAAAAATAAAAAACAAGAAAAAAGTTTGTTTACTACATTTGATCGCTATCTTGCAGAGTTTATTGACCCTAGTATTTATATTGATGATGGAGTATTACCTTATTTACATAGATTATACAAGGTTGGATTTATTTACATGACTATTCCATTTTCTGATAAAGAGGGGTATCATCCATTTTCATTACGTCAAATTTCATCAAACACATCAAAAGTAGATTTGGAGTATGTAATGATTTGTCATACAGGTAAAAATCATTATGAAGCACTTGTACGTCCTACCCCATATTTTTTTACAGGTCAAGGTTATTATACAACTACTTCCACAGTTGCAAATGCAATTGAACAGTATGCAGCGACAATTCCAGTCGATCAACAACAAGGTAGTGCTATAAAAGGTAATTCTATAGAAGATTCTAATTTGGATGCAGCTATTGCAGCATCATTATCAGGTAGTAGTGATTCAAATTATGGTGTTGATGCCGCTACATTGGCTCTGATTGCTCAATTACGAGCAAAAGACAGTAAAGACAATAAACCAAACACACGAGCATCCGGTCCTTCTGACCCACTACCAAAACCCATATGCGAAAGTCCTAAAAAATCAAGTGGACGACTTGATAGTTTGGAAGCACGTGAAGCATATGCGTTAGCTGATCAAAATGGCATAGCATATGAAAATAACAAAGCCTCCGTATGTGAAGCATTGTGTTATAATAAATTAATTTCACAATGGATACATAATAAAGTACCTACAACATGTGGAACAAGAGTAAGAAAAAAGAATAAAAAACACAAGAGTAAAACATCCAGAAATAAGAATAAAAAGAGTAGAGCAACTAACCATTACGAAAGTAGTAGAAAAAAATGAAAATTCATTTCATAATAGCATAAGTGTATCTCTTATCTCTTTTACTAGTAATGGCTGCTGCTGCTATTTATACAATTCGTAATGGGATGGTATATTTGTTAACCGGAATTGAATCCTATTATTGTTATGAAGAGAATAAAGATGACCAATGGTACCAAGAACGATTAACGTCATGGGAATCACCTAGTACCGATGAAGATGCTGGGTTTCGAGCATTTATGTTAGCCAGTCAATGTAACACTCATATTCAATATACACTACCTGATAAAAACAATCGAGTTCATTTCTGTTGCGTAACGTCCTTGTCCAAAATCGGTGTTGTAAAAGGAGGCATAGAAAAAGGAGAAACTCCTCTTCAGACGATTCGTCGTGAGATAATTGAAGAAATTGGTATGTCTTTTGGAAAAGACCGCTTTTTTCGAACCGATTTTACCATTCCTCGTACGACATGCTACTGGGTGCCAGTAACCGAAGAAGAAGCCTATGCGATCGAAAAACGTATCCAAGAACGAAAAGATCAATTACGAGGTGAAGTATTTGATATTGCGTTTCGGACCATTGATATGATTCATACCATGACGTATGAAATCAATTCTGTATCCAAACGTATTCTAAAAGAAATGGTATATACACAATTACCACATCCACCATCACAATCTCTACTACGTTCTTCTTCACCACGAAAAACACAAACCTATCCATCCCATCGTATTACACCCCTTTATGATAATTGGAGTTGGGGAAAACCACGTACGTCATTATTTTCTATTTAGCACGGCTTTTTCGCAAAAACTGTTATAGCAAATAAAATTGAGTGATAAGAAAGTCTTACCTTGTCGACCTTTTTTATTTTCTCTTATTTTTCATTGTATTTATAAATATTATATCATTATGTATTGTGTTATTACCTATATTTTAATTAAAAATACTATTTTATTGAAAACGGTCGACAAGGTAACTTAAAACGCTATTTAGGTATAAAAAATAAAAATAATAATAATTTCATAATTGTATTACCTTTTTACTCGTATACGAGTAAAAAAATGTATTATTATCGTGTTTTGTTTCACAACTTTTTCATTCTACTTATTTGCTATAACAGAATTAGGCATGCACTTATTATGCTTTTTTAATTTTCAATAAATAATATTATTGTAGTTCATTTAAGTTAATTATGCTCTTTACGCTTTTCTACAAAGCATAATAAGTGTAGGCTAAAACATAATATAGTAGTATTTATATTATTTATTCAGTGAATATACTGAATAAACCATTAATATTCTGTTATAGCAAGTTTTGGGGTAAGACCTTTTCACAAAAGGCCTTGTAAAGTAAACAAAAATAAATTTATAAACATGTTTTATTATAAATATTATTATGATGATATATGATTCCAGCGAACAACCTATTTTTGAACAATCTATTGTTCGTTTACGAAATGGAGTAGAACAAGCCATGGTAATTTCTATTCATAATGTAAAAATGGAACATCAGCATTTATGTTCCGTACTGACCATTTACGGATTATCTAATTCTGAACCAAAATTATTATTTTATAGTTTTCATCCTGATCAACATCGTTGGGTTCTAGTGGATAAACTCGGACTTGAATGGGAAACTGTATGATCACTATTTTTTCATTGTATCAAACAAGATGAAGATGGATGTACATTGTCTTCTTGATTATGGTCAATGAATTCAAATGGTATATCATCTACCATTGGTGAAGAGTTAATATCATTTTGTTTATTTGTAATTGTCGTATCATTTTGTATCGTTGTAGTAGTAGTTGTTATCGTATCACTTTTGGTTTCATCATGTATCGTATCACTTTTGGTTTCATCATGTATCGTATCATTTATCGTTTCATCATGTATCGTATCATTTATCGTTTCATCATGTATCGTATCATTTATCGTTTCATCATCATTTGTGGTAATCGTTTCTCCAGTTACAAAACTATTTTTTTCTTCATTGTATATTGTTGCAACACCATTACCCAGTAGATACGGAACAGGAGACAATAATTCGATATGATTACCTTTTTTAATGGGTTCTGTTTCCCCAATTAAATTAGCAATAAAATACAAGTCATGTTTTCGTGATGGACATTTTAATTCTTCAAACATAGCGGTTGTCATGTGCTTATAAAAATATCGTTTTCGTTCCGATAGTGTATGTGATTTATCTTTCAAATAAGAAAGCAATTGAGTTAATGTCATATCTCTCCAATGATAGATGGCGTAGAGTATGGAATAAAACCATTTCATGTTATTTATCGTATACTACTTTTTTTATATTTAAATATAAAAAAAAGATACATGAATAGGTGTAGAAACAAATGAGATCGATTTATAATGAATTATATAGTAATCGGATTGGTTCAGAAAATGAGCATCATTTTAGTTGGATTACCGACACCATAGCAATCGGTGATCATATGAGTCCTTATGCTACGTTCGATATCATTATTAATGCTGATTATCCTTATAATCATGTGAATCATCATACCATTTGTAAAAAACAATATACATATCAACATCGTCCGTATACACTTTATTCAGTAGGATTATGTGACAATATGCATGACACCATTGCACCCATTCTTCATCAATTACTTCCACTAGTACAAGAAGACTATACTACGAATAAGGATGCACGAATTTTGTTTCGTTGTTTTTTAGGTAAATCAAGATCTGTAGCATTAGCAATAGCGTATCTCATCAATATATGTAAGATGACCTATACCGATGCTTTCAACCTTGTAAAAGAAAAACGCCCGATAAGTAAGATGAATGAAGCGTTTCAAACGGAATTACAACAATTGTATGGTTGATTATGATAGTAAAAATAAATTCACGGCTTTTTCACAAAAACCCGTACCAAAAATGTTACTATAACGGAATTTATGATGTTACAATAAATATACTCAGTGAATATACTGAGTAAATAATAAAATTACTATTAAAAACTGTTATAGTAAATAAAATTGAGTTATAAGATGGTGAATAAATTATTACGCTGGAAGTACTGGATCTACGTAATCAATAATGTTAGCAATATTAAATAATGATAAATTTTTATATAGATCGTTCGTAGTAGATCGATAATGATTAATCCATTGTAATTCTGCACATGGGTTTACATTTCGTAACGTAGTAAATAAATTTGAATCATTATTCCAACTATCAGCAGTATAACCACCAATATTGGTTAATACACTATCTGTTAATTCTCGAACTCGTTTAACTTTTCCTGGACCATATGTAATCACCTTGTCGAGTTCAATGGCAACAATTTTGGATACTGCCAAATATTTTACAATTGGTTTAATATAAATGAGAGGAGATGCAGAAACAATCCATACTTGTTTTCCCTCATCAAGTTTTTGTTGTAGGTATCTTTTTGTATAGTTGACAAAGTAGCGTTGAATTGTATCTTCCCAATGTTTAGCAATATGTTCATCTTGCTTTGGATTATAAATCTCGCATGGCATTAAAAATGCACCAATATCATTTTGTTCAAGTCTCTTAAAATATACTTCTGAATACTTTTCATAGGTAGGATAACCACTAGAATCTATTAGTCCGGGAATGCTATATAAATATTGAGTTATTCCCATAAAATAAGATGGATGACCTTCTGTAATATCACCTTTCATTAACGTACCATCTAAATCAGAACAAAAAATATTATTATTTGTACAATGTTTATTTTCTGATATACGAGAAAAATATACAATTACAAAAATACCGATTACAACAAGTAACACTACAATTACTAGCATCATTATGTTTTCTGGTAACATGATTTATTATTTATTTATAATATAGTAATATTATAAATATTTTTATTTTACACCTTTGAACATGTAAACGTAAATTTTTATAATGATATTCTTAACACTGTATCACTGTTATTCATTTATATTAATAAAATAATAGTAATTATTATATTTAGTAATGAATAGACATCTTTCATTTTCAATTAGGATAAAAATACATATAAAGTACGTTTTTTAATTTGTATAGGATCTATATCTACCACCACAAATCCTTTTATACCTAAGTATTCATCTGATCCACCTACTATATCATATTTAGTTGATTGTTTTATGTTTAGAAAATTAGGAATATATGATTTATCTGTAAATGAAGCATATGAAAAATTGTTTATTAAAAATGTAATTGTACCAATCGTACCTTTATTGTTAATAGTAATAGTTGATAATCCAGTTTTTGTAAAAGAATTAGAATTAGAACCAATTCCTTGTAGACAAGTAGTAGCATCTGTTAAGCACGTATTTGGAGCACTTCTACATTGACTATAATTTCTTATACAAGTTGATAATCCAGATGATCCTACAGTAATTTCAGACGAAGACTGATAATTACCAATTACATTATTACCACTTCGATCTGTTGATAAATTTGAATAAATAGTTTGATATATAGTAGTAAAATTACTATCTGGTATTGTACCTATTACAGTTTTTGTCTTATCATCTGTTAAATCTAAATCATAATAAAATGTATAATTAGCTTTTGATCGATCTACAGTATCACTATTAGTGTAGGAAGATTTTCTATTAATGAGTAAAGATACAATTGATATAACTAATGCGATAATAACTACTATGCTAATTAATATCAAACTTATTTTATCACTAGAGATCATTTTATATATATTATTTTTTTAATTTTTATAAAAAATAATAATTTCTATCTTGACGATTAGCCTGCACGTATTCTGCTTTTATAAAATACTAATTAAATTTATTGTAACATCATAAATTCTGTTATGGTAACATTTTTGGTACGGCTTTTTGTGAAAAAGCCGTGGGTAAAAAGTCGAACTACAACATATAATCGACAATGGTTTGTGCACGTTTGGGTCCTAGACCCGCAATATCTTTACAGGCCTTGATCCCTAGTTCTTTTACCGCACATACTAAGGATGACATGGTTGGATAGGTTATAGCAATATCTTTAGCAATTTTCATGGAAATACCCGGTAATTGACTTAATTGCATCAAGTAACATACTTCAGGTGTAATATTATCTATTTTTTTTGTTTTCACTTTCAAGCTAGATACATAGTCGTCTTTTACTACAGTGTCAAATATGGTTTTCTCACCCATTCGTGATGCAATTTCCAAGAGATACCAAATGGTGCCAGCAATGTTTTCCGTTTGCATGACGTGGAATCCATCACGATATTGAGCCGAGATCATTGCACTGACTAGTGTTTTCGTCGGTATACCATACAATACGTCATGTTTACCAAGACTGGAAAACGAACCTTCAATAATATAAGTAATACGATGAAATGGATACATACTTTTTAATCGTTGCTTTTGTTCATGATACCGTCCATCTTTAATACTGGCAGCTAAATCCGCAATGGTTTTCCGTTCAAATACCATTGCATCTGTATCACTATGAATGGTGATATCCCCGACTTGTAAATTAGCAGTCTGTATGGATATCGTCGGATACGTTTCCATCATGTAACGTAACATGTCTTGTTCCCGATAATCAAACGTGAGGGACATGGTGCTACTACTATATATGTGTTATTGGTTTAACTATTTATTTTTTTACCTTTAATCAAGGTTGAATTTCTATATCTTTATTATTGTTATCGGTAAACATACCATGAGTATTATCAATTGCTAATAGAATAATACTTGTACATGCTAATAAAAAAGCAATCATATTTACTACTGAATAGTGAATCTGGTACAATATGACACCTGAAATAACAATACCAACAATATAAAATATACTCCAGATAATTGAAATGATAATTACCGAATTAGTATGTACTCCCCAATAAAACACTACAATTTCAACACTAAACACAAGCATCACAAGGATCAGATAATAGGGTGAATATTGTCGAGAGTAAATAAAATTAGTCATAAAAAAACAAAGTGCACTTATAAAAACAAGAAGGAATCCAATAAAAATGGATAACCAATTCATTTATTTACTTTTCTATCTACCATATACACGTTATTTTTTTTATTTTCATGACTTTTTCGCAAAAAAACCTTACCCCAAAACTTGCTATAACAGAAATTTAATTAATATTACTTATCTATTCAGTATATTTTACCTTGTCGACCGTTTTTATTTTTTCATAAATTTGATTATTTTTACAAATATTATATAAAATATGTATTAGTGTTTTTACGTATATTTTTAATTTAAATAATTAAAAATACTATTTTATTGAAAACGATCGACAAGGTAAATATTTACTGAATAAACGATTATAAATACTAATTATATTCTGTTATAACAAATAAATAAAGTGAAAAGGGTGTGAAAAAACCCGTACCAAAAATGTGACGATAACAAAATGTATGATGTCACAATAAATTCTGTTATAGAAAGTTTTTTGGGTAAGGTCTTGGTAAAAATGAAACGAATAAAAAAGAATCCATTTGTTTTATATTATATCTTATGTTTTCATTACCTCAATCCATCGTATGCGTAATACTCGATTATGCACTACCATTGATTCCTGCCATTCGTCCCGAATTCCAAACCATACCGATTACACAAATGTCCAGTAACCCAAATGCATTTTTCTATGTACGATATCATGGGTTACCACTGTCATGCCTCTCCCCCACTATGTTATCAGAACAAACTCATGATAATATTGTCTCCTATCTAGTAACCCATCCAGAATATATTGATAGTAACCTATTTTGTAAAAATCCTCATCCAAAAGCAGTCCAGTTTATACTTCATCATATCGATTGTTATGAATTACATTGGGAATACCTCTCTCAAAATACAAATGATGATATGGTTATGTATTTATTGAATCATCCTCGTATGATTCATTGGTATGTATTTTCCACGAATCCGAATGACCTCGTGGTTACCTTTTTACTATCCCGTACACAATATATTGCCTGGGATTCGTTTTCCAAAAATAAAAATAAACGTGCAATTTCTTATTTACTAGACCATCCGGAATATATTACATGGCGCCATTTTTGTAAACATAATGATGATCGTGTCGTTCAGTATCTACTACAGGATACAGAATTACTGGAACGCCTAGTGTATGATGTGTCGTGTAATACACACAATGATATTGTACGATATCTAGTTGACCATCGTCTAGTGGGTCAGTCTTCTTTTTGTAAAAATACAAACCCTCTTGCAATAGATTATATCCTTACGAACAGTAGTATGTCGTTTCCGTTTCATGCTACGCATCCTGATCTACGTGTCTTTCTTATGATGATACAGCATACTACCGATGTCACGTTATACAGTAATCATCCACATGTTTTCTATGAAACAAAAAATAGTAACGAATATGAGTGGTATCAAGACCTTTTACTTGAAAAAAGCATGGAAGGTGGTAGTCTATCGAGACAGATACATAAAACATTGTATAACAAAATGTAATTTATTCACAGCTTTTTCACAAAAACCCGTACCAAAAATGTTACGATAACAGAATTTATGATGTTACAATAAATATACTCAGTATATTCACTGAATAAATAGTAAAATTACTATTAAAAACTGTTATAGCAAATAAAATTGAGTAATAAGACGGTGAATTTATTCACACTCTTCTTAGTCACTATTATAAGAAATTATTGTAAATTGAGTAAGTCTTGAATAAAAAATATAAAATATAAAATATAAAAATAAAATAATAGTAATATGTAAATGAATAGTAAAACATATGCTGGAGAGGATACTGTTACACTTACATCTCTATTTACACCAGAAGAAAGAAAACAGAGAGCAATGAATCAAAAAAGAAAGATGGCAGAACATCAAAGAAAGATGGAAGAACAGATGATGCAAATAGAAGAAAGAAATAAAAGTCGTCCGCAGCATATTGAGTATTCTTATAATTCTTATGGAGTTAAAACACTTAAAAAAAATAAAAAGTCAATGAAGAAAGAGTCAATGAAGAAAAAGTCAATGAAGGAAAAGTCAATGAAGAAAAAGTCAATGAAGAAAAAGTCAATGAAGGAAAAGTCAATGAAGAAAAAGTTAATGAAAAATAAAATATCATCTTGTTAACAATTTTTATAGCTATCATCAAGTTATTTTATTCATATGCTCATTCTTCAACATTTATATAATATTAATTATATAAATTATTTAATTAAGTCACAACTTTTTCATTCTACTTATTTGCTATAACAGAATATAGTAATATTTAGTATATTCACTGAATAAACCATTATAGTAATTGACATTCTGTTATAGCAAGTTTTTAGGTATCCGCCATGATCGGAGTAAGGTCTTTTCACAAAAAGGCTTTGAATAAAGTACTATAAATTATGTTATACAACGTACGCTAGTTCTATTCATAGTTTGTAAATCTTGATTTTGTTCTCGCATCATTCGTATGATTCTTCGTACAATATCATATAAACGAATACGTTTCGTTATTGTCATTTGTTTCTTTACTATATGGTATATCTTTTTTTTTCAATAATAATATTGTTGTATATCATAAATAATACAACCATGGGTAATTGTTGTGCTCAAAAACCAAGTCGTTATACATTTCTTGTTACTCATTCATCCGATATGTATTCAACACCTACACGATCTTCTAATATTGACTCATCGGTATGTAGAATATGTAAGAAAAAAATTGTGGGCAAAACAGTACTAGCCAAATGTAATTCCTGTAACGTTTGTATTGGTCATATGGCTTGTGTACTTCCTGATAGGATATGTGTCGTGTGTTTACGATAAAAAGCACCGTCTTATCTAGTCCTGGGTTAATTCTACAATTTTTATTTATGTAATTATTATATTTATCGTATTTTTTACGTAAAACGTTAATAAAATATACAAAAAATTTGTAGAATTAACCCAGGCCTAGTCTTATCACTCAAATCTTATTTGCTATAACAGAATGGTAATGAAATAGTAATGGTTTATTGTAACATCATACATTCTGTTATCGTAATATTTTTGGTACGGGTTTTTATGAAAAAACCGTGAATTTTATTATGATATAATAGTACTAAATGAGTAGCGACGATCCACTTCCTCCACTCCCACCACTGTCATTTTTAGTTGATCCACCCCGTGTTTTATTTCATCAAGCACCACCAATTGATCCATATTTTGTGCCCTATGAAGAAATCGGTGAACTCATTCCTGATGAACTGATTCCATTTGGTGATGAACGTTTGTACCATACCATTCCCATGTACAAAACATTATTATCGTATCATATGGGATTAACCATGAGAAATATTACGAATCAAAAATATTTTATAGAAGATGAATATGACAATCAATTTGTCACCATTCAACCCGATGGTTTATTTTTTCCATCGTTTCCAAAACGAGAACAAGTCACAAACTACACACAATGCTCAATACCAGTATCCATTCATTTTCCGTTAAAAGATTCGTTTCCATTTGAACATATGGTCATTACGAAAACATTTTTGGCAGGAACCAATAATTCATTTATCCATATTGTACGCCGAGGTCTCACCTTATTTTTTTTATTTCCTGTTGGAAGTAGAGAAACAATTGAAACCATTACCAATTATGAGATCTTTAATTATAATGAAATTATGAAAAAAGTACACAGTATACTTCCAACAATAACGCAAATTGTATGTTGTGGACATTCAGCGGGTATGTCCAGTGCCATTGTCTTTTCGTTTTTATTATTATGTTCACAGCAACCCGTTTTTCTTCAGAAACACCACTCCTTATTCTCTAAATCGGAAGATTACCTTTCTTTATTTCAGAATAGTACATCAGTCCTTCGTGATAAAAAAATATATGTGGTTGGTACTGGTGGGGCTCCTGTGTTATTTACCTTTTCTTCATTTAGAAGTTATTATGAAGCATTACAAGGACGATATGTTCATGTTCTGTCTGCATTGAAAACGGATCGTACCTTTTACATTGATAAATCAGCACGAATTAACCATAACATACGAAATATTAAATTTGCAGTCTATTATACACCAGATATCTATTACAATGACCAAGACAAGACCATTTTTGGAAGTCCGTGTGCCCAAGGAACATTTATTAGTACATTTTTAGATGATGAGATACAAGCGCATATGTCAACGTTATGCGAAAAAAAAGAGGAAGAAGAAGATGTAAATGAATACCTTTCCACAAAAATAGTTCTTCCTTCCTATCAAGCTAAATTACAGTGCAATGATATCATGAAACAATTACATGCATTTACAACATACCGAACGATGTTGTCCATTTATCTATTTGATCAATCGATATCGTTGTTAGGCCAGAAGAAGAAAAATAAAAAAAATAATAAAATGAGTACTACATCTAGACAAAATAAAAATAGAAAAAACACAAGTAAAAAGAAAAAAACACACACAACAAAGACCATTCAATAATTAAATATCTACCTTGTCGACCGTTTTTTATTTTCTCTTATTTTCATTGTATTTACAAATATTATATAATAATTATGTATCGTGTTTTTACTTATATTTTTAAGTAAAACAATTAAGAATACTATTTTATTGAAAACAGTCGACAAGGTAAAATGTCAATATCAATATCAAAACAGAAATCATATAAAAATATACTCATACATAAATAATTGTATTGATTATCATATTACTTTACTATTTTCAATTATGTTAATTGAAAATATAATACGCACCATATTATCACTTAATTTTATTTGCTATAACAGTTTTTAGTAGTACTTTTACTATTTATTCAGTAAATATACTGAGTACATTTATTGTAACATCATACATTTTGTTATAGCAACATTTTTTGGTACAGGTTTTTATGAAAAAGTCGTGATAATACAAAACACACAATAGTACCTTACGGTATGTGTGGTTTCATTTCAGTCGGTCGAGGCATACATATGGGTTGTTGGTAAATGGGATCAATGATCCGATCACACGTAATCCATTGAATCCCATTGTAATAGGTAAAATCATGTACGACTTGACTACCACATCGGATACGAAGAACATACAATTGAATGTGATCCACCCAATACGGTATCATATCCGATAGGTTACGTAATAGGTTAAACGGAAGATTACGTAATTTATTTTTGGTATGAAACATGGGTTTATCTCGTTTGTATTGTTTACATAATTCATCTTTCAACGATGTGACCCAATAAAATACATTGGCCGGATCCAATTTTAAATCCTTAATCTCTTCACCGGATAACGACGGTAAACGATATGTTTCATCGTATAAGGTACATAAGGCATCTTCATTGCGATGATCAGAGGTTTCAATAAAGTGAATGAGTACCTTACGATGTTCTGGTATATTAACTACATCAGTTAATTTCATATTGACTATTTCATAGGTTTGTTGCCACTCTATATACCGTGTACTAAAGTGTCGGTATTCTTCTTCATATTCAGATTTTCGTTGAATGTATTTTTCATAGTCTGGATGACGTCCGGTTTCTTTTGGTGGATTTTCCACTGGAATAATTTCTACTGAAATCGACCATGGAAATGCTTCACCCGTCTTCCGAGCAACATTGTGTTGAATGGTATCGTGAATCACACTCATGATCCAGTCGGTGTCCAAGTTACTGGTACGAGATAAGGGAATACCTTTGATAAACCCATCATCATCGATTCCAATGTACATGTCGCCGTCAGTAATACCAGAATTCCAAAATGCACACGTATATTTGGGTAAGTACACAGTGATGTATTTGGATAAAGCGAGAAGGATCAGATCATCAAAGGCAAAGTGATTGGTTTCACAATAATATTCAGCCTGTTCGAGTTCAAAGGGAATACCGGTTTTATGTAAACTAAATTCCTTGTATTCCCGATGACGTTGTTCGGGTCCAATATAATCATTATAGGCTAATGGTAGCGACATGTCATTCATAAAAAAGTAAATGGAAAGATGAACCAAGAGGTACTTCATTTTTTTCAGAGCTTTTTCACAAAAATACGTACCAAAAATGTTACGATAACATAATTTATGATATTTAGTAAATAAATAGTAAAAAGTATAAATGAAAAAATATAAAACTACATGGATAGTTCATTCCATTGCATAGATTGAATTTGTTTTTGTTTTTCACTATTCAACGTAGAACCAATCCATATTCCCATTCTCGTATCCTCTTCTGTTGACCAGGTATTTTTAATCCAACATGAGTAATGATCAAGTATATCTTCCAACCATTTGTAATCTGGTTCATGTCGTGTCATGTATTCAAATTGAATACCTTTTTTATTTTTGTTATGAATAACGGAAACCGATTGAACCAGGCGTACCATTGTATCAATGATAAGGGGATCGGTACTGATTATCGTAATTTGGTTTCGACACGAAATTGACATTTGATTTGTATAAAAAAGATGAATGAAAGTGATGGTTTTCATTTTTGGTAGGTTTTATTTATTACGTCGTGAATGTTTTTTATTACGACATTGTTTTCTAGACAATCTACGTCGATATCTTGTACCAAACTGTTCTACATGTGGAGTACGATCTTCTTCATTACGAAGAGTTGAAATGAATTGATCTTGTTCTTGTAATTCACGTACTTGGTTGTTATAAAAATGTAATTGTGTTGTTATCCATTCTCGTTGTACTTTTTCAATGTAAATGGTAATGATTGGTTCCAAGAAATGAAGAATGATAGCTTCGATATCAACCTTTTTATCTAGATTGAATGTTGCTACCGTAACTGCAACACGCAGTAGTCCCGGACATATTTTTTGAACAAGTGTAGCAATCCGATCTGGATGACGTTGTATGAGTTGAGTGATTCGTTCTGCCACGTGTCGATTTCTTGTAATCATCTCCATTAATGGTTTATTATAACTAGCTAGTTCTTTTGGAATGTCTTTGGTACCTTGTCGTTTCCGTTTTTCTTCTTCCAATAACGCAATACTATATGGACGTATAAATGATAAAATGTGTTCTTGATCAAGTGGTGGATCATTCGTTACGATTCCTACAAGTAGTTGATCCAGTTGTATTTTAGCAGTATCGCATATATGTTTGGAGAAATGATAGGTACCAATACTAGTCGACAATAGTTGTTGTAGCGTAGCATCTAGTTCCATAATGTTTTTTTGATAATAAGGAATGATAGTATGAATCCATCGTTGCATTCGATTCATAATCGGTTCTCCCTTTACCATCACGGTACCTTTTTCAACCATTCGTGGTCGATCGTTATCTACTATTACTTTTTTTTGTTCTTCTTGTATCAATAAACTTCTTATTTGTGAGTGTAATTCTCGTGGTGTCAGTGTATCTTTTTTTTGTAAGATTTCCGAAAGTTGTTTCCGGTATCGTTCTGCTTCATTTTCTTTTTTGTTGGTGATAAGCAATTGCATTGCGGTAGTATACAATTCTTTTTTTTGTTCTGGTGTGTAACCATATCGTTCCAGTTCGGTTTTTTGTGCTAGTTCTTTTTTACTTTTTTCCAATTTTTCTAGTTCTCTTCTTCTTCGATTCTTTTCTTTTTCTACTTCTTTAATACGTCGTTGTTCTGATTCTATTTCTTTGATACGTCGTTGTTCTTCTAGTTGTAATTGTTTTGTGTCGGTAGGTGGTGTCATTACTTCTTTTCGTCGGAGTTCATCCCGTTGTTCTCTTTCTTTTTTTCGTAGTGTTTCTTGTTTTTCTCGTGCTACACGTATCGTATGTAATCGTTCTTGTTCTACAGCAATAAGTCGATCATTTATCGCTTTTGTAAGCGTTTCTTTTCTATGTTTCCATTCATCGTAACGTTCTTTTTGTTCTATAGATACGGGAATGGGTTTGGTATGTTTTGCGAGTGGTAATTTTCGATAGGGATTAAATGGTTTACTAGTACCATTTCGTTCTAATACCATCTCACTTGCTTTTTCACTATCATATCCTTCTAACACTAATGCAACTCCTTCGGTAATACTCGATTCATGAGTACTGGTTGCTTGTGCAGCCATTCGTTTACAACTAATGGGTATTTTTTTATAAAAAATAAAAAGAAGAGGTACATGTAAAATGAATTCACTTAAACTGTAGGTGTGTATGTAGGTCTGCTTTTTTAATTTTCAATACATAATTATCATGGTTTATTTAGCTAAATCATGCTCTTTATGCTTTTTATAAAATAATAATAACATCATCTTATCACTTAATTTTATTTGCTATAACAGTGTTTAGTAGTACATTTATTGTAACATCATAAATTCTGTTATAGTAACATTTTTGGTACGGCTTTTTGTGAAAAAGCCGTGAAATAATTGACTCTATTATAAAAGTGAGTAAAGCTAAAAAATTATAAAAAATTATAAATTATAAAATATGGAAAGAGGATGTGCAATTGGATTTGATTATATGGCCATGAAATCTGAAGTTACCGAAGCATTACATAATACACCAGAAATCAGTCCTGGATTTGAAAATTTGTGTTATACAGTTATTAAAAGATTATATGCAAATTTTTATCTTAATACTGAATTATTTGGTATAATTTTTAATTATATAACTAGTTTACCATCACTAAGTTTAACACCAACAACCCCAAGAGAGCGTGCAATTCATTTTATGGAATCTTATTATGAATCAACTACTCCAGAAGTACGTCAATCACCTGAATCACTTGGTATTATATATGATAATTTTATAAATGTTGCTACTGAACCAAATGTACCTACTGTTTATGAAAAAGTCAGACAAATGTATCGTTTTTTCTTTGGATTATATTTAAAAGGTGGAAAAGCAATGAGATTATTTATCGCAGAAGTTAATAAAAGAACAGGTAACAGTGTTTCAGAAGAAGATATTCAATTATTAGGTAAAAACAGTGATTTTGATTTAAATTTAGCCGCTAATCCAGACTTACCTGATGATGTATTTGATAACATACTAATGATTTTATATAAAATTACTCATTCTGCATTTATTGAAGCACATAATTTATTATTTTTTACACAAGATGAACCACTCATACGACAAAGTATAATTAACCTTTTTGCTACAAAAGGAACTAGAGTGGAACTAGTTCCATATTCAAATTGTGGAAAAGTAAGTCCAAAAGTTACTAGTATAACAAAAGAAAATATACATTCATCCGGATTTATATTATGTCGTTTAATGACATCACATAGAGGAGAAATTATTAATAATTTTTCTGGAGAAAAAAACTGTGGTAAATTTGATGGAGAACTAATTGATATTAGTTTTGTAACAAAAGTAAATAAAGAAGAAGCACATATTGATTGGGGTCATACAAAAAAACTCATTTATACAACGATAGAAACAAGAGCAGCAGAAGAGATTTTAAATGTGGTTGAAATTGGACTATATTGTGTACAAGATATTATTAATGATTTACGAAATGTATTAAAAGATCAAGCAAAACGAAATGAAACGGAATTAAATAATCCTAAAGTAGCAAAACGAAAAAAACGTATTGAATTATTTCAAAAATTATTATGTTTTAATTCTTTTATTAATAGAACATTTGCTACTCAAACAGACCTTCCTACCTGTACAGAACAAATTACAGATATATTATGTACGTTCAATTCACTCACGGAATCAGATAAAGAGATGATTACTCGTGCGAGTTTAGGAATCGATTTACGTAATTTAACTATTTATACATTATTATATAATTTTTTTATAACTAATATTAACTCAGTAGAAACTATTCATGTATGGAATAAATATACAAAATCATATATAGACAAGTCTTATTATTTATTTGATATCGCAAATCCAAACACACCAATACATCAATCAAAAAGTACGTTACATGAACTAATAAAATCTACGATTATGAAATGTAAATCATTCGTAGATCAAGACATAATAGACGAAGATGTATTATGTTCCTATTATATTAATGTATGTAAATTATTAACTTCGTTTAACGATCAAACCATGTTTAGAACAATTATTAGCTACTCTTATATTCTTCTTGATACATTTTTAAGTAATATAGAAAAACGCACTGGTGCTATTTATATAGACAGTTTAGTTAACTTTACAAATAAAACAATAAAATTACAATATGATGAACGAAATACAACAATAAACCAACGAATTACGTCTACATTCGGAAATGAAATAATTAGGAGAATCGTTCATTTTTTAACTGTAACATTGTATCAAGGTAGGTATTCTTTATACGTTAGAGGTGGTTATATGTTTGAAATATGGAAAAATGTACTAAAATGTATCGATATATCTAAAGAGGATTTACCTAACGTTTTTAGTAATTTTCTACTTAAAGGCGATCTTGTTGCTCAACAGTTTAAAACAAATGATATAGATATTGTTTTATATACCACGATGGATTCAATTACATGGAATCAATTTATTTCTAAATTATCAGAATTATTAAGTAGTATATGTGATTTTTTACAAGGAGTTACACCACGTGAGTTCAACTTAACATATGATACGATCGTTCTTACAGAAAATGATTCTAATTTTGTTACACTACAAATTGTTACTTCAAGATATTCTAATTATACAGGAAACACAGCATTGTTTAATGGTCATCAAATTGAACATATTTTGGAAATAGGTTGTAGAAATAGTCCTATTGGTACAGAAGATTTAGGAGTATTTTATACTCATGAAATACCAAGTAGTGATGTTTCATTGGTTTTTCCTAGTATTGATCAAATGATAAATGAATATGATACTATCTTAGGTGAAAATAAACATTATATTCGAAAGACAAAATATTTAGAACGAATCATTGAATTAAATAATTACGCAACTTCAACTAATGAAGAAGGCATATGTTTATATTCAGGAAAAAAAGTAAAACCTTCCAAAAAAAATAAACAACGCAAGGTAAAACATAGTAATACAACAAAAAGACATAACACAACAAAAAGACATAACACAACAAAAAGACATAATACAACAAAAAGACGTAACACAACAAAAAGACATAGTAAAAAAGAAAAAACACGCAAATAAAACATATGTGCTCACATTACTTATTACTTATATAAATGTAATTATTTGTAATTACATTTTGATACAATACTTTTTTAGTGTGTGGAGTAAGACGGTTGAAAAAATTAAGTTGATTACCATACCCTTTTCACTCTATTTATTTGCTATAACAGAATATTAGTATTATTTATATAGTTTATTCACTGAATAGATAAGTAATAGTAATTAAATTTCTGTTATAGCAAGTTTTGGGGTATCCGCCCTGAGCGGAGTAAGGCCTTTTGTGAAAAGGCCTTGTTGATTACACTTTTTCTAACAAACTTGGTAAAGGTAATAATGATTTTCTTTTTTTACCCCAGACAAATGGTGGTTCTTCTAGAAATGAAATCTCATATTCTTTTTCAACATGTTCCTCATTAGGAAGTGGTAGTAACGGAACATAGGTAATTGGATACTCATAATGTTTTCGAAACGTAGGTAGATGGTGTTTTTTCATCCATTGATAAACCATTCGTGTGATATAATTCATCGGATGTGTTACCGTAAGTACATTTCGAAATGCCATATGAAACAATTCACCACAATGACGTTTCCGTCGAGCCTCAATATGTACTTGAATGGTCTCTCGTTCTTCAACTGAACACGGGACAAGATAAATTGTCGTATACAAACGCACATGTGATAATGTTAATGTATCACGTAACCGTTCTTCTGGGATGATGATACCCACTTCTTCAGAAATTTCACGTTGAATGGCATGAATGGGTTTTTCATCTGGATTTCCATTTCCTTTGATAATACCCATATGAGAGTTGGTGGTGAGACAACAGTAGTGGGTACGATGATCTTGAAATTCAGAATACCGAACTTCTCGTTGATACAAGTGTGATAAACGAATTGCATGCTGAATAGCATGTTCTTCAGTATCATATTCTAATGTATGTAATTTTTGATTTTCTATTACATCATCTGATTCTTCAAAACAATAGTAGGATTCCAGACCACACAATACATGTTGTGTGGTTGGATCATAAAGTAGTGCAGCTACTTTCATACTACTCTATAGTTGCCTTTTAATACGGCTTTTTCACAAAAACCCGTACCAAAAATGGTACGATAACAGAATTTATGATGTTACAATAAATGTACTCAGTATATTCATTGAATAAATAGTAAAAGTACTACTAAAAACTGTTATAGCAAATAAATAGAATGAAAAAGTTGTGAATAAAATAGTATAGTATTCACCGTCTTATAACTCAATTTTATTTGCTATAACAGAAATATATTTTACCTTGTCAACCGTTTTAAATAAAATAGTATTCTTAATTATTTTAATTAAAAATATAAGTAAAAACATGATATAGTAAGTATATAATATAATGTAAAATACAATAAAATAAAAACGGTCGACAAGGTAAAAAATTTTACATGTTTGATAAGCTAAAAGTTAATTAAAAAATTGTAAAAAACTTTGAACCGAAAAAAAATCACATCTTTTTTACTCTATTTATTTGCTATAACGGAATATAGTAGTATTTATTATATTTATTCAGTATATTCACTGAATAAATCATTATATTAATTAACATTCTGTTATAGCAAGTTTTGGGGGTAAGGCCTTTTCACAAAAGGCCTTGAAAAAAATGAAACATAATTGTATTTTATTTTTTTCATGGTAATTACTAAATGACAACATTAGTCACATTATATGAAAACCAAGTCATTACGACCCCTCAATTTTATCGTATCAAACATTTTATTCAAGTACAGCAAAAATGGATGATTTCAGAACAAGATCCAGATCATCCTATGATACAAGAAGAAATTGAACGAAATATGGTACAATGTATTGATATTTATTTATGGTGTATTGACCCCCTACTTGTACAAAAACCATACGCTACTAACCAACTTGCACGATTGTGGTTGGAAAAAAAAATCTATGAAATGAACTCTATGGATGCAGCTATTTATATTGATACATGGTTGGATGTATAAAAAAATAAAAACCTAATGGACATATACTTTGTAGTCTTGTACGTATTGTGAATAATAATTATTGTGGTTCATTTGTTACTTTTGCTTTTATAAAAAGCAAAATAAATACCAATCATTTTATTTTTTATTTATATAGATGAAAAATATAAATGTTTATAATAAATTAGTTACTACTAAATGGAAAAAGATAAGTCTATGTTACATCATAGTAACTATTATACAAAAAAACATAATACGTTTTATGGTAAAAGTAAAAGTAAAAAATATAAGAAAAAAACCAATATTAAATCTAATAAGAAATCTAGTAAGAAATGTACTAAAAAATCAATTAGTTGTCCTCCTAATTATATAAATAGTGGTAAAGGTACATTAGATAATACTGTATGTATCAATAAACGACAACATAATCAATTTCCATCAAAAGTATTGATGAATAAAAAAGGACTATATGCTCATGAATTTGATAACAATAAACCATTTGATTTTTGTATATCAAAAAAAGTTGGTAATTATATTACATGTGCTCTTACTTCAAATAAAAAAGGTGAATTAATTAGTAAAAATATACAAATCGTACCAGTATTAATTTGATTAATTAAAATTCAGTTTATAATCATGATCCAGAATAAAATGGTAAAACTATTATTTTCAATTATTTTGTAATTAAAAACAACTATATACAAAACAAAGTATAATAACAATTTCCGTTTCATAAAAAATTAAACATATTTCTTATTAAATCAGTCACTTTACATGTTCAAAGTATACAAGATACGTAAATAGAAAATGATCAACAAGGTAAAATATTCTTTATTTATCATCTATTTTGTGAATAAATATTTTTGTGCCGTGTACTTTATCTTCTTGTATTTTTACTTTTGCTTGAATAAGAAGTCCTTTGAATTTCTGAGAAGATATAATAACATCATGTTGTTTTTTATATAATTCATGAAGAACTTTAATACGTACAAATGTGTCAGATGATTCATAGTCACTTAAAAATATACTTAATGGATTATTTTCTTTTACATATGCTTCTTGTTCTTCTTCAGCCGATGTTGTTGTTATATATTTACCTTTACATTCAAACCATGCTTCCAGTAATATATACAAAAACCCATTACGAAACGGTTGTGATTTAACTTCATTTTTTAAAGATTCATTAGCAATTCGTTGAAAGTCATATTGTACTTCTTTTACAAACTGATATGGGAATTCTCTGATTTTCATTCGTTTTTCAATTGCTTCACTAATTCCACCCGAAACCCTAGGAATATCATTACACATCATTGCTAGTGTAAATTTAGGAACAAATGTTTTTGTTGATTTATGAAGGTCTCTTGCATTAATAGCATCTCTTCCAGTTAGTAAATTAATTTTTGTTTTTCGTATCATTGCTGTATCATCTGGTTCACTTGTCATAAGACATCTAATAAATTGTGTATGTGCTAGTTCAGGTGTAGCCTGGTTAGCACCTTTTGACTCTGCTGTTAACACTTCACTCGAGAGAACTCCAAAATAATTTCCTAGTACAGTTTTTAGAGCATCATGTACAAGACCTTTTCCATTTCTACCTACACCTTTCCATACTATGAATACTTCATTAATATTTTCACCATACATAAATATAGAAAGCGATGATAAAAATGATTTATACTCTTGTTGTGGAACAATTGTCTTTAATACATTTTCCATGAGTTGTATATCCGTATTGTTACGAGGTGGCATTGTATAACCACATGTAGTTAAAATACGATCTGTTGCTTGAATAGTGATAATTTCCTTTGTTTCCATATCATATGCTTTTTGATCATCAAAACAAAACCAATTCGGTTTCATATCAAATGTTTGGATAATAGTATCATCTCTAAATAATCCTTGAGACACTTTAAGAACTGCTTCAATTTTAGAAACTTTTTGCAGTGACATAATTTCACGTTTACACAGTTTTAACCATTTTTTTGTATCATCAGATATACTTTTTTTGGATTCAGCTTCAACCCAAATCAAAGCATCTTCAGAAATGAATTTCATAATAGGTGCAAAAATTATAGTTTTATCACCAATATTCCACTTTGTACCATCATAATGTAACCATCCATTTGTAGATGTATAATAAAGTTTATCATTATAGGTTTGTTTTAAAGCAAGCGCTACAGCTAGATCAGATAATTCACTATGTTTATGTAATTCATTTAACAATATCAACAGTATAGGACTTTTTGTAGGAAAAAGAAGTTTAATATTAATGCCATCTTGCTTAAGCCATCCATAAAGTGTGGACATACCAAAAGAATGATTTGGTTTACATTGAGTCCATGACTTAATACAATCATATTCTTCAAAACGTTCATATCCAGACCTTTTAGAAATATCTATAAAAAGGTCTCGTGAAAGTTTATTAGTTTTCATTAGAACCATAAGTGCACACCACATTGTATAGGTCTTAAATCGCTCTGGATGTAAACGAGTTACCATTTCTGTCATCTTTTTTATTTTTTCGTCTTCTTGAATGTCTGTTTCATCTGGATATTCTTCATTCATTTTAGAAATAAATGATTTGAATTGACGATTAATTTGTGATGTGTACATTTTTGAAGAAGAATCTTGTGGAACAGTTGTCATGTAATCATATAAAATTAGTTTACACCCTTGTTGAACATTTGGTAAATGAGGAAATGGTTTATCTTTATTTGTACCGTAAGGAACACGAAACCATAGTTTCTTGCCATATACTTGTGTATCAATATGTTTAAAACGTTCTTTACCAACTAATATTTCAAATAATTCTTGCTCATCCTCAGGATGAAAATGTTCACGAACAATAATTATTTTTTTAAAAATAACATGAAACGATATTTTATTAGGATTACTACTACATTCTGTAAATACAAACCCATTTGTATAATGACCACAATGTTCTACTAAAAGATCTCTTATCTCGGATCTAGTTTTTTCAATATAAATAAGATCATCACTTTTTTCATCATAGTCAAAAAATAGTTTACATATAGGTTGTAATAATTCATACGGATTCATTCTTAATACTTTTTCTGTTAATTCAAATGGACTAAAGTCTTTGAGTACACTTTCTCTATTCTCGCTTAACACACGAAATGTATCGCTTAATCGAATAGTTGTCATGAGGAAATGATGTTTTTTAATATATTGCCCTTAAAATATTTTTATTTTTTTATTTTTTATTTTTTTTATAAAAAAAATACGGGGGATTTATATAAAAACCTCATTTCATCATCTTATTTTTTCTTTTTATATTTTTCTGGAATAGATTTTGAAGCATTTGATTCTATATAGTTACCTTTGTTTTCATACCATTCATCAAGTAACAAATATAAGAGACCATTTCGGAATGGTTCCGTCTTTAGTAATTCGGATAGATCATCATAGTTTATTTTTCCTTTTGTAATACGTTCTTCCAGAGTTTCGTTAGGTAATTCCATTTACTAGATATCAATATTATTCCTTAACTTTTTATAAAATATGGGTTTATAAAATATTTATTTACTTATATAATAATTTCAAGGTTTTTTGTAAAAAGACCTTGAAAAAAATGAAACTGAACTACTATACATTACTATACAAATCAAAGTCTGTCTCCATGTCAGATTCCTTGCCCCTGATGAACGAGTCTTATCATAAACCAACGAGTCGTATGTCATTGGTTCAATCGGCACTTCGGGCATTTTTAATTAATGTCGGTCATCACCATTCCGAGCACCGTGTCCGTTTGTTTTTATTTAATCATGTTACTGAAATGGTCCAGGGTACACTAGACGAACTTCAATCACGTATGGATCATATTATTGCTGATAATGGTACCAATATGATATTATGTCTTCAACACATGAAGAAAGCATACGATGCGTGTTCCCTCCATGATCAAGAACGTATCATTTGTGGGATATTAACTGATGGTATGCACAATACATCTCACGAAAAAGACCTCACCATCGATCAGGTTGTGTCGGATTCTTTTTACAATACATTTTTTCGTAGTATCATTGGAATTGGGCATCGTGATACGGTTGATTACGCCCTCCTTACCAAGTTAACTGGCGGTCGAAAAGATGTCTTTCAATTGGTTGCAGAAGAACGTGACGTGTTTCATGCCATGAATGGCACATTTTTTGATTTATTAACCTCTCATGTCACGGATGCAACCTTTTCGATATGGTGTCATCATGATGATCAACTGGTAAACATGGCCAATGTCCAAACCATATATCATACCGAAGACGAATATCAAGCCGTACATGATCCTATGGTACCTGGAAATACATTTATGCGCCTTGTTCATCATGATGGCACGTATGTCCTTGAATATACGGAACCACCAAAGGAAGACATTGCTCATCATTCAGTGACCCCACGTGAATTTTGGTTAGCGATTGATGTAAGTGGTAGCATGGAAAGTGCTGTGATGGGTAGTAAACCGGAACCTACTACAATGAACCAAATCGTACCACCCGTTTCAACGCATCCCTATGTGGAAGTACGTATGGCAGTGTCTTCGGTCAATGAACATACACACCTTCTTGGTCGAGGTTCAGTCGTGGCTAGTTACGTGACATACACTCATCCTCGTACAAAAACGGTCACCACAGAATCGATTGTGTGTTTGGAACTACATGATACGACACCGATCATGGAACTGGTCACTACCCTTGTGAATGTATCGAATCGTTTGGGTCAGGTCATGACCAAGAAACACGTACAAGAAGTATACCATTCCCATTTGTACTTGTCGAAATGTAGTACAGAAGAGTCTATTCCTCCCTGGTTACAAGCACAAGTAAAAGTAGTATGGAATAATCTCAAACAACGGTATCGATCAACACTGACATATGGTGAACAATTTTTTCATCAAACACCAGTGGCTTATGATACCATGTTACGAGCGACGAGCAGTGAAGCATCAACGCAATCGGCGACACCGTTTTTTTCCAATTCAATGACGGATATACCAATGGATGAAATCAACAAGTGTAAACTGTGTTACGAGAACACCATTACAGTATTGTTTCCGGAATGTCGTCATGCGGGATTATGTAAGGAATGTTATACAATGTATCGTACTACAACGGGAAAACAAGATTGTCCATTTTGTCGTGTGAGTGTGACATCATGGTCCCTAGTTAGTGATAGTCATTTAAAAAATGGTTATTGTCAAGAACTAGGTTGTTATCATCATTGTGATTACATTGGACATGCTATAAATGAAATCGGTGCTGAATTATGTGGACATTTATTGTATTGTAAAGGTTGTACAGTTATAAACAAAAAGAAAGAAGAAGGACTAGTGTGCCAGGAATGTCAGAATGTTGTACAAGAGGTACGAATTTATTTATGTTGAGTTGGGTGGGTAAATCATATACTACCCAATTTTTATTAGTCTAAACAGTGAGTATGGATTACGATTTATTAAGTAAATAAAGTTAGTTTTTGTAAAACTAGTATAAACATTTAGTTACATTAAAATGTCAATAGAAATTATGAATACAAGATTACCTAAACAAATAAATTATAAAAGTAATGATTTAATTGGTATTTCATTACGATGCGATTGGTTTATATCAGATCATACAATAATAAAAAAATCAGAACATCCACGTTATATATTTTTAAGTTTATTACATGGTGTAAAAACATTATTATATTTTATTAATAGTATTTTACCAACATTAAAAACTCCGTGTGTGTTAATTCTTGCGAGCGAAGATTATACATTTCCAAATTCGTTAGGTGATATACGTGTACTATGTTATCCAAAGTATAATTATAAATTAATCAATAATGAAATTAATCAATTGTTTTCCCATTCTATGATTTCGCATATGTATGTAGAAAATTTAGATACATTTCATGAGAAGTGTACACCCATTCCATTAGGAATATTACAATATGCCCATGGTTCATTATATCAACCAGAAATAAATTATAAACCAATCTCTTTTGAAAATCGTTCGCAATTCGTATTATCATGTCATAGAGAACATAGTTCACTAGATAATTTTTGTATTAATTTTCAATTCCATGAACGGGCATTAGTGCGTGATTATTGTAATACAAGTTGGAAGTCCTTTGTTCATTATAAAAAAGACTTATCAGAAGAAGAATTAAAAACACAATTGGTTCAATCGATTTTTTGTATATGTGTACATGGAGGAGGATTAGATCCCTCACCAAAAGCATGGCAATCATTATTATGTGGTTCCATACCTATTATTACACATTCTACACTAGATCCAATTTATGAACGTTTTCCAGTTGTATTTGTAGATAAATGGGATGAACATTGTATATCAGAAGAGTATTTGAATAAAGAATTAGAACGATTACGACCTTTTTATGAAGAAGTAGAAAAACGAAAAAAAGTATTAGAAATGTTAACGTTAGATTATTGGTGGAATATAATAAGTAATACTATAATGTAACTTTTAACTGGTCGACACGGTAAATACTGAGTACATTTATTGTAACATCATACATTCTGTTATCGTACCAAAAATGGTACGGGTTTTTGTAAAAAAACCGTGTTAAAAAAAAATATTATACCATACACAATGAATCAATTACCACATGAAATAATTGAAATAGTAATTACGTATATGGTACCACAACGATATATCGTACGTGACGGCATTGATCCAAATCGGATCTTTCTTGAAACCAGTAGATGCAATTATCATTCCGTGAATGATACCTTACGATTTCCACCCGTCATATACAATTCGGATGGTGTACTCTACATGGTGAAAAATGACACAAGACTCACATGTATGGATTTCATGATTCGTGATACTACAACTGTCCTTGTCGATAACCAATGGTGTATTTGTGAACCCGATGATACTGCAATGCGTTACATGATGTCGTTTCCAGAAAAAATGGATCTCAAACATTTTTGTAAAAATAAACATACGGTACTTGTTCAGTATCTTCTGGACCATCCTACGATAATTGCGTGGGATATGTTTTCCATGAATCCAAATCCACTTGCGATTTCATATCTCTTACGACATAAAGAGAATGTTCGTTGGAGTTATTTTTGTCAGAATAGTAGTATGGAAGCAGTTGATTTTTTGATTCAACATCCTGAATATATTGAATGGTACACATTTTCTCAGCATCCATTAGTATACCTGTTGGTTGATGACATTGTCCTTCAAATTGAATGGTCTACTGTACTCACACAAAAAATTCATATGATGTAGTTATGTTTTTATTCACGACTTTTTCACAAAAACCCGTACCAAAAATGCTACGATAACAGAATGTATGATGTTACAATAAATGTACTGAGTAAATAGTAAAAGTACTACTAAACCGTTATAGTAAATAAAATGGAGTTATAAGAAAGTGTACGGTTCTTGGATTTTGTTATTATTCAAAAACCATAATAGGTAATCAATCACGAATTTTTTATGTAGTAAAATAAAAAATATGAATAAGAACTTCTATGCTTTGCGGAAGAAAGTACCTCTTTTCCTTATTGCCTACAATACATACATGAATTATTATTCATAATCCATGTTGTAAAACAAGGAACATGAGAAATATATTTTTTACAAGCTGTACACTCAATAATCGGTACATGTACCGATTGATCCACAAGTGGTTCGAGACAAACCAAACAAATACATTGATAGCGATCATTATGGATCTGTTTGGAATAATTTGATTCATGTAATATATCTTCTGTAACAATACGAAACGAACTTTTCTTGCTCAAACAATAATAATCATATATCACATAGCAACATAACCCTAGCAAATTACATGCTATCATTGAACATATACCATAGATAAAATATGATGCATAGAGAAAATCTGTTGATGTATCACATTCGGTAGTCATACGGTACGATTACAATGTATCGTTTTTTGTGATTGTAATCATATTCATTTTTTTATACTTTTATAAAAAAATAGTATATAACAACATCAAGATACATGTTTCCTCAGTGTACTATACCATTAGAACCAACTCATATACTATATCCGTTACCCCTATCCTGTTCCATTATGGACGTGCTCAATTGCCTGTCATATGATTGTTGGGGAATATATATTCAACATCCAAATGATTCAATTACCAGTATTTGTAACATATATGAGCTCTATGAAACATGGAATCGTTCCATGGATTCAAACAATTTATATCAAATCGAAGAAACATTACGTCAACGCTATAGTAAAGAACCATTATTACTCTTGGAATACGTTTCATGTCATGATACATTGGTCATTATGTTACATCGTCTCTCTGCTATAAAAATATGTGCACGAAAACAATCGGATACACAATGGGACATTTCTGTTTTTCATTGTATTCAACGAAAGTTGTCTAACCGATTTACGTTTGATCTATCTGATATACAGAAAATGCAAGAAAAAAATAATAACCAATACCAACGTACCATTCTTGAACATGAAGAAACAATTACATCATTACAAGATCAACTTGTTCAATTTGAATCAGAACAAGAACGAATGAAACTACTATATGATATCAAGGAAAATGATTATAAACAACGCATTACGTTACTTGAAGAAGAAACACAATATGTGGACGATTTGATTCAATATAGATCCTGTATCATTTGTTAAATAAAAACACCGTCTTATCACTCCATTTTATTTGCTATAACAGTTTTTAGTAGTACTTTTACTATTTAATCAGTGAATGTACTGAGTACATTTATTGTAACATTATACATTCTGTTATCGTACCAAAAATGGTACGGGTTTTTGTGAAAAAGCCGTGAGACCTTATAGATTTACTACACTACGTCCTTTGTTTTCGGTCCAATCGTGTTCGACTCGGTCTTTTTCCGTATTACGTTTTACTGCCGCATCAATGATATAAGATTTCATATCAGCTTTATTCATTTCATACAATAAAGACGCCATATCTTTTGGAAAACAGGTTCCCCCAAACCCATATTTTCCATCAGGACCCGGTACATTACTATGACTAGTACCAATCCGAGCATCACTACATGAAATACGAGCAACTGTATTGTAATCAATACCCTTTTTATCACATAATTCATACATTTCATTACAAAAAGAGACTTTGGTTGCTAAATAACAATTACGAAACAATTTAATTGTTTCTGCTTCTTGATTAGACACAAAAACAATGTGTTTTGATTTAATGGCTGTACATTCATAAGCGGCACCAATTATCCTTGTCATCAGTCGTGAGAACTCCTCGTTTTTATTGGTATTCTTATCCGCATCAGGCATACCAATAATCCACGTGGACGTTGTAATAAAATCTTGAATGTATTTTGCCTCTGTTAAAAATTCAGGCATAAAATAACAGCCAAGTTCATCACAGGTTCCAATAGGGACTGTGGAACGACAAATAATGTATCCTGCATAGGATAGATCACGTAATTGACCAATTACAGTCCGAACAATCTTGGTGTAGCAACTTCCATCTGGATTCATAGGGGTAGGAACACAAATAAAAATAACATGACACGTTAGTAGATCTGTTAGTTGTGTGCCCGGCGGTTGACACAAGGACGGATTTGTATCATATGATATAACCGTTACATCGTGACATGAAAATAAGCGTGTGGCTTTTCCAACAAACCCATTTCCGATAATTCCAACGTAAAACATTTTATAAAAATAAGTCTTTATATCTCTTCTTTTTTTCATGATCATATCATTGATTGTTCAAAAAAAATCTTTTTCACTAGAAGTGATTTTTAACTAAAAGACACTTAAAGGTGTACTGGAGTACTAATACAAATAAAATGAATCATACAATACCATATAATGTACGAAATCAACATCGTACTCATTCATTTGAATCTGATCCAGTATTATATATTCAATCTAGTTACAACATAGGTGGATGGGAACGAGATCGATTTACGCAAGATATGAGTGAATATAGTTGTACGATTTGTCATCATGTGTATAAGGAGGCAATGACATTACAATGTGGACATACATTTTGTCAATCGTGTCTTTTTATGCAAGAATCAATCGAAAGTACCTGTAAACAATGTGACACATTATGTATACAAGTTGTACCTGATTTTTCCAAACGTATGAAAATTAATCAATCCATTAGCACATGTCGTTATAAAGAACAAGGGTGTACGTGGATAGATACATTACAACATACGTTGTCCCACGAAGCAACGTGTACTTACAAACAAGTTGCTTGTGAAAAATGTCATAGTCTATGTAGTGCTCATCAACTTGAACATCATCGTACAATTGAATGTGAATATCGTTTACTCACATGCAAATCATGTAATCACTCATTCACGAAATTGACACTAGAACATCATGAAACGAATAAATGCCCCGAACTCCAGACGTCATGCGAATATTGTTCATGGACTGGAAAACAAGGTGATAAAAAAACGCATTTGGAAACTTGTTCTACTTTATATATTCCATGTCGGTATGCATTGTATGGATGTACGAGTAAGGTCACACGTGATGAAATGATGGCTCATGAACAAGAAATGGATCATTTTTCAATGGTGTGTAGTACATTGGAACAACGAGAAAAAGAATGGAAGACCAAATGGTTATTGTTGCATCAAGATGGACCGTTTCATATTCGTACTCATACTCATCTTGTTACGTTATGTTCGGATGGGAAAGAAGATGTTTGTTCTGAATGTACTAGACAGTTACAAGAAGAAAACGGTACATGGTTTGGTTATTATTGTACACAAGGATGTCCATATCATGTTTGTATGGATTGTTTTAGTAAGGTACGATTGTATAAATCAAAAACAACGAAATGGTATAAAAAGTAATTTCAATGCATTACTCCGCTCATGGCGGATACCCCAAAACTTACTATAACAGAAATTTAATTACTATTACTTATCTATTCAGTATATTCACTGAATAAACTATATAAATACTACTATATTCTGTTATAGCAAATAAATAGAGTGAAAAAGACGTGGTAAAACACATAAAGTTTACCTTGTCGACCGTTTTCAATAAAATAGTATTCTTAATTGTTTTAATTAAAAAATATAAGTAAAAACACGATACATAATTATATAATAATTATAAATATAATCAAAAATATGAGAAAAATAAAAACGGTCGACAAGGTAAAAAGTACGATTCATGAAAATGTTATATAATTTGAAAAATGTTCATTTTCTGATATACTTGAATGTTGAATTGATTTAAATTTAACTGGATAATTATTTTTTTTTGCAAATTCTTCCCATAAAAACTGTCTTTTATCACAGTTTTCTATTAATGATAATTCTCTTTTATTATTTTTTTTATTATCATGTGGGTTTATACATGTTACACTATCAACAATAGCATATGAATTCTTATTATCTAGTCCATTCGTAATAATATATAAATAATCAATTCCCCATCCAATTAAATTTGAACTTAATTTATTCATAAGTGAATGTAATGCTTTAGTACTAAATAACGGTACATTTACTTCTACGAAATTTGTATATCGCAAAATAATTCCAGGTTGATGTACTGTTATTTTATGGCTGATTTTACTTTCTGGTAAAAAAGATGGTCCGCATATTTCTAAATTATATTTGTGTGATAGATCAAACATGGTATTGATTCCGGCTACATTGATGATAATATCATCATCTAGTATAAAAAATCGATCATATTGTTTTATTATTTCTGGATAGGTATCATAAAAATATTTAAAATTTTGAAATTTACTACCTTTTCGTTTCTCAATAAAAGTAACCTTATCTTTGTATTTGTTAAAAACAGTATCATCATTTCCATAATAAATAACATAAATATCATAATTCATATTTTCACCCACCCACAATGTATCAAAATTTGTATTATTACCAACAGAAGAAAATACAAAATTAGTGTGTTTAGTTTTTAGTATATAATCATCATAATGTTCTGTGTAAAATAATGAAAATTCATTATATGACGAAAAATCATTATATGATGAAGATATCATTTTATTATACAAAAATATAAAAATATAAAAAATTAATCCATGGTTTTTTTTACAAAAACCCGTACCAAAAATGTTACTATAACAGAAATTATGATGTTACAATGAATATCTCATTAGGTCCAATTCTATGAATCATAACTGATGAATCTACTTTATAAGAAGAGGTTTCCACAACTTTTTCATTCTATTTATTTGCTATAACAGAATATAGTAGTATTTATTTAGTGAATATACTGAATAAACCAATTATATATTAATTGACATTCTGATATAGAAAGTTGGGGGGCTATCCGCCATGAGCAGAGTAAGACTTTTTCACAAAAGCCCTTGGAGAGATCGAAACGTATATTTATTTTATTTTATTTTTAAAAACAAAAACAAATGTACATATAGTAGAATGCCTCGACATCGTTCCATTTATACCGATACGACAAAGTATCAAGTCGTGTATAAACCCGAAATCTCCACTGATTTACACTGTTTATTATGCTTGAAATGTCCTTGTCATCCCTTATCCTGTTTATGTTTTCCAAATGTATCCACCAAAGCCACTGAATCTTCTTACATTCATGTCTATCCGAATCGTTTGGAGTACAATTATCCGCTCGCCACAGTTGCATGGGATTGTACGTGTCATATTGTCGACAATGTCAAAACCATTTACTTTGACCGGGCGCAAATGGACGAAGTCTACGCATTAGATGGTTGTATTTGTGGATACGATAAAACTGTCGTGGTAAAAGGTTCGTGTCTATCCTGCAGTGATGTGGAGGCAGAACAGTGTTGCGGTCGTGTCTTTTTACCGTGTGTAGAAGATGCGCCGGCGCTTGTCACGATTATTCAAGAACGAAAAACGAGACGACTTGCAGAATTAAAAGTTGATGCAGTCACTACCATGGATCGTGATACACCATTGGAACGAGTCGCACCAAAACGAACTTCCATTGATAACGGAAGTACATTTACAAGCAGAGAAACACCAACAAGTAAAAATAATATGGATACGGTTCGTGACCCATCTACTACCATAGATCTAGTGAAATCGCAACCTCGTTCTCAACCTAAAAATCAAAAACGTACAAGCGTAGTTGATACTGTGTCGATCGATCAAACAATACCAGGTGATCTTGATGTAAAAGATTCTAAAGATTCTAAAGAAATAAAAGAGACGAAAGATCAAAAAGATAAGGATAAAACTACCATAACAATTGATCAAGATAATAATGTAATTATTCATTTTGATAATGATAAAAAAAAAGAAAAGGAAAAAGAAAAAGATACAAACGAAGTTTAACCATGATACTAGAAAGGACAAAAAGATAATACGAATATAATTATCTTTTTTTTATATACCAAAGTCTTTTCACAAAAGGCCTTTACTCCGCTCATGTCAAATACCTCAAAACTTGCTATAACAGAATGTTAATTACTATATAATATAATGGTTTATTCAGTATATTCACTGAATAAATACTATTTACTCAGTGTATTTATTGTAACATTTTTGGTACGGGTTTTTATGAAAAAGTCGTGAAAAATAAAATCAGACGTTTTATCTAGACAGATAATAACATTTAGTGATGAAATATTGTGCAGTTGCTAGATGTTATGAAGTGGTTCAATTCTATGATACACATCATACTCGATATTGTTATGAACATGGAAAAATAGAAGAAGTTCGTTTGTGTACCACCTGTAATATCTATTCCATATTTCGTCGGAATAATGTTCAGTGTTATTCTTGTTCTACAAAACATGTAGCATCAAGTACCACCATTTTATTGTTTCTTGACCAATTGTCTAAACCAATGCAAACTAGCCATATAAATGGTACCAAATCCACCCATCGTTATTAAATGATTCCATGTAAAACGAAAGTAACCAGTACCATACACAAATAACCACATGGTCATACCCACAATACGAAACACATAATATAACATGCTTGCTATCCGATGCAAGAGATACGTATCAAACGATAATGGGTTGATGTTGTAACTAACTTTCCATAAATTCAAAAAAGGACTTGATCCTTCCAGTAACACAATAATCGAATTGTGTAACGCATCAGTACCGCATGGGTAAAACGAATTAATCGCTAGTATCAGGACACTAATAGCATGATGAATCAGGTATGTAGCATTACGTCGTCCTCGTTCCGTAGATAATAAGACCAATGTGTCATAGAGAAAATAACCAATTAACCGTTGTTCCGCCATACGAGTAAACGGATGAATATCATGATGGTATGCATTTTTCTTTTCTGTCGATACAATGGTAAGAAGATTCCAGATACAATATACTACGATATAAAATTGAAAAAGGGTACAGGTAAGTCGATTGGAAATATCACGAGGATGTCGAAATGATACACAACGAGGTTGTAAAAGATAATCAATACATGATAATATACTTGTTGTGCAACAAACAATTGATAACGCCATACTATATATATATGATTGTCCTTTAGATTTTATTTTTTAACCTGCTATCTAATAGTAGTTGTAGATGTTTTTTTGCTTCATGTACCTGTTGTATTTTTTCAACATGATATAAACTTGGTAATTGATACCATATTGTTTGTAATCCATGTTCTAATATGGATGCGTAACTTCGTGAGGAAGGAATTCCTTCTTGTTCTCGTTTCATTTCAAAATGAAATACAGTACAATATTGTTTCATGGAATAAAATCGAAATCCTAATCGCAAATAAAAAGGAATAACCTGGGCAATATACGAATTGTATACATACACGTCAACGCTAATGGATTGGATGATGGGTTTGGAAAAAGACCATCGAATCACCTCATTCATAAGTTGTCGTACATGTCCTTTTCCTCTATCAATACTACATACATTATACAATAGCATTTGTGATGGTTGGTATGTATTGATTTGTACCATACAGCATCCAGTGATGTGATTGATTAGTGATGTACAGTGTTCATGTATTTCTTCAAGGGGATAGGGAGAATTGTGTACATAGAAAGCACAATATTCGTTTGATGTTTTATGAAAAGAATACGTACAAGGTGAATGTGGGTGAGGAGCATCATCTTGTTGAAAACAAGTGGTTAGCATGGATACAATATGCTGTTGTAGTTCTTTTTGTGTAATGTCTCGTACGGGTACAATCCATATCATATTCATAACGGTGTGTTTCTGTTACTATATCAATAATAAAAAAAGACAAACAAATTCAAGGCCTTTTCACAAAAGGCCTTACCCCAAAACTTTCTGTAACAGAAATTTAAATAATATTTACTTATCTATTCAGTATATTCACTGAATAAACTATATAAATAATATAACGTCTTATAACTCAATTTTATTTGCTATAACAGTTTTTAGTAGTAATTTTACTATCTATTCAGTGAATACACGTAGTACATTTATTATAACATCATAAATTCTGTTATAGTAACATTTTTGGTACGGGTTTTTGTGAAAAAACCGTGAAATAATACTATTATTCTGTTATAGCAAATAAATAGAGTGAAAAGGGTATGAACAAATTCAAAATCAATATTTCATTCAAAAACAAGATCACTTTATTTTTATTCTTATTCTTCGTCTTCCATAATATTTTTTCCTTGGTACAATCCATGTTTCATGTATGCTTCCCATTCCGATTCCACTTCAGGATGTTTTTCAAGAATAGGTCGTAATAGAAATGGAATTTTATAAACTCCCGTCTGTTGATACTGATGATAAAATTGATATAATTTACCCAGTGGGATACCACCAATGGTACGTGGTGTACAATCAACATATGCCTCTGTATATACTTCATGTGGATCGATCGCTGCGATTTTTGTCTTTAGACTTGTATATTTCTCACGGCATGTTTCTATTTTTTTGACAAGGAATGCATCTGGTTCATATTCCGAGTCAATAGGTGTTTTATTTTTTAAGATGGGAAGAACAAGACGTAATTGGTTTTGAAATACCGCACCGTTATCAAGTACTGATAGATTATCGAGGAATCCTCGCCAGGCGATTTCTTTATCGGGTACCGAAGAGGACATCATACAATACCGAAACGTCGCCATTTGTTCTTTTAGAATAGCTACAAACATGGATAGTAACATAGCACAATCCGGGTCTTCAGTATAGTGACCATTTTCTTTTCCATAATAAAAAATGGGTTCCGAACGTTTTTTCACGGCATACCGAATGTGTTCATTTTTGAGTATGAGTGCGATGATTGTTGCAAGGTCTTTTTGTCCTTTGATCATGTGATCAGATGTGTAGATATCTGCAAACGCAATACCAATGTCTTTTGCTTTTATTTGGAATAATGTAATTTCGTCCATTTTTTAGTTGATAATAATGTTATTATGTATTTTTCATTTTTATATTATTTATAAAAAAACAATTGACAAGGTAGAATATAGTAATAATCATTTGCTATAAAAAAATAAAATAAATAAACATATATATTTTATAAATGTCCAGAGAAAATATTATTTTGTGGATTTTGATTTCAATAGTTGTTCTTATTATATTAACTACGTTTATACTTGCACTAGTAAGAAAACAATCATCTTATCCGTCATTAAATACTAAACCTAATCCATCTGATGCAAAGTTAACTTATTATTATTCGGTAGATTTAGATACGTCAGGAGGAGCATCATTTGACATAATTTCTAAAGACAATACCATCTATCAAACCATTTATAGTGGATTATATAAAGATATGATAAGAAATAACCAAATCGGATCATATTCTTCTGTAACAACAATTCAGAATGTAGAAAGTTTTGTAACCTGTATGTCAGGTAATAATAATGATATATCAAAATGCACACTCAATCAATACGCTAGCAAATCTGGTTTTGCAACATTATCCATTCAAGATGGTGATAATAAGGGTACGATTACTTATGTATTAAATAATAATCCAAGACCAGTTACTGTACAACCAACACATAAATTTCCTTATTATTTTCTAAACATACCAGGCGATACATCTATATATGATATTGTTGGTGGAACTGAATCATTTTTAGGAAAAAAAGGATTTATTTATGTTTACAAAACAGACAATATACTTGAACGAACAGTCTATATTTATTTTTTATAAATAAAACCACGGCTTTTTCACAAAAACCCGTACCAAAAATGTTACCATAACAGAATGTATGATGTTACAATAAATGTACTCAGTATATTCACTGAGTAAATAGTAAAAGTACTACTAAAAACTGTTATAGCAAATAAAATTAAGTTATAAAACAGTAAATAAAACGATTTGTTTAATAAAAACACACGGCTTTTTCACTAAATTTATTCAGTATATAATGAATAAACCATTATTTACCTTGTCGACCGTTTTTAAAAAAACACTATTATTAATTATTTCAATTAATAATATTCTTAAAAACACTACACATAATTATAAATATAATCAAAAATACGAGCAAAATAAAAACGGTCGACAAGGTAAAAAATAGTATTCTTAATTATTTTAATTAAAAATATACATAAAAACACGATATGTAAGTGTATAATATTTATAAATACAATCAATATTATGAGAAAATAAAAAAACGGTCGACAAGGTAAATTATATATTAATTACTATTCTGTTATAAAGAGTTTTGACACCATCTTTTACCTTGTCGACCGTTTTTATTTTCTTATATTTTTTATTTTATTTAAAAATATTATATCGTGCTTTTACATATATTTTTAATTATTATAATTAAAAATAATATTTTATTGAAAACGGTCGATAAGGTAAATCTTATCACTCAATTTTATTTGCTATAACAGTTTTTAGTAGTACTTTTACTATTTACTCAGTGAATATACTGAGTAAATTTATTGTGACATCATAAATTCTGTTATGGTAACATTTTTGGTACGGGTTTTTGTGAAAAAGCAGTGTAAATATTTTTGAAATATAGTAGAAATGATGATAAAATAAAAACGGTCGACAAGGTAGATATTATAAAATGTCTGTAGAAAATACGATTGTGTGGATGTTGCTTTCATTATTTGTAATTATAGCAATTCTTTACATAATTATGGTAGCAACAAAACCATATCTATCTTATCCGTCATTAGATACTACACTTAATCCATCTCATGCAAAGTTAAGCTATTATTATACAGTTGACATGACAAATGGAGCATCAATTACTGTAAATGGTGACTTATTTACTCTTTATCAATCTATTTATAGTCCGTTATATAAAAATAGCGGTAGTCAACAAACAATCGGATCGTATTCTTCAGCAACATCAATCCAGAATGTAAATTATTTTTTAACCTGTCTATCAGGTAATAATCCGTTAAGTTGTGCAATTAATACGACGACTACAAAATCTGGTTTTGCAGTTCTATCCATAACAGATAATACACTATCTGGTACAATTACTTATGTACTAAATAATAACCCTGCTGTAAGTATGACACGGTCTACAAATAATTTTCCTGTTTATTTTCCAAATAAAGCAGGAGATCCAAATGTATATGATATTGTTGGTGGAACTGGTTCATTTTTAGGAAAAACAGGATATGTTTATATTCCCGTGTTACCAAATTCATTACGACGAGTAGTCTATATTTATTATAAATAAACACACGGCTTTTTCACAAAAACCCGTACCAAAAATGTTACCTTGTCCACCGTTTTTAAGAAAATAGTATTATTATTAATTATTTTAATTAATAATATACGTAAAAACACGATACATAATGATATAATATTCACCGTCTTATAACTCAATTTTATTTGCTATAACAGTTTTTAATAGTACTTTTACTATTTATTCCGTGAATAATACTGAGTACATTTATTGTAACATCATAAATTCTGTTATAGTAACATTTTTGGTACGGCTTTTTCACAAAAAGCCGTGATAATATTTATAAATATAATCAAAAATACAAGCAAAATAAAATCGGTCGACAAAGTAAGACTTTACACCGTAACTTCTTTTTTACATAATGGGCATGACGTACATCGTTCCAACCATACATTAATCCCTCCACATGATTCAGAAGTAGTATGAAATACATGATGACATGGTAACGTAAGTACCTGTTGTCCCACCGTACAAGATTCTTGACAAATGGCACATTCGTATTTGTTATGGTCATCTTCTGTAATAATAGTTGTAGGAAAGGTAGACATATCAATTCCTGATCGTTGTTTGGTCCAAAATTCATCTACTTGTTCATGCATGGTTTGCGTCAGGTGTTCGGACTGCTCTAATGAAGTTTCTTGAGTCAATTCATCATCTCGTGGATATCGACCCTCTGTACATTGATACATATGAAAAAGATAGATGATGCGACATGAAAAAATCGTACCGTATTCTTGAATACCATGCATGATAATCGTAACTGCATCGGCGAAAGGAATACTGAATTCGCACTCTTCATTACAAGGTGTATATTGATAAATGACCAATTCTTCTAGTCCCGGCCAGGTCTGGTATGTATTATAAAAGTGTCGAATCAATCCACATAACATCATGGACGGTGGACGTTTGCATCCATATAATGATAAAGCAAGTTGCATCTCATCGGGAAATAACAATTGTTGCATAGCAAATTGTAAAAAAGTTGCCATTCCTGCTAGTTATCTAACTGTATGTATGTTATTTTTATTTTCATTTTTTTATAGTCTTGACAAGTGGTATACTCTTCTATTTTTTACATGTATGACGTGGTTTATTTTTACTAGACGTTTTGTTACATGATCTATGAGTGCGAGTTGATTTTTTAGTATGTTTTTTTCGTTTTATTCCTTTTGCACTGGATGGTCCTGAACGAAATACAGTAGGTAACGGCATCATACTATAACTAGCATCACGAAATGAACCATCTTGATTACGTGTCCACTGTTCTTTCATACCTGGACGATTTGGTAATACGAATGAACCGGGTGGTTGATCTGGTAATCGAAGTTGATTAACTGGAACTACTGGAACTGGAGCAAATCTATCTTGTATTTCATTCAATCGTCGTGCTTGTTGTTGTAATACTCGTTCTCTTTCCAGATGTTCATTATTAGTACTTATACGTTCTAAAATCTGGTGTACCGTGCTAGGTTCTTGTAATTCGATTTCTACAATCCTATGATTATTAGGATTTCGATATACAATCTTGCATACTCCAACAGCATAAAGAACACATATAAATGGTAATCCACTATTATCTAGATAAGAGGTATAGGTTGAATATGGCGTTCCCCATGCTTGTACATATTCATTAGCAATGGTACCAGTTGGATCTACTCGTAATGCTAGTTCACGTAATGAATTCCAACCAATAAATTCAGCATTCAAACGAACTAGTAATGTGTCAGCATGTTCCGATTCTGCAAGTACCATAAAATCACGTGTGGAACGAATCACATATAATATACCATGTTGTACCTTGGATAAAAATGTATTGGATTCACGAAGAGTACTAATATAAGTATTTGCAGATGCTTCTATTTGTTTGCTAAACGAACCATTATGAGCAATTTTCCAATGTAAAAATAGTGTAAATTGTGGATTTTTTAATAGAGAACCAAGTTCAAGTAGATGATCACGAGCCTGTGCTTGTACTAGTTCTGTTACTGGGTATAAACGCCATGAATCCATTTTTTTACTAGTTATTATTATTTTTATTATTTTTTTATTATTTATGAATTATTATGAATTCATAATTAAAATAATTATAAAAAGTAACATGGGTGACAACGTAAACGATATGATGCCATATCATAAAAATCCTCTTTATCATTCATTTATTCAAACCTACATTGGTCTTCAAACCAATCTATTACAAGAACGTGTTCAACGATCATTATCAGTCCATAAAAAAGAACATCCCGATAGTCCGATTCCGATTGAATCCTCTGTTCCCAAAACAGACCAAATTGATCCGTCCTATCAATCATGTGAAAAAAATGATCCATCGTATCTACCTCGTGTACTGTTGAAACAATCCTATGATTATTTATCCATGTCCACGGACTATTTCGTAGGCGGATCTGCTTCACCATTTCATTTTGTACGGTCAGAACAGACGTTATTTGTTATATTTGGACCGGGTTATGTAATAACATTCGCAACACTGGATAAGGCTATTCTTCGTGACGAAGATGGATTTGATCCACCTCGTTTCTATTTGTTACAATTTTTACAAACGTTACATACCTATATTATTGAATATCATATTACAACCCTAGTATTATGTGGACATTCTCATGGTATGTTGACCGCAACGATTGTATCGTACCTACTGGAATGTATCGCTACACCAACGTTTCGAAATGAACGAATTGATGGTAGTTTTACGGATAATAAAATAGATACAAATGAAAAAGTGGAAGAACAACAGGAAGACGATTTCGTACTTGATGATAGTGATACCCTTTCTCATTCAACAGAACCATTGGAACGAGATCCGAGCGAATTTGTTGATGAATTCACATTTTCTGATTATTCTACCTATTGTCCTAGTATCGCACAAGTAACACGATATGTGATTGGTTCAGGAGGAAGACCAGTATTATTTAAAGATCAAGAAGAATGGAATCATTATATGACGCAAGTACAAGGACGATATGTTCATCTTGTATCTGGAATCAAACTTGACCAAGAAGATACCATCTATATGGATGCATATTGTGCTCCCGTTGACGATGAATTTTTATTACAACATTATAGCTATCAATGTTATTATTACATGGATACGAAACATCCTAGTATGAAACGCTATAAAGATACACAATGTTTCTTATCTTCTTCGTTTTCTCCAAAAAAACATTATTTTTTATCATCGACGTCAAGTATATATAATAAGGATTTTGTTACACAATTACATAGTTTTGATCAATATCGCAATATATTATCCCTTTTTTTTTACGGTATAACAGAAGATCTGATTAATAAGGAAGAACAAGAAAGTAGCGAATGGAAACGTAATACGTTTGGTATACAAAAAAAGAATACTACTAACAGTAAAAGTAAAAGTAACAGTAAAAAGAATAACAGTAAACAGAATAGTAATAAAAAAAGTGACAATAAAAAGAATAACAATAGTAAAAAGAATAACAATAGTAAAAAGAATAACAATAGTAAAAAGAATAGAAATAAAAAAAGTAAAAGTAAAAAATGTAACAATAAAAAGAAAAATAATAAATAGTAAAAGAAAAAAACATAGTACATCTTAATCATAAAAATGATACAGTTTTATAACTTACTTTTATTTCACAGCTTTTTCAAAAAAACCCGTACCAACAATGTTACGATAACAAAATTTATGATGTTACAATAACATTTACTAAGTATATTGACTGAATAAATAGTAAAAGTACTATTAAAAACTGTTATAGTAAGTAAATTTGAGTTATAAGACGGTTGTTTTATTTGCTATAACAGTTTTTAGTAGTACTTTTGATATTTATGTACGGTTTTTTCACAAAAACCATGAAAAATCACACCCTTTTCACTCTATTTATTTTCTATAACAGAATATAGTAGTATTTATATAGTTTATTCAGTGAATAGATAAGTAATAACAATTAAATTTCTGTTATAGCAAGTTTTGGGGTATCCGCCACGAGCGGAGTAAGGCCTTTTCACAAAAGGCCTTGTGAAAAATGAAAAATACAATTATAATAATCGATTTGTACCTATTGTCTCACGATGAATCAAGAAGAAGAAAAAAACGTACAACGCCATGAATTATTTCATACGTTATTCGAATGGGGTTATTATGGTCCAATCATTGATTCCATTCATTGTGGAAATAATGAACATATTGAATATGCTCTTTCTATTGGTATGAATCCGGATTGGACATCGAAATCACGTCCTTTCTTGTATCATGCTATTGAATCGAATCAACCACATATTATTTCACTATTGCTTTCCTATGGTGCTACGGTGACTACCCATATGTTTGAAAATGAAAATGAAAATGATAAAAACAGTGATGACAATGAAATCCATCATCATACTACTGTTCTCATGGAACTCATGGATTCGAATGGGTTTGATCAAGAAAGTTTGTTACATATTACAGCGAAGTTGCTGACAGCGTATTCAGATGACCCCATACAACAAAAAGAATTTATTATGCAAGAATGTAGCTGTGGTGAAACAGCGTATTCATTACTACTAGATTCAACTTATCTTGCAATCGGTATTCAATTAGAACTGTTGTACTTGTATTGTACCATAGGTGTACCTATTTCTTCATTAGATGCTCAATCCATATGGGAAAATTCAATTCATACATCTTATGAACCCTTACTTTGTTATTTGCTTCAACATAATTCTATTCACGTATCAGAACATGATGTATCTCTTCTTATGACACCACACTATACTAAAAAAGTATATGAAGAACAATTTACCATAATTTCTAAACAGACCATGATTGATATACTTCACCATGTGACGATTGATGGTGATTCGATGTATGTTGATACCAAAGGAAATACACTAGTACATCATGCGGTGATCATGGGAGATTACGATGTATTATGTACCGTACTGGAACATCCACTCGTACACAGGCGAGTAGAGACACGAAACCATGATGGTGATACACCGCTTGAACTAGCAATCAAACAAGGGATTGTGTTACACGCCTTGTTATTATTACAAAAAAGTATGCTACAGCGGAAGACTTGTATGACGACAGAAAAAGAAATGAAAGATGCACATGAGATGTTTTATTCACACATGACACGTGAGATAGAACGGTGTGTTTTTCGCTTGGATCCCACAAGTGATACTGACTCACTTATGGAAATGGTACGACGATTAGTCAAGGATTTGTATCATCCTAGCGGCATTGGGTTTCCGGATGAAATGGTACATCATTATTCGGAAATTATGATGCTGAGATCAGAAGAAGAAATTGACCAGACCATTATGGAATGGTCCAAAACAAATCCATTAGCAGCAATGCGTTGGAAGTATGTTCATCACAACAATGTAATTTTCAAACTATTCGAATAACACGGGTTTTTCACAAAAACCCGTACCAAAAATAGTACGATAACAGAATGTATGATGTTACAATAAATGTATTCCGTATATTCACTGAATAAATAATAAAATTAATACTAAAAACTGTTAATAGTAAATAAAATTGAATTATAAGATGGTGCGAATAAGCACTAGTCATGTTTTATTTTCAAAACCTTTTCACAAAACGTACTATAACATAATTTACCTTGTCGACCGTTTTTTATTTTAAAAGTTTTTATGATTATATTTATAAATATATATCGTGTTTTTACTTATTTTTAATTAAAACAATTAAAAATACTATTTTATTGAAAACGGTCGACAAGTTAAATTATATTAATTAATATTCTGTTATGGTACGTTTTGGGGTAAGGCTTTTTGCGAAAAGGTCTTGATTAATGATAAATTTGTCTACGAATTAATCGTTTTACGTGACGCACACATTCTTCAAGTAAATATGTTTGTGTACGGTACCATCTACTGTAATAAATACATAATCGTAGTGTGGTTAGACTAGGCCATATTGATATTGTGGACGTACGATAATGAGACAAATCAATTTGTTCTTCATCTTCCATCTGACGTATCATAAAAGAATACAATTGTTTTTTTGCACATGTTCTATGATAGGGATCAGTAGAGAGTGCGGTTTGTAAATCAATCGGAGTATGATTTGTTTTGAATGATTTATAACAATATGTACATGTCATTTTTCTTTCATCATTGTAGTCTATCGATAGTTTCATTTTTTAGTAACAAGTTTTGTGGTAAGGTTTTTTTCACCGTCTTACAACAGTTTTTAGTAGTACTTTTACTATTTATTCACGGCTTTTTCACAAAAACCCGTACCAAAAATGTGACGATAACAAAAATTATGATGTTATAATAAATGTACTCAGTATATTCACTGAATAAATAGTAAAAATACTACTAAAAACTGTTATAGCAAATAAAATTAAGTTATAAGGGTGTGAGATAACATCATACATTCTGTTATCGTCACATTTTTGGTACGGGTTTTTGTGAAAAAGCCGTGGATTAATAAAAATAATTAAAGTAAATCTTGTATGTAAATGGAAGAAGGTGAATATACAGACGATGAAGATACAAATATAGAAACGGATATTGTTGATATTGAAAAAATGACAGGTGAGAAAATAAATCAAGTAGCAATTGATAACATTCTCGATCAATTAGAAATCATACAGAAACTACTTTTATATACAACATTATCAAACGAAGAACAAGTACCATTAGTACATCAACTCGTTGATCAATTAAATCATATTGCTCGTAAAGAAGACGGGTGTGTTCCTTTTCTTGCAGAAAAAATAGAAGAAATCATGTATGATTTATGTATGGAAATACAATGCGATGCGTATGATCGTTTACAATTACGTACACCTGAACCAATACCAATAATCGATTCATATCAAGTAACAAGTCACGATCATAATGTAGATCAACCGATAGCATATCCTGTAGAACAAACGATAGCATATCCTGTAGAACAATCAGTAGTATATCCTGTAGAACAAACGATAGTATATCCTGTAAAACAAACGATATCATACCCTGTAAAACAAACGATAGCATATCCTGTAGAACAAACGATACATACCAGTCCCTACATGATTGATGCGATTTTGGAAACCAATACCACTATTCCCTGTATGACCATTACACATGACGTTTCATTTCGTGATGTAGAAAAAACAATACCTGATGCTGTGGAAACCAATACTACCATTCCATCAGTGTCGATTCCTGATACAACATTTAAGCAAATACAACATCAGAATCAATCGTTACGAAATCCATGCCCCATTCCTTCTTTTTTACAAAAAAATACAATGACGACCGTACTTCAACCGATAGTAAAACAAAAAAAACGTCAGAAAAGTCCAGTACCACGTCATAAACGAACAAAACGTCATATATCACATACGAAACGTAGAAAGATACTAGTACCTGTAACATAATAAAAGATTAAAAACACCTTCTTATATCTCAATTTTATTTGCTATAACAATTTTTAGTAGTGTACTAAGTAATTCACTGAGTGCATTTATTGTGACATCATAAATTAATTATGTTGTAGTACCAAAAATGGTACGGGTTTTTGTGAAAAAACCGTGATTAAAAATGAAGATAAAAATATAAGTATTTTCTATTGATATTAGTTATATATAATATGCAGTGTGGTTGTTCTTGTTTTGTATCAACAACCAAATCATTTGATGACATGATACTTGTTCCATCTAAACCCATTGATTGTTTAATATGTCATATTGAAATTAAAGACAAATGTGTTGTGTGTACATCGTGTACTGTTCCTCTTGGCCATGCGATATGTGTAAAACAATGGGTACAACGAAGAGGTACATGTCCTAATTGTAGTAAAGAAAGTACGTAAGTACGATTTTCAAATACCTGTACTTTAGGTCTGGGTTAATTCTACAATTTTGTTATATATTTTATTAACGTTTTACGTAAAAAATACGATAAATATAATAATTACATAAATAAAAATTGTAGAATTAACCCAGGACTGAATTATGGTATACTTATATAGTGTTTTTACATTTATTATTAATTATTCTAATTAATAATAGTTTTTTATTGAAAACAGTCGATAAGGTAAACGTTATTATGTTACGATAAATTCACGGCTTTTTCACAAAAACCCGTACCAAAAATGTTACGATAACAGAATGTATGGTATTACAATAAATGTACTCAGTATATTCACTGAGTAAATAATAAAATTACTACTAAAAACTGTTATAGTAAATAAAATTAAGTTATAAGATAGTGGATAAATTCACATCTTTTTTACTCTATTTATTTGCTATAACAGAATTATAGTAGTATTTATTATATTTATTCAATATACTCACTGAATAAATCATTATATTAATTAACATTCTGTTATAGCAAGTTTTGGGGTATCCGCCCTGAGCGGAGTAAGGCCTTTTGTGAAAAGGTCTTGGATAAATTCAACTTTTTAAATTCAGTACTTATCTTGAAGCACGTAAAAGTTTACCTTATCGACCGTTTTTATTTTGCTTGTATTTTTGATTATATTTATAAATATTATATAAATGTATTATCGTGTTTTTACGTATATTTTTAATTGAAATAATTAAGAATAATATTTTATTAAAAACGGTCGACAAGGTAAAAAGTGGTTCTAACATTCCTTCTATGAAAGCTCATCCGTATTTTTTTGTATATCCAAACCATTTAGGTAATGTACCATTTTGATATAAACGTAATATTATTGCTAATTAGTTTTTTAGACACCGGTCTTCATTTTACCTTTACCATACACAGAACTTATATATGGTTTAACTGTAGTTACAAGTTGATTATAGTTACCAAGAGTAGACCAGCTTAATAGTAATGGATTATGATCAAATTATTTTACCTTGTCGACCGTTTTTATCCTTAGGTTAATTCTACAATAAAATTGTAGAATTAATCCAGGCCTACCAAAACTTGCTATAATAGAATGTTAGTTACGATAATTACTTAGGAGGACGTACAAGTGGCCTAAAGACTTCTGCTAAAGTCGGTCCTCCAGTTGTTTTTGCCCATTCATACCATTTAGGTAACACACCATTTTGATATAAACGTAATATGGTTCCTAAATAAACAGCTGTACCTTTAGCCCACGATGGTATTTGCTTAGGAGTTTTTTCTATAGTACTTATCATTTTACCTCCAGTATAAGCACCACTTGAAACCGGTGCAAGCGTGCTTGCAATATTTTTATAGTCATCAATAAATTTTGAAAGATCAGTTGGAATAGTTGCTCCTGCAGATTGAGAAAGTTCTACTGATTTAAAAAATAATGACAATGTATTTTCAGTTATATCAACCAACGGTGATTGTTTTACAAAATTAACCATTTTTGATATTAATGGTCCTTCGTCATTAACTAATTTGGCAAAGTATGCTTTTGCATTATTAGAAAATGTTAAGGCTGCTTTTTCTGCTTCTCTTACAGACATAGATACAAATTTAACTGATAGTTCCTTAGTAGAAAGTTTACCTGCATTGATACTCTCGGAAATAGCTTCTCTAAAAGCTAGTTTACCAGCTGTGTTCATTTGAGTAGATAAACTAGTTACTGCTCTTTTTATATCATAAACAGTAGCAGCAATCATGATACTTTGAGCAACAATATGAAAAACAGGTACTTCTCTTCCTATAACTTCATCTACAAAAGTAAGTACAAAAAGAAATATTTGTAAAGGAATACTAACTCCTACAGTAGAAATTGCTAGTATAGTTGCTGCTAAGTTTATTGCTATTTTAATCCAAAATGCTGATGACTGAAGTGTATCACTAACGGAATTCGCTCCATAATGATCCCAATCTATATCCTCAGACTTATTTGCAGACTTATATAACTGTACACCACCTATCATAAGTGGGTCGGTAGAATTTAAATCTGTATTTATATGATATCCAGTATTCCCATAACAACCTTCACTTGTGCAAAAGTTTTTAAATCCTTGAAAAAGACCTTCAGGACAACTTGACCATGTACTACAACCAGGAGTGCAATTGGGATTAGTATTAGAATCGGGACCTTTACATTCAACAGGAAGTATATTATGATTACAAGCACAATAAGTTCCAATTGGACAAAGCAGTGGTCTCATAGATTTAGCTAGACAATAAAATCCAATTGGACACGGAAGTTTGCTTGACACTGTTGGACAATAAAAACCAGCTGGACAGTCTCTATTGACTAAACTACTCCTACACATTTCCAACGATGTGTTGTAACCATAATTATCGGGAAAAAATATACCATTAATACTATCAGTGCATTTTGTAGGAGAAAAAGCACCTTCAACACAATATGATCCGTGTGGACACGGGAGACAAGCATCTGAAGAAGTTTTAGATCCTATCGGATTAAATGTACCTGCAGGACACTTTATTTTTGTAAAAACATCCGGACAATACGAACCGGGTGGGCATTCTGGATGAGGAATATTAGGAGGATATAATGTAGCTTTTAATTGATCGCCATATATACCATTACTGAGAGGACAATACATACCAGGTTGATCACAAATAAGAGGTGGTATATTTCCACCTTGACAAAAATATCCGTCCGGACATCCTTTGTTCTCAATCATATATAATTCTTTATCATATTTTCCAGAAAAATAACGACTAGGATTTATAAAATATTCAAAATATGTATCCCGTGCATCCATTCTTGTATAGTCTAATAATATTAATGGAATTTCCAATGTTTGTATGCCGTTATTAAATTCATCAACATATTTTTGGTTTTGTTCATTTATATAAGTCTGACTAACCACCGTGGTTCCTCCCGGAATAAATGAACCCATACCTAAAAGTGATTTTGGTTTTATTCTTTCATCGTTACAATCAGCTAGAGTCTTCAAATTAATTCCGCTGACATTTCTTGGATTCCCTGCATATGAACTAAGAGGACATTTTATAGGTTCTTCATTACCTGAAGGACAGTAATATCTTGGTGGACAAAGTTGAACGGTATCACCATTAGAATATTTAGGTTTGTGTACTATAATTCTTTTAGTGTAACATTCTGATTTATCTGATAAATTCATAACAGCAGGAGCTGTACCAAAAGGACACGCTATAGGACCTACATTACCTAAAGGACAGTAAAATCCAAAAGGACAATCTGAAATCTCTAATTGAGGATTACCACTATTGTCTATCGTTACTGAAGCACCAGTGTAACCTGCAGGTGTATCAATACATGAAAATGAATCAGGAAACGAGAATGTTCCTGGTGGACATATAATTTCTCGATTTGTACCAATAGGACAATAATAACCTGCAGCACAATTTTTAAATCCTCCATTCTGTAATAAACGTCCTGGTGGAAGAGTAAAACAATCCTCTACTTTTTTGGCACCTAGGTCTGAAACAGTTGGGTTAGGGCAGAGTCTTTTCTGATTACCTCCAGTACAATAATATCCGTAAGGGCATGGTTTCATTTTTGAATCGCATAGATATCCAGGTGGACACACTTCACAATCTGCTTTAGAAGTCGATTCAGACTTGAAGGTTATTTTATCGCCTAGTCCATAAGTACTGCACGTACGAATTTCTCTTTGGGGTCCAGGTTTTTTTGAACCAAAAATGCTATCGTGGTCGCTGGCACTTGTCGAATTGGCAGGACAAATATATCCTTTTGGGCATGGTAAAGAATGTGCTAGTGTTCTGTCTATTCCTAATTTAATATTCCAGTTACTAGAAAACATGTCAGTAGAATCTAAACTAGCATAATTATATTTATCCCTTCCTATTTGTATGTCTTTTATAAATAAATTTCTTGTAGTATCGTATCCAAAATTATGAAATGTGATTATTGTATTTTCTGTATAATTCCAGTTAATTGTAAAAGATTCATTCGGTCTAATAGGACTTATCATATACGCAGGTAACCCAAACGGTGAGTCTTTTTTATATGTTATTAATGGTCCTGAAGCAACGATAATATTATCTATAGGATTATTCATACTGAATCCAAACATATATGGAGTTGTTAACGGAGTCTTATTGGTAAACGTCCAGCTAAAACCAGATGTCATATAAGATGGCATTCCAATTGTCATTTCTTTTAGTAAATTAAACTCTTCAAGTAAATTATATGAGAATATAAAATCAGGAGATTTTTCTAGAGCTTGTTGTTTTACTGCATAAAATTCTTTATAGTCTTCTATGGGGCAATAAAACCCTTCATTACAAGGTTTACATGCGGATTGACCAGATATGGTACTCATATAACCATCACTACACAGTTTGGGTCTGACAGAAGAAGATGGACAGTATGAACCGGCTGGACATGATAATGTAGCACCATTTGTGCAATATGAACCTGCTGGACATGGTATACATGAGTCAACCGACGTGCTACCTGTTGTTATAGTACTTTTTCCGTCACCACAACTAGTAGGAAAAGTTGTATTATTATTCGGACAATATGATCCTATCGGACAACTTTTTATAGTACCAGCCATACAAAAAGAACCTGCAGGACATGGTATACAAGAGCTTCGATCAGAATTTCCGGATGATGCATTATAAGTACCTGGTTCACACATAGTAGGTATAGATACATTTGATTTACAATAAGATCCAGATGGACATGTGCGTATTATACCGTTAGTACAATATGACCCTTCCGGACAAATTAAACATGAGTTAATAGATGTTTGTCCAGCTAACGAATTATATGTTTTTTCAGGACAAATAGTAGCAATACCATTATTACAATACGATCCAGATGGACATGGTACCTGTTGTATAGAACCGATAGGACAATAGAGTCCTTCTGTTACAGGACATGATAAACATGAGTTAATACTTGATTGACCAGATAATGAATTATATGTACCATATGGGCACAATATAGAAGAGTTATATGTAGGACAATATGATCCTGCCGGACACGGTGTACTATTTCCAGAACTACATAATGTACCCGCCGGACATGGTAACGGTAAAAAAGACTCAGATGGACAATATGATCCTGTAGGACACGGTTTAGGAAATACATTATTATCTTCTGGAATACTTACGATAACGACGTATTTTTTTGGTAATTGATTTAGACTAAAATTATAATTTAGCACGTAATTATTACTAATGTCAATAGTAGAGGTAGAAGTAGTGGAAGTGACTTCAGAACTATTACCTATCTCTTCGTTTCTTATTCCATTTGTACTGAGTACAAACATGCTATTAGGTAAAGTACCACATGCTATATCTGTTCTATAACCTACTCGTAGACCTCCACCACCACCAATAATCAAAGGAGTAATACTACTATTTTTTTTAATAAGTACTGAACTATAAGCACCACCTGTACTGACTGTACAAATTTCTGGTGAGAAATGAATAATTAGAGAGGAAAATGTAGGTAAATTAGTAATAACACTGCTAATAACACCACCATATCCTTCTCTACAAGAAGAATTACTTATAGGTGTTGCACTTCCAGAAACAATTATATTAAACGTAGAAGGAAGGATAGTTTTAGGTACTATAGTATATTCATTATTGTTTTCATAATAGGTTAATAGATTTATATAAAGTGTATGTGTAAATAATGTATAATTAATAGTAATAGGATATAATCCTGAATTGTAATTATTTGTAATTATATAATTATTATTAATCGTAAATTTACCGTTACCAGAATCAGTAATAAATGGTGGATAACTATATCTTGCATTTGTATATTGTGGTGGATTAGTAATTAGATAATAATTATTATCTTTTGTTGGATAAGATAGATAAGGAACGGAGGAACATGATAATCCATTTGGACAAGGAAGAACATAACCAGATACACAATAAGAACCTTCAGGACAAGGTAAAACAATTGATTTAGAAGGACAATATGAATTACTTGTACATATAGGTGATACAATAGAAACATCTGGTGAACTAATAATTTTCATATAAGGTATAAGATCGGTAGTATAAGAACAAGTAAAATATGATATACTACTACTATAATTGGAATCTACAAAGGAATCCCCACCACCACCAGCATAGGACGTTCCTCCCCCACCTCCAGTAAAGTTACTTGTTGAAGTTGGATTTTGATACATACCAGCACCAGCTCCACCTGAACCATTATTGAAAGGATCAGAACCACGCCCTCCTTTTAAAGCATAACTACTTGCATATCCTTTTACTAATCCATATGATGATGTAACAATACCTGCATCACCACCGTTATTTGTTTCTTTAGGATTATACATACCACCAACTCCTCCACCACCCCCACTAACTATAATATTCCTATTATTACTATCAGTCAGTATTGAACAACCTCCACCATTAAGAGTACCAAAACCAGTTCCACCATTAATGGTTTTATAATAACCACTTGCTAAATTATTTATTACAGTGGTAATAATAGCACCTTTACCACCATATGAATTTCCAGTACCTATAGATTTACCGCTAAATTGGACAGTATTACCAGGAGCTCCTGCTCCAGAAATAATTGCATAAAAAACACTTGGAAAATTTATTATTTGTTTAGTATTACTAGTATACTCAGTTACATTAAATCTAAGATTAAGAGTAATCCTACTATTACTAGAAATGATAACAGCATCAATAGTAATGGTATATATTCCTGGTGGAATACTATTTGATATAGTAAACTTTTTATTATTTATTTCAGTAAAAAAAACAGGATATCTAATAGTAGTAATATTATATGCACTATCAATTTTTATTGTAAAATAAGGACTGTCAAAAGTAGGAAATAGTAATGTAAAACCAGGGTTATCTATTGTACCAGCTGGACAATTGGTTGGTAAAATTGGACAATTATTACTAATAGAAGGATTAGGACAAATATACCCACTTGGACAAAGATTATACGTACTTGATCCTGAAGGACAATACGTTGTTGAAGGACATGATAATGGTAACGTAGATCCACCAGGACAATATTTTCCTGCCGGACATATAATACTAGAAGAAGGTGTTGAGCAATAACGCCCTGATGGACAAATAGAGTACTTATTTGATCCCGCTGGACAAAATGTACCAAGAGGACAATTTACAGATTCGTAAGATGTAGGACAATAATAACCAATCGGGCATGTTAATTTTGAACTGGAACCTTCAGGACAATAAGAACCATCATTATCACATTTAATTTGTTTTGTAGGATCAGGACAATAATAACCAGGTTTGCATTTTGTTTGACTGTATGATCCAGAAGGACAATAATCTCCAACAGTACAAGATTCAATAATATTATTTTGATACACATTTTTTATTCCATTAGCGAATTTATTCATTATCTGAAAATAGTATAATAAAAAAAATAAAAAATAAAATATAAAAGTAAAAATAATCTATTCAATATACGTAAGTTATTACCTTGTCTACTTTTTTATTTTTAAACCTTTTTGTGAAAAAGCCCTACCCGAAAAGGTGTTGTAACATAATGTCAATTAATATAATTTACCTTGTCGACCGTTTTTATTTTTTATTGTTTTTACAAATATTATATCATTATGTATCGTGTTTTTAGGTATATTTTTAATTAAAATAATTAATAATACTATTTTATTGAAAACGGTCGACAAGGTAAATAATGGTTTATTCAGTATATTAACTGAATAAACAATATATAAGTACTACTATATTACCACAACCTTTTTACTCTATTTATTTTCTATAACATAATATAAGTAGTATTTATATGGTTTATTCAGTGAATATACTGAATAGATAAGTAATAATAATTAAATTTATGTTATAGCAAGTTTTGGGGTAAGGTCTTTTTACAAAAAGCCTTGTATATTTTACCTTGTCGACCGTTTTTATTTTGCTTGTATTTTTGATTATATTTATAAATATTATATAAATGTATATCGTGTTCTTACGTATATTTTTAATTGAAATAATTAAGAATAATATTTTATTAAAAACGGTCGACAAGGTAAATATTATTCTGTTATAGCAAATAAAATTAAGACTAAGACTCTACACGTAAAGAAATCGTATATGTACTATCGATTCCATTATTTTTATATGTAATTCTAATATTATAGTCATTAGTTGGTAATGTAGATGAAATAGTAAATGTTCCATCACCATTATTTGTAAATCCAGTAGGGTAATAATAAACGATGTTATCATAATTAAATTCATTTACAATTGTAAAATATGGTATTGTGTCTGTAGGATATGAAACATAAAATGGAACGATTGGACAAAAATTTCCAACGGGACATAAATTAATGCTTCGAGATAATCCATCAGTAATATAATATCCTGGTTGAAATGTATTTGGAGCATATGAACCTATCGGACAATATTGCCCCCCTTGACATCTAATACGAGATTGTCCACCAGGGCAATATGAACCTACAGGACATGTAGTAGGAATATAAGATCTGGGTAAAGAACAATATGTACCAGGTGGGCAATTTTTTGCTACACTAGAACCTTGTGGACAAAATGTTCCAATAGGACAAATCAAACAAGATAAACTACTTGATTGTCCTGGCATATTATTATATGTTCCTGAAGGACATTGTATAGTAGTTAACGAATCTGGGCAATAATTTCCGGAAAGACATTGTATGTTACTTGTTAAACCTGAAATCGTACATTGTGTACCACTGAGGCATGTAATTTTATCCCTACCATCAGGACAATATGTTCCTATTGGGCAAATAGTAGGAATAGATGATCCCAATTTACAAAATGTACCACTATCACAAGTATTAGGTGTAGTAAATGTTCCAGATGGACAATATGATCCAATAGGACATAGTTCTGGTTTTAAATTATCATAACAAACATATCCAGCGTCACAAACAGAATACATACCAGAACCAGATGGACAATATGTATTATATGGACAAGGTAATGGATAAATAGACCCAGAAGGACAATATGATCCACTAGGACATTTATTAATAGTACTAGGATTTGTACAAAATGAACCTTTAGGACAAATTGTATCAGATGATGAATAGATGGGGCAGTATGAACCACTACTACATAAAAATGGACCGAATCCATAACTGCAATAATTTCCGGAAGGACAAGGATATCTATTTATACCATTTGGACAATAGTATCCTGTCGTGCATGGGTTAGCATATTCAGAACCAGATGGACAATAATTTCCGCTTGTACATCGTACTGGTATAGTGTCTTCTATCTCAGAACAATAGTATCCTTCAGGACACACATCTAGCGCATTAACACTATTAGGTGGACAAAATGTTCCAACATTGCATTTTATAGGAATATTTTCTCCTCCATATAAAATAGTAATACGAACTATTGGATCTGTATTAGAAGAAGAAAAACTATAATAAGTTATAGATGTATTGCTAGTATCTATATAAGAACTTCCAGCGGATCCAGATGAATAATATCCACCACCACCGCCACCACCACCTGCAGCTCCACCGCCAGCTGTTCCACTACCTCCTCCACCAAATAATCCTGCACCACCACCTGCAACACTACCTGCAATACCCATATCATAAAATTCATTGTTACTAATTCCACCTTTTCCGTCAATTCCATAACCACCACCAACTCCATTTATTGTAGTAGATAAACCAGAAATAAAATCCGATCCAGGACCATTCGTACCACCAGTACTTCCATTTATGTTATATTGTTTTCCACCGATTGCTCCATCTCCACCACGATTTCCAGTGGGACCAGGCATGGAGTTATTGTAACCAAATAATGTACCATTTCCTCCATATCCTAATTCACTTGAACCACCACGTATTTTTATATCGGATCTGTCTGTTTTCACTACAGAACATCCACCACCACCGCCACCTGCAATAATAATAGGATTATTACTCGCATCTATCATAGCAATATAATCACCACCATTTCCTGCGTCTTTACTTCCTTTACCACCGGTTTCTTTACCAATTAGAAATCTAATAGTTCTGATACCTGATCCGGATATATATGCTTTTATTACTCCTCCATTACCTCCAATACCTCCATCAATCATACCATTTGAAGTTCCTGTTTCACCTGCACCTCCTTCTATAACCATATAAAAATTACTAGTAATAGTTTGTGTTACAATGTTAGTAGAAGAATTTGTTGCTGTATATTGTTTTAAGGTTAAGAATAGTTCATAGTCTTTGCTAGTTCCATTATTGTCTACGTAAGTAATAGTAATAAGAGGCGATGAATCTAGTAACGTAGAAGTAGGAGCTAATGTAAACTTTCCATTTGATAAATCAACAAATTGTGTTGAATATATATATTCTGTAACAGTATAGTTGTGTGGATTACTAATAAAAAAATAAGGATTAAATGAAGTGGGATAATAAATAAAAAATACATCAGCAGCGGGACAATATGTACCTGCAGGACAATCTAGTGGTTGGGTAGCATATTGTGGACAATACATACCAGTAGGACAGAGAATATTAGTTATACCATTTGGGCAATATTCTCCAGGAGGACAAATGATAGGATGTATCGAACCAGTTGGGCAATATGTACCGGAAATACAAGTTTTTTCTGTAACTACATCTGGACAATACTTTCCTTTAGAACAAGGTAGTAAAGAATTTGAACCAGTTGGACAATACGTTCCAATTGTGTTACATGATTTAGCATAATTATAAATTGTATTTGTTGCTTGAATTGAAAAGTACCATTCATTTATATAAAAGTAATCTTCAACACGATTGTTGCCAAACATACCATTTGAGTCAATGTATATATTATATATATTAGGATATGACCCCCGTCCTATATTTTCAAAACTAATGTGTGAATTTGTTGATACATCATTCCATCGAATAGTAAACGAATCACCTGGTAAAATAGGAAAATTTTTATTAATAATATAGACGGTTTTCCCGAATGTATTTATTTCTTTATCTAAACCTTCTCCATAACTGCTAGTACTTTCTGGATTACCGGATCCACTTACAATAGTAAATCTAAGATATGATGCTGGAATGGTATAATTTGTTATATTTGTAAATTTCCAATTCCATCCGGATGTCATATAGGATGGTGTACCTGGCGATGATAAATTTATACTATAGGGGGTTATATATGTTGTATTGGGTGGACAATAGTAACCAGGAGGACATGGTATCTGATTTATTGCGTCAGTGCAATAATATCCAGACAAACAGTTTTTTTGGATGATTGATCCACTTGGACAATGTGTTCCTAGATCACACTTGATTTTACTTACACCATCTTGACAATAAAATCCAGGTGGACATAACGTGGGATTGGATCCAGATAAACATGTATAACCCGATGGACATACCACTTTATTGATTCCATCTTCACAATAAAAACCAGATGGACAAATCGAAATGGATTTTCCATCAGGACAAATAAATCCTGATGGACATTTTGATGGGTAAAGTGCTCCTTGCAAACATATTGTACCAGGTGTAGAAGGTATACATAATATATTATTTTCAATAACAGAAACGATAGTAATACTTCCTGATGGAATGGGATTAGATGAAAAAGTATAATCAACTATAGGAGTATTTGCTTTTGTGATAATATTATTAAAATTCTCTATGTGTTGAGATTTATTGTATTCTAATGACGTATCATTTTGTTCATCAATACATTCTGTATTAGATTTCATTATTTATACATATATACTATTAAATAATTAATAAATAATTATTTTACAAGACCTTTGTGAAAAAGCCTTACCCACAAAACGTACTATAATAGAATATTTACCTTGTCAACCGTTTTTAAAAAAATATTATTCTTAATTACTTTAATGAAGAATATACGTAAAATCACTATAAATAATTAATATAATATTTATAAATACAATCAAAATTGATGAGAAAATAAAAACGGTCGACAAGGTAAAATATAGTAGTATTTATTCAGTATATTTACTGAATAAACCATTATATTAATTAATAATCTGTTATAGTACGTTTTGGTGGGGGATAAAGCCTTGGGATATTTTCATAACAAATTTGTTACATAATAATATATGAACTTCCTGCACCACCGGAATTAAAAGAAGCACCACCGCCACCACCACCACCTGCAGCGCCACCTCCTGCTCCAACTGAATAGGGGTATTCATTACTTTGACTACCACCTCCACCACCTCCACCAAACAATCCAGCACCACCACCACCACCGTAACCAACACCGTAATTAAAAGTAGTGTATGATATACTTTTTCCACCAACACCGTCTAATCCAACTCCACCACCTTGACCTGTAGTTCCATTCGTACCAGCTATATTCATCCCACCCTTTCCTCCATTACTATTTGATCCATCTCCACCTGTAGTAGAAGTAGCTCCATTACCTCCACCATTAATACCCATTCCATTATTTCCATATTGTAATGTACTTGAACCACCAATATAAGTTGCCTCACCAGCGCTTCCACTGGAACCACCGCCACCACCACCACCAATCACAAGAGGAGTCTTTTTATCATCAGTTACTAGGGCAGTGTAGTATCCACCGTTTCCTGCGTATCCACCTTGACCACCTGATGATGTAGCAATGAGAACATCTACCAAAGGTAAATCTGTTACTAGTGCATTTATTGTTCCACCTGATCCACCACGACTATTACCATTTGAACTTCCAGCAGCTCCTGATACCATTGCATAATATAAATTAGGTAGGTTATCTATTTTAGATAATCCAGGGGTACTAGAATCATATGTAGTAACTTGTAATGAAATAGTATATGTTAATCCAGAATTATATGTAATGACGATGGGATATGTATTAGATAACATATGAGAAGGAATAGTAAATAATCCATTACTGTAATCGATAAACCCATTTGGATAGGTATAAGATGTAATTGTATACCCAAATGGATTTGAAATAACGAAATATGGGATGTTCGAAGTAGGGTAAGAAACGGTAAAAGGAACAGTAGTACAGATTGTACCAGACGGACAAGCATTACAATACGATGCTCCATAATCAGAGTAAGTTCCAGAAGTACATATAGAACATGATGAAGAACCACTCTTTGAATAACTATTGTAAGGACATAAAATAGGTGCTTTAGATCCAGATGGACAACTATAACCAGATGGACATGTTTGTACTATATCACCAGATGGACAAAATGATCCTGCATTACATAGTGTAAATGTAGAAGAACCTATACTATTACATAATGACCCCGTAGGACAACTAATAGGTTCTATAGATCTAGAAGGACAATAATAACCTATTGGACAAATTTTATTTACTGTATTGTTTGTACAATAATAACCAGCTGGACAAGGCAAATCTTCAGGTGAACCAAGTGGACAATATGAATCAGTAGCACAAGGATTTGGATGAATAGAACCAATCGGACAATACGATCCAGAAGGACATAAAATACTTGTACTACTAGAAGTACAATAGGAACCAGCTGGACATAAATTAGGACTAGAAGAACCTTGTGGACAATATGTACCGTTTGGACATGGTTGAACATTTTTATTATTTACAGCAGTAATGTTAAACATAGTCATCATTTCGGAAATTGGAGTAAAATATTGTAGATATAAAGATGGTTGATTAAATGTATCATTGTCATCAACAACGTATTGCATATTTTTAGTAATATAGGACGACCCGTAACTTGTATAAGAAGCGGAAATTTCTACATATGTTGTTGTTACATTTGATAATTTATTCCAGTAAATTACAAATGAATCACCTGGTTTTAATGGATAGGTTGGATTAATTGTATATCCATCTGCGTTTTGTACTAAATTATCACCATTACTTGTACTACCTTTTGTATCAAAACTACCAATTACTACTTTTATTCGTAATGTACCTGGTATAAATGTTTGTGAAGATATATTTGTAAATGTCCAAGTACCACCATCTGTCATAAAAGATGGATTACCATTAGATAAATTATTTGTAGTACTATTTAATAAAATATGTGGTGATAATATAGTAGTACCAGCTAAACAATATGAACCAGATGGACAAATTGTTGAATGTACTCCGTTTAGACAATATGACCCAGCTGGACAAACTAATATGTCAGATGAAGATCCAGATGGGCAATATTTTCCAACTGGACAAGGTATTGGTTCATATGAACCAGATGGACAATATGTTCCTTCATCACAAAGTAATGGAATCGTCGAACCGGTTGAACAATATGATCCAGATGGACAAACAGATATACTTTTACTACTAGGACAATAAAATCCAGGCGGGCATATAGTTGTTTCGTATGAACCAGATGGACAATACATACCAAGATCACATGATAAAGGAGTTGATGATCCACGTGGACAAACAAATCCCGGCGGACAAATGAATTCATTTATTCCATCTGGACAGTAGAATCCAGATGAACAAATGGTTTGACTACTTGATAAATTAGTAGTTGTACTACAACCATAATATCCAGAAATACAAGTGTATCTATCTATTCCATCTGGGCATACATATCCAGTAGGACAATCAATTTGTATAACAGTTCCACTTAAATCACATCCATAATATCCAGAAACACATTGATTTATAGTTACTCCGTCTGGACAATAGAATCCTGGTGGACAAATAGTTTGTCCAGTTGATCCAGTACCTTCATTACAACCATAATAACCAATATCACATTTATTGATCGTAGTTCCATCTGGACAATAGAATCCTGGTGGACAAATAGTTGGTGTTACAGCACCAGATAAACAAATAGTTCCAGAAGAACATATTGTCATAGGAAATCCATATGGACAATATGAACCAGCTGGACATGTAGTACAAGTTAATGTATTGGTATCATAATAAGTTGTAGAACGACAGATAGAACATGAAGAAGAACCAGATAGAGAATACTTATTATTTTGTGAAAGACAAATATCGGGATTTGAAGACCCATAAGGACAACTATATCCAGATGGACATTCATATATATTTATTCCATCTGGGCAATAAGATCCATCTGGACAAATGATAGGATCAATAGAACTACTAGGACAATATGTTCCAGGTTTACACTTTTTTGCATAATTATGGTCTTCACAAGTAATGATATATGTGTTGATAATAGTGTCCTTGATATCATCTTGATAAATCTGAAACATAGCATTATAATCCATATAGATTGCCATTTGGTTATATTGAAAATGTATATAACTACCTAGAGTTAGGTTCCAATTAATTGTAAATGAATCACCTGGTTTTATAGGGCGTGTAGGATTAATTATATATTGATCATTACTTTGTATCATACTATCACCATTACTAGTAGTAGAAGTGGGTGTGCCATTTCCAAATATTTGAAAAAGTATAGTAGATTGTTCAATTGAACCAGTAGATATATTAGTAAATGTCCAACTAGATCCTTCTAACAGAAAAGATGGTAAACCAGTAACTAAATGATTAATATTCATACTCTTATTTAATAAAACATATGGTGTTAGTAGACTTGTACCAGATGAACATGTATATCCTGATGGACATGGTTGTTCTGTCATTGGAGTAGGACAATAAGACCCAGATGGACAAATTTCTGGACTTGATGAACCAGATAAACAAAACGTTCCATCTGGACATACAATCGGAGCAATTGCTCCATTAGGACAATAATTTCCTATTGGACATATCGTTACATTATTTCCGTCTGGACAATATGATCCCGGTGGACAATTAATAGGTACAAATGAACCGATTGGACAGTATGTTCCTGGAGTACACAGTTGTACATCTGTACTACTTTGTGAAGTAATAGTAAATACATCTTTAATTTTTGTTACCGAAGTAGTTGTAAATAAACCATTTGAATCAATATTAAATTGTGCATAATCAATCATACCGTAATAATTATATGGAGTAGAAGAACTAGCTAATGTAATCAAATTTCCATTTACAGATGGTGTTATGTTCCAATAAATTGTAAAAGAATCATATTGACCAATTGGATGAGATACATTTATAAAACCTCCTTGTAATATATCACCTTTACTAGTATACCCTTTTGGATTAGCACTAATAGGATCATAAATATGATAAGGGTCACTAATACGAATATTTAGCATACCTGGTAGAAATACAGTTGAAGATGTATTTGTAAATTTCCAACTACATCCTTTAGTCATGAATGAAAAGGTACCATATATCATATTATTTACGCTAGTTGATAATAAAAGATAAGGTGTATATGACATTGTTCCAGCGGGACAAAAAGTTCCAGAAGGGCATATTGTTGGAAAAGTTGATCCAGGTGGACAGTACATTCCTTGTGGACATATTAATTCGGTTTGTGTAGTTGGACAATAAAATCCTTCTTTACATTGTCGTTTATGTGCAGAATCTGGACAATATGATCCTAAAGGACATTTTGTTATTGTAGATGATCCAGACTCACAATAACTTCCGGATGGACAAGGTAGAGGGTTTAATGATCCTGTTGGACAATATGTTCCTGCAGGACATTGTATAGCATTACTATTTATCGTATTAGTAACTATAATGCTAAATAAATCTTGAAGACCAATACCAAAATCTCCAATGAATGTATTATCATTGTTTATACCACCAATACTAAAAAAATATGGAACTAATCCATTATTAAGTTTTATATTAATAGCATTATAAAATGATCCTGGTAGTAAATTCCAATTAATTATAAAATAATCACCTGGTCGTATTGAATAAGTAGAATTGATTATATAATAGTTATTACTTTGTACCATACTATCACCATTACTGGTAGTGGAAAGAGGCGGTTTATTACTATCACCATCAATTATTGTAAATGTTAGTTCACCTGGATTAAATATGTTTGTAGATATATTTGTAAATGTCCAGCTATAGTCACTAGTAGTAAACGCCTGTTTACCATTTGAGAAATTATTAATTGTACTATTCATCAAAGTATACGGTATAAAACTTGTACCAGATGGGCAATAATATCCAGATGGACAAAGTTGTTCTGTTGCTGGATCAGGACAGTAGTATCCAGGTAAACAAATCGTATTTGTATTTGTTGAACCGGATGGACAATACGAACCAGATTGATTACACAGCAAAGGAATAGATGAACCCGATGGACAATATGATCCTATGGTACAAAGTAATAGTTCAGAAGATCCTGATGGACAATAATATCCTGCAGGACAAACTGATGATTGCGTTGTAGAACCTGATGGACAATAAAATCCAGGTGAACAACGTATTGGTTGAGATGAACCAGATGGACAATACGATTTGGATGGACAAAGTAGTTCATTTATTCCATCGGGACAATACGTTCCAGGGGGACAAGTAATAGGTACTGAAGAATTACTAGGACAATACGTACCTGGAATACATTGATTGGCATAACTAGTATTTACACATGTAATAACAAATTTATCTCGAATATTATTAAAACTTGGGCTAGTAATCGTTTTAAATTTACCATATTGATCAATATTAATACTAATATGATTATTATAATAACCAGGTCCATCGAATACAAGTAAGACTTCTGTATTTGGTACCAAATTCCAGTGTATTGTAAATGAATCTCCTTTTTCTATGGAATAGTTTGGATTTATCATATAACCACTTTGATATCCGATTCCCTGTATTTCACTTGGTCCATTCATACGATCACCAGTACTAGTACTAGCTGTAGGAGTACCGCTACCACTTTGAATTGTAAAAAAGATTGAATTTGGAATATTAGGTAAATTGTTTTGATTTACATTTGTAAATGTCCAGTTCGACCCGATTGTCATAAATGATGGTTTACCAGGAATCATATTATTTGTAGTACTATTCAGTAAAAGATAAGGGGTAACTACTTCCGTACCTGATAAACAATAATAACCTGATGGACAAGAGAGTTCTGATACTCCATCAGGACAATATTTTCCTGGGGGACATATTGTTGCTGTAGAGGATCCAGAAGCACATATTGTTCCTGGTAAACACTTTGTTGGTTGAGAAGATCCAGATGCACAATAGGTACCTAATGGACAATCGAGTTGACTTATTACATCGGGGCAATATTTTCCCGGAGGGCAAATCGTTTCTGTAGAGGATCCAGCGAGACAATATGTCCCTGATAAACACTGTGTTGGTTGAGAAGATCCAGAGGCACAATAGGTACCTGATGGACAAAGTAATTGATTTACTCCGTCAGGACAATACTGTCCTGGTGTACAAGGTAACGCTGATGTCGATTGTATTGGACAATAGGTACCTGATGGACATACTATAGCATATCTATTATTTATATTACACGTAATGTTAGCATTTAATGAAGTAATAGGATAAGTTTCATTAATCGTTTGAAAAATACCATATTGATCAATACTAATTGTGTTAACTTGATTGTTAATAGATAATAATATTGTTGTATTTGGCATGAGGTTCCAATTTATTGTAAATGAATCATTATATTTTATAACATATGATGGATTTATAATATAACTAATCATATTGTACTGATTAGAAAGACGTGTTGGATTTCGTCCTACTACCATAGTATCACCATTAGTAGTAGTCGATGTAGGATTTCCGCTACCACTTTGTATTATAAATTCAATCGAATATAAAGACGTATAAGATAGATTTTTAAATGTCCAACTTGATCCTACAGTCATAAATGATGGTTTACCAACTTTCATATTATTTGTAGTACTATTTACTAATACATAGGGTGATATTCCTGTTGTACCTGACAAACAATAATAACCGGATGGACAAGATAGTTCTGATACTCCATCAGGACAATATTTTCCTGGGGGACAAATAATTTCAGTAAAGGATCCGGATGCACATATTGTGCCGGCAGAACAATTCGTACACGTTGTTGCTCCCATACCACTATAGGTACCGGAACCACATATTACACACGTTGTTGCTCCAGAACTACTGTAACTACCCGAGTCACATAATACAGGTGAATTTCCTAGTTGACAATACGATCCTGCTGGACATAATGTACAGGTTCCATTCAGATTATAGTATCCATGTTGACAAAATGTAATAGATTTTGTTACTTCTCGTGCTTGCGTTGCGTTTCCATAATATATTTTGCATGTAATGGTAGCAGTTTCCGATGATGTACCCGAATAACTAATTCGGACAGTACTATGATCTCCAATTGGTGTTAGGGTTAATGTCTTGGAAGAAAATGACCATACGTAGATATAAGATGAACTCGTTTGTACTTGATTACTAGTTATGACAGAAGATACAGTAGTTCCACTTGGATCAAAAGGATAAACGAATAAGGATGCTGTAAAAGTATTGGGTGTCAGTTGATCAGTTATTGTTATAGATGAAATATAACGTGAGTACGTTTGAATAGTAGATAACGATTCAGTAAGATTAGAAAACGTATCATGAATCATAAAAGACATCGTGGATGGCGCAGTAACAGTATTGGCTACTAATTCAGATAAGGTACATTTTTGAAGATATGCTCTGGTTGTGGTACAATAATAATTGGTAGGACATAATTGTTCTGAGATAGAATTAGTATGACAATAGGATCCAGGTGAACATTCTACCATATTTCCATATGTATTTGTAAGAGGACAATAATTTCCTGCAGGACAAAGTCCATTAGGAAAGAATCTAAATGACACAGTCGGATCAAGATTAAACAATTGTCCATACGTCAGTTGTGAATAGATCAGTCGTATTTGAGAAACCACAAAATAACCAGCTTGTATACTAGTAAACGATTGAAGTTGTGTGATAGACATCTGTTGTAATTGAGACAATGTCCATTCAGACATATTAATTAATGGAATTGCTTGAAGTTGTTCTTTCGTTAGTGAGGGAATAACAGAAATAGGAAGTGCTGGTACTTGAATGGGAGTAAGACTTGATATATTATCAATCGAAATATGTGATATATCTACTGGTGTCAGAGATCCAATTTGTGTTGTTGTAAGATAGGAAAATTGAGCCGGTGTCAGAGATGATAATATATTAGACAATACAGTATGATCTGTAATAGATTGAAGTTGCAATAAAGATAAAGATGTCACATTGTCCACCGTACATTGTGATGTGTCAAATGATGAAGCACCCGAATAGGTACCTGAAGGACACAATGTACCGGTCACACTAGAATAGGGACAATAATACCCTGCCAGACATGGTGTTGTTCTTCCATTTCCTGTACAATAGTTTCCTAATGGACATTGAATCGATACATAAGGATTTGGACAATGGTTTCCTGAAGTACAAGATACAGAAGCATATGATACCACTCCAGATAAATCTTGTAACAATCTCGCATCATTACCATCTTGATTAGCAAGGAGACGAATTGGTGTTGCTGTTTGGTCCAATAATAGCACCGAGACAGGAATCGTTTTCTGTTGTTCAACAAAAGTCGTTATAGCTGACCAATTCAATGATATAACTGAAGAATAATCAGCAATGACAACACGTGAAATGATAGAGGAGGAAATGGAAAACGGTATCGTCAGTATACCATTAATGGAATCTTGAAGAACAACTGGAGTACAAATGTGTGCTATTGTTGAACTAGTGGTATGGAAAGTAATTAATTGTGCTACCGTAACGACAGGTGGTGGACAAATAACAATACTGGTCGGTAATGATGGACTACTATTTCCACGTACGTTTGTAGCAATAACATTAATTGTATAGTTGATTCCAATAATAATATCTTTGGTAAATGTATAGGATAATGTCGTCAAATCCGTAAGTTGATACAATAGATGATTACTGCTATCCGTAATGGTATAACTTGTGATGGGTGATCCACCATTTTGTAATGGTGCGGTAAACGTAACTGTTAATGAGGAGAAAGTAGATTCTAATGTAACACGTGTTGGTGAATCAGGTACGGTACTAGGAGTAACAGAAAGTGATTCTGCAGATGAAAGACCAGATCCAAATGAGTTTTTTGCTATTACTGTAAAGGTATAAGCGGTTCCATTGGTTAATCCAGTAATAACATTACCACTTGTATTTGTAGTTGTAGTGGGGTTTACAGCTGGATTTGATGTAATTGTATATCCTGTGATTTGTGTTCCTCCATTGTTTGCAGGGGCGGTAAAACTAACGGTCGCTTGTTTATCTCCAGCAATAGCAGTCACAGCAGTAGGTTTATCTGGGACTATATTAGGAATTACAGAAGAAGATGGATTCGATGCGACACTGGTACCAGCGACATTTCTTGCTGTTACTGTAAAAGCATAAGAGGTGCCATTGCTTAATCCAGTAATGGTTCCACTTATAATAGATCCAACTGTTGTCATTGTAGATGTTGTAAACCCACCCACTGTTGACGTAATTGTATACCCGGTAATTACACTTCCCCCATTGTCTACAGGAGCGGTAAAACTAACCGTCGCTTGTTTATTTCCAGCAATAGCAGTCACAGCGGTAGGTTTATCTGGGACTGTACAAGGAATTACAGAAGAAGATGGATTAGATGGGATACTGGTACCAGCTGCATTCCTCGCCGTGACTGTAAAAGCATAAGAGGTTCCATTGCTTAATCCGGTAATGGTTCCACTTATGATAGATCCGACTGTAGTTGTTGTAGATGTTGTAAATCCACCGATTGTTGACGTAATTGTATATCCTGTGATTTGTGTTCCTCCATTGTTTGCAGGGGCGGTAAAACTAACGGTCGCTTGTTTATCTCCAGCAATAGCAGTCACAGAAGTAGGTTTATCTGGGACTATATTAGGAATTACAGAAGAAGATGGATTCGATGCGACACTGGTACCAGCGACATTTCTTGCTGTTACTGTAAAAGCATAAGAGGTGCCATTGCTTAATCCAGTAATGGTTCCACTTATAATAGATCCAACTGTTGTCATTGTAGATGTTGTAAACCCACCCACTGTTGACGTAATTGTATACCCGGTAATTACACTTCCCCCATTGTCTACAGGAGCGGTAAAACTAACCGTCGCTTGTTTATTTCCAGCAATAGCAGTCACAGCGGTAGGTTTATCTGGGACTGTACAAGGAATTACAGAAGAAGATGGATTAGATGGGATACTGGTACCAACTGCATTCCTCGCCGTGACTGTAAAAGCATAAGAGGTTCCATTGCTTAATCCGGTAATGGTTCCACTTATGATAGATCCAACTGTAGTTGTTGTAGATGTTGTAAACCCACCCACTGTTGACGTAATTGTATACCCGGTAATTACACTTCCTCCATTATTTACTGGAGCAGTAAAACGAACGATCGCTTGTTTATTTCCAGGAGTAGCGGTCACAGCAGTAGGTACTCCTGGAACGGTACGAGGAGTTACAGAAGAAGATGGATTTGATGCGATACTAGTACCAGCTGCATTCCTCGCCGTGACTGTAAAAGCATAAGAGGTGCCATTGGTTAATCCGGTAATGGTTCCACTTATGATAGATCCGACTGTAGTTGTTGTAGATGTTGTAAACCCACCCACTGTTGACGTAATTGTGTATCCGGTAATTACACTTCCTCCATTGTTTGCAGGAGCAGTAAAACTAACCGTAGCCTGTTTATCTCCAGGAATAGCAGTCACAGCAGTAGGTACTCCTGGAACGGTACGAGGAGTTACTGGAAGAGTACCTCCAGATGCAACACCAGTACCACCCGAATTAGTTGCTGTTACTGTAAAGGTATAGGAGGTTCCATTGGTTAATCCAGTAACGGTACCACTCATTTTAAATCCGGGCTGTAAATTTGCTGTTACCCTTTTTATTTGTCCACCCGGTGATGCAGTAATTGTGTATATTGTGATAAGCGTTCCTTCATTTTTGACAGGAGCATAAAAACTAACCGTTGCTTGTGCATTCTCAGCAACTGCAGTGACACTTTGAGGTTGAAGCGGTAGTACATCAGGAATAATTGGAGAAGATTCTTTAGATGCGGGACTTGTACCATTTGCATTGGTTGCTGTCACAGTAAAAGTATATGGTATTCCTTTAGTTAATCCTGTAATAAGAGCGCTCGTTTTGTTTGGCGGTACCGCTACTGTTCTGATTTGTTTTCCTCCAGAAAGTATAGCAACTGTAAATCCCGTGAGTGCTAATCCTCCGTTATATACAGGGTAATTAAAAGACGCCGTTGCTTCTCCTAACGTAAAAGTAGGAAGGAAAGCAATAATGGTCGGAGCAGTTGGAACGGTGCTAGGTTGTGCAGGGGTTGAAACAATCGATACAGGACCGGTACCGGCAGCATTTGTCGCTGTTACTGTAAAGGTATAATAAGTTCCATTAGTTAACCCAGTCACAATACCACTTACTACATTTCCAGCTAATGTTGTTGTAGAATTAATTCCGCCACCGTAGAACGATGAAGTAATGGTATAACTAGTGATGGTCGAACCATTATTCGCTGGGGCCGTAAAACCAACTGTAACTTGTGAATTTCCTGGAATGACTGTAACATTTGTGGGTGCACCTGGAACCGTAATAGGAATAATCGCAGATGATCGTACTGATGCCGGACCGGTTCCATTTTGGTTTATAGCTGCTACGGTAAAAGTATAGGAAGTTCCATTAGTTAACCCGGTAATAATAATACCACTTATATTTGTAGTCATAGGAATCGGTATTGCTAGACTTGGAAATGACGTAATCGTATATCCTGTAATTTCTTTTCCATTTGATTTTGGGGCTGTAAAACTAAGTGTAGCTTGTGCATTTCCCCTGACTGCTGTGACATTTGTTGGAGCATCGGGTACGGTATTTGGTGTCACAGCATTTGATGGACTTGAAGCACTTGTACCATATGCATTGGTTGCCGTCACTGTAAATGTATAGGACGTTCCATACGTTAGTCCTGAAACGGTACCACTTGTTGTTAATGGAGTTGTAATGATTGTTGTTCGTCCCTCTGGTAATGATGTAATGGTATATCTTGTTATTTCATATCCATTATTATTATTCGGTGCGGTAAATGTTACGGTTGCTTCTGTTTTACCAGGTACGACGGTGGCTGTAACGGATGTTGGTTCCGACGGTTGAGAAAATGATAAACAAGCAGTACTACTAGTTTGTCCTGGAAGTAATGTATAGGTTCCTGGCGGGCATAAAGTTGTACGTTCGGACTTTTCAGGACAATACGTTCCTGCAGGGCATACGGTTGTACTTCCGGATTTTGCAGGACAATACGTTCCTGCAGGACATTCAAGTGGTTTAATTGATTGAATGGGACAGTACGTTCCTGCAGGACATGGATATAAAGTATAATCACTGATATTAGGTGGACAATAATACCCGCTAGGACAAAGTACACTTTGATTGGAACTTGGGCAATATGTGCCGGCTGGACATAATGTAAATACAAAAGGTGTACCCAAGTATTTACCGGCTAGATTGTATGCAATTGGATAAATCGTAAATGAATATGTTGGTACCGATTTGGTCCAATCTAATACAGCTGTGTTATTCGTTTCACTAGTAATAATTGGTACAACGGTATTGGTTCTATTTTCTACCGCAATCATACTTACTTTTGTTGTAATTTCCTTATTATCAGCAGTAACTTTCGTTTGTAATGATAATAAACCAGTAAAAGAAATGGTAGCCGTAGTATCAGAAGGACTCATCTGTGTGACATTTGTAACTGTTATTGAACATGATGTCGGAGGAAGTACGGTAGTAGTAATGGTTACTGATTCGGAATTGGAAATAACAGTTTGTTTCATCTTGTAAGAAAATGTGGTTTGACAATTATATATATTGGATTGTAAATTTGATACGGAATAAACCAAATTTTTTAATTCTACTACACTAGTAGTACTACTAGTTGGTGTTACACTAACATTAGATCCTCTTACATCTAATGAATCTCCATACGTTACGATAATGGGTTCGGGAGATGTGACATTTTTTGAACCCTGAACATTAACTGTAATTAAAAGATTTTCTTTAATACTTATCAGTCCATCAATGATACCAGTGGTTGAATTGTAGTCTGGTATAATAGAGGTAATAAAAAAATCTGGTGTAATTATGAGACTAGGTGTAATTTTTAAGGTAGTGGGTGATGTAGTAATTGCTTCATAGTTTTGATCTCCTGTCACCGTAATAGGAATAGAAATTTCGTATGGATTACGAACAGTAGACTGATTTTTTGTGTACCCATTTATAAAGAGCGCATCTTTACCAATGGGTGCATATTGTGGAAAATACAATTGATAGGTTGTAGAACCGTATGCCTTAGGGTTAGGAGAATTAATATAATTGTCCAAATTAATACCGGTAGAAGATAATGTAATGACTTGATATGACAGTAGATAAGTAGTTGTTCCATCTGTAGTTGTAATATCGTTTCCACTAATTATTGCTGTTGCTGCCCATTTAAATTTAGAAGTATTAGTTTCTACACTAAATGGATTGTTTATAGTAATATAATAACCATATCTCGTACCATCATAAAACATAACA